>Ga0302277_1000022_pt1 | contig 158821 bp, 128 predicted proteins | sample III_Bog_N3_1_FD_198759 | JGI IMG/M metagenome (GOLD analysis project Ga0302277, IMG submission 198759) | Peat permafrost microbial communities from Stordalen Mire near Abisko, Sweden - III_Bog_N3_1 | ecosystem: Environmental > Terrestrial > Soil > Wetlands > Peat | place: Sweden: Abisko... | reverse complement strand
TTCTCCTCCCGGCAGATGTCCTGGATGCTTTTTTCACCACGATCCGCCGCCCGCAGGATGCGAATCTTGTCTTCCGTCGTATACCGCTTGCCTTTCATTGGTCTGGTCCTTTCTTGCGTCCCAGACTAACACATCAAATGGCCCGAAAAAGCGAAGTCACGTCAAGCCCCTCCTGGCAAGGCGAATGGCTAAAAAGAGACAGTCCAGCCCAAAATCATGACCCGCTCGCCTCGCCGGCGATGAGCATGAAGGTTTTTGGTTTCACGGTTTTATTTTAACGCAGAGACGCAAAGACGCAGAGGAAATTCTAACGAACGCTAAATCTCATTGTGCTTTTGCATTTAGGATAATTACCGCATCCCCAGAATTTTCCACGACGGCCATTAACCAGTCTCATTTTTGAACCGCACTTTTCACAACTTGGAGCTTCGGCAATCAATTTTATTTTTAACGAATCTGGCGAATCATTTTTAACCATGTGTGAGTTCCTGCAACTTATTTCCTCTACTGGCTCGCGAAGATTGAAAAGCACTACGTCTCCGCATTCTCGGCACATCGCACGATATTCGTCTGCGCTGCCATCGCCAGGAAATGCTTGAGCCATCAAAGTAGCCAACTCGTATCCATCAATTAATTTGATGCCGGTCTCACCTGCGAAGTTCACCGCTGTTTTTGCAAAACTGCTGGTTGTCACAAAAATTCCTGCGTCCGCTTTCATATTCACGATCACACCGTAGAACAATTGTAATGCACGCCGTCCAATCGGCGTGTCTCTGTCATAGCGTTTGCATTCCACAAAGATCTTTTTCCCGTCCTTTTTGAGAATCAAATCCCTGCCGAAATCGTTCGTCATCGGAGTTTGCTCAACTGAATAGCCAAATTTGCGATACATATTACCGACAATTTCTTCAAACTCTCCCGGTGTTAGGCGGAGCAAGCAATCAATGTTATGCGTTCGGAGTTTTGTTAGCCGAGTGTATTCATCGGTTTGAAGTTTGTCCGCCGCTACCCTGATTTTTTCGGTTGCCTCTCGACGATTTTGTTCAGCTTGTTCTTTTTTCAGAACAGCGACTTCATCCTGATCACATAGGGCGCATTTCATGTGACTTCCGCCACCGAGCAAATGTTTCAATCGAATTTTTCCACCAATCACGCCATGCGGACATGGTTCTTTGGTCGCTTTGGCGTCGCGTATTTTATTTCCAATAAAATTTTTTAGACGCCATAGATATCCAATGCTGAATATCATTATCCAGCCGCCAATTATGCAAAATACAATTACGAACGGATTAGAAGGAGAAATTTCATGGCCTATCCAATAAAAAATGAAAGTGCCCCAAAATGCCGCCGTCAAAATGTCATTTAGACTTCTCATGTAAGAACAGCAATGGTTTTGATTTTCTTGGGGCGTAACTTATCTCGCTGGTGTCGTCATCAATTTTGCGAAGTTGAAATCCATGCTTTTCGTAAAATTGATAGAGTTTTTCTTTCGTGAGCAAGTCTCCTTCTGGAAAAGGTGGGTCGAGTTCATAAAGCCTTGCATGACCCCAAAGCGGAATTTGGAATTCATCCGCAATACATTTCAAAAAACTAATAAGACGAGTAGGGCCACCGTGACGCGGCTGAAGCGTTTCGAGCTTTAGAATTTCAATGCAATCCACATTCCAATTGAGCAACGCAATAGCTTTGTCGAATTGTCGAAATTCTTCTTTGAAAATTATTGGGTTATTTCTAACGACAGGACGAACAATATGATTTTTTGGATGTGGCTTCGTGTTGGCTTCCCATTTTCGCTGCGCTTGTTCAACCGGAGTCATAATTTCTCATTTTATCTGCTGAATCTGCCGCGTGATCTCAAACGCCAGGTCCAGCGCGCGTTTGGCGGATTCGCCGCTGACCATCGGGGTTTGCTGCGCGCGGACGCATTCGACGAAATGTTGCAGTTCGAGCTTGAGCGGTTCGTCCTTCGCGATCGGCACCGGCTCGCGCACGATTTTTTTGCCGGCAAACTGGCTGACGATGGTCGAGTCCTTTCCAATACCGAGCTTGGCGGCGAGAACTTTTTTCAGCAGCGAACTTTCTTCCTCGCCGTCGCGCGCGACGCGATAGATGAATCCTTCCTGCACGCGGTAATCGAGCGAGATGTAGCAGGGATTGGTCGGGCCGCTGAAGACGCGGATCTTGCGCATCCGCTCCGGGCTGACGCGGCTGGCGGTGAGATTGGCGACGCAGCCGTTGGCAAACCGCAGTCGCACGTTGGCGATGTCCTCGCTCTTGCTCAACACGGGAATGCCCACGCCGTCCACGCTGGTCACGGGCGATTTCACAAACGCAAGAATCACGTCGAGATCGTGGATCATCAAATCGAGCACGACGCCGATGTCCGTGCTGCGCGCGGGAAATGGCGACAGGCGATGGCACTCGATGAACTTCGGTTCGGTGGCAACGGTCTGAAGAAAAGTGAAAACCGGATTGAACCGCTCGACGTGGCCGACTTGCAGGACGAGATTTTTTTGCTGCGCGAGTTCGCACAGTTCGGCGGCCTGCTCGGAACTGTCGGTCATCGGCTTCTCGACGAGGACATGTTTGCCTTGTGTGAGCAATTGTTTGGCGATGTCAAAATGCGTCGTCGTGGGCGTGACGATGTTCAGCGCGTCGCTCGCGTCGGCGGCCTCGGCGATGGAGGTGAAGACGCGCAGCTGATGTTTCTCGGCGATTTTTTTGGCGGTGTCCCCGTGCGCATCGTAAATGCCGGTGAGTTCAACGTCACCGGCGGCGTGGAGTTCGGAATAAATGCGGGCGTGATGTTGACCGAGGGAACCAGTGCCGAGCACGGCGACTTTGACTTTTGCCATGCGCGGAGTTTGCCAGTGAAACGGATTGCGGAAAATGAAAATAGTGGAGACGAGGTGACGAGTCTCCAACCGAAAAAAGAAATTTGAGACTCCTTACGTCGTCTTCTACACTTGCCGCGTGCCAGTTCTCGCTTACATCCTGACCGCGCTCGCCGCGTATCTGCTCGGCTCCATTCCGTTCGGTTTCTTGGTCGCGCGGGCGAAAGGCATAGACATTCGCAGCGTGGGCAGCGGCAACATCGGCGCGACGAACGCGATGCGGGTGCTCGGCAAACCGGCGGGGATTTTCGTGCTGCTGATGGATGCACTGAAGGGTTTTGCGGCGTGTCATTGGCTTGCCCCCAATGTGTTCAACGCAGTAATCCCGCATTTTTCCGGGCCGAATAATTTTCATTACGATTGGTTCCAATACGAACCGCTCGGGTTGCAAACAAAGTTTTTTTTGCTGGCCGGAGTTTTTGCCGTGCTCGGCCACAATTACACCTGCTGGCTGAAATTCAAAGGCGGCAAAGGCATCGCCACGACGGCGGGCGTTTATCTCGCGCTTGCGCCGTGGGCGTTGCTCGTCGCGCTGATCGTTTTCATTCTGGCAATTTTGCTCACGCGATATGTTTCCGTCGGTTCCATCGCCGGTGCCATCGCATTGCCCGCGACGGTTTGGATCATGTCGCCGCACAATTTATTTTTGTGCATCGTCACCACCGCGCTCGGCGCGCTGGCGATCTACAAACACAAATCCAACATTCAACGGCTCATGGCGGGAACGGAAAATCGGCTTGGCAAAAAATCTTCAACTCCGGGGAAAATCAAATGAGAATCACCGTGCTCGGCGCGGGCGCGTGGGGAACGGCGCTCGCAAAAATTTTGCAGGAAAACGGGAACGCCGTGACGCTGTGGGACAAAAATGCGGCGGCGCTGGCGGAAATCCAAAACGGGCGGAACGAAAAATATCTGCCCGGCGTGGCGCTGCCGACGGATTGGAAGGCGCAGTCGGATTTCAAAAAAGCCATCGGCGGCGCGGAGTGCGTGGTGCTGGCGATTCCATCGCAGGCGTTCCGCGAAGTTTCCGAAAAATTAGCAGGTCACCCGGGTATTTTTGTCAGCGTCACCAAAGGAATTGAATTTGAAACCGGCGACACGATGAGCCGGATTTTGCGCGCGCTCGCGCCGGCGGACCGCGTCGTGGCATTGTCCGGCCCGAGCTTTGCGCGCGAAGTGGCGCTGGGAATTCCGACCACCGTTGTTTGCGCCTGCGAAAGCGACGGCACGGCGAAAACCGTGCAGGGACTGTTTCATCGGCCGGAATTTCGCATTTATCGCAGCACGGATATTTTGGGCGTGGAATATGGCGGCGCGCTGAAAAATGTCATCGCCGTCGGCGCGGGCGTCAGCGACGGCCTTGGTTACGGCGATAACACGAAAGCGGGTTTGGTGACGCGCGCGTTGTCGGAAATGCGCCGGCTCGGCGTGGCGTGCGGCGCGCAGCCGGAGACGTTCGCCGGCTTGAGCGGCCTCGGCGATCTGATGCTGACCTGTTTTTCCAAACAAAGCCGCAACCGTGATTTGGGCGAGCGATTGGGTCGGGGCGAGACGATTCAGACAATTGTCGCCTCGCATCCAAAACTGGCCGAAGGTTATCCGACTGCGCGCTCGGCGCATCGGCTGGCCAAAGAAAGAAAAGTTTCCGCGCCGATCATTGACGAAGTGCACGCGATGCTTTACGAGGGAAAAAATCCGAAACAGGCGGTGCGCGATTTGATTTCGCGGGCGTTCAAGGCGGAGGATTAAAAACTACTGATGAAGGCAGGCAGGCAGGAATTTTTTTTTCTCATTTTTAATTCAATTGTTTTGCGGGGGCGCTGGCATCCATTCATCCAGCGGACGCTGGCTTCCACATTCCAAACACGTCATCACTGAATAATGAACGCCGCAATGAGGACAAAAAAGGCGTGTTGCGATGGCGTCAAATCTTTGGCGACATTTTGCGCATCGCCAAAAATCGCCTTGTGGCGGCACGGACTTGCAAGCCGGGCAGCAACAGCCTTCATGCCGGCGGGCTTTGGCTCTTTGAGACAATTCCCTCGCCTGTTTGAATCCGCTCCAGCAATTCATCAGGATGAATCCCGCAATCAATCCCAGCCAGAGTGATTGTTGCCAAATGGCCAAACCCACAACTCCCGCCACGCCCAGAAAACTAATCAGACTCGCGGCCAGCAAGCTGTTCGCGCGGCCAAATGGGAACCAGAGCAGCGAGCGTAAAATCTGGCCGCCATCGAGGGGATAAATCGGCATCAGATTAAAAATGAGCACGGCTATATTGATGATCCAGATGTTCCCCAGCAGTTGATCCGCATCCGGGTGCGTATCGCTCCCACCGAAATGCGAGCTTACCCAGACCAGCACCGACAGGATGGGAATCAGCACGACATTTACCAGCGGACCAGCGGCGATGCTCCAGAGTTGCGCGCCGGGGCGTTGCGGCGGCGAGACGAAGGCCACGCCGCCGAGCGGCCAAAGCACGATGTCATTGGTTTTGCCGCCGACCGACCGGCAGGCGAGTTGATGGCCAAACTCGTGCGTCAGCACGATGAGAAAGAGCGCGAGCACTTCCAGCGCGCTCCAGCCGTAATTGGAATATTGATGCGGCTGACTGCTGAGATAAACGAACGCCAGAAACCAGGCCCAATGCACATAGACACCGATGCCGAAGAGCGTGAAAATTTTAAATGATCCGCGTCGCGTCGGCATTTACAAGACTCCCTTGATGAGCTTCAACAATTCGGCGTGCGATTCAACGGCTTTGAACTGCGGAAATTCCAACTTAACTTTTTCGGGCGCGTGAATCAAAAATCCCGTGTCCGCCTCGCCGAGCATCGCGGTGTCGTTGTAGGAATCGCCGGCGGCGAGGACGCGGTAGTTCAGCGACTTGAGCGCGGCAACAGATTTTTGTTTTTGGTTCGGCTGACGCAATTCGTAGCCGGTGATGCGGTCATTCGTCACGAGCAAGCGATGGCAAAAAAGCGTCGGCCAATTCAGTTGCTTCATCAGCGGTTGCGCGAATTGTTCGAACGTGTCGGACAAAATGATGACCTGCACGAGCGAACGGAGTGCATCCAAAAATTCCTTGCCGCCGGGCAACGGTTTAAGCGTGCCGATGACTTCCTGGATTTGCGAGAGCTTGATGCCGTGCTGATCGAGAATGCCGATGCGAAAATGCATCAGCTTGTCATAATCCGGTTCGTCGCGCGTGGTGCGGCGCAATTCGGGGATCTTGGTTTTTTCAGCGACGGCGATCCAGATTTCCGGCGTCAGGACGCCTTCCATGTCGAGAGTTACAATGCTTTGTTTCACGGGCGCGCAGTTTTTCAAAAAGGCATCGCTATGTCGAGCATGAGCGCCGATGGCAAAAAAAATCAAGGATTTGCCAAAATCGGTTTCTTTATCCGCCGGCATTTCGCCGATGAGCAGGCGACGGCTTTCTTGGCAAAGTTGGATCGCGCTTTTTAATGACTTTTATGAAACAAAGAATGACACATTTGACGTTGAATCAGCGATTGCTGCTGTTGCTGGCGGTTTTTTTGGTCGGCATGTTGACCTTGCAAGGTTCCAGTTATTGGTTGGCGCAGCGCATCGAGCAGAAGGTCGTTTTTCCCAATTTTGAAAATCAGATTTTAAACGGCCACAAAAATGCCCTCAAATCGCTGGTGGATGCGGAAGCGCAAATCCTCGCGTTGCGGGTGAAATCGGCCAAGTCGCGCGCCGAACAAATTGCCATCATCACGGCGGAAACGGATCCGGTCCGTTTTTTTGAGGACGATTCCGGTTATTATTTTACGTATGACTTGAACGGCGTGCGCATCAATGTGCCGATCAACAAAAGCGAGAATGGCAAGAACTGCCTCGATCTGAAAGACAGCAACGGATTCGCCATTATTCAAGGCATGATTGAGGCGTTGAAAACGGGCGATGGTTTTCTGCAATATTATTTTGAAAAAGAAGGCAAAGGTGTTCAGCCGAAATTGAGCTATGTGGCGCGAATTGCGGGGACGGATTTTTTTGTCGGGACCGGCGTTTATATTGATGATGTGCAGGCCGAGCGATTGGCGCTCGCACAAAAGGTCAATGACCAGTCGCACCAGTATTTCGTCTTCACGGCCGTTTTGTTCGCCGGGATTTTGGGCGTGACTTTGGCGGTGACTTTCCTGCTTTCCCAATCCATCACAACGCTGGTCAAAAGAACCGCCGACAGTTTGTTGTTGAGCGCTGGGCAGGTCGCCCTGGCCTCAACGCAATTAAGCCAGACCAGCCAGGTGTTGGCCGAAGGTTCCAGTCAGCAGGCGGCCTCCATCGAAGAAACCAGTTCTTCGCTTGAAGAAACTTCCAGCATGACCAAACACAATGTTGAAAATGTGAACCAAGCGAAGGAATTGACCAAACAAACCCGCGCCGCCGCCGACCTCGGTGCTGCCGACATGCAAACCATGTTCGCCGCAATGGAGGCGCTGAAACTTTCTTCCAACGACATCGCAAAAATCATCAAGGCCATCGATGAAATCGCATTCCAAACCAATATTCTGGCGCTGAACGCGGCAGTGGAGGCCGCGCGCGCGGGCGAAGCGGGCATGGGCTTCGCCGTCGTGGCGGATGAAGTCCGCAATCTGGCGCAGCGATCCGCCCAAGCGGCCAAGGAAACGGCGACAAAAATTGAAAGCGCGATCAGCAAGACGGCGCAAGGTGTGGCCATCACGAGCAAAGTGGCCGCTGTGCTTGATGAAATCGTGACGAAAGCGCGGCAAGTGGATGAACTGACCGTGGAACTGGCGGCGGCTTCGCGCGAACAGTCGGATGGCATCGGTCAGATCAATATCGCCGTGGGTCAGATGGATAAAATCACGCAGTCCAACGCCGCGGGCGCGGAGGAAAACGCGGCGTCCGCCGAGGAATTGAACGCGCAGGCGGAGATCATGAAACAATCGGTGATGGAATTGCTTAAATTGGTTGGTGGCGTCAAAGGCGATGGCGTGGCGAATGTTTCATATGACCCGGCAAAAAATGGTTCGCATCACTCATTGATGATTCCGCGACTGAAGCCGCGGCTGGCAAAGCCACAATCGAAAATTGTCTTCAATGATTTTTAAATGCAAACAAAATGCAATCTTTCCGCATTGCTCATCTAATGCTTTTCGCAAGCTTGACGCTTGTCAGCCGAATGGTGATGGGTGCCGCCACTAATAACATTCCGTCGCCAATCAAAATCCCGAAGCCGGCGTGGCGGCCGGAAGCTTCGTTGGCCGTCAAAGAAAGTTACGATGACAATATTTTTGCCTCCGGCGTGGCGGGAAAATTTCTGCCGGCTTACACAGTGCCGCCGGGCAGCGTCGCAGCTTTAGAAAATCGTTCGTCGTGGGTCACCATGGTGTCGCCCAAACTCACCCTCAATTTTGCGCCGTGGCTCGGCGATGGAAATTTTTTTCAGATATTGTCACTCGGCTACGCGCCGGATTTCGTGACTTATCATGACCAGGATTCGGAAAGTTATCAGGCGCATCGCGTCATTGCGGCGCTCAAAGGCAAAGCCGGATCGTGGTCATTGGGTGCCGATAACAACTTTGTCTTCATTCATGGTGCGAAATTTGGACCGACCTATCCCGGGCCTTTGTTTAATGCTTACGCCTCGCCTTTTCCCCGCGAGCGGCGGGAACAAATCCAAGATCGCGCCGCCGTGACGCTGCAGGATGACTGGCGGAATTTTTTCTTTCGCCCCGCCGCCGCGCTGATTTATTACGACCTGATGACCGCCCAACTGAATATTCCCGGCTATCAAAATTATGAAGATCGTTATGACGTGAATGGCGGTGTCGACCTGGGCTATGAATTAACTCCGTCGTTCGCCCTGACGCTGGGCTACCGTTACGGCCATCAATATCAGCAGCAGTTTGCTTTCTCGCCTTACAGTTCGTCGAGCGATTACCAGCGCATGCTGGCGGGTCTCGAAGGCAAACCGTGGCGCTGGCTCGAAGTGGAAATCCAAGTCGGGCCGGACTTTCGCAATTATCCTGAAAATTCGGCGACGCACCTCACGCCCATCAACGACCTGCATCCCGTGAAATTTTATGGCGAAGGCTCGCTGACCGCCACGATCACGACCAAGGATACTGTGACGTTCAAATTCAAGGAATGGCAGTGGCTTTCCAGCCTCGGCAAAGTGCCGTATTACGATAGCACCGTGGATTTGGCTTATCATCGCCGGCTCACGGAAAAGCTCGGCTTTGATCTGGATGGAAAATTGTTGTCTGCCGATTACACCAGCGGAAATCTGGCCGCCTGCCATCGGAAAGATCTGGATTATAACATTGGCACGGGATTGGGCTACATCCTGAACCCGCACGTCAGTTTCAGTCTCGCTTACACCCTCGACCTGGGCCGCAACAACGTGGACAGCGTGGTGAACGAATCAACGCGCGCATTCAGCCGCAACCTGATTGCCATCGGGGCGCTGATGAGTTTTTGAAGTGCTCATCCACCCTCAAGGCCTCGGCGCATCGCCCATTTGAGTGAGCACGGCTTGGCCCGGCGCGGACAAAACAAACGTGATAAAATCCTTGGCCGTCGCCGCTTCTTTGTCGGCGTCCGTGTAAAAACGCAAGGTGCGCGCATAAAGATATTTTCCGGCATTCACTGTGGCAATGCTGGGCGCAACACCGTCAATGGTGACCGCTTTGGTGCCGGCATGTTGCAACAGGTCCAGCCCCGTATAACCAATGCCGTCCGGGTCTTGGGCCACCGCGTCCGCGATGCCGAGATAATTGGTGAAAAATTGCACGTGCTCGTCGTAATCCTGATTGCCCATAGCCAGTTCCTTGAAGCCGAGATGCGTGCCGGAAACCGGATTGCGCACAAACAGATGCACCGGCGCGTCCGGTCCGCCGACGGCTTTCCAGTTCGAAATTTTCCCGGTGAACAACGCCGCGACTTGGTTGCTGGAAAGATTGCCGACCGGGTTGGCGGCATTCACCTGCACGGCCACGGCGTAGGCGCCAATGACATATTCTTTGAATTTAACGCCGTGGATCTGCGCGATTTCTTCCTGCTCCTTGCCCACCGCGTGGGAGGCGGCCGCGATGTCGCAAAAGCCGCCCATCAACGCGCCGATGCCGTAACCGGTGCCTTTGAATTCAAGGTCAAAACTGGTATCCGCGTGCTCTTTTTTATATGCCGCAATGAGCTGCGGCGCGAGTTCCTCCCCGACGGTGTTCGAGCCGCGAATGATGATTTTGTCCTGCGCCGTCGCGGAGAGAATCCCGACAAAAAATGCGAAGGCAGCGGCAAGAAATTTTACCGCGCGCGCCGCGGTTTTGTGAAAATCCGGATTCATAAAAAATCTCCTTTAAAAATTGGAATTGTTTGCGAGCGCAAATCTCATCCGAAACATTCCATCCCGCAAGCCTAAAATCGCGCCGATCGGCCGCGCTCACTTTAATTCGGGATGGTCGGCGAGCAACTGAGCCAGCTGCTTTTTTGCCGCGGCAAAATCCGGTTGCAGTTGCAACGCGCGGCGATAATGCGGCACGGCTTCCGCGAACCTCCCCAGCCTGACGAGCGCGTCACCGAGATTATTTTCCGCGCGGACCGAGTCCGGTTGCACGGCCAGCACGTTGCGAAAACAAGCCACCGCGTTTGGCAGACTGCCGTGCTGCGAAAAATAAACGCCGAGGTCGAACTGCACGTCGGGATTGCGCGGTTCCAATTCGGCGGCGGTCTGCAAATGTTGCAACGCTTCTTCGTTCTGGCCGAATCCCAGCAGGCTGATCGCAAGATTGAACTGGCTTTGCGGATAGCGCGGTTCCAATCGCACGGCCTCGCGATAGAGCACCAACGCGCGCGCCTTGTCGCCGGCTTTGTCAAACGCGATGCCAAGGCAGTTGTCCGCCACATAATTATTTTCCGTGACTTCCAGCGCGTGCAAAAACAGGCGGACACTGTCGCGCCAATAGGAAATTTGAACCGAAGTCGCCAGCCCGCAGCCCAATAAAATTGCCCCGCCGCCAAGCGTTAAAATAATTTTTCCGCGGGGTCGCGCCGCGCAGAATTCCGCCGCGCTCCAAACCACCATGAAAAAAAATCCGATGCTCGGCAGATAGCTGTAACGATCCGCCACCGCTGCCGCGCCGACTTGAATGATGCCAATCGTCGGCACAAGTGTGCCGAGAAACCAAAACCAGCCGCTGAAAACCCAGGGCGATGGCCGGATAAATTTTATCGCCAAAAAAGAAACCGCCAGCAGCAACAGCGCCGCGCCGAGCAGCGCGCCGGCCGGCCAGTCGTAGCGATAGGGATAAATGATGGAGAGATCCGCCGGCCAAAATAATTTGCCGACATAACGCGGATAGGCCAGCAGCGCATTCATCAGCCGGGTTGACAATGCCACCGGGCTGATGGCTCCGGCGCTCCCTTGGGCGTGCAGCGTCATCAGGCAGCCGACCAAAGACAGCGCCAAGAAGGGGATTTTTTCAGCAAATAATTTGAGCGCCGTTCGCCCGGAGAATTCGGCCGCGAATGCAATTCGCCTTAACGGCCAGACATCCACCAGCAGCAACACGCATGGCAGCGTCACGACCATCGGTTTGCTCATCAAGCCAAGCGCGAAAAAAAGCAGCGCCAGCGTGTAAAAAATTATTTTTGTCGGCCGGCCTTCGGTTTTGGAATCTTTGGCAAAGCGCGCATAGGCGATCAGCGTGAGCAGCCAAAAAAAAGCGCTCAACACATCTTTGCGTTCCGAGGCCCAGGCGACGGATTCCACGTGCAGCGGATGCCAGGCGAACAGCGCGGCCACGAAGGCGCTGCGCCACATTGCGCCGGTTGTGCTCAATAAAAAAAGAAAAACCAACAGCGTGTTGGCGACGTGGAAGAATATGTTGACCAGGTGGTGTCCGCCCGGATCACCGCCAAAAATAGACGCGTCGGCCTGGTGTGAAATCCACGTGAGCGGATGCCAGTTGGCCGCGTGCGCGCCGGCGAAGGCCCAGACCGCATTCGTCCAATTCAAGCCGCTCAGGACGTGGTTGTTGTTGGCCACATATTCGTCGTCGTCAAAAATGATGAATTGATGGTGCGTGATCGGCCAATACAAGGCCGCCGTGCCGAGCGCGAGCACGAGGCAGATCAGCGCGAACAGTTTTTTTTCAGACCGCGGCGCGCTCATGTCAGAACGGAACGGTTTCCCGCTGGCGGCGGTTGAAGCGCACGGTTTCGCGGTAGCCGACGCTGCGGGCGAGGGCGACGGCCTCGGCAAAATTCATGCCGACCTCGGCCGGCGCGTGCGCATCGGAGCCGAAGGTGATCGGCACTTTTTTTTGAAACGCGAGCCGGAGCAGGGCGGGGCACGGATAAATTTCCCGGCAGTCTTTGCGCAGGCCGGCGGTGTTCAGTTCGATGGCGCAGCCGCCGCGCGCGGCGGCGTCCAAAAAATTTTCGTAGAGCGGCGTGCAATCCTGCGCGGGGCGGATGCCGAATTTTTTCGGCAAATCCGCGTGGCCGATGACGTCGAACAGTTTCGATTCCGCCGCGAGCGCGAGGCGTTCAAAATAAATTTGCCAGACCGCGAAGGCGTCGCGTTTTTTCCACTCGGACAATTTGGCGGGATTGTCGATGTCCCACGACTCGGAGACGTAATGCACGCTGCCGATGAAATAATCCCACGGCTGCCGGGCGGCGAGCGCGCGGATCCAGTCTTCGTGGCCGGGCAAAAAATCCACTTCCAGCGCGAGGCGGATGGTGAGCTGCGGAAATTCCTTTTGTGCGAGACGCACTTTGCCGACGTATTCATCAAGCTGGCGGTCGAACATGCGCCAGTTGTCAAAATCGTCGCGCGGCATGGGCGAATGGTCGGAGAAGCCGATTTCCGTAAGGCCGAGTTCGACGGCGCGGCGCGCGTAATCCACCGGCTCGCCGGTCGCGTGGCGGCAGAGCGGCGTGTGCATGTGATAATCGGCGGGCATCGACATGGCGGGGAGTTTCAAGTTTCAGGGGGCAAGATTCAAGTGTTGAATCAATTTCCCCAAGGCGGCCGCCGCGTCCCCCGATTTGCCGGCTTCCATCCCCAATCCGGGAAGGCCTTTCCCCGTTCGGGGAGGCATTTTCCCCATTGCGGGAGCGACCGTCCCCAATCTTTTCCGGGCCGTCCCCGATTCGCCGAAGGTTTTCCCCAATTTTTCCGGGACTTTCCCCATTGTTTTTGGCGTTTTCCCCAATTCTTTTGCCATCCTCCCCAATTTTTGGAGCCCAAAAATGCGGCGGGGAATGAGCTGTGGCATCCCGGCGATCTTTCTCCCCTCCGAGCTCGCAAAAATCCCCATCTTGTAGGAAGGATTCCTACAAAATTTTAGGAAGGATTCCTACAAGCGCAGCCTTGAATCCGGTTATAAAATCCGGCGATGATGGAGCCGTAGCCAAAACTCGAGTTGCAACTGTTTAAACATCATAGAGACAACCAAAAACCGATTATGAATCATAAACCGCATTGCCCGGTGCCCGTCATCATCTTCAACGGCAACCTCATTGTCGCCGCCGCGCAGAAATATCCCAAAGTTGCCGCGCGTTTGCCGGCCGGTTATCTGACCGAAACCACGACGGCGCTGGACAAGCTGCTGGCCGACTTGAACAGCCAGAAAATCGCCAAGGGCGAGACCGGCAACCTCACCGCCGCGCAGCAGGCGAATCTGAGCGTGCTGCTGCACTGCATGAGCCAGGCGCGCATGACCGCCAAGCTCGCGTTCCCCGGCCAGACCGTGAAGCTCCACCAGGAATTTCAGATCGGCGTGCCCGGTTCCGAAGCATTGGATGCCGAACTCAGCCGCGCCGACATCATTCTTGCTGCCATTCAAACCGGCGAGAATCTGCCGGCGCTGAAGCTCAAAGGCTGGACGGATGCCGAGACAACGGCCTTCACGACCGCCCGCGCCGCGTTTCCCGCCAGCACGAGCACGCAGCAATCCAGCCAGAGCGACGCCAAAAAGGCAACCGCCACAAAAACCAACGATGCGGCGGAGGCTTATGAACATATTTTAACCATCCAAAACGCCGCCAGCTTGGAGTTTCCGCTCACCGAACCGGCGAACGCGCCGATCCGTGCCGAATTTCGCATCGGCCTCTTCCCGCCGGATCATCACACCGGTCCCGCCGTGCCGCCGCCGAAGGCGGTGGCCAACAATTAATGGTCGGCTGGCCGGCCGGCCAGCCTGCCATTCGAGGCGGTGTGTCCCCACCCACCACCTCACCGGAGCGGCCTCCGTCAACGGAGACCGCTCTTTTTTTGGGCTTGTGCCTCGGCGGAACTGCCCCCGACGGAGGGGGTTCTTCGGCGGGGAAGACGCCGCCCTCTCGCCCAATTTTAATTGCCGATCCCCGTCACTGAATCGTCACACGGTTGTCACGCGATTGAAATTGTGTGACGAATTCGCGCCTGCCATTCTGTAGCCGTGAAGCAAAAGATTTTAGTCGTCGATGACGAGCCGGAGGCGGTCGAACTCGTGGAGTTCAATCTCAAGCAGGCCGGTTACAATGTCAGCACGGCGGCGGACGGCGCGGAAGCCCTCAAGAAAGCCCGCGCCCAGACGCCAGATTTGATCGTGCTGGACGTGATGTTGCCGGAAATGGACGGCTTTGAAATCTGCAAAACGCTGCGCCTCGACACGACCACCGCCAAGGTGCCGATCATCATGCTTACGGCTAAGGCGGCGGAGATTGATCGCGTGCTCGGGCTCGAACTGGGCGCGGACGATTACCTCACCAAGCCGTTCAGCCCGCGCGAACTGATGTTGCGCGTGAAAAAAATTCTCGCGCGTTCCCAGACGGAGGAAAAACCGAAGGAACAAATCCGCTTCGGCGAGCTGCTGATTGATCTGCCGCGCCATCTGGCGAGCTGGAAAGGCAAAGCCATTGAGCTGACGGCCACGGAGTTTAAGCTGCTGACGATTTTGGCGCAACGCGCGGGCCGCGTGCAGTCGCGCGACCAGCTTTTGCGCGACGTGTGGGAATACGACAGCCTGATTGATACGCGCACGGTGGACACGCACATGCGCCGGCTGCGCGAAAAAATCGGCGCCGCCGCCAAGCATCTCGAAACCGTCCGCGGCGTGGGTTACCGGTTTGTCGAATAATGATGGAGTGTGAATTATGAATGATGAATAAAAAATCATCATCGGCTCGCGCATAATTCACTTCATCATTCCTAATTCCTCCTTCATCCTTGCCGCATGTGGTTCGCGCTCACATTGATTTTGGCCGTCGCACTTGTCGCGCTTCATTTTTGGTGGCGCGCCAAATTGCTCGCGCAGTCACGGGCGCAGCTTGCGGAAATGGAGGAATTTCAACGCAAGCAGCAGCAGCACACGCTGGACGCCAAGGCGCAGCAGCAGGTGTTGTTCAACTCGATGCTTGAAGGGTTGCTGCTGCTGGACCGCCATCGGAAAATTTATCTCGCCAACCGCGCGTTCAAAAATCTCTTCGGCCTCAAGATCGAATTGCGCGGCCGGAGCATGATGGAAGCGCTGCGCGTGCACGAACTGGACGAACTCGTCCGGCGCGTGGAAGCCGAAGGACAGGTGCTCGAACATCAGCTCAAGCTGACCGAATTCAGCGAGCGCTGGTTGCAGGTCAACGCCGCGGTCATCACCAATTCCGCCGGCGAACGCGAAGGCACAATCTTGGTGTTCCACGATCTGACGCGCATCAAGCAACTGGAACGGCAGCGCGAGGAATTTGTCGCCAACGTCAGCCACGAACTGCGCACGCCGCTCTCGCTCATCAAAGGTTACGTTGAAACCTTGCTCGACGGCGCGCGGAATAATCCCGAAGTCGCCGAGCGTTTTTTAAAAATCATCGAGCGCAACGCCAACCGGCTCGATTTGCTCATCCAGGATTTGCTCGCCATTTCCTCGCTGGAATCCGGCAAGGTGAAACTGGATTTGCAACCGACGGAAATGCGGCCGCTCGTGGAAAAAGTTTTCAACGACCTGCATTCGCGCGCGGAAAATCGCGGTGTGAAATTAATCAACGAAATGCCGGCCATGACGGCGAAGGCGGACGTGAATCGCGTGGACCAAGTGCTCGCCAACCTGGTGGACAATGCGATCAAATATGGACGAGCGCAGGGCACGGTGCGCGCCGGCGGCGAGAAAACGGACGATGGCAAGCTGGAAATTTTTGTGCGCGACGACGGACCGGGAATTCCGGCAGAATCGCTCGGCCGCATCTTTGAGCGGTTTTATCGCGTGGACAAGGCGCGTTCGCGCGACCAGGGCGGCACCGGTCTGGGGCTTTCGATTGTGAAACACATCGTGCAAAGCCACGGCGGCGAAGTGTGGGCCAAAAGCGAACTCGGCAAAGGCACGACGTTTTTTTTCACGCTGCCGGCGGCGGGAATGGAATCCAAATGAAAAAATATTTTGCCGAAATCGTCGGAACATTCGCGCTCGTGTTTGCCGGCACGGGTGCAATTGTCATTGACCAAATTAGCGGCGGCGCGATTACGCACGTCGGAATTGCGCTGACTTTCGGGCTGATTGTTCTGGCGATGATTTACACCGTCGGCGACATTTCCGGCGCGCATTTGAATCCTGCCGTGACGATGGGATTTTGGGCGGCGTGCAGAATGTCCGGGCGCGAAGTTGTGGCTTACATAACGAGCCAGTTCATCGGTGCGATTCTTGCCAGCGGTTTGCTCCGTTTTTTATTCCCCGAAAATGAATTGCTTGGTGCGACGATGCCGGCTGGTTCGGAAATGCAATCGTTCGTTCTCGAAGCCGTGCTCACATTTTTTTTAATGCTGACAATTCTTAATGTCTCGACCGGCGCGAAAGAAAAAGGCATCACGGCCGGAATCGCCGTCGGCGCGGTGATCGCGCTCGCAGCGATGTTCGCCGGCCCGATTTCCGGGGCGTCCATGAATCCCGCGCGTTCGCTCGCGCCTGCGGTGGTCTCCGGCCATTTTGAGCATCTCTGGATTTATCTCGTCGCGCCGCCGCTCGGCGCGGTCGCCGCGATGTTCGCATGCCGTTGCATCCGCGAAAAAGATTGCTGCACAAAATTAAAACCTGGAACCGCATCGTAAAATCATGAAAAAGAGAAAAGTGTTGTTTGTTTGCATCCACAACAGCGCGCGCAGCCAGATGGCCGAGGCGTTCTTGAACCAAATCTGCGGCGAGTTTTTTGAAGTTTACAGCGCGGGAATCGAACCGGGGAAATTAAATCCAATCGTCATCGAGGCGATGCAGGAAATCGGCATTGATATTTCCGGCAACAAAACAAAATCAGTTTCTGAATTTCTGACATCGAGCCAATTATTTTCCTGCGTCATCACCGTTTGCGACGAGACGAGCGCGGAGCGTTGCCCGATTTTTCCGGGCGGGGCCACGCGATTGCACTGGGGTTTTCCCGACCCGTCGGCGTTTCAAGGTTTGCACGCAGAAAAATTGGAAAAAGTCCGCGAAGTGCGCGACGCCATCAAACAGAAAATTGAAAGTTGGTGCGCGGAAGCTGGTTGTGTGGCAGCGGCGTGAACTGATTTCGGAAATTGCTTTTTAGTCGCGCGGAAAAAACTTATAGTTCGCGCATGGTTCACGTTGGCATCGGTTATGACGTTCATCAATTGGTCGCCGGCCGCCGGCTTGTGCTTGGCGGCGTGGAAATCCCGCACGCGAAAGGCCTTGATGGCCATTCGGACGCGGACGCGCTGATGCACGCGATCTGCGACGCCGTCCTCGGCGCGCTCGGCGAGGAGGACATCGGCCATTTTTTTCCGAACACGGATCCGCGCTGGAAAGGCGTGCCGAGCAAAATTTTTCTGGAGGAAGCGACGCGCATCGTCGCGCTGCGCAACGGAAAAATCGTGAACGTGGATGCGACGGTCATCGCGCAGGCGCCGAAAATTTATCCGCACATCAAGGCGATGAAGTTGTGCATCGCCGAAGCCTTGCAGATTAATATCCAGCGCGTCGGCATCAAGGCGACGACGAACGAGCTGATGGGTTTCATCGGTCGCGAAGAGGGCATCGCGGCGATGGCGGTGGCGAGCGTGGACCTGCCGGAATAATTTTCATGGCCATAAAATCTGAAATCAGTTGGAAACGCGTCACCGAGGATGGCGTGAAAATCCAAGTCAACGCGCAGCACATCGGCCGGCAATGGGTTTTTTCTCATCGCGGCAAGCGCTTTGACACCTGGGAAGTCGTGGCAGAACCGCCGCTGGAAGACTGGCTGGAATTGCTCGACGCGGTGCAACGGCTCATCAACCGCCGTCGCTATCAGCCGGCTGACGAAGAACATTTGCGCCGGCTGATCCGCGAGCGTTTTCCGGACGCGGGCGTTTGAACTTCCCCGCGCAATGCGATCGAAGCCGAGTGCAGCGGTCGCCTCGAAAAATTACGTTCTTGGAAAATCCTGCGGCGCTGACACAATTCCGGCACATGCAAGACTCCAGCCTCCGGGGGAAAAAACTGGCAAAACCTGACGATATTGCCGCCTCCGTCAGCACCGTTTCCCTTTCGCAGCGGGAAAAGCGCAATCGCCATCGCGGGGCGGTCCTTTGGTTCACCGGCTTGTCCGCCGCCGGAAAATCGACGGTGGCCAACGAACTGGAAAAAGCTTTGTTCGCGCGCGGCGTGCAAGTTTTCGTGCTGGATGGCGACCGCGTGCGGCAGGGTTTGTGCCGCGATCTGGGGTTCTCGCCGGCGGATCGCCAGGAAAATATCCGCCGCGTCGGCGAAGTTGCCCGCCTGTTCGCCGAGGCGGGGTTCATTTGCCTCGCCGCGTTCATCTCGCCATATCGGGCGGATCGTTTGCAGGTGCGCAAGCGGATGGCGGGCGCGAATTTTTTCGAAGTCTATGTCAACGCGCCGCTGTCGGTCTGCGAGCAGCGTGATCCGAAGGGGCTTTACGCGAGGGCACGGCAGAACCAATTGAAAAATTTCACCGGCATCTCCGCGCCGTATGAGCCGCCGCTGAACCCGGAAGTCGAATTGCGCACGGACAAGCTGGCGGTGCCGGACGCGGTCGAGAAAATTCTGCGTCACCTGCGCAAGGCTTGCGGCGTCAAAAAGTAAATCCAACCGCATGAAAAAAAATGTGATTCCCTTGGCCGCCCTCTTGGCCCTCGTAAGTTTGTTCACCGGCTGTGCTGCGACGGGCCAAGCCGGCGCGCCCGCGAAAAATGTTTTGTCCCATTGGCCCGCGCCGGCGGATCCCGTCGCCGTCGGCACGCGCGTTGCGGAAAATTTTCTGGCGCGGGATTTCCGCACGAACAAGCCGAATGGCTTCATCGTTTATCCCGAAGTCTGTGCCGGCTTCGGCACGATGCGTTTTGCCGCCGCGACCGGCAACGCGGAGTTGAAACAAAAACTGATCGGCCGTTTCGCGGTGGTGTTGCGGCCGGAAAATAAAATCCTCATTCCAGCGGGCGGCCATGTGGATTTGAGCGTCTTCGGCGTGGTGCCGCTGGAAATTTATCTGCTGAATGGCGACACGAATTTTCTCACGCTTGGTCTTTCGCTGGCCGACCGGCAATGGGATTCGCCGCTCAAAACGGGTTTGACGCGCGAGACGCGCTGGTGGGTGGATGATTGCTGGATGGTCGGCAGTTTGCAAATCCAGGCGTATCGCGCGACGAAGGATTCAAAATATGCGGACCGTGTCGCCACGCAGCTCGCGGCGTATCTCGACAAATTGCAGGAGACGAACGGACTTTTTCATCACGGGCCAGAAGCGCCATTTTATTGGGGCCGTGGCAATGGCTGGGTCGCGGCGTCATTGGCGGAGGTTTTGCAATCGCTGCCGCCGGATCACCCGCAATATGCGCGGCTGATGGCGGGCTATAAAAAAATGATGGCGGGACTCCAGGCCGTGCAGGGCGCAGACGGATTATGGCATCAGTTGTTGGATGACCCGCAATCGTTTGAAGAAACCTCCAGCACAGGCATGTTCACTTACGCGATGATCGTGGGCGTAAAAAATGGCTGGCTCGACGCGGCGGAGTATGGCGATTGCGCTCGGCGCGGCTGGATCGCCTTGTGCGGAAGAATTGACGGCCAAGGCAACCTGCACGACATCTGCGTTGGCACGAACCAGAGCAAGGACAAACAATTTTATCTGGACCGTCCGCGTTCCATTGGCGACTTGCACGGCCAAGCACCGCTCCTCTGGTGCGCGTGGGCGCTGGTGGATAAATGATGGTGATTTTACGCTGACATTCTGCCCGGATGCTCTATAATTAGACACATGGGCAGGCCACCATTGATTCTAATTTCGCCGGGCATTGAGAAGCGCGGCTTTGAATTCAGCGACCTTTCGGTCAGTCTGGCGGTGCGTTACGAAACGGCCATTCTCGCCGCCGGCGGCATTCCGCTCATTGCCCCGGTGACATCGGATCGCGCTTTGCTGGCCGAGGCGGTGCGCCGCACGGATGGAGTTTTGCTTACCGGCGGCGATGATATTGATCCGAATCTTTACGACCTCTCGCTGTCCAAAAATATCCGTGAAACCATTGAAGTCACGCCGGATAATGGCAGCCGCGACGAGCGGGAATTGGTTTTAATTTCCGAAATTTTCCGGCAGCGCAAACCGGTGCTCGCGATTTGTCGCGGCCATCAACTGCTGAATATTGCCTTCGGCGGCAGCCTGCTGGCCGACATCCGCCAGCAATTTCCGAGCGAAGTGAACCATCGTCAGATGGATAAAGCGTTCGAATTAGTGCATGAAGTGGCGTTGACACCCGGCTCTTTGGTCGCCAAGATTTGCGGCAAGCAGGCTTTGGGTGTGAACAGCACGCATCATCAGGGCGTGGCGCAGCCGGCGACACCGTTTGTGGCGACCGGCCGGAGCCTTGACGGGCTGGTGGAAATAATGGAATTAAAACCGGAATTGCAGGCGTCACTCCCATTTTTGTTGAGCGTCCAGTTTCATCCGGAACGGCTGGTTCAGATCAATGCCCGCTACCGCGCCATTTTTCAGAAATTTGTCGCGGCCTGCACAAAAAAACGGAATTAAGAAAACATGAAAGGTAAAATTCTAATCGTGGACGATGAGGTCTTCCTGCGCGAAATGCTCAAGGCATTGTTGTTGGACGCCGGTTATAGCGTGACGGAAGCCGAAAACGCCGCCGGCTTGAAAAAATGTTTTTCGCAGGATGCGCCGGACGTGGTCTTGCTCGACCTGAATCTCGGCGATGGCAACGGCCTGGATCTGCTGCCGGAGATCAAAAAATTCTGGCCCGACACGGAAGTCGTTGTGCTGACCGGCGAAGCCACTTACGAAGCCGCCGTGCAGGCGACCAAGCGCGGGGCGTTTCATTTCAGCGCCAAGCCGTTCGTCAATCAGCAACTGCTCGTCACGTTGGACCGCGCGATGGAAAACAAGGAACAAAAACAGGAAACTAATTCTTTGCGTCGCGCCATTTCCACGATGAGCGGCGGCAGCACGCCGGTGTTTCAAAGTTCCGCTGTGCAGGCCGTCGTCCGCACCATCGAACGCGTCGCGCCGGCCGATGTCACCATTCTCATCACCGGCGAAAGCGGCTCCGGCAAGGAAGTCATCGCCGACCTCATCCACTGTTTAAGCCCGCGCGCCAAAAACCGCATCATCAAAGTCAACTGCGCCGCGTTGCCGCGCGACCTTATCGAAAGCGAATTATTTGGCTCCAAAAAAGGTTCGTTCACCGGCTCGCTCACCGACCGGCAGGGATTGTTCCGTCAGGCCGAAGGCGGCACGTTGTTCCTCGACGAAATTTCCGAGATGCCGATTGATACGCAGAGCAAATTGCTGCGCGTGTTGCAGGATCAAGAAGTGCGGCCCGTCGGCGACACCGTCAGTTACAAAACCAACTGCCGCATCATCGCCGCCACCAATCGCAAATGCGAGGACGCGATCAAGGATGGCAAGCTGCGCGAAGATCTCTTCTACCGCATCAGCGCGATTTCCGTGCATCTGCCGCCGCTGCGCGAGCGCCGTGACGACATCATGCCGCTGGCCAATTCCTTTCTGCGCCGGTTTGCCGCGCAGGCCAACCGCACGCTCGGCGGCTTCTCGCCGCAGGCCATCGAGCGGCTCGTCACGTTCGAATGGCCCGGCAACGTCCGCCAGTTGCAGAACGAAATCCAGCGCGCCGTGCTGCTCTCCGAAGGCCCCGACATCCAGGTCACCGATCTTTCCATCAGCGACGTGAAAGTCATTCCGACCGACGGCCACGACACCAGCTTCACCCTGCTCGAAGGCGTCGAACGCAACGCCATCATCCAGATGCTCAAGGAAACCGGCGGCAATAAATTGGAAACCGCCAAACGCCTCGGCATCGGCCGCCAGACGCTTTACAACAAGATCAAGGGTTACGGAATCGAAACGTGATTTAGACGGAATTTACAAATTAACAGAATTGAATTTTGTAAATTCTGTAAATTATGTCTCAAAGTTTTTTCAGTTCCGTGCTTGCCAGTTGAATCAGCGGCTTGATGGTCGCCGCGTCGAACTGCAATTTACATCCGGCCGCGGAAAACAATTCCGGCAGCGGACGCGAGCCGCCCAGCACGAGGGATTTTTTGTAATCGTTCAGCGCCTTCGCCTTGTTTGCTTTGGAATTCGCCCAGACCTGCAATGCGCCGAGTTGGGCGATGCCGTATTCGACGTAATAAAACGGATGCAGGAAAATATGGAGCTGCCGGTGCCACGAATGCGCGCGCACTTCTTCGTAACCGGAAAAATCCACGTCGCCGCCGAACCGGTCCATCAATTGCAGATACGCCGCCTTGCGTTCGGCGCGCGTGTGGCCGGGATGCGTGTGAATCCAATGCTGAAACGCGTCCACCACCGCCATCCACGGAAAAAATCCGATGATGCCTTCGAGATGCGTTTTGCGCGCGCGATTCGCCTCGGCGACCGGATAAAATTCTTCGAGAAATTCATTGCCCAAAAGTTCCATCGCCATCGAGGCGACTTCGCAAAATTCAATCGGCGCGCCGCGATAGGCATACAAATCCTCGTCGCGCGTCGCCTGCGCGTGGAACGCGTGGCCAGCCTCGTGCAAAAGCGTCTCCACGTCGCGCTGCAAACCGATCGCGTTCATAAAAATGAACGGCACGCGCGCTTCGTTGAGCGTGGATTGATAGCCGCCCGGCGCCTTGCCTTTGCGGTTGTCGAGGTCGAGCAGTTTCAACGCCTGCATCTGCTGGAAGCCGCCCGCGAGTTCCGCGTCGAGCTGGTTGAAAATATTTTGCGTGCGCGAAACCATTTCGCCGACTTCCGCAAACGGCTTCAACGGCGCGCGATTCTGCGGGTCCGCCGCGAGATCCCACGGCCGCAGTTTTTCCAATTGCAACTGCCGTTTGCGCTCGTCGTGGATGGCGCGGACGGCGGGAACGATTTCCTTTTCAATCGCGTCGTGAAATTTTTCGCAGTCGTCCGGCGTGTAATCGAAGCGCCCCATCTTGCGGAACATGAAATCGCGGTAATTTTCAAAGCCCGCATTTTTCGCGATCTGCGCGCGCAGTTTTACCAGCTCGTCGAAAATTTCCTCGCATTTGTCCACGTCCTGCAGGCGGCGTTTGGCGACGAGTTCCCACGCTTCCTGCCGCAACGCGCGGTCCGGCTCTTCGAGATAGCGGCCCATTTGGATAAGCGTTTTTTCTTCGCCGCGAAAATTGACCGTCTGCGCGCCGATCAATTTTTGATACTGCTGGCACAATTTTGCGTCCTCGGTTTCCAGCGCGACATTTTCCGGCCGGAACAGCGCGACATGATTTTTGACATCGCGGTCGAAAACTTCGAACCGCGCGGCCGGCAAATCTTTTTGGTGCGGATGCGCGACGTAAATTTTTTCCAGCGCAAATTGCCGCGGCTTGAGCTGCGGTTCGACGTGCTCGACGAAATGCAGATAGGCTTTTTCGGCATCCGCATTGTCCGTGTGGCACGTCATCGCGATGTAGCGGCGCGAAGCTTCTTCGTCCAACGCGGCGGAAAGTTCGCTCCAATCGACCAGCCAGCGCTCGAGTTCGCCGGAATTGATCGCCTGCGCCGCGCGCGTTTCCAACTGGTCGAACAGCGGTGCGACCTGCGGCCAGTCGCCGAGATCGATGTCCTGCGGGACGAACGTGCGCGGCCGGTGCGCGGCCAGCTTTCCAAACGGCAATAAATTCATGCCGACAGAATAATTAAAATCCGCGCAAAGAAAAATCTTTTGTGTCGCACCGACCGTCGGGATGGAAATCTCAATTTCAATTTTTGACACGCGCGCGGCGGTGTTTATCCTTCGGTCATGCGCATCGTTCAAGTCCCCCTCGCCAATCGCAGTTACGCCATCAAAGTCGGCGGCGGCTGGCTGGCGCGGCTCGGCGCGGAGTGCGCGCAACTTCAGCTCGGCCAGCCTTGCGCCGTCATCACGGATTTCAATGTCGGCAAAAAATTTGCGCAGGCCGCGTTGAAATCGCTTGCCGCTTCCGGCTTTGAACCAGTGCTCATCACCGTGCCGGCCGGGGAAAAATCCAAGCGCATCGCGGTCGTGGAAAAATGCTACGACCAGTTGGCCGCGCAAAGACTCGAGCGAAAATCCTTCATCATCGCGCTCGGCGGCGGCGTGGTGGGCGATCTGGCCGGATTTGTGGCCGCGACTTATTTGCGCGGCATTCCGTTCGTGCAGGTGCCGACGACGTTGCTCGCGCAGGTGGACAGCTCCGTCGGCGGCAAAACGGGCGTGAATCTTGCGGCCGGCAAAAATCTCGTCGGTGCCTTTTACCAGCCGCAGCTCGTGCTGTGTGATTTGGACGCGCTGAGAACATTGCCGCAGCGTGAATATATTTCCGGCCTCGCCGAGGTCATCAAATACGGCATCATTTACGATGCGATTCTGTTCGCGCAGCTCGAACGCAATTTGTCAAAACTGCTGGGGCGCGATGCAGAAACGCTGGCCGACGTGATTGCGCGCTGCTGTGAAATCAAAGCGGATGTCGTCGGCCAGGACGAAACGGAAGGCGGCTTGCGCGCGATTTTGAATTTCGGCCATACCATCGGCCACGCGATTGAAAACAGTTTCGGCTACGGAAAATTTTTACACGGCGAGGCGATTGCCATCGGCCAGGTCGCGGCGGCCAAACTGTCGCATAAAATTCTCGGCCTGCCGTCCGGAGACGTGGAGCGGATTGAAAAATTATTCACCCAAGCCGGTCTGCCGGTGAAGATCAAATTAACTTCGGCGCAGCGCCAAAAACTTTTCACCGCGATGAAGCTTGATAAAAAAGTCAGTGCGGGTGAAATCAAATTTGTCCTCGCGGAAAAAATCGGCAAGGTCGGGTGGGGCCAGAAAGTTCCACAAGTCTTGATCGAGGAGGTTTTAACCACGGATGGACACGGATACGGAATTCTTTTCAACCCTGCCTATCTGTGTTAATCTGCGGTTAAATAATTTATTCAATGATTTTGGTTTTGGACAACTACGATTCGTTCACCTACAACCTCGTGCAATATCTGGGCGAGCTGGGCGTGGACTTGCAGGTGCGGCGCAACGACGAGATTTCCATCGAACAAATCCGCGCGTTGAAACCGGAACGCATTCTGGTTTCGCCTGGCCCGTGTTCGCCGCGCGAGGCCGGTTTGTCCAACGATGTCATCCGCACTTTCGCCGGCGAAGGGGTTCCGATTTTTGGCGTGTGCCTTGGGCATCAGTGCATCGGCCACACGTTCGGCGCGGAGGTGGTGGTGAATTATCGGATGATGCACGGCAAGACGTCGCCGATCAAACATGACGGCAAAGATTTGTTTGCCGGCATGCCGAATCCGTTTGCCGCGACGCGCTATCATTCGCTGGTCATCAAACGCGGCACGTTGCCGGACGTTTTGGAAATCACCGCCGAGACCGACGAAGGCGAAATCATGGGCGTGAAGCACAAGACGCTGCCGATCTGGGGCGTGCAGTTTCATCCGGAGAGCATTTTGACGGAAAGCGGCCGGACGATAATAAAGAATTTTTTGAGGTTGAAGTGAAGCGTTTCGTCCGGCTGCGCATCGCCGGGCTTGCAGCGGCGTGCGCGTTCAATTAGCGTGCGGGAAGTTATGCCGTTATTTTTGCCCCAACTGTCGCGCCGGGACTTTCTGAAACGCGCCGCGCTCGCCGGTGCCGCCGTGGCGCTCGCGCCAGAGACGCACGCGGGAATTTTCGGCAAGGCGCGCGACAAAAACACCTTCGCCTTTTTGTCCGACAATCACGTTGCCGCCGACGCTTCGTTCACACACAGCGACGTCAACATGGCGGACAATCTTGCCGCCTGCGCGCGCCAGATCACCGAGTGGCCGGTGAAACCGGCGGCGGTCATCGTCAACGGCGACCTGGCGTTCAAGGCCGGACTTCCGGGCGACTACGCGACATTTGGAAAAATCATCACGCCCGTCCGCGCCGTGGCGCCGGTGCATCTGTCGCTGGGCAACCATGACGAGCGGGAAAATTTTTGGCACGCGTTTCCGCACGACGCAAAAAAGCAAAAAACCGTGCCGCAAAAACAGGCGACCGTTTTTTCCAGCAAATTGGCGAACTGGTTCATGCTCGACTCGCTGGATGTCACGGACAGCGCACCTGGCGAAGTCGGTGCGGCGCAATACGCCTGGCTGTCGCATGAACTGGATTTGCGGCCCGAAAAACCGGCCGTCATCGTTTGTCATCATAATCTGCAAACGCCGGGGATCACCTCGGCGTTGAAAGATACCGCAGCGATGGAAGAAATTTTTGCGCGGCATCGGCAGGTCAAGGCTTACATTTTTGGCCACACCCACGACTGGCATGTCGAAGAACATCCGACCGGGGTGCAGCTCATCAATCTTCCGCCCACCGCCTACGTTTTCAATGCCGGCCGGCCGAGCGGTTGGGTGCGCATGACGCTCGCGCGCGAGGGCGCTGAACTGGAACTGCGCTGCCTTGATCCCATGCATCCCCAACACGCCGAGATCAAATGGTTGAATTGGCGGGCGGCCTGAAAAAGCTGGTCGGGCGAGCGTCCCCGCGAGCCGCGCTTGGTCAAAAAATTCAGTTCGTGTGGCGCGTGCCAACACTCGCTGCGTTGGTTTAAGTTGAACCGTTTCTTGATTCGTATTCGTGCGTTGACTACTCTGCGCGCCTCTAATTTATGGCATTGCTCAACGACAATTTTCTCAAACTCAAAGCCGGCTATCTTTTTCCGGAAATCGGCCGGCGCGTGAAGGCGTTTTGCGACGCGAATCCCGAGGCGGCCCAACGTCTCATCCGCTGCGGCATCGGCGACGTGACCGAACCGCTGCCGGCCGCCGTCGTCGCGGCACTTCACAAGGCCGTGGATGAAATGGCCGAGCGCGGCACGTTCAAAGGCTACGGCCCGGAGCAGGGCTACGAATGGCTGCGCGCGGCGATCGCGAAAAATGATTTTCGTGATCGCGGAATGGAAATTGCCGACGACGAAATTTTTGTCAGCGACGGCTCGAAGTGCGATTGCGGGGCGATCCTCGACATCCTCGGCAGCAAAAATAAAATCGCGATCAGCGATCCCGTTTATCCGGTTTATGTGGACACGAACGTCATGGCCGGGCACACCGGCGAGGCGAACGACGCGGGCGCATACGCGAAGCTCGTTTATCTGCCATGCAAACCAAGCAACAATTTCATTCCCGAGCCGCCGAAAAAACATGTGGACGTGATTTATCTGTGCTCGCCGAACAATCCGACCGGCGCGGCGGCCACGCGCGAGCAACTCGAAGCGTGGGTCAAATATGCGCTCGAAAATAAATCCATTATTTTGTTTGACGCGGCTTACGAGGCTTACATCACCGATCCGGCGATTCCGCATTCCATTTACGAAATTCCCGGCGCGCGCGAGTGTGCGATCGAATTCCGCAGCTTCTCCAAAAACGGCGGCTTCACCGGCACGCGCTGCGCGTTCACGGTCGTTCCCAAAACTCTGCTCGCCCAGACGAAAACCGGCGAGTTCAAGCCGCTGCATCCGCTGTGGAACCGGCGCATGACGACAAAATTCAATGGCGTGAGCTATCTCGTGCAGCGCGCGGCGGAAGCGCTTTACTCGCCAGAAGGAAAGTTGCAGGTCGCGGCATTGATCAAACATTATCTGGGCAACGCGGAAGTGCTGCGCCAAGGCGCGAAGAAGGCCGGCCTGAAAGTTTTCGGCGGCGTGAACGCGCCTTACATCTGGGTGCGCACGCCGAAAGGCGTCACGAGCTGGCAGGCGTTCGATAAAATTCTCGCGGACGCCAGCGTGGTGATCACGCCTGGCTCCGGCTTCGGCTCAAAAGGCGAAGGCTTTTTCCGCATCAGCGCGTTCAACAGCCGCGCCAACGCCGAGGAGGTCGCGCGCCGTTTGCAGGCATTGAAGTGGTGACCGCCAAATTAAATTCTGTGGCCGCGAATTGATGGACGGCTTTGGCCGCATGCAGTAGTTTGCGGATATTGACATGAACCTCAAACGCTACGGCGGCATTTACGCCACGCTCTGGAAAAATTCCGTGGCGCGCGAGATGTCGTTCAAGGGCAATTTCATTTTGTGGATCTTCGTCGAACTGCTCTGGTTCGGCCTGCAACTGAGTTTTGTCTCCGTCGTTTTTTCGCAGACCAACGCCATCGGCTCATGGACCAAATGGCAGATGGTCATGCTCGTGGGCGCGAGCAATTTCATCCAGCAAATCTACCAGGCATTTTTTCTGACGAACTGCACGGGCCTTTCGGAATTGGTGCGCACGGGCAAGATGGATTTTCTGCTGGCGCTGCCGGTCAACACGCGCTTCATCATCTCGCTGCGCGTGGTGGATTTGGGCGCCTTCGTGAACGCCGCGTTTGGCCTGTGCGTCTTGATTTTTGCGACGCGCCAAGCCGGCATCCATCCCACGCTGCCGCAAATCGTCGGCTTCAGCGCGTTGTGTTTGGTGGGCGTCATGATCCACTATTCGCTGATGTTCATGCTGGCGGCGATCAGTTTTTGGACCGTGCGCGCGCAGGGCATCGTGTGGGGCTATTACAATCTTTTCAACATCGCGCGGATGCCGGATGCCGCGTTCAAAGGTGCGTTCAAAGCCGTGTTCACCTTTGCATTGCCGGTGCTGCTCGTTTCCAACGTGCCGACGCGCGTGCTGGCGAACACCTTGAATTCCTCGATCTCGTGGCTGCTGCTGCTCGGCATCGGCGTGATGTGGGCGCTGATTTCCGAATGGTTCTGGCGCGTGTCCATCCGGCGCTACACCAGCGCAAGCTCCTGATTTTTTCACGCCAAATTTTTCCGCGTTTCAAAAAACTTTCGCGCGGGGTTTTTTTAATTTTCGGCCCGGGCTTTAATTGTGAACCGGTGCGGCCAATGTTCCCGTGGAAGTCGTGGCCTTTCCTACTTTGGTCGCTGGAGCCGCATTAGCCGGCAAATTTGGTTTGATGCCCAGCGGTAAGCGCACGAGAAAAGCGGTGCCCGTGCCGACGGCGCTCTGGCATTGGATGGTGCCCGCCATGCCGTCCACCAGCCGTTTGACGATGGCGAGGCCGAGGCCGGTCGAAGACTCACCGGCGGTCGGGCGCGCGGTGAGGCGGGTGAATTTCTGGAACATTTTTTTCTGATCGTCCGCGTTGATGCCCGGCCCTTCGTCGCGCACGCTGACCAGCACAAAATCTTTTTCCGGCAGCGTATGCACCAACACGGTGGTTTGCGGCGGGGAAAATTTTAGCGCGTTGGAAATCAGATTGTCAAAAATCTGCATCGTCGCGGCGCGGTCCACTTTCGCCCAAAGATTTTCCGAAAAGCCCAGGCGCAGCCGGATATTTTTCCGGTCCGCCGTCGCGCGATTGCTTTCGATGCATTGCTCCACGATTTCATTGAGGTCGCAATCCTCGATCTTGGAAATGAAGCGACCTTGTTCGATGGCATTCGCGTCCAGCAGGCTCGCGATCAAATCGCGCATGCGCGTCGCGGCGGCGATGATGGTCTGGTTGCATTTGTTGCGCGTCGCTGGATTGTCGATCATCTGCATCAACTCCGCGTTGCCGAGAATCACCGTCAGCGGATTTTTCAAGTCATGCGCGGCGATGCCGAGGAATTCATTTTTTTCATTGTTCAAATGCACGAGCCGTTCATTCGAGGCGGCCAGGTCGGCCAGGGCGCTTTGCCATTTCTCGGTGGCACCGGATCGGCCGATTTCAAAAATAAGGCCCAAAATAAACAGGAATAAAATCAATCCCAGATAACCGCCGGCGGAGACGAGGGGATTCCACTTGGCGTCATACGTCACCGGCAACGCGACGCCCGCGAGATCGAAACCGACCACCACGGCGGCGGCGGAAAAAGAGATGAGCACCCAGCGCACGGCTGCTTTTTTTCCGAGGATGAGCAGCACGATCATCGGGACGCTGACCAGCCAGGCGATGGCATGGCCATGCGCGCCGCCTTCCACAAAGCACAGGCCCAAAAATCCCAGCGTGAGCACCATCGCAAAAAAATTGCCGGCCAGTTCAATGGATTTTTTCCAGCGCATCAGCCACGGCGTCACGACCACGCCCGAACTGCACAACAGCACGATTAGCGCGCCCCATTTGTGGCCGATCAAAATATACAAGATGGCATATACCAAGCCGAACAACGAACCCAGCACGCCGAATTGGGCGATGAGCTTGGCTCCGCGCACCGTTTCCGGATTTTCCAGCAGTTCCGGCGGAATCTGCCGCTCCATCAACTGCACAAACGGTTTTACAATTTTGGCCGTCGCAAACGAATCGGTCGCGGCGTTCGCTTTGGAAACAGGTTGAGGCGCGTTTGGCATTTTAGAAAAGTATGCTTGTCGTGAACGCAAACAGATGCGCGGACACCGTCGTAGAGCTGTTGGAATATTCGCCGGCGCGCAAGCCGCTGGTGCCGATATTTTGCGTCGCCGGAAAATCGTATTGATACGCCACGTCAAAACGCAGGTTGCGCCAACGATAACCCGCACCGGCGGACAGCGTGTGTTCGATGATGGCGGCGGTCATCGGTGTGAGCGTGGAATCCGGCACCGGACTTTGCCCGTAGCAATAGCCGGCGCGCAAGGTAAGGTTTTCCGTCGCGGCAAATTCCAGCCCGGCGCGATAAACAAATTCGCTTGACCAGTTCAGCGGAAAATTATCCGTGAAACTTGCGCCGAGCACGCCATTGACGCCCGCATTGTTTCCGTGGCTCATGCCGATGTGCAGCGTGTCGAAGCCATGGGCCCAATCAATCCAGTCCACTTGCAGCGCCGCGCGCAAGCGGGGATGCAACTGCCAGGAAACGCCGGCGCTGGCCATCTGCGGAAATTTATTTTTCACTTCAGCGTCATAATGAAACGCCAGCGGCCCGGGCGACACGTTGAACTGCGCGTAAGGATCGCCGGAAGCGTCCCCGGTGGAATTGATGATGGATTCGCTCTGGTAAAAAAGTCCAAACTGCAGATAGGTGGTGGCCTTGAAAATCATGCCCGCCGAGGCGTCGCCGCCAAAACCCGTCGTATGCAGGTTCAACAAAGTTTTTGCGCCATTGACCGTTGCCGGCTGCAGATTTTGGAAGATGTAGGGCGCGACCAATTCGTTTTCGTTGTAAAGCAGTCCGATGCTGGCACCGAAAGAAAAATGGGAATTGATTTTTACCGCCGCGCCCAGCGCCGAACGCAGCAGCAAAATTTCCGATTTGTCTTCCTGAAAACCATAGCTGGTCGCTCCGCCCAAACCGCCGGGCGGATCGTTGTAATGCCAGTCCGCGAGCAACGCGGTTTGCGGTGCAACGGACAAACCGAACGTTACCGGCCAATTTTTCAACGGGAAACCGATGGCTCCTTCGGGCAAGACGCGCACCGCGCTATCGAGCGCACCGCTGGAAACATTTGGTTTGTCAAAATTGCCCTGAAACAGTCCGCCGATCGCCCCGAGATTGATTTCCGGTTGGGAAAGAAAACCGAGCCCGGCAGGATTTGCCGTCATCGCTGCGAGCGGATTCGCGGCCCACGCCACATCCGCGCCCGCCATGCCCATCGCACTGGCATCCACGCCATTCCCATAAAGGCCGTTGGCAAAAGCTTTTGGAAGCGTGCCGCCAAAAAAAATCAGACCGGCGAGCAGGGCCGGAATCAAATGTTTTTGCGTGGAAATTTTGCCACCGTTGCATCTCATTACGAACGGACAAGCGAAATTTGTGCCAGTGTGAAAACATCCAGAGGCTGAATGAAGTCCATCCCCGCCGCTTAAATCATGGACAGAACTGTCCATGATTTAACTTGAAGCGGCAACCGCCATTCGCCAATTTTCGCGGCAAAATTGTTTACTTGGCCAACGCTTTGGCCACGGCATCTTCCAATTCTTCGCCGCGCAAATCTTTGCCGAGAATTTTGCCGTCCGGGCCGATGAGCACGCAGAAGGGAATGGATTCCACGCCGTATTTTTGCGCGAGTTTGTTTTGCCAGCCTTGGCCGTCAAAATATTGCGGCCAGGTCATGCCGTCGGTCTTTTTCAAAAACGCGTCCAGCTTGTCGCGGTCGGAATCCAGGCTGACGCCGATGATATCGAAGCCTTGGTCGTGATGTTTTTTGTAGGTGGCAATGACGTTGGGCAATTCGCCGCGGCAGGGTCCGCACCACGTCGCCCAAAAATCCACCATGACGACGTTGCCCTTGAGCGCGCCGACGGAAATGGGTTTGCCGGTCAAATCCGTTTCGGCGAAATCGGGGAACGGCGCGCCGTTGGCAAACGTGGCGTCGCGTTTGGCCTGGGTGGCCAATTGATCGATGAGGCGGTCGGCGCCCTTGCCATATTTGGTGTCGGGATAATTGGTCTTGATTTGCTGCATCAACGCGAGGCCCTTGTCGTTTTCTTTCAAGACTTCGATGTAGAGCATCGCTTTCATGAAGGCGATCTCGGCGGCGGCATCGGTCTTGGCCCCGTTTTGCGCGGCGAGCAGAGCGTCGAAGGATTTCAAGTCGTCGGCATAATCCGCCTCGGCGTCTTTGCCGGCCTTGATTTTAAGCTGCACATTTTGGACGAGCGCGTGCAGTGCGTCGGACGCGGGCGCATTGGTTTGGGCGGGAGCGGACAACGCCGTCGCAGCCATCAGGCCGAGCAGAAGCAATAATTTTTTCATAAGTCAAAGGGTGCGATGAGGACGATTCCATGTTTCGTCGCGCCGCGCAACTTCCATTTGACCGGCGCGATGGGACGCCTGTTCAAATCGAAATTTCTAATGATGGAGCTTGACGCGCGGGTGACTTTCGTAGTTTTATTAATTAAATACATGATTTTCTCCCCATCACGCATGGGCCGGCTGAACAAGCGCGCCCTCATCCGCGAATTGCGGAAAGTGGGCGTGGCTTCGCGCGCCGGGCTGGCGCGTTCGCTGGGCATGAGCCAGCCGACGGCGGGAAAAATCGTGGATGAACTGCTGGCGCTGGAAATTTTTGAGGAAGTCGATGCGGCGGAAACCAATGGCCATGGCGCGGCACGGCTGGGCCGGCCAGGGCGGCAGTTGCAATTAAACCGCTCGCAGCCGAGTTTTCTCGGCATTCAGCTCGGCGTCAGCGAAACCCATCTGGCCGAGTTACCGCTGGGAGCCGGCGACGAAAATGACTGGCATTTTTCTTTCCAACACCCGGTGGGCGCGACGGCGGATCTGGCGGCGGAATGGGAAAAGGCGATGCGCGCCGCCGCCAAAAAACTTCGTGCCAAGAATTTTCTGGGCGTCATTTTGAGCGTGCCGGGCATTGTGGACGAGGCCGCCCGCCGGATTTTATTTTCGCCGAACATCCATTGGAGCGAATCGGCCGACCTCTGCGCCCGCATCGAAAAAATCTGGGACGCCCCGGTTTTGATGGTGCAGGAAGAGCGGGCGCTGGCGCTGGGTTATCACACGAATCATCCGGCCCACGACGATTTTTTGCTGGCGGATTTTGGCGAAGGCGTCGGCGGCGCGGTCATTGTCGGCGGCAAGCCGTTGACACACGCGCTGCCGATCAGCGGTGAATTCGGCCACACGCCCGCGCTCGGCAACACGCGGCGTTGCGGCTGCGGCGCGGTCGGCTGCGTGGAAACCTTGATGTCCACGTTCGGCCTGCTGAAAAGTTTTGCCGCGGCGCAGCCGCGCAAAGCCAAGAACTGGCTGACGCTGCAAAAGCATATTTCCGAAAACGGCGTGGAACCGTGGCTGGCGCAATCGCTGGACGCGGCCGCCGTGTCCATCGCCGCCGCGCTGAACGTCCTCGGCTTGCACCGCGTCGTCGTGACGGGCAGCCTGACGGAACTGCCGCCGGCGGTGTTGCAGTATTTGTCCACCGCGATCCGCGGCGGCGCGATGTGGGCGCGCTTCGGCGAAGTCGAATGTGTCAGCGCCCCGCGAAACCGCACGGATGGCATCGTCGCGGTGGGCATCGACCGGTTGATCGTGCCCGAGGCCGAAGCCAAAAATTTCCATCAAAAAATGGCGGTGGTGACCGCCTGAAATTGTCCCGATTTATTTGCAAAATGAAATCCGCATTCCCCGACATCTCGGCTATCCACTACGAAGGGCCGCACTCAAAAAATCCACTGGCGTTCAAGCATTACAGCCCCGGCGAATTGGTCGAGGGCAAGACCCTGTGCGAACATCTGCGGTTCGCGGTGGTCTATTGGCACACGTTTCGCGGCACCGGTTCCGATCCCTTCGGCGCGGGCACGATGCAACGGCCATGGGATGATGGATCGAACTCCGTCGGCAACGCGCAAAACCGCGCGCGGGTCGCCTTCGAATTCATCCACAAACTGGGTGCGCCGTATTATTGCTGGCATGACCGCGACGTCGCGCCGGAGGGAAAAACCTTGAGTGAATCGAACAAGAATTTTGACGCGGTCGCCAGGGTGTTGAAGGAAGAACAACAACGCACGGGCATCAAATTATTGTGGGGCACGGCGAACTTGTTTTCCCATCCGCGCTATGTCCATGGCGCGGGCACGAGTTGCAACGCGGACGCGTTCGCGTTCGCCGCCGCGCAGATCAAGAAGGCGATGGAAGTGACGCACGAACTCGGCGGCGAAGGCTACACGTTCTGGGGCGGCCGCGAAGGCTACATGACGCTGCTCAACACCGACATGAAGCGCGAGCTGGATCATCTCGCGAAGCTGTTGCATCTGGCCGTGGATTACAAAAAGAAGATCGGTTTCCAAGGGCAGTTTTACATCGAACCAAAACCGAAGGAGCCGACGAAGCATCAATATGATTCGGATGCCGCCGCGTGTTTGAATTTTCTGCGCGAATACGATCTGTTGCCGCACTTCAAACTGAACATCGAGACGAACCACGCCACGCTCGCGGGCCATTCGATGCAACATGAACTGGAAGTCGCCGGCGCGGCGAACGCACTTGGCTCGATCGATGCGAACACCGGCGATGAACTGCTCGGCTGGGACACGGATCAGTTTCCGACGAATATTTACCTGACGACCTACACGATGCTGACGATTTTGAAATACGGCGGATTGACGACGGGCGGCGTGAATTTCGACGCGAAAGTGCGCCGCGAAAGTTTCGAGCCTGTTGATTTATTTCATGCGCACATCGGCGGCATGGACGCGTTTGCGCGCGGGTTGAAAATCGCTGCCGCGATTCGCAAAGACGGACGGCTCACGGAATTTGTCAAATCGCGTTATGCCTCGTGGGATTCCGGCATCGGCGCAAAAATCGAATCCGGCAAAACCAGTTTGAAGGAACTGGAAACTTACATCCTGAAAAAAGGCGAGGCTGCCGCGAGCACGAGCGGCCGGCAGGAATTCCTCGAAAATCTCATCAACGAATTTATCTAAAAACCTAACGGCTAATCTTCGCAGAACGGCCATTGTCAAATTCCATCTGCGAAGATTGGCGCAGTTTAGCGGTTCAAAAAAATTATGAGCATCAACCTAAAACAGTTTGAAGTCTGGTTTGTCACGGGCAGCCAGCATCTTTACGGGCCGGAAACTTTGAAGAAAGTTGCCGAGCACTCGCAAGAAATCGCCAAGGCGCTCAACATCGCGTCCGCGATTCCGGTGAAAGTCGTTTTCAAACCCGTGCTCGTCACGCCGGACGCGGTGACGGAATTATGCCAGGCCGCGAACAACGCGGCGAAGTGCATCGGCCTCATCACCTGGTGCCACACGTTTTCGCCGTCGAAAATGTGGATCAATGGCCTGAAACAATTGCGCAAACCGGTGGCGCACCTGCACACGCAATACAACCGTGACATTCCGTGGGCCACGATCGACATGGATTTCATGAACATGAACCAGGCCGCGCACGGCGACCGCGAACACGGTTTCATCTGGAGCCGTTTGCGCTTGAGCCGCAAGGTGGTGGTCGGTTTCTGGCAGGAAAAATCCACGCAGGAAAAACTGGGCGCGTGGGCGCGCGCGGCGGCGGCATGGGCCGACTGGCAGACGGCGAAGTTCGTGCGCTTCGGCGACAACATGCGCGAAGTGGCCGTGACCGATGGTGACAAAGTTTCCGCGCAATTCAAATTTGGTTTCTCCGTCAACACGCACGGCGTCGGCGATCTCGTGAAAGTTGTCAACGCCGTTACCGAAAAGGAAGTGGACGCGCTTTGCAAAGAATACGAAGCCGTTTACGAAATGACTGGCGACTTGAAGAAAGGTGGCAAGCGCCACAAATCCGTTCGCGAAGCCGCGCGAATTGAATTGGGCATCGAACAGTTTCTCACTGCGGGCGGATTCAAAGGCTACACGGACACGTTTGAAGATTTGCACGGCCTCGCGCAACTGCCCGGGGTCGGCTCACAGCGCATGATGGCCGCGGGCTTCGGCTTCGGCGGCGAAGGCGATTGGAAAACTGCCGCGCTGGTGCGCGCGATGAAAGTGATGGCGAGCGGTCTCAAAGGCGGCACGTCGTTCATGGAGGATTACACCTATCATTTGCAACCGGGAAACAAACTGGTGCTCGGCGCGCACATGCTGGAAATCTGTCCCAGCATCGCGGATGGAAAAGTTTCTTTGCAAGTGCATCCGCTCGGCATCGGCGGCAAGGCCGATCCGGCGCGGCTCGTTTTCAACACGCCGGCCGGCGCGGCGGTGAATGCGTCGCTGATGGATTTTGGCAATCGTTTTCGCCTGCTCATCAACGAAGTGGATGTGGTCGCGCCGGAACATTCGATGCCGAAATTGCCCGTGGCGCAGGCGGTTTGGAAATGCCGCCCGAATTTCGAGGACGCCTGCGCGGCGTGGATTTACGCGGGCGGCGCGCATCATACCGGTTTCAGCCAGGCGGTCACCACGGAAATGCTGGAGGATTTTGCGGCCATCGCCGGCATCGAGGCGGTCGTGATCGACGCGGACACGAAATTGCGGCAGTTCAAACAAGAGCTCGTTTGGAATGATGTGGCCTACGGTTTGAAGAGCGGCTGGGCAGCTTGAGTCGGATTTCATCACGTCGTAGAAATGTCTTCAAATAAATGAAATTGAAAAAATATTTTGCCGCCGCGCTTTCGATTTTGGCAATGGCGGTGAATGCGCAGCCGGCGAAAATTTCCGTGGCCGTGGACCAGCCCGGCCACAAAATTTCGCCGACGCTGTGGGGCATTTTTTTCGAGGACATCAATCTGTCCGCCGACGGCGGCATTTATCCCGAACTCGTGCGCAACCGTTCGTTCGAGGACGCGGACACGCCGGAGAACTGGACATTTGCCAGCGTCGGCGACGGCAAAAGCGAGGCGGCCATCAGCACGGCCGACGTGCATGGCCAGCCGCCGCCGTTGAACGCGTTCAACCGGAAATCGCTGCGCGTGAAAGTGGGCGGCGCGTTCACGTTGGCGAACGAAGGTTACTGGGGCATGAACATCGTGGCCGGCGACGGCTACACGCTCAAGCTCGCGGCGCGCGGGGAAAAATTTGCCGGCAAGCTCACCGTGAAAATTTTAAGCAGCACCGGCGCCGTTCTCGCCAGCGGCGAACTTTCCAGCATCGGCGGCGACTGGAAATATCACACGCTGGATTTGATCTCGTCGGGCAGCGACCCGAAAGCGAAGCTGGAGATTTCCGGCGACGGCCACGGCGTTTTGTTCCTCGACATGGTTTCGGTGATGCCGAAAAAAACCTGGAAGGATCATGGCTTGCGGCCGGACCTCGCGGAATCGCTCGCCGGTTTGCATCCGTCATTCATGCGTTTTCCCGGCGGCTGCTGGGTGGAGGGCGATGATTTTGCGCACATGAATCATTGGAAAAATACCGTCGGTGACATTGATGTCCGCACGCCGCTCTGGAACATCTGGGGTTACTACGCCACGCACGGGCTGGGCTTTTACGAATACTTGCAGCTCGCGGAAGACCTCGGCGCGGAGCCGCTGTTCGACATCAATGTCGGCATGTCGCACAAGGAAACCATCCCGCTGGATCGCATGGATCAATGGGTGCAGGACGCGCTCGACGCGGTGGAATTCGCGAACGGCCCGACGAATTCCGTCTGGGGGGGACGCCGCGCGAAGATGGGCCATCCCGCGCCGTTCAATCTGAAATTCATGGAGATCGGCAATGAAAACGGCGGTCCGGATTATGTCGAACGCTGGCCGCTGCTGGTGAACGCGCTGCGCGCGAAATATCCGTATCTAAAATTTATCATGAACACCGACCTGCGCGGCCGGCCATTTCCGCCCGCGCCGCCGGCGGACATCGTGGACGAACATTATTACGAGACGCCGGAATCGTTCATGCGCCGCGCCGACCAGTATGACAGTTACAATCGCAACGGCCCGAAAATTTTTGTCGGCGAATACGCGGTGACGCAAAACGCGGGCAAGGGAAATTTGCGCGCGGCCATCGGCGAGGCGGCGTTCATGACGGGCATGGAACGCAATTCCGACATGGTCATCCTTGCGAGCTACGCGCCGCTGCTGGTGAATTTGAATCACCGCGCGTGGAATCCCGACCTCATCAATTTTGACAGCGCGAACTGGTATGGTTTGCCGGGATATTATGTGCAGCAGATGTTCAGCGCGAATCGCGGCGACGAAGTGTTGCCGGTGCAGGTGACCTCGCCGCTGGCGGAAGTGGAAAAGAGTCGTGGCCAGGTCGGCGTCGGCACTTGGAACACGGCGGCGGAATTCAAAGACATGAAAGTCACCGCGCCCGACGGAACCGTATTGTTGCAATCCGATTTGAGCAATGGCTCGTCTGACTGGCAAAAACTTGGCGACGGCGCGTGGGATGTGAAAGATGGCGCATTGCGGCAGACGGCGGAAAAGGAATTTGTCCGCGCGCTCGCCGGCCAGCGCGGCTGGACGAATTATACCTTCACGCTCAAGGCGCGGAAAATCTCCGGCCGCGAAGGTTTCCTGATTTTATTTCATATTGCGAGCGACGAAGGTCGCAATTGGTGGAACATCGGCGGCTGGGAAAATTCGCAGGACGGCATCGAATTTGGCGACACGCTGGATCGCAAGGACAGCCACATCGAAACCGGCCGCTGGTATGATATCAAGCTCGTGGTCATTGGCAGCCACGCGAAATGCTATCTCGACGGCCAGTTGATTCACGACGTGGATTTTGAAAAATCCGCGAGCATCAGGAGCCTTTACGCCTGTGCCTCGCACGATGACGCAACCGGCGACGTGATTGTGAAAGTCGTCAACGCCAGCGCGAAACCGCTGGAAACCAAACTCGATTTGAACGGTGCGAAAAATCTGACCGGGCAGGGCACTGCCACCGTGCTGACCTCGGCGAGCGGATTGGATGAAAATTCGCTGGCCGAGCCTACGAAAGTTTCGCCCAAAACTTCGGCGGTGAATTTCACCGGCGCAACGCTGACGCAGACGTTCCCGGGAAATTCATTCACGGTGCTGCGTTTGTCGGCGACAAAATAATTCGGTATGCGATTCAACCGCCCACTTCAAAACATTTTTGCCGGTCTGCTCGTATTTGCCATGTGGGCGTGCGCGCAGGATGTCAGCGCGCCGGTGAATCTCGCGGCGGTGGCGGTCGCCTCGGCCTCCAATGTTTCGGGCGACACCTCGCTGGCGGCGCTGAACGACGGCTTCACGCCGCGCAACTCGAGCGACAACCGGCGCGGCTCTTATGGCAATTGGCCGAATACCGGCACGCAGTGGGTCGAATACGACTGGAGCCAGCCCGTCAGCACCAAGCAGATCGAGGTGTATTGGTGGGACGATCATCAGGGCGTGCGCCTGCCAAAAAGCTGCCGCGTGAAATTTTGGGATGGAAATAATTTCATCGAAATCACCAATGCCAGCGGCCTCGGCGTCGCGGGTGACAAATTTAATGTGACCACGTTCGGCGAAGTGACGACGGCGAAACTGCGCTTGGAAATGGACGGCACCGAGAATTTTTCCACGGGCATTTTGGAATGGCGCGTTTTGGATTCGGGCAGGTCGCCGGAATTTCCGCCGCGTGTCCGCGCGGGCGTTGATCGCGATGTAATGCTCGACGGTAAAACTTATTTGTCCGGCACGGTGAAATTTTTGAAGCCGGGTTCGGCGGCCAAAGTTTTGTGGAGCAAGGATTCCGGGCCGGGCGACGTGAACTTTGCGAACCCGCAAACGAACATCACGACCGCGACATTTTCCACGCCGGGCGAATACGTTTTGAAATTGACGGCGGGCGAGGGCGCATTGAGTTCCACCTCGACGCTGAAGGTAAAAGTGGTTTCGCCGCCGCCCACGAACCGGCTCGAAGTGGTTTACACGAAGCCTTACAAAATCAACAGCCCGTTTTGGGATGCGCGGGCGAAGGCGCTGATCGTGAACTGGATTCCGCATTGCATTGACGAGATCAACAGCACGAACATCGCGCCCGGCCATGGCGACGGCGGCATCGATAATTTTGTCGAGGCGGCGAAGGCGTTGCGCGGCGAGCCGCACGCGCCGCAGCGCGGCTACGTTTTTGCGAACGCGTGGGTGCATCAAACCGTCGAGTCCATGTGCATCGCGCTGATGGTGGACGCGCAGGGCGACCCGGAAATTCTCGCGGCGCAGGATAAAATGAAGGCGACGCTGGAGGATTGGATTCCGAAAATTCTCGCGGCGCAGGAACCCGATGGATATTTGCAGACCGCTTATACGTTGGCCGACCGCAAGGTCTGGCCGACGCGTTGGAATCCGGCGCAGCGCGGCAATCACGAAGGTTACGTTGCGGGCTATTTCATTGAATCGGCGATTAATCATTACACGCTGACCGGCGGCACGGACAAGCGGCTTTACAACGCGGCGAAAAAACTGGCCGACTGCTGGGTGGCGAACATTGGGCCGGAAAAAAAAGAATGGTATGACGGCCACGAGCAGATGGAACAGGGCTTGGTGCGCTTCGGCCGTTTTGTGAACGACATGGAAGGGAATCATCGCGGCGACAGCTACATCGCGCTCGCAAAATTTTTGCTGGATTGTCGCGGCCGTCACGGCGGTTCGGATTACGACCAGACGCAGTCGCCGGTGCAGCAGCAATACGCAGCGGTCGGCCACGCGGTGCGCGCGTCGTATTTGTTTTCCGGCATGGCCGACGTGGCCACGGAAACGCACGATGTGGATTATCAGAGCGCGGTGCTGTCGCTGTGGGACAATCTCATCAACAAAAAATATTACGTCACCGGCGGCATCGGCAGCGGCGAAACGTCCGAAGGTTTTGGCGAAAATTATTCGTTGCGCAACGAGTCGTATTGCGAGGCGTGTTCCAGTTGCGGCGAAATTTTCTTCCAATACAAAATGAACCTCGCGTATCACGACGCGAAGTTTGCCGATCTTTACGAGGAGACAATTTACAACGCGCTGCTGGGCGCGACGGATCTGGCCGGCAAGAATTTTTACTACGACAACCCGCTCATCGAGGACAAGGCGCGTTATCCGTGGCACGTCTGTCCGTGCTGCGTCGGCAACATTCCGCGCACACTGCTGATGATTCCGACGTGGACTTACGCGAAGGGTGACGACGGCATTTACGTGAATCTGTTCATCGGCAGCACGATCAACGTCGAGCGCGTCGCCGGCACCGATGTGCAGATGATCCAAAAAACGGATTATCCGTGGAGCGGAAAAATTTCCATCACGGTGAATCCGAAAGCGGCGAAAAAATTTACGGTGTATGTGCGCGTGCCGAATCGCACGACGAGCGAGCTTTACACGCCGACGCCGGCGGTCAGCGGAATAAAATCCTTGGCCGTGAACGGCGAAAACATTTCACCCAAAATCGAAAACGGTTACGCCGCCATCACGCGCGAATGGAAGACGGGCGACACGATCGATCTGGAATTGCCGATGGAAATTCAGGTGGTGAAAGCCGATGAGCACATCGCGGCGGATCGCGGCCGCGTCGCGCTGCGCTACGGCCCGCTGCTTTACAATGTCGAGAGCGCCGACCAGTCCAATCTGAATCTGACGCCGGACACCGGCTCGCTCGCGACCGAATGGCGCAGTGATCTGCTCGGCGGCGTGATGACCATCAAAGGCAAATGGAGCGACGGCAGCCCGCTGCTCGCGATCCCGAATTACGCGCGCGAAAATCGCGGCGGCGAAATTTCCGAAGTTTGGTTGAAAGATTGATGTTCGCAAAATTTATGAGTGTGAAATATACAATTGGTTTGGACTACGGCACGAATTCCGTTCGCGTGTTGATCGTCAATGTGGCCGACGGCGCGGAAATCGCCGCGGCGGTTTGGACTTACGCGCACGGCACGCAAGGCGTGATTTTGTCGCGTGACCCGAATCTCGCGCGGCAGCATCCGCTGGATTATGTGAACGGCGCGGAGATCACCATCAAACAGGCGCTCGCGGCGGCCAAAAAATCGGTGAAAGGATTCAGCGCTGATCAAGTCATCGGCATCGGCGTGGACACGACGGGCAGCACGCCTTTGCCGGTGGATGCGAACGGCCAGCCGCTTGCGTTCAACAAAAAATTCGCAAACGAACCGGCGGCGATGGCGTGGTTGTGGAAGGATCACACCGGCGTCAACGAAGCCGCCGAGATCACCGCGCTGGCCAAAAGGATGCGGCCGCAATTTCTCGCGAAATGCGGCGGCACCTATTCGAGCGAATGGTTTTGGAGCAAGATTTTGAAGTGCCTCCGCACCGCGCCGGAAGTTTTCAACGCGGCGCATTCGTGGATCGAACTCGCGGATTTTGTCCCCGCCGAATTGACCGGCACACGTGCGCCGGAAAAATTTATCGCCGGTGTTTGCGCCGCCGGTCACAAGGCGATGTGGAATGCGAAGTGGGGCGGTTATCCCGACGAACAATTTCTTGCCAAATTAAATCCAAAGCTCGCGCAGTTGCGTTCGCGGCTGACGCCGCGCGTGCATTCGATTGATCGCGCGGTCGGCGGACTCACGGAAAGCTGGGCCAAGAAAACGGGTTTGACCGCAGGCATTCCGGTCGCGGTCGGAGCGTTTGATGCGCATCTCGGCGCGGTCGGCTCGGGCGTCGCGCCGGGAACGCTGGTCAAAATCATCGGCACGAGCACTTGCGACATCGCGATCGCGCCAAACACGAAAAAATTGGCGGACGTGCCGGGACTTTGCGGCATCGTGGACGGCAGCGTGTTGCCGGGAAATTTCGGACTCGAAGCCGGGCAGTCGGCGGTCGGCGACATTTTTAATTGGTGGGTCAATTACATCCAACCGCACGGCGAAAAATTGTCGCACCGCGTGCTCGACGAGCAGGCGCTGAAACTTCAGCCCGGTGAGAGCGGCTTGCTCGCGCTGGATTGGAACAATGGCAACCGCACGATTCTGGTGGATCAGCGGCTCACCGGTTTGCTCGTCGGCCAGACGCTTTACACGACGCCGGCGGAAGTTTATCGCGCGCTGGTCGAGGCGACGGCGTTCGGCGCGTTGACGATCATCAATCGCTTTGAAGAATACGGCGTGAAAATTTCGTCAGTCGTCAATTGCGGCGGCATCGCGGAAAAAAGCGATTTGACGATGCAGATTTACGCCGATGTGACGGGTCGGCCGATGAAAGTTTCGCGCTCGGCGCAGACGTGCGCGCTCGGCTCGGCCATCGCGGCGGCGGTCGTGGCGGGCGCGCATAAAAATTATGCGGCGGCGCAAAAGGCGATGACCGGTTTGAAGCCGAAAATTTACAAGCCGCACGCGAAGGCGCACGCGACGTATCGCGAGCTGTATGCGGTTTACAAACAGTTGCACGACGCGTTCGGCACGAAAGAGTGGAACGGAAATCTTTTTGGCGTGATGAAAAAGTTGATCGAGATTCGCGACCGAGTGAGAAAATGAAATTGAATTGGCCACAGAGGCACAGAGGCGCTGAAAAAAGTTAAAAAGCGATTTCTTTGTGACACTTAGTCGTGGTGGCAAAAATATTTATTATGCTGGAAAAATTAAAGGCTGAAGTCTGCGCGGCGAACTTGGATTTAGTTCGCAAAGGACTCGTCATCGAAACGTGGGGCAACGCCAGCGGCATTGATCGCGAACGCGGACTCGTCGTCATCAAGCCGAGCGGTGTGCCTTATGATGGCATGAAACCGGAACACATGGTGGTCGTTTCGCTCGCGGATGGAAAAGCGGTGGACGGAAATCTCAAACCGAGTTCGGACACGGCGACGCATCTGGTGTTGTATCGCGCGTTTCCAAAAATTGGCGGCGTGGTGCATACGCACAGTTTGTTTGCGACGGCGTGGGCGCAGGCGCAGCGCGGCCTGCCGAGTTACGGCACGACGCAGGCGGATTACTGGTATGGCGATGTGCCTTGCACGCGGTTGCTGAAGCCGGCGGAAATCAAAAAAAATTACGAGGCGAACACGGGCGAGGTGATCGTGGAAACTTTTAAGAAATTAAAATTTGATCCGCAGCAACATCCGGCGGTGTTGGTGGCCAGCCACGGGCCGTTCACGTGGGGCAAGGATGTGGCGGATGCGGTGCACAATGCGGGCGTGTTGGAATTTATCGCGCAACTGGCGAGCGAGACGTTGAAGATCAATCCCAAATTAAAGCCCATGCAGTCCGTCTTGCTGGACAAACATTTTCTTCGCAAACACGGGCCGGGTGCTTATTATGGCCAGAAATAATTTCCCAACCAACTCACCACCATCATGCAAAAAATCGTCCGATTCATCACGCTCGCGTCGCTGGGACTTTTGGCGACGGGTTTAACTGGCTGCAAATCTATGTCACACACCGCACAAGGATCCATCAGTAAAATTGAATTCGGCAAAACCATGGACGGCACGCCCGTTCAACTCTACACGCTGCGCAATTCCCAGGGCATGACGGCGACGATCATGACTTACGGCGGCATCGTCACTTCGCTCCAAACACCGGATCGCGACGGCAAATTCGGCGACGTGGTGCTGGGTTACGACAACCTCGACGGCTATCTCAAGAGCACGCCTTATTTCGGCGCGCTGATCGGCCGCTATGGCAACCGCATTGCGAGAGGAAAATTTTCGCTCGACGGCGTGGATTATACGCTGGCGACGAACAACGTTCCGAATCATCTGCACGGCGGGTTGAAAGGTTTTGACAAGGTTGTCTGGACGGTGGAAAAAGCCGACGTTGGCAGCAACGGACCGGAGTTGACGCTGACTTATTTGAGCAAAGACGGCGAGGAAGGCTATCCGGGCAATCTGACGGTGCAGGCAACTTACAGCGTGACCGAAAGAAATGCGCTGGAAGTGAAATTCACCGCCACGACGGACAAAGACACCGTTTGCAATCTCACGCATCATTCCTATTTCAACCTCGCGGGCCACGGCGATGTGCTCGGACACTTCGTGCAGATTTTTGCCGACAAATTCACGCCGGTGGACAGCGGGTTGATTCCGACGGGCGAACTCGCGCCGGTCGCGGGCACGCCGTTTGATTTTCTTGCGCCCAAGGCGATTGGCGACCACATCAATGATACCGGCAACGAGCAGATCCGATTCGCCGGTGGTTTCGATGACAACTGGGTGCTGAACAAAAACGGGGATGAACTCGCCTTGGCCGCGCGCGTCACCGAACCCAAGTCCGGCCGCACCATGGAAGTCTGGACGACTTCGCCGGGCTTGCAATTCTACACCGGAAATTTTTTGGATGGCACGATCACTGGCAAAGGTGGCTGGACGTATCAAGCGCGCAACGCCTTCTGCATGGAGCCGCAGCATTTTCCCGACTCGCCCAATCATCCGACGTTTCCGACCACCGAACTGAAACCCGGCGAAACCTACCACAACACGATCCTCTACAAATTTTCTGCCGAATAAAAATCTGAAACCAACAACCAAAAATATAAAATGAAAAAAATACAATTCATTCTGGCCGCGCTGTGTGTAGCGGCGATTGTTTCCGGCTGCGGCAAATCCGAAGCGCCCAAGGCGGACAACGGCAGCGCGCCGGCGGCGGGCAAAAAGCTGAAACTTGCGTTCGTCTCCAACAACGCGGCGACGTTCTGGACGATTGCCCGCACCGGTTGTGAAGCGGCGGCCAAAGATCTTGGCAATGTGGATGTGGATTTCCGCATTCCCTCCACCGGCAGCGCGGCCGAGCAACAGCAGATTCTCGACGATTTGGTGGCCAAAGGCGTGGACGGCATCGCCGTAAGTCCGATTGATCCGAAAAACCAGATTGATTTCCTCAACAAAATTGCGGCGCAAACATTGTTGATTTGCTGCGACAGTGATGCGGCGGACAGCAAGCGCGTTTGCTACATCGGCACGGACAATTTTGCGGCGGGCCAGGCAGCCGGCAAGTTGATCAAAGAAGCGTTGCCCAATGGCGGCAAGATCATGGTGTTCGTCGGCTATGCTGACGCGCAAAATGCGAAGGACCGTTTTGGCGGCATCAAGAAGGAATTGGAAGGCTCGAATGTTTCCATCATTGATTTGCGCACCGATGACACGGACAACGTCCGCGCCCAGAAAAATGCCGAGGACACGCTGGTGAAATATCCCGACGTGGCGGCGCTGGTCGGCCTCTACAATTACAACGGCCCGGCAATTTTGAATGCCGTGCGCAGCGCCGGTCAGGCGGGCAAGGTGAAGATCGTCTGCTTCGACGAAAATGCCGAGACGCTCGACGGCGTCGCCAGCGGCGACATTTACGGCACGGTGGTGCAGCAGCCGTATGAGTTCGGCAGACAGTCCATCACCCGGATGGCGAAATATCTCGGTGGCGACAAAGATGCGCTGGCGGGTGGCAAGCAAATCATTCCCACGCGCAGCTTGAAGAAAGACGACATCGCCGGCTTCAAGGCTGAGCTCGCGAAAATTCTCGGCAAATAAAAATTTGAATCGCGAAACACGTGAACCGCGCGAAAATTTTATTTCGATTATTTCGCGGTTAAATCATTTCAGTTCATGAGCAGCGTTCCACTCCTTTCCATGCGCGGAATCGGCAAGCGCTTTCCGGGCGTCATCGCGTTGGACAACGTCACGCTGGAAGTCGGCGCGGGCGAAGTCGTGGCGTTGTGCGGCGAAAATGGCGCGGGGAAATCCACGCTGATGAAAATTCTCGGCGGCGTTTATCAACCCGATGGCGGGGAAATTTTGGTGGACGGCGTCGCGGTGAAAATCAACAACGTCACGGATTCAATGAAGTTGCGCGTAGCTTTCATCCATCAGGAACTGAACGTGCTCGACAATCTCGATGTGGCGGCAAATGTTTTTCTCGGCCGCGAGCCGAAAAATGCGCTGGGGCTGATTGACCTGAAAAAAATCCACGCGGACACCGAGCCGTTACTCAAACGGCTGGGGCTGAATATATCGAGCCGCACGCCACTGGAAAAACTTTCCATCGCGCACAAGCAGATGGTGGAAATCGCCAAGGCGCTGTCGCTGAATTCGCGCATCATCATCATGGACGAGCCGACGTCGTCGCTGACCTTGCAGGAGACGGATCGCCTGCTCGAACTGGTTTGCGAATTGAGCGAGCAGGGTGTGAGCGTGATTTACATTTCGCATCGCCTCGGCGAAGTGGAGCATTGCGCCGACCGCGTGGTGGTGTTGCGCGACGGCAAAAATGCCGGCGAGCTGCCGCAGGCTGAAGTCTCGCACGAACGCATTGTCAGCCTGATGGTCGGCCGCGAAATCAAAAGTTCCTACACGGCCTCCACGGCGGCAAAAACGCCCGGTTACTTCAAGGTGCGGAACGCGCATTCGAGTCGTTATCCGAAGAATCGCGTCGAGTTTGATGCCACGCGCGGAGAGATTCTCGGTTTTGCCGGGCTCGTTGGCGCGGGCCGTTCGGAAATCGTCAAGGCGATGGTTGGGCTGGACGAATCCGGCAGTGCGGAGGTCACCGTTGGCGATAAAAAAATTTCCATCAGCAAACCCGCCGATGCGATTGGTCACGGAATTTTTCTGGTGCCCGAAGATCGGCGCGGCGAAGGACTTGTCACCGCCATGAGCGTGCGCGAAAACACCACGCTGCCGTCGCTGGAAAAATATTCCACGTTGTGCCTCATCAGCCACGAACGCGAGCGCAAGGTCACGGACGGACAAATCAAATCGTTGCGGATCAAGACGCCGGGCGGCGAGGCGTTGGTGCTGAACTTGAGCGGCGGCAACCAGCAGAAAGTCGTCCTTGGCAAATGGCTTTCGATGGATCCGAAAGTGATGATTCTCGACGAGCCGACGCGCGGCATTGATGTTGGCGCGAAGGCGGAGATTTACCGGCTCATGCGCGAACTCGCGGATCGCGGCGGCGTGATTCTGATGATCAGTTCTGACATGGAAGAAGTGCTCAATGTCAGCGACCGCGTCGCCGTGATGCACGAGGGGAAGATCGCCGGCATCCTCGACCGGGCGGATTGCAACGAAGAAAACGTGATGAACCTCGCGGTCGGCAAAAAAATCGCGGCCGCAAAACCGCCGGTGAACAATTGATTTTCAATCCGCCTCCATCCGTGGCTGAAATTTAAAATGAAAAAAGAAATCGGCATTTCCGTTTTGTTGTTTGTCCTGTGCGCGGTGACTTCGATCATGAATCCGAAGTTCCTGTCGCCGGTAAATTTGGTGAACACGGCAAACCTCATCGGACTTTACGGCGTGTTCAGCTTGGGCCTCGGCCTGGTCATCATCACCGGCGGCATTGATCTGTCGGTCGGCTCGATGTGCGCGCTGACCGGCGTGATCCTCGCGATGGGTTTGACCGAATGGCATTGGTCTTGGCCGGTGGCACTGATCGTCGTATTGGGCGTTTCCGCAGTGCTTGGACTAGCGCACGGTATTTTGATCACGCGCGCCAAACTACAGCCCTTCATTGTCACGCTCTGCGGTTTGCTGATTTATCGCGGCATCGCGCGCTACATCGCGCACGACAGCACGAAAGGATTTTCCGGCGCGGAAGGCATCGAACCGCTGCGCCATTTCGCAAGCGGAAAATTATTCGGCGTGCCCGCACCATTTTCAATTCTCATTGTGATTTCGGTGGTCATGTGGTTCGTGCTGCACCGTTCGATTTACGGGCGCTATCTCTTGGCCGTCGGCCGTAACGAGCAGGCGGCGCGTTTCTCCGGCATCAACACGAAACTGGTCGTCACGAGCGCTTACACGATCGCCGCTTTGCTCACGGGAATTTCCGGCATCATGATCGCGTTTTACACCAACTCGGTCGGGCCGTCGAACCACGGAAATTTTTACGAGCTTTACGGCATCGCGGCGGCGGTGCTGGGCGGCTGCAGTTTGCGCGGCGGCGAAGGCTCCGTCCTCGGCATCCTCATCGGCACCGCGCTGCTGCTGGTGCTGCAAAATCTTGTGAATTTGCTCGGTATCGACAGTTCGCTGAACTTCGCGGTCATGGGCGCGGTTGTGTTGTTCGGCGTGCTGGCCGATCAACTATTCAAAAATCGTTCCGCGAAAAAAGTCGCCGCGCCGGCCAAATAAAATAATTCAAGGAATTTGCAACTTTGATTTAGTGGCAACGATTGGCCAGGCAAAGCGTTGCACCGGATGAACTGATGCATCGGGTCAAGAACCCCGGCGGGTGGCGGGTGGCGCCTTGGGTTTGTCTTTTTTCTTTTTGCGGATTTCTTTTTTTTGACTGCGGTTGCCTTTGGCCATGATGATCTCCTAATTGTTGTTAAACTTCAGTTACGCAGATTTCGGGGGGGAACACAACTTCCGCCGTCAACGATTTTCAGCGGTGCGGCCCGGCGGCGTGTCAACCGAGTCGGTTACGTCGTTAAATTCACTTTACTGGCGCGCAACCTCTGATAGCCTCATTAGTCTCGTTTGCACGGTGCAGATCAACAATTTTAAATTATGGCAAAACTTTTCATCGAAGATTTGGATTTGAAGGGCAAGCGCGCGCTCATCCGCGTGGATTTCAACGTGCCGCAGGACAAAGTCACCGGCGCAATCACCAACACCAAGCGCATCGAAGCCGCGCTGCCGACGATCAAATACGCGTTGGACAAAGGCGCATCGGTCGTGCTCATGAGCCATCTCGGTCGCCCCGACGGCAAACGCATTGATAAATTTTCTTTGAAGCCCGTCGCCGCCGCGCTGGAAAAATTGCTCGGCAAACCCGTGCAATTTTTGAACGACTGCGTCGGCGCGGAAGTCGAGGCCGCGTGCGCCAAGGCCAAACCCGGCGACGTGATCCTGCTCGAAAATTTGCGCTTCCACATTGAAGAAGAAGGCAAAGTGAAATTGGAAGACGGCACGAAGTTGAAAGCCGATCCAGAAAAAGTAAAAGCCTTCCGCGCGAGTCTTACGAAACTCGGCGACGTTTATATCAACGACGCTTTCGGCACGGCGCATCGCGATCACAGTTCGATGACCGGCGTGCAATTGCCGCAGCGCGCTTGCGGTTATCTGATGAAGAAAGAATTGGATGCGTTCGGCGCGGTGCTCGAACATCCGAAGCGTCCATTGCTCGCGATTCTCGGCGGCTCGAAAGTTTCCGACAAGATTCAACTCATCAACAATCTTTTGGACAAGGCCGATGAAATCATCATTGGCGGCGGCATGGCCTACACGTTCCGCAAAATTCAGGACAACATGGAAATCGGGAAATCGCTTTTCGATGCCGAGGGCGCTAAGATTGTTCCTGAACTGCTCGCGAAGGCGAAGGCCAAAGGCAAAAAAATTCATCTCCCCGTGGACTGGGTGACCGGCGATAAATTCGGTCCGGATGCGAATGTCGGCAGTGCCACGCTGGCGAGCGGCATTCCGGCCGGCTGGGAAGGCATGGACGCCGGCCCGGAATCGTCCAAGTTGTTCGCGGTGGTCATCGCGCGCGCCAAGACGATCATCTGGAACGGACCTCCGGGCGTGTTTGAATTTCCCGCATTTGAAAAAGCCACCAAGTCCATGGCCGACGCGATCATTGCCGCCACGGCGGCAGGCGCGACGACGGTTGTCGGCGGCGGCGACACGGCCACGGCGGCAAAAAAATTCGGCGCGGACAAAAAAGTGTCGCACACTTCGACCGGTGGCGGCGCGTCGCTGGAATTTCTCGAGGGCAAAGTATTGCCCGGCGTGGCGGCGCTTTCGGAGAAATGATCCGCGAATTACGCTAATTTCCGCCAATTAAAAAACCGAAAAAACCATAATTTCTTTCGCGAAAATTAGTGAAATTCGCGGATAAAAAACAAATGAACAAAGAACGCAAACTGATCATTGCCGGTAACTGGAAGATGAACAAAACCGTCGCCGAGGCGCTCACGCTCGTCGGTGATCTCAAGCGCGACCTCATGGGCGTGAAGGAAGTGGACATCGTCGTCGCGCCGCCGTTCACCGCGTTGAGCGAAGTGTCCAAGGCGATCTTGGATTCGAACATCCGGCTCGCGTCGCAGAACATGAGCGAAAATAATTTCGGCGCGTTCACCGGCGAAATCTGCGCGGGCATGTTGAAGGAATTTTCCGTGCGCTACGTCATTCTCGGCCACAGCGAACGCCGGCAGTTTCAAAAAGAAACTGACGCGCTCATCGCGAAAAAAGCCGCGGCGGTGCACGCGGCGGCGCTCAAGCCGATTGTTTGCGTGGGCGAAACGCTCGCCGAACGCGAAGGCGGTCAGATGGAAAAAGTTTTGACCACGCAGGTGACCGGCAGCCTCGCCGGTCTGACCAAGGAACAGATGGTGGAAACCGTCATCGCCTACGAACCCGTCTGGGCGATTGGCACCGGCAAAACCGCCACCACGCAACAGGCGCAGGACGCGCACGCGTTCATCCGCGGGTTGCTGGTAAAAATTTACGACGAGCCGACCGCGAAAAAAGTGCGCATTCAATATGGCGGCAGCGTCAAGCCGGCCAACGCCAAAGAACTCATGAGCCAGCCGGACGTGGACGGCGCGCTGGTCGGCGGCGCTTCGCTCGAGGCAAGAAGTTTTGCTGACATCATCAAAAATTCCATCTAGTCTATAATTATATGAGTTTCCTTGTTGGTATTTTAACCTTTGTATTGGTTCTGAATTGTCTGCTGTTGATTCTGCTGGTGCTGGTGCAACTGCCGAAAAAAGACGCGGGCGCCGGCATGGCCTTCGGCGCGGGCACGGCCGATGCGCTGTTCGGGGCCGGCTCCGGCAACGCGCTCACCAAGATCACCAAATACGGCACCGGAGTTTTTCTGGTGCTCGCTTTGTTGCTCGGTCATCTGCAGGACAGTTTGCATCGTGAAAATGGCGCTTCGGATTTCACCAAGCAGGTGCAGCAAAAACAAATGCAGACCCCAGCTGTGGCACCGACGCCAGTAACGACGACTCCGGCAACCCAGCCCGCACCGTCGCCAGCGAACACGCTGATGTCGGTCCAGCCGACGACCAACTCGACCAAGTAAAATTTATTTTTTCAGATGCGCCGGTGGATTTTTCCGCCGGCGCTTTTTTTTGCGCAAAAATTATTTTCCCGCGCGCAAATAATCCTGAATGCGCCACTGCAAAAACGGAGCCGAATGAAGCGCGGTGGCCTGGTTTCGCAGCGGCCACAGGGCGTCATATTCTTTTTTCAACCGCCGCAATTCGCGAACTCCCTGTCGCGCGAGCGCTTTTGCGTGAGGTTTTTTTCCGCCGGATCGCGCCTGTTGCCACAGCATGAATCGGCAGGACTCGGCGGCCATGCGCGCCGCGAGATCCAATTCCACCGCCAGAATTTTTCCGGCCGCCGACCGTGGCTTGGCCCGGCGCAAAACAGCGCGTTTTTTTTGGATGTCTTTCAACGTCGCTCGGATTTTATTTTCGGGAATTTTGGCGAACCATTTCAATCCATTTCGGCAAAACAATTCACGGTCTTCCGGTTGGGGGGCGGCGATGGCCGTGCCGAGCGGCGTTTCGTTCAAGGCTTTTACGCCGAGCTTTTGATAGGCAAAGCCAAGTTGAAATCCGGCTTGCGCAATTTTGCCGGTCGGATCTTCAAACACGTCGCGACTCAAAACGGCGCGAAGTTTTTCTTCATCCAAGGTTTTTGCATTCCACGCCAGCGCCGCGCCGGCGGCGAACAGCGGCCAGCTCACGGCCAGCGGTTGCGGATGGCCGCCGTCGCCCCAATCGGTGTTGAGAAATCCGAGCGCGCCGAATTTTTTTCCAGCCTTGGCGGCGGCGCGCAGATTGGCGAGCGCGTTGTCATGTTTGCCGATGAGGGTTTGCCACGTGGAAGTGCCGGGACACACATAAAAAGGAATTTTTGCCTTCGCAAATTGCGCGGCTTCTTTGGCGAAGGGATGATTGGCTTCGTAACCCCAGGTTAGCGCGATGACATTTTTTGGCAGTTCGCAAATCAGTTCGGGATATTTCAAAATGATGTCGCCCCAAAACATCATTTTTTTGTCGCGCCTTTTGACTTCGCGCTGAATCTTTTTTAGAAAGTCAAAATAGACGCGGCCTTTGCCTTTGGCCGCGCATAATTTTTTGCTCTGCCCTTTGCCCAAGTCCCACGTCTCATCGCCGCCGATGTTGAAAAACTCGCTGGAAAAATTGGGCAGCAGCTCGTCATAAAGTCCGCGCAAAAAGGGCAGCGTGCCGGGATGATTTGGTGCGAGCGTGGTCGGCCGGCGCAAAAAATCTTTCGTGTCGGCCTCGTAAGGCTCGGCCAGTTCGCCGAGCTTTTTCAGGCGCGGATCTTCCAGAAAATGGCGCAGATGGCCGAAGGAGTTTTGATTCGGCACCAGGTCAATGCCCAGTTCGCGGCAGCGCGCGTCCAGGATTTGAATTTCCTTGGCCGTGAGCGCGCCCCAGCTTTGCCAGACGGATTTGTATTTTTGGTAGGCGAACGTGTGCTCGGTGTAAAGTTGCAGCTCGTTGATTTTGAAATCGGAAAGTTTTTCGGCGAGTTCCAGCAGCGTTTCCAATTTCGGCACGCGGCCGCGCGAGATGTCGAGCATCACGCCGCGACGCGTGAAGTCCGGCCAGTCGCGGATTTTCAGACAGGGCAACGTGCGTCCGTATTCGCGCAGCAACTGCCGCAGCGTCGCCGAAGCCGCACGCAATCCGCCGCCGTCGCGGAACGCAATTTCAACGCCGCGATTTGATATTTCCAAAGCATAACCTTCCGGTGCGACGGGTGCGGAATTGGTCTGCACGACGCGGATGGCTCCCAGCGGTTTCACTTTGGGCAGCACTAAGACACCGCCGCCAAGTTTCAGCGAGCGGGGGGCGGGCAGGAGATTCACGGCGATGCGTTTCGGCATGGCATTGAGTTAGCCAGAAATGACCGTCCGGTGAAACAGGAAAGTCGTTCTACCCGGTTTCGGCGCGGGCAGTGGGGCGCCGGAATGAAAATTTGGCATTCGGCAAAAAACATTTATAATTCCCGATGGTCGCATTTAAATTGCGTGGCAAGCTTCTGCATTGGGCCTTCCGCCTCGGCATTTTATTCAAAGGCGTGGACGGGCTGCTGGAATTAGTCGGCGGCGTGCTATTCCTCTGCGTAAGTCATGACGCGATGACGAAATTTGTGTTTCGCATCACGCGGTCGGAGCTGATGGAAGACCCGGATGATTTGGTTGCGAATGGGCTGCGCCATGCCTTTGGCCATTTGTCCTCGGGCAATAAATTTTTTGTGGCGGTCTATTTGCTGGGCCACGGGCTCATCAAGCTCACGGTTTTTGCCGGCCTGCTCGCGGAGAAACGCTGGGTGTTTCCGGTCGCCTGCGGATTGCTCGGAGCCTTCATCGTCTATCAAATCATCCGCCTCACCGGACATTTCACCATCGGCCTCACGGTCTTCACCGCGCTGGACATGGTGATTGTGGCGCTGATTTGGAACGAATACCGCAACTTAAAAAAGCAAAATCCGGGATCGACCAAAAGAAAATCCGCCTGAACGAACAGGGATTTTAAGCGGAGCAGGCATTATTTATTTGGCGATCATGCCACTCGCGCGGGCATAATTGAAAATGCCGCCGGCGTCCACCACGGGGCGCACGTCGCCGAGCGGTTTGAAATGATACACGTTGCCCGTGGCTTGAACGGTGACGGTCGCCGCGTCGAGATCCACCGTCACGACGTCGCCGGTTTTCAAAACGTCGCAGAGGCGTTCCGTGATTTCGCACGGATACAATTCGCCGGTGGCCACGCAGTTGCGGAAAAAGATGCGCGCAAAACTTTCCGCCAGCACGAGCTGGCAGTTGGCCGAACCCAGCGCGATGGGCGCGTGTTCGCGCGAACTGCCGCAGCCGAAATTTTTCCCGCCGACGACAATCGGATAATCGCTGTCGAGCTGGCCGGCTTTGACGTAGCGGATGGGATAGAGCGAGGCGGGCAGGCCATCGAGCGCGTAGCTGCCGAGCTTCTCATATTCCTCGGCGATGGTCGGCACGAGGTTCAAAAATTGCGCGGAGATGATTTGATCGGTGTCGATATTGTCGCGCACGACGTAAACGGGGCCGGTAAAAACAGATTGCATAGCGAGGATAATTTGCCGTGCGCGCACGAAACTTTCAATCAGATTTCGATGGTGGGCTTTTCCGGCGGCGAATTTGGCGGGGTCGCGACGCCTTGTTCGCGTTTGCGCAGGGCGATGACGGCGGCGGTGCAGGCTGTCCAGGTGGGCAGGTCATCCAGCACGGGAATGAGTTCCACGACAAAAGTCGGCAAAAGTAAAATGTGAAAGCCGATGACCCAACTGACCAAAATCATCGCCACGAAATCAATAATCTGATCGATAAACGCCCACCCGAGCGGACCGAATAATATTTGTAGTCCATCGGCGACCACGGCGATCACCAGCGCCAGAATCATTCGCGCGCGCGTCAATCGCGGCGCACGGAATCCCAGCTTCAATTTTTCGGGCAACTGCATGCGTCTAGATTCGTGCGTGCCCCGCCAAATATCAACCGCAGAATCGACTCGCGTGGCGCTCCCCGAACTATTTCTGCCCACTACCGCGCATAGTTGGCACCACGGTGCGCCGCAACTTTTTTGACCGGACGGAGTTTAATTCGCGGACAGAAAAACATTCAATTGGAAGGAACTGACAATGCGAAATATTTACGCCGGTTTGATCCTGTTCAGCACGCTGATTTTTGCCGCCCGCGCTCAAGACGCCACGAACGCACCCAAAACCGATTTGGAATTTTTTGAGGCCCAGCCGGACACACTTATAGTCAAAGGCCTCGGCCAGCCGGCTTCAGTGACGACCAGCGCGGGAACGATTTCGGTGCGCTGCAAAGAATCGATGGATGTCGCCAGCGGGCACAAGCAATACGGCATCGTGGTGGAACTGGGCGATAACAATCAGCCCCAAGAACGCCTTATCGTGGATTACAGCGAACTGGATTCCTTGCTGAACAGCATTGACTATCTGAGTAAAATTTCCTACGACGTGACGCCGCTGCCCGCGTTTGAAGCGGTGTATGTCACGAAATCTGGATTGCGGCTGGAGGCGCACAGCAGCCGCCGGCTGGGTGGCATCCAAACTTTTTTGCAATACGCGGACAACCCAAGAATTCCGCTGGCCTCGGATCAAGTGGCGCAACTTCGGGATCTGATCGGTCAGGCACGAACCGCGCTCACGGATTTGATGAACACAAAATAGTTCGCCGTTCTTGGCAGGGAAGGTCCGGCGCGTGTTCGATCAGCGAAAATGCGACGTAATAAATCGGCCGGATTTGCGTGAATCCGAGACGTTTTTCAAGCTTAAATTCCATCCCTTAAAATTATCTTCGACGGCTACGTGAAAAATTTCACAAACTTTTCTTGCGGGCGGCGCGCTCTGTTGTTAAATAATGCGCTCAACTTTGCGGTTGAGATGACAATTTTCAGTTTGGTGGCTTTTGTGAATTTTTTTAAGCAGTGATTTTCCCGAAATGGACAAATAGTTTGCCGCTGGCGCTTCTCGTCGTGGCGGCCTTGACCGGTGGCGCAGTCGCTGCCGGCGTGACAATTTATCTCACGCCCAAATACACCCGCGCCGGCTATCAGCCCGTGCAGCCCGTCCCGTTCTCGCACAAAATTCACGCGGGTCAGCTTGGTGTAGATTGCCGTTATTGTCACAACGGCGTGGAACGTTCCTGGTTCGCCAATCTGCCCGGCGCGTCCACCTGCATGAATTGCCACAGCCAGGTGCTCAAGGATGATCCGCGTCTCAAAATCGTTCGTGACAGCTACGCGAACAACACGCCGATTCCATGGGTGCAGATTCACAAAGTTCCCGACTACGTTTATTTTAACCACTCCGTCCACGTTCGTCGTGGCATGAGTTGCGTGGAATGCCACGGTCGAATTGACCAGATGGACGAAGTCAGCCACGCGAAGCCCTTGAGCATGAGTTTTTGTCTGGATTGCCATCGTGATCCGGCGGCGCATATTCGGCCCGTGGACAAAGTCACGAAGCTCGATTGGCAATGGAGCACCAACGCGGTCGAGGCGGAAAAATTGCAGGAGCTGAACGGCAAAAAATTCGTGCATGATTGGAAAGTGGAATCGCTGCAAAGCTGCTCGGCGTGTCACCGATGAAAAATAATTTGAACAACTCACCCGTCACCGGCCGCCGTTACTGGCGCAGCCTCGATGAGCTGGCCGACACGCCGGAGTTCAAAGACTGGCTGCATCGCGAATTTCCTGTCGGCGCCAGCGAAATGGAAGACAACGTTTCCCGCCGCCATTTCGTCAAGATCATGTCCGCGTCGTTCGCGATGATGGGCGTCGCCGTGCTGGGTTCCGGCTGTCGCCGGCCCGAGGAACATCTCGAACCGTTCGGCAAGCAGCCGGAAAATTATACCTTTGGCGAACCGCAGTATTTTGCAACCGCCATGCCCACGCGCAATGGCGCGATGCCGCTGGTCGCCAAATCTTACGAAGGCCGGCCGATCAAAGTCGAAGGCAACGCGCTTTTTCCCGGCGGCAACGGCGGCACCGACCGTTACGCGCAGGCCTCGATTCTCAATCTTTACGACCCCGACCGCGCCCGGCGTTTCACGCACGCCGGCAATAAAGTTTCGCGGGAAGACGCGTTAAGTTTTCTTGCCGGCCTCGCGCAAAAATTTTCGGCCAACGGCGGCGCCGGCCTCGCGTTGCTTGCGGAAAGCAGCACGTCGCCGTCCCGTGCGCGGCTGCAAAAAATTCTCGCGGCAAAATATCCAAGCGCGAAATGGTTCATTTACGACGCGGTTGATTCCGGCATTCACCAACGCGCGGCCACGCAGGCGTTTGGCCAATCGGTGAAGCCGGTGTTCAATTACGACAAAGCCAAAGTCATTCTGTCGCTCGACTGCGATTTTCTTGGCGGCGAAGATGACGCGCACAATCACATCCGTAAATTCGCCGCCGGCCGTAAAGCGGGCGAGGGGATGAGCCGGCTTTACGCCGTTGAATCGCTGTTCACGCTCACCGGCGCGAGCGCGGATCATCGGCTGCGCATCCCGGCGAGTTTGGTCGGTCAAATTGCCGGTTATCTCGCGTCGGCGCAATTTGGGATCGCGGGCGCAAGCGGAAAATTTGACGGTGATTTTTCAAAGTGGATTGTCGAGTGCGGCAAAGATTTGGCGGCGGCGGGCAAAGACGCCTTGGTCGTGGCCGGCCAGCGACAACCGCTTGAAGTTCATTTGCTCGCTCACGCCATCAATTTCGCGCTCGGTGCGATTGGCAATACAGTCACATTGGTTCCGACGACTGAAAATGCGGCGACGGATTTGAAAAATCTTGACGCCAGCGCGACCGACACGCTGGTGATTCTTGGCGGCAATCCCGCTTACAATTTGAACTGGTCGCCAAAGCAAAAGCCCGCGACCGTGGTTCGGCTTGGCTATTACGAGGACGAAACCAGCGCGAAAGCGGACTGGCATTTTCCCGCGACGCATTATCTCGAATCCTGGGGCGATGCGCTGGCCAGCGACGGCACGCTCGTTCCGATTCAGCCGCTGACCCAGCCGTTGTTTGGCGGAATCACGGAATTGGAATTTTTGGCGCGGATTGCCGGCGAAGGAGAATGCAATTCTCACGAAATTATTCGTGAAACGTTCAAGCAAATTGTTCTTAAAAGCGAAGGCGGTTTGGATGTTCCGTGGAATAAACATGAAGACGCATGGAAGAAGTATTTGTTTGATGGCTTCAAGCTTGATTCAGCGCCGCAGCCGGTGAGCGCAAATTTCAGCGCGCAAACTCCAAGCATTAAATCCGTTACGCCTTCCGCGCAAAATCTCGAAGTCATTTTCTATCGCGATTCCAAAGTGGACGACGGGCGTTACGCGAATAACGGCTGGATGCAGGAGTTGCCCGATCCGATCACGAAGATGACGTGGGATAACGCGGTGCTCATCAGCCGCAAAACCGCGCGCGAACTCGGCGTGGCCAATGGCGACCTCGTGGAAATTTCGTTGAACGGCCAGAAAGTCATCGGGCCGATTTGGACGCAGCCGGGCATGGCGGATTATTCGCTCGGCCTTGCGCTTGGCTACGGTCGCGAAAAAGTCGGGCGCGTCGGGAACGGCGTCGGTTTTAACGCGTATAAAATTTTCAACGGAAAATATATCGAGACCAACGCGACGATCCGCAAGACCGACGAGACCCATGTCATCGCCTGCACGCAGCATCATTGGGCGATGGAAGGCCGGCCGGCGGTGCGCGAGGCGAACCTCGAAGAATTTCTCAAGGAGCCGGAATTTGCCGAGAAAAATTTTCACGGCGTCGAACCGTCGCCCATCAAATCGCTTTATCCGAATCCGCTCGACGAGGCGAAGAAAACGGCGTTGCACCAATGGGGCATGACCGTGGATTTGAGCGCTTGCGTCGGCTGCGGCACGTGCGTGGTCGCGTGCCAGAGCGAAAACAACATTCCGATTGTCGGCAAGGATCAGGTGAAGCGCGGCCGCGAAATGCATTGGATGCGCATTGACCGTTATTACACCGCCGATCCGAAGCGGCGGAACAATCCGCACTTTTATGATCCGAAGGCGGATGAAAATCAGACGGACGAAAACCAACAGTTTGCGGAATGGATTGACGACGTGCAGGCGGTGAACCAGCCGATGCTTTGCCAGCAGTGCGAGGCCGCGCCGTGCGAAAGCGTCTGCCCGGTCAACGCGACCGTTCACGATCAGGAAGGTTTGAACGTAATGGCCTATAACCGTTGCATCGGCACGCGTTATTGCTCAAACAACTGTCCATATAAAGTTCGCCGCTTCAATTATCTCGATTTCAACAAACGCCCGTTGACCGAACTCAAGGGGCCCATGTATTCGACCACGCTCACGCACAAGACGGACGGCGAATGGGATTTGCTGCGCTGGTGGAAAGACCCGAACAGCGGCATGCGTTCGGAAGACGAATGGGATTTGATCAAGCTGTCGAAAAATCCGGACGTGACCGTGCGCATGCGCGGCGTCATGGAAAAATGCACTTATTGCACGCAGCGCATCGAGCACGCGAAAATTGCACAGAAGGCGAAAGCCGGCGGCTCGGACAATGTCCGGCTTACGGAAGCCGCCGGCACGGTTCCGAAAACGGCGTGCCAGCAGGCGTGTCCAGCAGGCGCGATTGTGTTCGGCGACGTGAGCGATCCCGAAAGCTCGGTTTCCAAATCGAAACGGCTGCCGCAAAATTATTCCGTGCTCGCCGATTTGCTGACGAAGCCGCGCACAACTTATCTTGCGCGGGTTCGCAATCCGAATCCCGCGATGCCCGATTACCACGATCCGTTCAGCACGGAAGAATACGACAACATGAGCCTGACCAAGAAAGGAAACAGCTAACATGGCTGAAACCAATCTTAAAGATTTAAGGCAATATGCCGCGCCGGCCGAACTGCGTCGCGCGCCGGTCGTGGAATGCAGCGGCGGACTCGGCGTCGTGACGGACAAATTGTCGGAATTCGCCGAAGGCAAAACGCCCGTGTGGTGGTGGATTTTCTTTTTGCCGTCCGCGTTCGCCGCGACGGTGATTTTTCCGACGTGCCTGTTTTATCAAGTGTTCACCGGCGTCGGCGTCTGGGGCAACAACCATCCGGTGATGTGGGGCTTGGACATCGTGAATTTCATCTGGTGGGTCGGCGTCGCGCACGCGGGCACGTTGATTTCCGCGCTGCTGTTTTTGACGAAGCAGCACTGGCGCACGACGATCGGCCGCATGGCCGAGGCCATGACTGTTTTCTCCGTCGCGATGGCCGGTCTGTATCCGGCAATCCACGTCGGCCGCGCCTGGTTTGACTGGTATATGTTTCCCGTGCCGAATTCCAACGGCATCTGGCCGCAGTTCAAATCGCCGCTGATGTGGGACGTATTCGCGGTGAACACCTATTTGGTCGTGTCATCGCTCTTCTGGTTCATGGGCATGATTCCCGATTTCGCCGGCTTTCGTGACCGCTCCAAAACGCGCATCCGCAAAATCATTTTCAGTCTGCTCGCGATGGGCTGGACCGGCTCCGCGCGGCAATGGCATCATTACGAAAAAGCTTATGTCGTGCTGTGCGGCCTCTGCACATTGCTTGTGTTCACGGTGAGTTCCATCGTCGGTCTCGACTTCTGCACCGCGCAAATCGCCGGCTGGCACGCGACGATCTTCCCGCTCTACTTCGTCATCGGCGCGGTGTTCTGCGGCTTCGGCATGATGCTTGTGCTGATGATTCCGCTGCGCAAATGGTGCCACCTCGAAGAAGTCATCACGATGTCGCACATTGATAAAGTGGCGAAACTCACTTTGGTCAGCGGCCTCATCATCGCCTACATTTATGCGATCGAATTTTTTATCGCGTGGTATAGCGGCGATCCTTACGAACGCTGGGTCTTCGGCCACCGGTTGTTTGGTCACACTTATTGGATCGGCGGCTGGATTTTGATCGGGATCAACGTCTGCGTGACGCAACTGCTGTGGTTCAAAAAAATCCGCGCGAACCTCGCCGCGCTCTTCATCATTGGTATTTTGATCAACATCGGCATGTGGACGGAACGCTTCGTAATCGTCGTCGGCTCGCTGTATCAGGATTTTTTACCGGCGAACTGGGGCAAGTATGTTCCGACGCGCTGGGACATCGGTCTCTACATCGGCACACTTGGAACATTTTTCATGTTATATCTGCTGTTCGTAAAATTTTTGCCGATGATTGCCATTTCTGAAGTCAAAGGCGCGATGCCGCACGGCGACCCGCATCATCCGCTCGGCGGCGCAAAAAAAGGAGGCCACCAATGAGCGAAAAAGTTTATGGCCTGATCGCCGAATTCGACAACCCGGCAGACATTTTGCACGCTGCCAAAAAAGTGCGCGATGCCGGTTATCGCCGCTGGGACACGTTCACGCCGTTTCCGATTCACGGCATGGACGGCGTGATGAAGCTCGGCAACTCGCTTGTCGGCTGGGTTTCGCTCCTTGGCGGGGCGTTCATGTTTTTGAATGTCGCCGGCTTGCTGTGGTTCGCGAACGATTTTGATTATCCGCTCATCGTCGGCGGCAAGCCGAATTTCAGCCTGCCCATGACTTTTGTGCCGTCTTACATCATGCTCATCATGGGCGGCGCGGTCGGCGCGCTCATCGGGATGCTCGGCCTCAACCAGCTTCCGCGGCTGCATCATCCGGTGCTGGCCAAGCCGCGTTTCGTGCTCGCCTCGCGCGATAAATTTTTCCTGCTCATTGGCGCGCTCGACGAAAAATTTTCCGAGACCGAAACGCGCCAGCTTTTGGAATCCATCGGCGGCAAGCACGTCGAAATTGTGGAGGACCTCGAATGATCCGCCTCATCGTCTCCCTCGTTCTCATCGGCGCGGCCATCGGAGCCGCCGCGTTCGGCATGTTGGGTTTGCAGGGCAAGATGTCGCGCAAACCGCCGTTTGAATTGTTTCCGGACATGGATCGCCAGGCGAAATTGCGGCCGATGGAACCGAATCATTTTTACGCGAACGGCGTCAGCTCGCAGTTGCCGCCCGCCGGCACGGTCGCGCGCGGCGAAGCGTTTCAGACCACTGATGGCGCGGTTTATGGTTTTGAAGATTCACCCGTCAACACCGGCTTCGCGGCGGGCACAACGAATTTTGTCGAGCTAAATCCGCTGCCGATCACCGCCGAAGTCATTGCGCACGGCCACGACCGCTTCGACATTTATTGTGCACCGTGTCACGGCAAACTGGGCGACGGCAACGGCATTACCAAGAAACTCGGCGTCATGCCGGCGGTCGCAAACTTGCACGACAAGCGCATCGTGGAAATGACCGACGGCGAAATTTTCAACACCGTCACGCACGGCAAAGGCCTGATGGGCGCGGCCGGCCCGCTGCTGCCGACGCAGGACCGCTGGGCGACCATCGCGTATCTGCGCGCGTTGCAGTTGAGCTGGCTCGGTTCGACCAATGAATTGACGGCAGAACAAACGGCGGCGCTCAAATAATATGAACCTGCCCAACAAAGATTTTTCCAATCCGCCCAAGGCCAGCCTCGGTCTCGGCCCGTTGCCCGTCGTGATGATGTTTTTCGGCGGCATCCTGACGCTGCTCGGCGCGCTGGTCAGCTTCCATAAAAACGGCGGCGCGGAACTCGGCATTTCCTGGCTGCTCGCGTTCATGTTTTTCTTGAGCCTTTCGCTCGGCTGTTTGTTTCTGGTGCTCGTGCATCATTTGACGGACGCCGGCTGGTCCGTCGGCATCCGCCGTTTCAACGAGCACATCGCCGCGCTTTTGTTCCCGCAACTCGCGCTGATGTTCCTGCCCGTCGCGCTGCTCGCACCGAAAATTTACACGTGGCTGACTTTGAATCCGGCGACCGACAATATTCTTGCGGCGAAATTGCCCGTGTTCACCAAGGCCGGTTTCTGGATCGCGTCCGCGATTTTGTTCGGCATCTGGTGGCTGCTCACTTCGCGTTTGAAATACTGGTCGCTCAAGCAGGACGAAACCGGCGCGGCGGAATGCACTTACAAGATGCGTTTTTATTCCGGCTGGGGCATCGTGGCCTTCGCGGTGACGCTGACGTTCGCCAGCGTGCTCTGGATGAAGTCGCTGCAATACGAATGGTTCTCCGCGATCTATGGCGTGTATTTCTTCGGCAGCAGCGTGTGGGTCGCGCTCGCCACGGTTTATATTTTGACCGTCTGGCTGAAAAGCCAGGGTGTGATCAGCGGCGTCTTTCAAGACAGCAGTTTTTATTTTCTCGGCGTGCTGTTTTTTGGCTTCACGCTGTTTCAGGCTTATGCCGAATTCGCGCAATACTTCGTCGTCTGGAACGCCAACATGCCGTCGGAAACCTTCTGGTATCTCATCCGCGAAAACGGCTCGTGGTGGACGGTCAGCATGATTTTGATCTTCGGCCATTTCACGCTGCCGTTTTTCATCCTGTTGCCGGTCGCGGTGAAAAGCAGCGCGAAGGTCGTCATCCCCGTCTGCCTCTGGGCGTGGGCGATGCACGCGCTCGACCTCGCGTTCAACATTTTGCCCGCGCATCATCCGTGGGGTTATCCGTGGCACTGGATCGGCCTGCATCTCGGCTGTTTTCTTTTGATGGGCGGATTTCTGCTGCGTTCGTTCGCCAAAAATTTCTCCGCGCACGCGCCGTATCCGCAACGCGATCCACGCCTGCTCGAAGCGATGGGCGTAAACCTGAACGTCGCCAACGATCTCGCCGGCACCAACCCGGCGGAAGCCAACTGATGAACCTGCAAACCCTCAATCGCTCGTCCGCCGCCGGCATCGGCCTGCTGATTGTCAGCGTCATTTTTGCCGTGCTAACGCTCGCGCTAAAACTTTTGGTTAGTGCGCCCGCCATTGATGCCGATCGCGCCGCCGCGCGCTACAAAGCGCTGGGCGAAATTCGCGCCGTGGAAGAAACTTCCTTGAACAGCGCCGGCTGGGTGGATCAGGCACGCGGAATCGTCCGGCTGCCGATTGCCACCGCCGAGCAACTTGCGGCGCAAGCGTGGCAGAATCCGGCCGCGGCCCGCGCCGATTTGAAGGCCCGCGCCGAGAAAGCCGCCGCGCCCTTGCCCAAAGCACCTGAAAAACCGAGTGCATTTGAATGAACTTGAACGACAATAAAATTTCTACCGAGGCGGAAATCAACGCGTCCCTGCGCGTTTCCATGCTCGCGCTGTTTGGCGGCGCGGCCTTGTGGCTCATTGTCGGTTTGGTGCTCGGCATTGCCGCCGCCCTGACGTTTCACCAGCCGGACATGTTTGCGGATTGCGCCTGCCTGACTTACGGCCACGCCGCGCCCGCCGCGAACGACGCGCTGCTCTACGGCTTTTGCATCCCCGCCGGACTCGGCGTGATCTTGTGGATTTTTTCGCGCCTCGGCCAGACGCCGCTCGCGTTGCCGATTGTGCCCGTCGTCGCCGCGAACCTTTGGCACCTCGGCGTCTTCATCGGCCTCGTGGGAATTTTGTTCGGCCAGACCAGTGGTCATACTTGGCTGGAATTTTGCCGGGCTTCCTCGGTTTTGCTATTCGCCGCATTTATTTTGATCGCCGTCACCGCCGCAGCGACTTTTGGTGCGCGCCGCAACCGCGAGCTGCAACCCGCGCACTGGTTTTTGTTCGCCGCGTTGCTCTGGTTCCCGTGGATTTATGCCACCGCAAATCTGCTCCTCGCACCGAACGCACCGGTTCGCGGCGTAGTGCAATCCATCATCGGCTGGTGGTTTGCGAACAATCTGGTTTTCGTCTGGCTCGCGCTCGTCGGCATCGGCACCGCGTTTTATTTATTGCCTAAACTTGCCGCCCGCCCGCTCGCGACGACCGGTTATGCGCTGTTCGCCTTTTTCACTTTGATTTTCTTCGGCACTTGGTGCGGCATTCCCCTCAGCGCGCCGGTGCCCGCGTGGTTGCCGACCTTGAGCCGGGTCGCGGGCGCGTTGCTGATTCTTCCGCTCATTGCGTTCGCCATCATCACGATCAAAACGGTTTTCGGCGCGAAAGTCAGTTGCTACGGCGGGCCGTTTTGTTTCGCCCGCTTCGGCATGGCTGGCTTCATTTTGTCCGGGCTGATGTATGTCGCCGAAATTTGTCCGCACCGCAGCCACGTGATGGAATTCTCCTGGTTCAGTCCCGCGCAGGTGCAATTGCAATTGCTCGGCTTTTTCGCGATGATCATTTTCGGCGCGATTTACGAACTGTTGCCGGCCGTGATGGAAAAGCCGCTGCCGTTTCCGAAAATCGCCAAGGCGCACTATTTTATTTCCGTCATCGGCGTCGTGCTCTTCGTGATTCCACTGGCCATCGGCGGCGTGATTCAAGGTCTTAAATTGCAGGACGCGAACATCCCCCTCGCCGATGTGAACACGTCCGCTTTGATGTTTCTGCGCGTCAGCACCACGGGTCAAATATTTCTGCTGCTCGGCGCGCTGCTGTTTGCCCTGAACATTTTTGTCATGACGATCCAGTGGAAAATCGCGCTGCTCAAGACCGCGTTCGCGGCGATCACGGCACCGCTGCCGGTCTCGGAGGTGAAAGCGTGAAAACCGGCATCGGCATCTTTTTCGCGGCGGCCCTCGCGCTCGGCGGCTCGTGGTGCGGCTTGGTGCTCGCGCCGACGTTGCAGTTGGGTGGCGCGAAACTGGAAACCGTTTTGAATTCCGACGACACCTATCCGCTTCAGCGCACGGGCGAAGCGAGTTTGGGATTGCAGATTTATCGCGTCAACGGCTGCGCCGCGTGTCACACGGAACAAGTCCGGCAAGACGGCGTCGCGTGCGAAGTTTCGTTGACCAGCCTCGGCAAAAATCAGCCGGACGATTTCAAAAAATTTACGCAATCGCTGCAAGCTTTGCCGGACTGGCAGAATTACAACAAAGAACTCGCGGCAACTTTCGCCAATTGGAATGGAACGGTTCCGCAAGTGGTCATCGCCAAAACCGACAAGGAAACCGCCGACAAAATGGCCGATTTGCTGAAGGCGGCTGGCTGCAAATCCGAGACGCGCATTTACGCCTTTGGTCCCGACATCACGCGCGGCTGGGGCGTGCGTCGCAGCGTTGCGGCTGATTTTCTTTACGACAACCCGGTGCAGCTCGGCAGCCTGCGCGCCGGTCCTGATTTGTCCAACATCGGCGTCCGCATGGCCGACGCGACCATCCAGTTGCAGCATCTTTACGCGCCGAAAGCGGTCGCCAAAAATTCCTCGATGCCCGCGTTTCGTTATTTGTTTGAAGTCCGCAAAATCGGCGCCGCGCCTTCGCCGGATGCCGTGACGCTGCCGGCGGAATTTGCGCCCGCCGCCGGTTACGAAGTGGTGCCGAAAACGGAAGCCAAGGAACTGGTCGCCTATCTTTTAAGCCTGCGCGGCAATGTGCCGCTTTACGAAGCGCCCTTCACGCCGGCACCTGCCAAGCCATGAGTGACGAAATTAAGAATTCTTCCGTGAATCCAACCGGCGAGCCGACCGCCACGCGTTCGTCCGTGCCGATGTGGATCATCGTGGTCACGCTGATTTTATTGTTCATCGGCGGCATTTATTTCGACCGTCACAGCGGCTGGTTCAACCCGCAGGTTTACACGTCGTTCAACACCGCCGAGCAACTTGAAGCCTATCAACCGCAGTCCGGCGCCGGTGAATTTCTGGCCAAAGGCAAAAAAACTTACGACATGGTATGCGGCACTTGCCACGGACCAGACGGCAAGGGCAAGCCGGGACAAGCTCCGCCATTGGCCGGCTCTGAATGGGTCATGGCCAAAGGGTTCAGCCGTCTCGCGCACATTCCGTTGATGGGCGTCAATGGCACGATCAAAGTCCAAGGCCAGGATTGGAGTTTGAACATGGCCGCGATGGGCGCCGCCTTGCCCGACGAAGATTTGGCCGGCGTTTTGACTTACATCCGCAGTTCGTGGGGCAACAAAGCCAGCGCGGTTTCGGCGGATGACATCAAAAAAATCCGCGCGGAAATCAAGAGCCCGCAGCCGATGAGCGCCGACGAAATGATGAAGCTGCCGGAATAATTATTTCCGTCTCGATTCAATCTGCTGGATCGCCCAGCGGGCATGTTCGCCAATCAACGGTTCTTTGTCCTGCGCCGCTTTTTCCAAATCGGATAGCGCGCTTTCATCGCCGACGTTTCCCAGCGCCACGCAGACATTTCGCAGCACGCCGCGTCGTTTCGTTCGCAACATTGGCGTTCCCGCAAATTTTAATTTGAAACCGGCGTCGTCGAGTTGCAGCAGTTCAATCAAATGCGGCGAAGCCAAATCAGGACGCGCGTGGGGCTTCATCAAATTTCCCTCGCGCGCAAATCTGTTCCACGGACAAACCGCCAGACAATCATCGCAACCGTAAATGCGATTGCCAATGGCCGGGCGCAGTTCGACGGGAATGGAGCCTTTCAATTCGATCGTGAGATAAGAAATGCATTTGCGCGCATCGAGTTGGAACGGCGCGGTGATGGCCTGGGTCGGGCAGGCCGCGAGGCAGCGCGTGCAGTTGCCGCAATGATTTTTCTCCAGCGCGTCCGGCTCAATTTCCAGCGTGGTCAAAATTTCCGCGAGAAAAATCCAGTTGCCCAATTTGCGGCTGATGACATTCGTGTGTTTGCCGACAAATCCAATGCCCGCGCGCTGCGCCAAATCGCGTTCCAAAATCGGCCCCGTGTCCACATACCAAAGCGAGCGGACTTGACGGTCGGCCGTTGCAATGAATTCCGTCAATGCTTTCAATCGCTCGCCAATGACCTCGTGATAATCCTTGAACTGCGCATACCGCGCGATTAAGCCGGTTTTGAATTCGCAATTCGCAATTCGCAATTCGGAATTAAAATAACTCACCGCGAGCGCGATGACCGTTTTCGAGCCGGATAAAACTCGTTCGGGCGCGAGGCGTTTTTCCGCGTTTCGTTCAAGCCACGCCATTTCACCGTGCTGTTTTTGCCCGAGCCAATTTTGAAATTTTTCCGCGCTGGCCGGCGGCGCGGCGGTGGTGAAACGGCAGTCGTCAAAACCGAGTTCGCGCGCGCGCTGGCGGATTTTTTCTTTCATCGCGGCGGGCGCGTGGCGAGCTTGTATTGCAGGGCCACCTGTTGCGCCACTTCGCGGGCGGCGCGCAGATCGGTGTTGATGAGCACGTCGGCCTGCCGGTAAAACGGCGCGCGCACGGCCAGCAGGTCGCGGATTTTTTTCTGCGGATCGGGATCGTGGAGCAGGGGACGGTGCGATTGGTTGCGGACGCGCTCCCAAATTTTTTCCGGCGACGCCCAGAGACACACGACCAGCGCATAGGTTTTCAGCTGCTCCAAATTCTCCGCATTGGTCGGCAGTCCGCCGCCGGTGGCGATGACTGAGCTGTTCAGGCCAGCCAATTCAACAACCAAGTCCTTTTCCAATTTGCGAAAAGCCGCTTCCCCGTCTTTCGCAAAAATATCGGCGATGATCCGGCCCGTGCGCGCCTGGATGATTTCATCCGTGTCGAGAAAGCGGAAATGCAACTGGTCGGCGACGAGGCGTCCGATGGACGTTTTGCCGGTGCCCATGAAGCCCACGAGCGCGAGATTGGCGAGCTGCCGGTGATGTTGCATGGCGAATGGATTAGCCGAAAAGGATGCCGGAAGCACGCCTGAATTTCCATGGCTCGACAGTTTTCCAGAATCGGTTAAACTGGCATTGTGAAACGGCCACCGTTCATTCTTGCCTCCGCATCGCCGCGCCGCGCGGAACTGCTCAAGCTGTTGCCGGTGGAGTTCACCGTCATCGCCAGCGAGGCGGACGAGGTCGCCCACGAACATCTCTCGCCGCTGGAAATCTGCCAGCTCAACGCCCACCGCAAGGCGCGGACGGTGGCCAAAAAAATTCCCGACGCGCTGGTGCTCGGCGCGGACACGCTGGTTTTTTTGGACAATGAAATTCTCGGCAAGCCCAAAAATCTGCCCGAGGCGCGCCGGATGCTGGCGCAATTGCAGGGCCGCACGCATCAAGTCGTCACCGGCGTGAGCCTGATTCATCTGCGTTCCCACTGCGAAAGAATTTTTGCCGTCAGCACCGATGTTTTGTTCCATCCGCTTGATGCAGAGCAGATCCGCAACTATCTCGCCAAGATCAATCCCCTCGACAAGGCCGGCGCCTACGCCATCCAGGAATTTGGCGAGCTGATCGTCTCGGAAATTTCCGGGTCCTTCAGCAATGTCGTCGGGCTGCCGGTGGAAAAATTACGCGCCGAATTAGCCGCCTGGGAAACGGAAGCGTGAAGCGCGCAAATTGAATTTGGTGTTCGCGCCGAAAAAGATTTACCCTGCCGCTTCCATGCTTGAACCACTCAACAATTCCCAACTCCGCAAATTTAAAGCGGCCGCCCAGCTTTTGGAACCCATGTTAAAAGTCGGCAAAGCTGGGCTGACCGAAGGCTTCATCCGTTCGGTGGATACGGCGCTGGCACAGCATGAACTGGTGAAAATTAAATTCGTCGAGTTCAAGGAACAGAAAAAGGAACTCGCGCCGCAATTGGCGGAAAAAACCGCGAGCCATCTGATCATGCGCGTCGGCAACGTGATGGTATTGCACCGCCCGCGCCCGGAGAAGGATGCGGCGCCGGGCGAATGATGCCTTGGGAAATTCCGCCTCACTTCAATTCTTGCCAGAGATAAGCGCTCAGGCGCTGGCCTTTTTCAAAACAGTCGAGGTTGAATTTTTCGTTCGGCGAATGCGCGTTGTCATCCGGCAAACCCAAGCCCAGCAACAATGAATCGGCGCCGAGAATTTTTTTGAATTCGTTCACGATCGGAATCGAGCCGCCTTCGCGCATCAAGATCGGGGGGCAGCCAAAAGATTTTTCGAGCGCGCGCAAAGCCGCCTGCGCGTGCTGGCCCGTGGGCGAGACATAATAGGCTTCCGCGCCGTGGCCGGCCTCGATTTCCATCCGCACGGTCGGCGGGCAAATTTTTTTCAAGTGCGCCAAAACTTTTTGGCGAAGATGTTCGGGGTTTTGCGCCGGCACGAGGCGGCAGGTGATTTTCGCGCGCGCCCAGGAAGGAATGATCGTCTTGCTGCCTTCGCCCTGATAACCGCTGGTGAGGCCGTTGATCTCAAACGTCGGCCGCGCACTGCGCTGTTCGCTGGAAGTGAAACCGCGTTCGCCGAACAATTTTTTCACACCGATCAGCTTTTGCAGGCTCGCATCACTGCCGGGCAGACGCGCGTATTCCTTGCGCTCGTAGGCGGAGAGCGGGAGCACGCCATCGTAAAAACCGGGGATGGCGACCCGGCCATTTTTATCGCGGAGCTGCGCCAACAACTGGCTCAATGCCATGGCGGGATTGTCCACCGCGCCGCCGAAGCCGCCGGAATGCAGGTCGCGCGACGGGCCGTGCAGGGTGATCTCAAATGCGATGATGCCGCGCAGAGAATAGCCGAGCGCGGGATGTTTCGGACTGGGCATGCCGGTGTCGGAAATGACGACGGCTTCGCAATCAAGCTCGCGCCGATTTTTTTTCAGAAACAGGGAAAGATTTTCGCTGCCGACTTCTTCCTCGCCTTCGATGACAAAAGTCAGGTCGCAGGGCAACGGCGTGCCGGTTTTCAAATAAGCTTCCACGGCTTTGAGGTGCGCAAAGTTCTGTCCTTTGTTGTCGGTGGAACCGCGCGCAAAAATATTTCGCCCTTCAATGCGCGGCTCAAACGGCGGCGATTTCCATAGTTCCAATGGCTCCGGCGGCTGCACGTCGTAATGGCCATACACCAGATAGTGCGGCAGTTTCTTTTTGGATTTAACGCGCGGCGTCTTGGCGATGACGATGGGATGCCCGTTGGTCGCGCAAAGTTGGGCGGTCAAGCCGATGGCGCGGCAATGGGCCACGAGCCATTCGGCGCAGGCGTGCAAATCTTTTTTGTGGGCGGGCTGCGCAGAGACGCTGGGGAAATGAAGATACTCCACAAACTCCTGGAGAAATCGTTTCTGATTCTGGTTCAAGTAATCAAGCACTTTTTGCATCTGTTCAGCTAACCCGTGAATGGCGCAATTGCCAAGCAGAACTAGCGAATAATTTTCGCGGGTTGCATTTCTCGCATTGATTGCGCGCCGCTTTTTCGCTTTCATCTCCGCTTGCAAAACATGAGTGCCAACGCCACGCCCGTTCGTCAGCGGAAATTATTGGTCGCCAACCGCAGTGAAATCGCCATCCGCGTTTTCCGCGCCGCGACGGAACTCGGTTTTCGCACGGTTGCCATTTATGCCGCCGAAGACCGGCTGGCGATTCATCGCTTTAAAGCCGATGAAGCGTATGTGGTCGGCGAAGGCAAGGGGCCGGTCGGCGCCTATCTCGACATCCCGAGCATCATCGCCCTCGCCAAGGAAAAGGGCGTGGACATGATCCATCCGGGCTACGGATTTCTGTCCGAGAACGCCGCGTTCGCGCAGGCGTGCGAAGAGGCGGGAATCATTTTTATCGGCCCGCGCGTCGAATTGTTGAAAAGCATGGGCGACAAAACGGCTGCCCGTGCGCTCGCACAAAAAGTCGGCGTGCGCGTGCTGCCGGGAACGGAAGATGCGATTGAAGATCGCGGCGAAGCGCTGAAGGTCGCAAAGGAAATCGGTTTTCCGCTGATCATCAAAGCGGCGTTCGGCGGCGGCGGCCGCGGGATGCGCGTGGTGAACAAGCCGGGCGATCTCGCGTCGTTGCTCGACGAGGCGCAGGGCGAGGCCGGACGCGCGTTTGGCAATCCGGCGGTTTTTTTGGAACGCTACATACCGCGCGCGAAACATATCGAAGTGCAAATTCTTGGCGACAAGCATGGCAAGGTCGTTCATTTGCACGAGCGCGATTGCTCGGTGCAGCGGCGTCATCAAAAAGTCATTGAGATCGCGCCGAGCGTTGGCCTGGAAAAAAATATTCGCGCAGAATTGTGCGATGCGGCGGTGAAGCTGTGCCGCGAAATCAAATACGACAACGCGGGCACGGTGGAATTTCTTTACGACCAGGATACGAAGGAATGGTTCTTCATCGAGATGAACCCGCGCATCCAGGTAGAGCATACGGTGACGGAAGTCATCACGGGCATCGATCTTGTGCGCTCGCAAATTCTCATCGCCGACGGCAAGCCGATGCATGGCGCGGAAGTGGGCATTCCAGCACAGGAGGATATTCCGCGCAACGGTTTCGCCGTGCAGTGCCGCATCACGACCGAAGATCCGGAAAATAAATTTCAACCCGATTACGGCCGCATCCTGACGTATCGCAGCGCCGGCGGTTTTGGCGTGCGGCTCGATGGCGGCATGGGTTACGGCGGCGCAGTCATCACGCCGTTTTACGATTCGCTTTTGGTGAAGCTCACGGCCTCCGCGCCGACCTTCGACGCCGCGTTGCAACGCATGGACCGCGCGCTGCGCGAATTCCGCATCCGCGGCGTGAAGACGAATATTCCGTTTTTGGAAAATGTGATTCACAATCCGGAATTCAGCAGCGGGCGCGCGACGACTACCTTCATTGATACTACGCCGGAATTGTTCAAACTGAAAACGAAGCGCGATCGCGCGACGAAACTCTTGAATTTCATTGGCGACGTGACGGTGAACGGCAATCCGCAGGCGAAAAATTTTGTGCTGAAGGAAACGTTGTCGCCGGCGCGCGTGCCGGCTTACGACCACAAGCAAACGCCGCCGAAAGGCACGCGCCAGTTGCTGCTCGAACTCGGGCCGAAGAAATTTGCCGAGTGGACGCTCAAGCAAAAGCCGTTGCTCGTGACCGACACGACGTTCCGCGACGCCCATCAATCGCTCTTCGCGACGCGGCTGCGCGCTTACGACATGCTCGCGGTGGCGGATGCGGTCGCCCGCCGCACGCCGAATCTTTACTCGATGGAAATGTGGGGCGGCGCGACGTTCGACACGGCGCTGCGTTTCCTGCACGAAGATCCGTGGCAACGCTTGCGTGCGTTGCGCGAGCGCATTCCGAACATTTGTTTTCAGATGCTCTTCCGCGGCTCGAACGCAGTTGGTTATTCCAATTATCCCGACAACGCGGTCGCCGGTTTTGTGAAACACGCCGCGGAAGCGGGCATGGATATTTTCCGCGTGTTCGATTCGCTGAATTATCTGCCGAACCTCGAAGTGGCGATGAATGCCGTCCACGAAACGCACGGCGTCTGCGAGGCGGCGATTTGTTACACGGGAAATATTCTCGATCCAACGCGCGACAAATACTCGCTGAAATATTACGTCAAGCTGGCAAAAGATTTGGAAAAAATGGGCGCGCATATGCTCGCGATTAAAGACATGGCCGGTCTGTGCAAGCCCGCCGCCGCGCAGGTTTTGGTCAAGGCACTCAAATCAGAGATCGGCATTCCGATCCATTTCCACACGCACGACACCAGCGGCATTGCCGCCGCTTCGGTTTTGTCCGCCGCTGAAGCGGGGGTGGACATTGCCGATTTAGCCATCGCCTCGATGAGCGGTTCGACCAGCCAGCCTAATTTAAATTCCGTCGTCGCTGCGCTGCAATTCACCAAGCGCGACACCGGTCTGGATCTGGATGCGCTGAACGAGCTCGCGGGTTATTGGGAACAGGTGCGCACGTTTTATGCGCCATTCGATACGTCGCCGAAAGCCGGCAGCGCGGAAGTCTATTTGCACGAGATGCCCGGCGGTCAGTTCACGAATCTCAAAGAGCAGGCGTCGGCAATGGGTCTCGCGAGCCGTTGGCCCGAGATTGCGCGCACTTATGCGGAGGTAAATCAGCTTTTCGGCGACATCGTGAAGGTCACGCCGAGCAGCAAAGTGGTTGGGGACATGACGATGTTTCTCATCACGCGCGGCATCAAGCCCGCCGATGTGGTGAATCTCGAGGCCGGCAGCGTGCCGTTCCCGGAATCGGTGATTGATATGTTGAGCGGCGGTCTCGGTCAGCCGATGGGTGGCTGGCCGAAGGATGTCCAGAAAGTCGTGCTCGGCGAGCGCAAGCCGATCAAAGGTCGGCCGGGCGCGGAATTGAAGCCGCTGAATTTTAAGAAAATCCAGGAGGAACTGACACCGAAGCTTAAGCATGACGCGACGATGGACGATGTGTTCAGCCACATCATGTATCCCGAAGTGTTCGCCGAGTTCGTGAAAAAAGTTCAAGCTAACGGCGATCTTTCGGTGTTGCCAACGCCGGCATTTTTCTACGGCATGAAACCGGGCCAGGAAATTTCCATCGAGATCGAGCCGGGTAAAACGTTGTTCATCCGGCTCGTCAACATCGGCGCGGTGGATGCCGAGGGCAAACGCGCGGTGAACTTCGAGTTGAACGGCATGACGCGCCAGCTTGCCATCGTGGACAAATCGGTGAAGCCGACGGTAAAGGCGCGCGTCAAAGCGGATTCCGCGAAACCGAGTGAAGTCGGCGCACCAATTCCGGGCCTCGTCACAGTGGTTTCCGTCAGCGTCGGTGCGAAAGTGGCGAAGGGCGACAAGCTGCTCACGCTCGAAGCAATGAAAATGCAGACGACAATCTATGCGCCGTGCGATGGCGTTGTGGACGAAGTCTGCGTGCGCGTCAGCGATGCGGTGGAGAGCAAAGATTTGCTCCTGAAACTTCGCGCCGCGTGAAACAGTTGTGCAACCCGTTCAATCGTGTGATAGAATCATTGATTGAATGAGCAACTGGCGATTTAAGATCCTTTTTGATGGCGAGTGTCCGCTGTGTCAACGCGAGGCGCGCTGGCTGCAGCAGCGCAATCACGCCGGCTGGCTGGCTTTTGAGGACATCGCCGCGCCCGGTTTTGATGCCGCAAAATATCACACCACGCACGAGGAACTCATGGGCGTGATCCACGGGGTTTATCCTGACGGCCGCATCGTTAAAAAAGTCGCTGTCTTTCGCGAAGCCTATCGTGCGGTCGGTCTCGGCTGGCTGCTCGCCCCAACCGGGTGGCCGGTGTTCCGCTGGTTTGCCGATCTGGGCTACGAATGGTTTGCCCGCAACCGCATGGCGATTGGCCGGTTGTTTGGAAGAAAATGCGAGACGGGATTGTGCGAGCTTCCGAAAGCACCCGGCCCCGAAACGGCGAAGAAACAACTCAATTAATTGCTTTGGTCAATTTGCCGAAGTAGTTTTTCCGCCCTCGTGCGTAATTTCTCTTCCACGTTCGGCAGCAGCAGCGGGGTCAAAGTATTTCGCGCGGCCGCAAAATTTTTTGCCTCGGCTTGTTCCTCCGCCAGCGCGAGCACGTAGTATAAATTTTCCGGTTCCAATTGCGCCGCGAGTTCCAGATGGGCCGCGGCGAGCGCGGGTTGATGCGCCTGCGTGAGTTCAAAAATGCCGAAGAGTTCATGCGTCGGCCCGAAGTTTGGCATGAGCGCCAATGATTTTAAAAGTTCATCGTGAATTTCCGTCGCCGCGGCCTTCGGCAATGCCGCCGGTTCACCGGTGCGGTCGGCGCTTTGCTTGAATTGTTCGAAAGCGTAAAGGTAATGCGCCAAAAAACTTCCGGAGTGAAACTGCACCGCCCGCTGCAATTGCTGCAACGCTTCGTCGGGTTGCTCGCGCCGGATCGCCAGCAGGCCAAGCCCTTCGTAGGGCAGGGGACTGGCGGGCGCAAGTTTTTGCGCGTCGCGAAAATAAATTTCAGCGGTGTCGAGCCGGTCAATACGGAGCAGTTCATCGCCGAGCCGAAAATAATTTTCCACCGGCGTCAAACTGCGGGTGGCGAGCGCCTTGAACGACATAATATTTTCCGGCAACGCAAATGAAACGCCGCGGAATTGGCCTTGGGCGAGATAGCGGCGCATTTCCTTCTCGATTATGGGCAATGTGGTGCCCAGCGCATTCGTGAACGCCGTCACCGGCGGTTCGCCGGCCCGCAGCCGCGTGGTAAACTGGCCAAAACGCGCGCGAAAATTTGGATTGTCTCCCGCGAACAGAAATTGGGTCAGCAGCCATGACTCCGCGTAAAAAATTCCCTGTCGGTCGCGCTCGTTGTAGTTCGGCGAATCGTGCGTGACGGCGAAGAGTTCCGCCAACGGCAGCAGTGGCTCTTGCGCGAGCAGGCGCAGATGCGGCTCAATCGGCAACGCGACAGCCGCATTGTAGCCGGTGGTCTGGAACGTCGAATAAATTTCCGCCATGCCTTCCTTCAACCAGAGCGGCCAAATGCGATCGTTGCGGCGCAGCAGCAAATGCGTGTATTCGTGGAAGACCACCGACATGTCCGGGCCATTTTCACCGGCCAAGGAAAGCACGATGAGATTTTCATCCGTGCCGTGCTGAAAAAATGCGGCGAGGTTGGCGGGTTGGCCGTTGTAAAGCGGCAAAAATGGTTTCAATGATTCATGGTCGGGAAACGCCATCACCACCACGGGCGGCGAGGCGACCGCCGCCGCGCCGGCCAGTATGGAATAACCTTCGCAAAATTGTTCCAATTGACCGGCCACTTTGAAGACGGATTGCGGGGCGCCGCAACTGTAAATATTAAAGTGCGCGGTGCGGGCCTCAAACCATTGCCGCCGCACCAGCGGAGCTTCGTCGCCGGCGGCATTAGTCGCGGAAAATAAATTCGACAACCAGAGCGCGGAAAAAATCCAAAAAATGCGGCGGTGCATCAATGCGCACAAATTAAACCACGACCGCGCAGCTGTCACGGGCGATGGTATCTGATCAAAAAAGCGAAAGCCCGGCGCGCATAAGATTGATCGATTACAGGCGACGAAAAAGGGAAAATGGTCGGAGCGACAGGATTTGAACCTGCGACATCTTGGTCCCAAACCAAGCGCTCTACCGGGCTGAGCCACGCTCCGACACGCGGTCATAATCCCATTTATTTTCGCGGGCGCAATGAAATTCACCGGCAAGTTCTGCTCGACGATTCTGGCCAATGAGGCTAGTTTCTTTTCATGTCAACGGAAACAGTTGCCCCGCAGAAAAAAATCAATCTCCGCCGGCCGGACATCATGGAGGCGGTGCAGGCGCAGGTGCTCACGCATTATCGCAGTGAAATGGTCGAACGCATCCGCGCCAACGGCGGCGTGATCGCGACGAACGATCTCACCATCAAACTCGCCAAGGAATTTGGTTTTTGCTACGGCGTCGAACGCGCGATTGACCTTGCGTATGCCGCCAAAAAATATTTTTCCGAGGTCGCGCCGCACACCCCGATTTATCTGCTCGGGGAAATCATCCACAATCCCGAAGTCAACGACCAGATCAGCAACCTTGGCATCCAGATCATTTCGCCGAAGCCGACGGATGAAGAGCTGGAGCAATTAAATTCCGGCGATGCGGTGATCATTCCCGCGTTCGGCACCGAAGTCGGCACGCGGAAAAAAATCGAGGCCAAGGGCTGCATCATCGTGGACACCACTTGCGGCGACGTGATGAGCGTGTGGAAACGCGTGCGGCAATACTCGAAGGAAAGCGTCACGAGCATCATCCACGGCAAGGCGAAGCACGAGGAAACCAAGGCCACGACGTCGCAGGCGCGGGCTTATGGCAGCGGCCATTATCTGGTCGTTTTTACGCTCGCGGAGACGGATTACGTCTGCGATTACATTTTGAATGGCGGCGACAAGCTTGAATTTTTGGAAAAATTCAAGGGCGCGCATTCCGATGGTTTTGATCCTGACCTGCATTTGCGCGCGGTCGGCGTGGCGAACCAGACCACGATGTTGCGCGGAGAAACCGAGGAGGTGCAGCGCCGATTCAAAGCGGTGATGATCAAAAAATACGGCGAAACGGAAGTGGAAAGGCATTTTCGCTTTTTCGACACGATTTGCGGAGCGACGCAGGATCGCCAGGACGCGCTCGAAAAACTTTTGGTCGAGCCGATGAATCTGCTGATCGTGGTCGGCGGTTACAATTCCTCGAACACGTCGCATCTCGCGGAAATGGGCGAGGCGAAATTGCCCACTTACTTCATCAAAAACGCGGCAAAAATGCAGTCGGATAAATTGATCGTGCACTACGACCAGCATAAAAAACAGGAAGTGGAAACGCGCGACTGGTTGCCGGCCGGCAAAATTAATGTCGGCATCACGGCCGGCGCGAGTTGTCCGAATAATTTGATCGAAGACACGATCCGTCGGCTGTTTGATCTGCGCGGCATTTCCGTGCAGGAGCTGCTGGCTAAATAATTCATCATCCATCATGCCCCGGACTCGAGCGGAACTTGAACAAATCGAACGCCAGACGCTGGCGCCTTACGCGCAGTTCAGTGGCGACACGCGCGGTCGTGAACACCAGGAGCCGCCACCGGAATGGCGCACGCAATATCAACGTGACCGTGACCGGGTTATTCACTCACGCGCTTTTCGCCGGCTCGAATACAAGACGCAGGTTTTTCTCAACGGCACCGGCGATCATCTGCGCACGCGGTTGACGCACACGATGGAAGTCGCCGCCATTTCTCGCAACATCGCGAGCGCGTTGAAATTAAACACTGATCTCGCCGAAACCATCGCGCTCGCGCATGACCTCGGCCATTCGCCGTTCGGACATAAAGGCGAAACCGTGCTCGCGCGGTTGATGAAAGGTCACGGCGGTTTTGAACACAACCAACACAGCCTGCGCATCGTCGAGGAACTGGAGCAAAAATATCCAAATTATTCCGGGCTGAACTTATCCTGGGAGGTGCGCGAAGGTTTGGCGAAGCATCACACGGCCTACGACCATCCGGGCAAGCGCAAAGGTTTCGATGCGAAAAACTCTTCGCTCGAAGCGCAGATTGCCAATCTCGCGGACGAAATCACGTATTACAGCCACGACCTTGACGACGGCTTGGATTCCGGTTTGTTGTCTGAAAAAGAATTGACCAAAAATGTCCGCGTCTGGGCGCATGCGTCCAAGCTGGTGAAAAAAGAATACGGCCAACTCGCCGACGAATCGCGGCGCTACGTCACGATCCGCACGATCATTGACATGCAGATCCGCGACGTGGTTGAAACGAGCGAACGGCTCATCAAAAAAGCCGGTGTCAAATCTGCCGATGACGTGCGCCTGTGCGCCAAACCGCTCGTGCAGCACAGCGCGGAGCGCAGTAAACTAAATTTGGAACTGCGCCGCTATCTTTATAAAAATTTGTATTACAATCCCGTGGTGCATCAGCCCAACCTGCGCGCGGTGAAACTGCTCGGCCAGCTTTTTAAATATTTTTTGGCGCATCCGCAGGAGATTGGCGAAAGCTCGCGCAAACGCATCAAGAAGTTCGGCCGGCACCGCGCCGTTTGCGATTATCTGGCCGGCATGACCGACCGCTACGCGATGCAGGAATTCGACCGCATCCTCGGCACCAAAATCAAAGCCGTGTGACGAGTTGGCTGTTGGGCAAAGCGGCGAGAAGTTCGGCCACGCTTTTTTGCTGGCCGGGCAAAACCAAAGCCGGCGCAATTTCGCTCAATGGCTGCAACACAAACCGACGTTGATGGGCGCGCAGATGCGGCAGAATCAAATGGACCGACTGGCGAATTTCGTTTCCAAACGCGATCAAATCCAGATCCAGCGGGCGCGGCTCGTTGAGAATTTTTTTGGGACGGCGGCCAAACTCCTTTTCCAGCCCCTGCAATTTTTCCAGCAAGGATTCCGGTGTTTCGGCTTCACCCGGAAGCAGGCCAACGACTGCATTCAAGAACTTTGGCGATCCCGGCGGACAATCGACCGGCGTCGTCTGCCACAGCGAAGATTTGAGCAGCGGGGTGGTGGAAAATTGTTGCAAGCGCGCGAACGCATCCAAAATAATTTTCCGCGAGTGGCCCAAGTTTGATCCCAACGCAACGATGGCGAAGTTTTGAAATTCCGAATTTCGAATTCCGAATTTCGAATTCATTTCAGTCCCAGCACATCCTGCATGTCGTAAAGGCCCGGCGGTTGCTTCACGGCCCAGCGCGCGGCGCGCAGCGCTCCATTGGCAAACGTGTCGCGACTGGATGCTTTGTGCGTGAGTTCCACGCGCTCGCCAATGTTGGCAAAAATGACCGTGTGGTCGCCCACGACATCGCCGCCGCGAATCGAGTGGACGCCGATTTCCGACTGCGTGCGTTCGCCGACGATGCCGGCGCGTCCGTGCCGCGCGGCTGCTTCCAATTTCAATTTGCGCACGTCCGACAAGATTTCCGCGAGCGATTTGGCGGTGCCACTGGGCGCGTCTTTTTTCAACCGATGATGCGTTTCGACCACTTCGAGGTCAAAATCCGGGCCGAGAATTTCCGCCGCCTTGCGCGTGAGCCAGAACAAAGTATTTACGCCCATGGAAAAATTGGACGCCCACACGATCGGAATTTCCGTTTTATTTTTTTTGATCTCAAAGGTCTCGGTGTCGTTGTGGCCGGTGGTGCCGATGACCAACGCTTTTTTGTGCTGCGCACACAGCTCGGCAATGGCCACGGTTGCGGTATGCGCGCTGAAATCGATCACCGCATCGCATTGGCCAATGACGCCGCTCAGATCATTGTTGCGATCAAGAGCCGCAACGACTTCGACATCGCGGAAATTTTTCGCGCAGGAGGCCAGTGCGATGCCCATGCGGCCCTTCGCGCCGTTGATGATGACTTTGTTGCTCATTTTTCAGGACGAAAGTTCGACGACCGTATCTTGGTTAGGCAGCAAACCGTGCAGCTCTCGTTTGTAGCAATGTTCGTCCGCCACGATCAAGCCGGCGGATTTTTTTAAATTCATGAAGCGGCGCGCGTGCTTGGGAGATTCCGTCCAGTCTACCAGCGTGAGGGGCGCCGATTCGCTTGGCTGGCAATACAAGACGTGGTCAAACTCCGCGCGGGCGTGGACCTTGCCATCGTGGATATGGACGGTCGGAAAAAAAAGTTTTTCCTGCGCGGAGGGAAATTCAAACGCCATCGGATGCACCGTCTGTGAACCGGGCTTCAATTTAAAAACGGCGAAACCAAAATGTTGATAATCCGGCATTTTGGCGAACAGTTCCGGCGGCAGTTTGAAACGCTGATCCAGCCGGTTGAAATCCCTGACGGTCGGCACGAACGACGCCTCAAAATTGCCGACATGGACGACCTCTAAGATTTTCGCTGAAGCCGGCATGGGCGCAAGCGCGAGGCCGGTTTCCATGTTGTCCGGCATCGTTTTCGGAAAGCCTGAATCCAAATCCGTGAAAAAATCCTGGTAATTTTCCAGGTCAATGAAGCGAACGGCCTTTTCATCCGCGCCTTTTTTCACCGGCAGCGGCAGCACCATCGCGAGCGACTTCGCCACGCTGGCCGTCATTGAATAGACAATGAACTGTCGTCCGTCCCCGCCAAGGCGGGCGAAGATATTTGTCGCGGAGACCGATTTGACCGGGCCGGAAAAACAGCACATAGCTCATTCCAAAACAGCGCACCGCTTGAGCGTGGTGCGCAGCGTCTCCCAATTTTTAGGCGACAGCTTCACGAGCGGCAAGCGGTATTCTTCATCAATTAATTTCATCATCGCCAGCGCGGCTTTCACCGGCGTCGGATTTGTTTCGAGAAACAAATCCTTGAAGAGCGGATAAAATTTCGTGTGGATCGCCAAGGCTTTTTTGGCCTCGCCGCGCGCAAAATAATTCACCATCTGCGCAACCTCTTTCGGAATCACATTGGACGCCACGCTGATGACGCCGTGCGCGCCGACGGCCATGAACGGCAGCGTCAGCGAATCGTCGCCGGACAAAATCGTGAACTTCGGTCCGAGCGCCGCCCGCAGTTGCGACACGCGGTCGCAACTCCCGCCCGCTTCCTTAATGCCAATAATATTTTTGAAATCCGTCGCCAGCCGTTTCACCACGTCCACGCCGATCTCGATACCGCAACGGCCCGGAATGCTGTAAAGCACGATGGGCAATTTTGTGTTCTGCGCGATCGCGCGAAAATGTTGATACAAGCCTTCCGGCGTCGGCTTGTTATAATACGGCGCAACTTGCAACGAGCCATCCGCGCCAGCTTTTTCCGCCGCCTGCGTGAGATAAATCGCTTCGCTCGTCGAATTGCCGCCGGTGCCGGCGAGCACCTTGATTCTGCCGGCTGCGTATTTCACCGCGAGCGTGATGATCTGAATATGTTCGTCGTAATCCACCGTGGGCGATTCGCCGGTGGTGCCGACGGGCACGATGCCGTCCACGCCGCCCTTGATCTGCATTTTGATCAGGCGCGCCAAAGCGGGTTCGTCAATTTGACCGTTTTTGAACGGCGTTACGACTGCGGTATAAGTGCCGGTGAACATAAGGCCCGATAGTATCAAAAAAACGGCGCGTTTTGGCGAGCCGATTTTTTGGCGCGTTTGCTTGTCCTGAAAATTTTACGCGGTGAAATCCGTCGGCAAACCCACGGACTGCCAGGCGGCCAGCTCATCGCCCAGCGCTTTGATTTTTTTCGCCACCTTGTCGCGCGCGTATTTTCCCAACACCAAACGCAACGGCGGTTTTTCCACGCCGGCGATGTGATAAATCGCCTCGGCGGCCTTTTGCGGGTCGCCCGGTTGCTTGCCATTCATGCGTTTCAAAATGGTTTCAAACTTGCCAACGGTCACGGCGTATTCCGGTCGATGCGGTGGCACGTCGAGCGAGCGCGAAATAAAATCCGTGCGGAACGGCCCCGGCACGACGAGCGTTACCTTGATGCCGAACGGCGCGCATTCCGCCGCGACCGCTTCCGCCGCCGCTTCGAGTCCCGCCTTGGCCGCGCCATAAATCGCGAAGCCGGCATAGTTCGTAATCGCGGCCGCAGCGGTGATGTTGATGATGTGCCCGTGTTTCTGTTCGCGAAAAATCGGAATCATCGCGCGCATCAAGCGCAGCGGGCCGACAAGATTCGTCTGCAAATTTTTTTCAAGCCGCGCGTCATCGGTTTCTTCCAGCGCCGCGAGCAGGCCATAACCGGCGTTGTTCACGAGCACATCGAGCGTGCCGAATTTTTCCTTGGCGGCGGCAATCGCCGGAGTGATTTGCCCCGGCTGCGTCACGTCCAGCGGCAAGGCGATGGCGAGATGCGCATAAAGCGTGAGGAGATCGGCGAGTTGCTCCGGTCGCCGCGCGGTAAGCACGCATTGATCACCGTATTTCAAAACCGTCTCGGCCAGTTGGCGGCCGAAACCGGAGGACGCTCCCGTGATGAACCAAGTTTTCATAAAGGTGCGCCACCGTAACGCAGTTCAGCGGAATGTAAAATTACGTTGTGGAATAAAGAGAATCAGTTGCGGCCGCGCAGGCCAAATTCCGCCTGCACTTGCATGAACGGCATCAACGCAACTGCGCCGCGATTTCTTCGCCCAGCAAGGCCGCTTCCGCAACTGGCCGTTTCGCCGCGCCGCGTTTGACTGTGTCGTCGCGAAAGGAAACCGCACGCAAAGAAATTTTTGTGCCGGAAATTTCCGCGTGCGCGCCCACGGGACTCTGGCAGCCACCGCCCATGCCGCGTAAAAAAGAGCGTTCCGCCGTGACGCAATTGAAAGTATCCGCGTGATTCAGCCGCGCGCAAATTTTCGCGATGCGTTCATCATTCGCCCGCGTTTCGATGCCGATTGCACCTTGGCCGACGCAGGGCAGCATGTCATCCAGTTCGATCACCGCCGCGAGCAAACCGTCCGGCACGTCGTCGCCGATGATCGTGCCGTTGGCCTTGATTTTGAATTTCAGTCGCGTGATGCCCGCGAGCGCGAGCACCGTGGCGTCGATGTTTTCGTTGTCGGCAACTTTTTGCATCCGCGTGGCGACGTTGCCGCGAATCTCCACAATTTTCAAATCCGGCCGCGCATCGAGCAGCGACATTTTTCGCCGCGTGCTGCTGGTGGCGAGGGTCGCGCCCTGCGGAAAATCTTTCAGGGTGAAATGCGGTTTGAAGCCGCGTTTCGCAGATTTGCGGCCGTCGCGGTAAATCAAAACATCGCGAACATCTTCGCGTTCCGGCGTGGCGGCGAGGATCAAACCCTCCGGAAGTTCCGTCGGCAAATCTTTCAAACTGTGAACCGCCAGGTCCGCGATGCCTTTGAGCAGCGCGACTTCCAGCTCCTTCGTGAACAAACCTTTCGGCAGGCTCGGATCGGTTTTGGCCATCGAAGCTTTTTGCAACTTGTCGCCGGTCGTCTTGATGATCTTCAGCTCGAACTGCAATTTCGGAAAGGCGGCGCGGCATTGCGCGGCGATCAGGTTTGACTGCGCGAGCGCGAGCGCGCTGCCGCGCGTGCAGATGATGATGGGTTTTTCAGCGGCCATTTATGGAAACACAGATAAACACGGATGCCCGGCGATGAAAAGGAAACATCGTGAACATAATTTGCTTTTGGCATCGCAAATTTTGTCCGGCTGATGGTCGTTGATTGCGCGTGGCCGAATTATTCAGCCGGGGAATATTTATTGGCAGCCAAAAGCGCCGCGACTTTTTCGGCGATGATGTTTTCGCAGCGGGCGACCTCGTCGTGCCGCAATTTCAAATAGTCGGCGGCGATGCTTTCCAGGTCGTCAACATTGTAAAGATACACGTTGTCGAGATCGCTCACCGCCGGATCAATGTCGCGCGGCACGGCGATGTCGATGAGCAGCAGCGGTCGGTGTTTGCGGCGCTTCATCAACGGCTCCAACTGGCGGCGGTCCAGAATATGATTCGGCGCGGCGGTGCTGCTGATGGCGATGTCAATTTTCGCAAATTCCTCCGGCCATTGTTCAAAGGGCACCGCGCGACCGCCAAGCTCGGCCGCAAGCGCGGTCGCGCGCTCCGGCGAGCGATTGGTCACGACCACGCCGCGCGCGCCACGCGAGAGCAGCGCGCGGGCGGTTTTTTCACTGGTCTCGCCGGCACCGATGACAAGGACCTCATGTTCGGCCAGTGAACTGAAAATTTTCTCAGCGAGTTCCACGGCCGCCGACATCACGGAGACGCTGCCGCGCTGAATATTCGTCGCGGTGCGGATGTGCTTGGCGACATTGAACGCGCGTTGGAAGGCCTTGTTCAGCCGCGCGCCGGTGTGTTTATGACTGAATGCGAGTTCGTAGGCCTGCTTGAGTTGGCCGAAAATTTCCGTCTCGCCGATGACCATCGAGTCGAGTCCGCTCGCGACTTTGAAGAGATGGTGCAAGCTGTGCGGTTCGGTAAAAGCATAAAGTTCCTCGCCGAGGGCGCCATCGAAGGCGTGGTGCGCGACGAGAAATTTTTTCAATTCGGCGAATGCGTCCGCCGGTGCGAGCGGCGATACGGCGTAAATTTCCACGCGGTTGCACGTGGAGAGAATGACGGCTTCGGTCGCGAGCTTTTCCCGCAAGCTCCGCAGTGCGTCAGGAATTTTTTGCTCGGCAAAAGCGAAGCGTTCACGCAGTTCCACGGGCGACGAGCGGTGGCTCAATCCGATGACGACGACACTCATTGATTGTGCAGTGGCGAGTAAAGGTTGGTGACCCAGAATGTCAGCAGCAGCACCGCGAAGGCGATGATGGTGCCCAGGGCGAAGCGCCGGCTGGACCGGCCAAAAAATTTATACGCCACGAGCGACTCCAAATAGACCAGCCACAACAGCGCCGACCAGATCACTTTCGAATCGGACAGATAATGATCGCCGGCGGGACGCGGCAGTTGCGAGCCGGTGGCGAGCCCAATTGTGAGCAGCACAAAACCCACGGCGACGAGCCGGAACGTGATTAGTTCCAAGCGCTGAATGGACGGCAGCAACGAGAGCATCGCCCGCAGCTTGTGCATTTTCAAATCGTGGCGTTGCATCAAAAACATTCCCGCCGCCACGGCCGCGAGCCCGAACGCGCCGTAGGCTTGGAGGCTGGTTGCCGCGTGCAGGCTCCGCAGCGCGCCGGAAAATTCCGGTTTCGGTCCATGCGGCGGATCCAGCGATGGCATCAGCGCGAACACGCCGATGGTGAATAAAACCGGGGCCGTGAACGCGGCAAGAAATTTAAAACGTGGCAGCAGCGAATAAACCAGGCTCGCCAAGCCAAGCGCCCACAGCAAAAACGTGGTGGCTTCGTAAAGATTGTTGACCGGACAACTGTGCAGCGTGAGTCCGCGTTTGGTCATGGCGAGCGTGTGCAGCGCCACGCCGATGGCGAGTAAAATATAATTCACCCATTCGTCGCGGCGGAAACCTTTGCGCCATAAAAAAACCGAGTAAATGGTGCTCAAGCCGTAAAACATCACGGCGAGCAGAAAACAATGTCGGTCGGTGAACCAGGCCATGCCACAGATTAAATCCCGTGACGCGCGGTGCAAGGCGCAATTGTCCGGCACGCCGCAGTTGAACTGTGGCGGCGATGAATTATTCTGCGGGTGTGAAATTCTCCATGACGCTCGCGCTTCTGTTTGCCGGCGGCTGGCTCGTGCCGGCGCAGACGAATGACATGGATCTGGACGATGTTTTGGATTCGGTGCAGCAATTCGCGCAGGAAAATTTGGACGACAATGTGCTCCGGGCGTTGCAGCAAGTGGATCGCGCCCAGGTCGAAGATTTTCTTAAAAATTATCAGGCCTATCTCAACGGCGATTACGTGCTGGACGTGGCGCAATTGAAGGATGCGGCGAACGTAATCCTGCCGCTGCTCGACGCGCATGAAGAGACGCAGCCTTACGCGGCGTGGCTGCGCGCGCGGCTGGATTATTTTGCCGCGGCGGAAGAATTGAAGAAACTCACGCCCGCGCCCAAAACGGAGCCGGGCCAGCCGGTGCCGCCGCTGCCGAATCCGTCGTTTAAGATGGAGCAGGAAATTTGGATCAAAAAAGTTTCACCGCGGCCGTGGCCGGAAAAAGCGGCGGCGTTGGTGCCGAAATTAAAAAATATTTTTGCGGGCGAAGGCGTGCCGGCGGCGCTGGTCTGGCTGGCGGAGGTGGAATCCGGTTTTGACGCGAGCGCGCGGAGTCCGGCCGGCGCGCTCGGCCTGTTTCAGCTCATGCCCGCGACGGCGAAACAATACGGCCTGAGTTTGTGGCCGCGCGATCAGCGGCGGCAGACGGCTCCCGCCGCGCGCGCCGCCGCGCAGGACTTGAAACAATTGCACGAACAGTTTGGCGACTGGCGGCTCGCGCTGGCGGCTTACAATTCCGGCGCGGGCACGGTGGAAAAATTATTGAAACGCTACGCCACGAACAGTTACGAGCGCATCGCGTCGCACCTGCCGGCGGAGACGCAGATGTATGTGCCGAAAGTCGAGGCGACCATTTTGCACCGCGAAGGTTTGGAACTGGAACAACTGAAAAATCCGCCGCGCAATTAACCTTCGCATTTTTGCCGGCACCAAGTTGGCTTGCCAATTCCATGGGCGTTTTGTCTAATCTGCGCGTGCTCAATCAGCAGACTCTCAATCGTTCCGCCAGTTTTTCCGGGATCGGATTGCACAGCGGCAACCGCGTCAACATGACGGTTCTGCCCGCGCCGGCGAATTCCGGCGTGCGGTTTCGTCGCGTGGACCTCGAAGGCAAACCGGAAATCGAGGCGCGCGTGGAAAATGTTTCGGAGACGAACCGCTCCACGACGCTCGCCAAGGGCAATGTCAAAGTCCACACGGTCGAACACGTCCTCGCCGCGCTCGCCGGCTTCGGCATTGACAACGCGGTCGTGGAACTGGACGCGAATGAGCCGCCGATCGCCGACGGCAGTTCGCGCGAATTTTGCAAAATCATTTCAACCGCCGGGGTGGTGCCGCTGGCCGAGAAACGGGAATTCATCGCGCCGACGGAGCCGATCGAATTGCACTTGGGCGAGACGATGATGACGATTTTTCCTTACGACGGCTTCAAAATCACCTGCACGAGCGCGGATAAAAAAGGCCGGTTCACGCAATTTTATTCCACGGAAATCACGCCGCAGACTTGGGAAAAGGAACTGGCGCACGCGCGGACATTTTGTTTTTACGAAGAGATCGAGTTTCTCATCAAGAACGGGCTCATCAAAGGCGGCAGTCTGGAAAATGCGATTGTCATCCGCGAAGATGCGGTGCTGACCACGGAGCCGCTGCGCTATCCCGAAGAATTTGTGCGGCACAAGATGCTCGACATCATCGGCGACTTGTCGCTGCTCGGCAAAGCGATTCGCGGGCATGTCGTCGCGGTGCGGCCAGGTCACGCGGGCAACGTGGAATTGGCGCGAAAAATCATCGATCAGGTGAACCGGCCGGTGCGCGCGGCGCAGACCTTCGCGCCGCCGCCGGCAAAACCGGCACCGGAGCCCTTGGCCAAGGCGGATGGCGCGATGAACATCGAGGAGTTGATGAAGTATCTGCCGCATCGCCCGCCGTTTTTGCTGGTGGACCGGATTTTGAAAATTGACGGCATGAAAATCGTCGGCCTGAAAAATGTGACGATGAACGAGCCGTATTTTCAGGGCCATTTTCCGGGGCATCCGATCATGCCGGGCGTCTTGCAATTGGAAGCGATGGCGCAGTGCGCGGGCGTGCTGCTTTTGAAAAATGTTCAGGCGGCCAATCAGGTGGCGTATTTCATGGCGGCGAACGACGTGAAGTGGCGCAAGCCGGTTTTCCCCGGTGACGCGCTGGTCATAGAAATTGAGCTGACCAAGGCGCGCGGCAAAATCGGGAAGGGCAAAGGCGTTTGCAAAGTGGACGGCGAAGTGGTGAGCGAGGCGGAAATCACTTTTATGCTCCGCGACGTGGACTAAAAGTTTGGCTGCCCCGCAATCGAAAATTTTTCATGATTCATCCCTCCGCGATCATTCATCCGAAAGCGCAAATCGGAGCCAACTGCCAGATCGGTCCGTTCTGCGTCATCGGCGAACACGTCACGCTGGGCGACCAATGCCAGTTGCATTCGCATGTCGTGATTGACGGCCACACGACGCTCGGCGCGGAAAATAAAATTTTTCCGTTCGCCAGCATCGGCCTCAAGACGCAGGATTTAAAATGGAAAGGCGGCGTCACGCGCACGGAAATTGGCGATAAAAATACTTTCCGCGAATACGTCACCGTTCACAGCGCGACCAGCGAGGGCGACGCCACGCGCATCGGTTCGCACAATCACATCCTCGCCTACTCGCACGTCGCGCATGATTGCACGCTCGGCGATCACATCATCATGTCGAACTGCGCGACGCTCGCCGGCCATGTCACGGTCGAAGACCATGCGGTCATCAGCATTTCCGCCGTGCATCAATTCTGCCGCGTCGGCAAATTATCCATGATCGGCGGCTGCTCCAAAATCGTGCAGGACGTGCCGCCGTTCATGATCGTGGACGGCAATCCCGGCGAGACGCGCACCATCAATAAAATTGGCCTCGAACGCAACGGCGTTTCCGAGGAGGCGCAGACCGCGTTGCGCCAGGCCTACAAAATTTTGTTCCGCGAAGGCCTGACCATTTCCAACGCCCTGGTCAAAATTGAAAGCGAACTGCCGCCGCTGGCCGAAGTGAAATATCTCGTCGAGTTTGTCCGCGCCAGCGAACGCGGCATCAGCAAGTAACTTGGCGCAATTCGACAATCTGCGGTAAAGTGTAGCCCGATGAATGCGACAGTCCATCCCAAGCCCGACCGCCGCGCCGCCACTTTTACGGAAGCCGGCGCGTGGCGCGAGGTCGGCGGCGGCTGGCAGCCGTTGTTCGGCAATTTTCGCGGCGCGGGTTTCAGCGTGGAGTGGCACGATTTTTTTGCGAAGCGCGAACTTGACTGGGCGGCGAGTTTTCATCCCGGCTGCGTCGAATTGTGTTTGAATCTCGACGGCGAAGGTTTTGTTGAAGGGCAGGGGCGGCGGACCGAATTCGCGCCCAACACGGCCGGATTTTATCATCGCAAAAGCGAACCGCTCTCGGCGCGGCGCGGCGCCAACCAGCAGCACCGTTTTCTCACCGTGGAATTTTCCTGCCCGTTCCTCGCGAAACATCTCGCCGGCGCGGAAGCCACGCTGCACCCGGTCGTGCGCGCCGCCGTGGAAAATTGTCCGTGCGAACATGTCTCCGGCGCGACCGTGCGGCTCTCGGCGAGCCAGCAGCAGCTCATCGCCACCTTGCGCCAGCCGCCGGTTTACGCCACCGCGCAGCCGCTCTGGTTTCAATGCAAGGCGCTGGAACTGGCGCTCACGTTTTTCATCCAGCCGCCGGCGGAGGAAGAAATGTTCTGCACGCGCCAGCAGCGGCTCGCGCAGGAGCGCGTCGAGCAGGTGATTTTTTTATTGAAGCAAAATCTCGCCGCGCCGTTGCCGCTGGAAGAACTCGGCAAAAAAATCGGCTGCAGCCATTTTTATTTGAGCCGTATTTTTTCCGCGCAAACCGGCAAGACGATCACGCAATATCTCCGACAGCTCCGCATGGAACGCGCCGCCGAACTGCTGCGCGGCGGCGAATTCAACGTCACCGAAGTCGCGCTCGAAGTCGGTTACGCAAGCCTGAGCCATTTCAGCGCGGCGTTCCACGAGACCTTCGGCTGTTGCCCCGGATTGTATCCGATCAAAACCCCGGCGCAGAAGTCTCGCTAGGGGAAACTAGCGTTAAAGCAATTGATGTTTTTTGAGGCGGCGCGAAGGGATTCGCAAAGACGGCGCGCGTCGGACGCGAGGTGGGAAATGTTTTTAGCCACGGATTTATGAACGCAGATATTTGTTTGGCACATTCAATTCTTCGGGAAGAACTCGACCCGACGCTTTGGCGAGCAGCTTGATATTTTCATAGAGGTCGCGCTCGTCACGTCCGATCTGCGGCAATAGCCCCATTTGTGCATAGGATACCGGCGTGGTATCAAAAATCGTCGTCTCCCATTCAAAACTTTTTCCCCAAGTGATGCCGGCCAGGCGAATGTCTGCCTTCGCGCCATGTTCCAGCAGCAGTCGTAGCACGGGTTGGCAGTGATTGCCGCGTTGGCTGACGGTATGGAATATCGGTGTGTGTCCATTTAATCCGTAACCATCCAGCGCTGCCTTCGCGTTCACATCCGCTCCCGCCTTAATCAAAACAGCCGCAGCTCTAACAAGGCCGAACTCCGCAGCCACATGCAACAAAGACACGCCAAACAACGGGGTAAATGCGCAACGAATATCTGCCTGACGGTGAATCAAGGCCGGATTTTTACGCAGTTCGGTCGCCAGCAGTTCGTCGTCATCCAGCAGAACCGCCAGCAAACCGGCGTCCGCGCATCGCGCACCGGCTTGGATTAGGCAGCGAATGCAATCCGAAAATTTTGGCGACCGAAGATACATTTCCACCAACCACGTCAACGGCGTCTTGCCGTCTATGAGGGCATTGACATCAATGCCTGCTGCCAACGCTTCTTGAATCTTTTCTGTTGAATGAGTCTCGAAGCCAAAAAACAGAGTTTCTTTAGGTGTCCGCATAATTCAAACGGGACAGAAATTTTGTAACGCCCGCTCAATCCGCGCCAGTGATTTTTCTTTGCCCAAAACTTCGAGCAGATGATACAGGCTCGGGCCGTGGGGATTGCCGGTGACGGCGAGGCGCGTCGGGTGGATGAGCACGCCGGCTTTCACGCCGAGCTGTTTGGCGGTTTCTTTCAACGCGGTTTCCAGCGTCGCGGCGTCAAAGGTGTTCAGCGCGGCAAAGGCGTCGCGGAGTTTTTCGAGGCGCGGTTTGTTTTCGGGAATGAAAACTTTTTTCGCGTCGTCGGCGTTGTAACTAATTTCGTCGCGGAAATAAAATCCGGCATACGGCGGCAGTTCGGCAAAAATCTTGGTCTTGCCTTTGCAGGTGTCGAGCGCGGCCTTGACGTAGGCGATGGGAAAGCGGTCGGTGTCCACGCCGGCCTTGGCGAAGGCATGAACGGCGAGTTCGTAGAAACGGTCGTCGGGCAGTTCGCGGCTGTATTCGCCCTGAAGCCACAAAAGTTTTTCGAAGTCGAACTTCGCGTTGTGCCGGAGAATCTGCGGCAGGTCGAAGCGTTCGACGACCTCTTTCAGCGGCAATTTTTCGAGATTGTCCTTGGGCGACCAGCCGAGCAGGCAAAGATAATTATCCACGGCTTCGGGCAAAAATCCGTCGTCGAGATACGTCGTGAGCGAGGCGCCGCGATCGCGCTTGCTCATCTTGCTGCCGTCGGCATTCAGGATGAGCGGGATGTGCGCATACTTCGGCGGTTCGACGCCAAACGCGCGGAAGAGCGCGATGTGTTTGGCGGTGTTGCTCAAATGATCTTCGCCGCGGATGACATGCGTGACGCCCATTTCGAGATCGTCCACGACGTTGACGAAATGAAACACCGGCTGACCGTCGCTGCGCACAAGCACCCAGTCGGGATCCAGCTCTTCGCGGTCGGTGAGCGGCCGCAAGACATCGCCGACGACGAGATCGGGAATCAAGATCGGTTCGCGCGTCATCTTGAACTTGATCGCGCCTTCGTGTTCGTAAGCGAGGCCGCGCGATAAAAGGGCTTCGACGCGGCGCAGATAATTTTCTTTGCGTTGCGATTGAAAATACGGACCGCGATCGCCTTTGCACGCGCCGGTGGCGTCGGGGGTGAGCGGGCCTTCGTCCCAATCGAGACCCAGCCAGCGCAGGCCGTTTAAGATGACTTCGACGGCTTCCTGCGAATTGCGGGCGGCGTCGGTATCTTCGATGCGCAGCACGAAGGTGCCGCCGGTGTGCCGGGCATAAAGCCAGTTGAACAAAGCCGTGCGCGCCCCGCCGATGTGCAGATAACCGGTGGGCGAGGGCGCAAAACGAACGCGTGGTTTCATATAGGCAATTAAAATAACCGGTTGTATTGGCGTTTTGCCATAATAAAGAAAAGCTCTGAATTGGAAAAAGGGCAAAACGAAAAACGCTGACCGTAAGGGCTACGGCCAGCGTCGAGTAAACCCGCACATCAAAAACCCAGCATTGCCGCAAAGCGGCGACTAGGGTCGGACGTGGGCATATTTGTCCGCGTCTTTGGATTTAGGCGCGGAGGATTCGCCTGTAGCAGAAATATCTTCAGCCCCGGCATTTTTGAAAATTTCCTTGGCGCGGCCAATCTCTTCACGGTTTTCGGTGTGAACGGAAATCAATATATTCCCGTCCTTAACCTTGCCTTCATAACGCTTCGCTTCATATTCCGGAATGCCTAGGCCGATCAAAGCTCCGGCAATACCGCCCACGGCACCACCCAGCGCGGCACCGCCCAACGCGGCCATGATCGGCCCCGCTGCGATAAATGGTCCCACGCCGGGAATAGCCAACGCTCCAATGCCCACTAACCAGCCTAAAGCACCGCCCAACACCCCGCCGGTGACTCCGCCGGCGGTCGCTCCTTCCGGGGCTTTGGTGTGTTGTTCATGGGCAAAATCTTTTGTGCCGGTCTTGTCCGGCAAAAGGACGGATATGTCGTTGTTCAAGAAATTGGCCGCCTTCAGCTGATTCACTATCGTGATGGCTTGGGATTCGGTTTTGGCAATACAGATAACGGATGATTTTGACATAGTAGTTTGTGTTTGATTGTTGAATTGTTGGTTACGCTAACTAACGGACTAATTAGATTTTACTTCGAGTTGATTATTAACTTTGCTGTCGCCGGCGATCCCTTTAGCCAAGGACTCAATGCCGGTTTTTTCGGAATCCGAATCAACGGGGCCGCGCAAAGTGACCTGCCCATTGACCGTGATGATCTTAATATTTTTGGCATTCACGGAATAAGTCGAGTCCATCAGTCCCTTGCGAATCCGTTGGGTTAAATCAATATCATCAGCGCTATTGCCCTGATCGCCGGGCGTTAGATTATTTGTATCCCGGTCCCGGGTGTTTAATCCGCTATTATCCATATTGCGATTCGTTGACCCCACCTCATTCGTTATAACCATATTGGTGTCGACCATAGAATCGGTGTTTGACGCGGATGACGAATAGGCTGGCTTGGTGCGGTCGCAACCTATTAGTAGACCGGAAAGAGCTAGCACACTTAAGGGGGTTTGTGCGGAAAATTTTAATTTCATAGATGCTGAGCTATTAAGCGTGAAATGTGCCAAGCATGATTTGGTGCCATTTTAGTATTTTTTAGCAGCAATCGTCGTTTTTAACGTGTAAAAAACACGGGTAAAATTGCAAATCGCATGGTCGTCTTGCGCATTTAGGGAGGCATCCAAAGCAACTTCACTTGTTAAACATCTTTTACCGTTTTACAAAGCCACCACGGTAATTTATCTAGTCTCAGTTAAAACGCGTAGCCGTTACAACGCTATATGGCTACAGATGAAAAGTAATTTTTCCTCCGATGGTTTTGCTTTATATCCATCTTGTCAGGACACCAAGGGGTGTTTTCTCTTCTCTCCCTTAATTACTCGTTTTTTAAAATTCAAGCACCTCATTAAACCCCAGCCGTTTTGATAAAATTTAATCTTATTGAAGGGAAAATTTCAGCGACCCAACGCCAAAAATGCCAGATGAATTTTGAAAAAGAATTGGGTTGACTCCTGATTTTAAGCAACTAATTTATGTCAAGTCCAAAACCGGACGAATCGTAAGGGGGTGTTTAACTTTGCAAAAAAATAAATAAAATACCATGCAGCCTAATGTGATTTACTTATGAAACAGTTTTTTCTTCCAGTTGTTATCCTTTTTTCTTGTATGTTGCCCTCGGCTCTAAAGGCAAGTTTCAGCGGTTCAACCTACACCGCCGATTCGCCGGCAACTGTGCTGGCGGCCTCATCGAATATTACGATCAGCAATCTCTCAGCCGCATATTCTTATAACACAAGTGAACTGTTGATCACTAATAGCTCAGCCTCACCGATCACCATTCAATGGAACGCCATCGGCCATGCGATGGGACCCGGCTCGACCAATCAATTGTCGCTCCCCAATGGCAAAATTGCCCAATATCTAATTGATCTGACTGCCGTATCTTCGGGTTACGTCACCTATCAAAGCCTGCTTGAACAAGGTTACCAAGGCAGTGTTAATACCGTATCTGTAACTAATAACAGCGATTATCCGAATGGTTCTTTTATAACCAATGGCCTCGTGGCTTATTGGAAGCTTCACGATAACGGTGGCTCGATCGCGCTAGACTCGATTGGCGGACACAATCTGAACCTGGTGGGCGGACCTACTTGGGGCAATAATTTTCTGACTTTCAACGGCTCCAGCCAATATGGTGATGCCGGCAACCCGGCCGCCTTGAACATCACCGGCCCCCTAACTATCTCGGCCTGGATAAATTCGGCTTCGTTTCCGGGACAAGGCGGACTACAGGTTCCCGTCGAGAAAGGGTATGACGGTTCAACCGAAGGTTATTTCATGCGCTACTATTACTATTACAGTTTGAATCTTGAAGATGGCTCATGGAGTGGTGCGGGCTACGTGCCGGGGAATTCCATTCCAAACCCAAACCTGATCGGGCAATGGTATTTTATCACGACAGTTTATGACGGTGTCTATTGGAACCTCTATGTGAATGGCCTTTTAGTCGGCAAACAATACGGTGCCTATGGACCGGAAATATCCTCCGCCAATCTATATGTCGGCGCTGGCAGCATTGCGGGCGCACCCGCCAGATTTTTTAATGGTTCTATTCACGACGTCGGGATTTACAACCGGGCGCTGAATGCGGATGAAGTCATGACGAACTATATCAATACCGAGTTTCACACCAACGTAGTAAATCCTGATTTGTTGTATTTGAAAATGTCAGAAGGCGCTACGGACACGGTCTACAGTCCGAGCACGCCGATTACTTTGAACATGGCCGATTCATCCACGCTGGATAATACCAATGTAATCTTTTATTATCCTTACACCCGTCAGTGGATCACCAACGTTGCATCAGCGCCGTTGGCAGCCCTACACTTTAATGGCACCGCCTCATATATTGACACCCACAATACCAATAGCTTTAATTTCACATCCAATCCTTTCACCGTTAACTTCTGGGCCTTGCCCTTGACGGGCAATGGATTTTTGATGCAGAACGGCGGCTATACCAATGGCTGGTATATTTCTGTCGGCGGCTCTTTTTCTGTGGTATTCGTTGCGGCTACTCCAAATGGAGTATCTTATATCCAATCACCGAGCGGCGAGCTGTCTAATAGCGGTTGGAACATGGTGACTTGTGTCTGGGATGGAACCGCGGCTTCCATTTACATTGACGGTTCCCGGGTAAACTCAAGTGGCACATTCAGCGCGCCCGCGCCGAGCGCTTACAGTTTGGTTATCGGCAAAGACCAAGCGGGACAACATTTCTTGGACGGCGATATTTGGCTGACACAAATTTGGGGCAAGGCATTGTCGCCGACAGATATTGCCAACCTGTTTTATAACCAGGAAACGGGGACCATCTGGCCATGATGATCCGGGGTGGGATTTAGTTATCAGTGGTTTCGCTGGGGGACCACTTTTATCAAATCAAATCTCCAAAACTTTTTCAAACTTCGTGAGGTTCTTGCAGCCGGTGCGCGTGACGAGCACCACATCCTCGAGCCGCACGCCGCCGATTTCGGGATAGTAGAGTCCGGGTTCGACGGTGACGACCTGGCCGGCCTTTAATGCACCGGTGGAAGTCGCGCCCATGCGCGGCTGCTCGTGGATTTCCAAGCCGAGGCCGTGGCCGGTGCCGTGAAAATATCCCTGCATCCGGCCATTGTGCCGGCCGGTAGCGAACCCTTGCTGCTCAAAATAAATCTGGACGGCGCGATGAATGGCATTCGTCTCGGCTCCGCTGCAAATTTTGGCGAATGCAATTTTTTGGCCTTGCCGGATGGTCTGGTAAAGATGGCGCACGGCTTCGCTCGCCTGGCCGCGCACGACGGTGCGCGTGATGTCGCCGAAATAACCGGTCGCCTGCGAATGCGGAAAGATATCAATGATGATCGGTTCGTGCGCCCGCAGCGGGCCGAAACCGCGTTCGTGCGGGTCGCAGGCCTGCGGGCCGCCGGCGACGATGGTGTTGGCGGGGACGCCGCCGGCCTGCAAAATGGTGGTGTCAATCACGCCGCGCAAACGCTCGGCGGTGAGCGGGGCGTTGCGATAAATCAATTTGCGGCCCGCGCCGATTTTGGCGAGGCGCAACACTTGCATCGCCTCGGCCATGCCGACTTCGGCCATCATCAGCGCGGCGGAAATTTTTTTCACCTCCGCGGCCGACTTGATTTCGCGCTCGACAAAAAAAGTTCCGGCGCGGGGCTTGATTGTGACGCCGAGATTTTCCAGCGCGCGGGCGAGGCCCAGCGGGAAATTTTCGGGCACGGTGACGCGGCGGATTTTTTTTTCGCGCAGCACGGCCAAGATGATTTCCGCCGTGTGGGGTTGTTTCACGCCGTTGGCGCGGAGCTGCTGTTGGATTTCCGAGAGCGAGCGGATGTCGCAATGGGTGGCCTGCTTGCCCGCGCGATCCACTTCGAGATCGCTCAACACGAGCGTGGGGCGGCGGCCAAAATGGAGATACACGAATGGATCGGGAACGAACAGGCCGGTGGCGTAAAGCATGTTCGCGTCGCGTTCGCTGTCGGCGAACATCAACAGGGTTTCAGCTTCCTTCATGACTGCGAACTATCTGAACACAGATTGTCGCGGAAGAAAACAGGGAAATGGCAAAAAATCAAAAGGCCGCGCCAGGCGTTTCCGCGAAGATTTCAGGTTCCAAAAAGGCGGTCGCCGGCATCGCCCAAACCGGGCAGGATGAAGCCTTTTTTATTGATGCTTTGGTCCACCGCCGCGGTGAAAATCGGCAACGTCGGATAATGTTCGCGCACTTTGGCGATGCCTTCCGGCGCGGCGACCAGATTGACGAGGCTGATTTTTTTTGCGCCTTGCGCTGTGAGCAAGTCGAGCGCGGCCACGGCGCTGCCGCCGGTCGCCAGCATCGGATCAATCAAAATGACTTCAAATCTTTCCAGATTCTTGGGCAAGCTTTGATGATAAAAATGGGCGCGCAAAGTGGCTTCCTCGCGTTTGAGGCCGATGAAGCCGACGCGCGCGTGCGGGATGAGTTCGAGGATGGGATTCAACATGCCCAAGCCGGCGCGCAACACCGGCACGAGCGCGACTTCGCGTTCCAGCTTGAAACCGGCGGCGGTCGCCAGCGGCGTGCGCACGGATATTTTTTTCAGCGCGAAAAAACGCGTCGCTTCGTAGGTCATCAGTGCGGCGATCTCGCCCAGCAAGCGGCGGAACATCTGCGGTTCCGTGTCGCGGTCGCGCAACCGCGCGAGATTATGCTGCACCAGCGGATGCGTGATGACGGTGACGTGTTTCATCAGTTCACAAAGTTCGGCGCGAGGAAATAAAGGTAGCCCGCATGGAGTTTGGTCGTTTCCAGTCCCAGGTCCAGTTTGATGTCCGGCGCCTTGCTGCTCTGGCCGAACATCGAAAGAAAATCTGAAATATCGTAATGCTCGCGATATTCAATCAGGTTGGAATCCTTGATGCCCGCGATTTTTTCCGTGCGGTCAACCGCGTCATCAAAATCGCCGAGTTCATCCACCAGGCCAAGGTTGAGCGCCTGCCGCCCGGAGACCACGCGGCCATCGGCAAAATCCTGCCAGTTGTCGGCAAGCGCCTTGCCTTCCTTTTTGTTCGCCGCGTGCGCCGCGCCGCGGCCGTCCGCGACGACGTCCTTGAATTTCTGATACGTCTCATCAATCAGGTCCTGCACCATTTTATGCTCGCCGGCGGGAATTTCATTCGTGCTGCGGTCGGGACTCAGCATGTCCTTATACAATCCGCTTTTGTAAGTCATCGGCGCGATGCCCACCTTGTCCATCAGGCCGCGATAATTATAGCCGTGCATGATCACCCCGATGCTGCCCGTAAGCGTCAATTCATTCGCCACAATCCAACGGCAGCCGGATGAAATGTAATAACCGCCGGACGCCGCAAGACTGCCCATCGAGCAGACCACCGGTTTTTTGGAAGTGTCTTCAAAATCGCGGATCGCCTTGTAAATCTGGTCCGACGCCAGCACCTCGCCGCCCGGTGAATCCATTTTCAACACCACGGCCTTCACCGCCTTGTCATCCGCCGCGCGGTCGAGTTGCGCCTGAACCACATCCACCAAGCCGTTGTCCTGATCGCTGGCCGTGTGACTGGTGATGATGCCTTCAATGCTGATGACCGCGATTTTATTGTCGGATTTATTGTTCTCCAAAAAAACTTCGTCGAGCTTCGGGCCGACTTCGCGCGCCGTGCCAAAACTGCCGGCATGGAACGCCCGGTCCAGCGACAGCGATTGCAGGACCAGTTGCGTGAGGTTGCCGAACAAGCTGAAAGCCAGCAGCACTATCAAAATGATCGAGGCGATCATCCAACCGCGGCTTTTGCGCGGCTTGGGGGCGGGCGCGGCAATGATCGGCGGCGGCCCACCGGCGGGAAATTCAGGTGTATCCATAATTTGGTTAAAATAACGCAAAGCCGGCAGCGCGGCAAGCGGTGGTATTGCCAAGCCATCCGCGAATTACACGAATTGAGGCGAATTCATTTTATACTTCGCGAAAATGAGGGTCATTCGCGGATTCAAAGCTGGCACTGGAAGCAGCTTGATTTGTTCACCAATACTGATGCACGAGCGGCTTGATCTGGCGGTCGTAAATCGCACCGATTTTTGTCAGCGTCGCCTTGGACAACGGCGGCAAAGCGGATGCGGCGATGTTTTCGGAAACTTGCGCCGGCCGTTTTGCGCCGGGAATCGAGCAGGTTACGGCGGGGAATTCCAGAATCCACCGCAAAGCCAGTTGCGCGAGCGAGACATTTTTCGGGACCAACGTTTTCAATTCGTCCACGGCGCGCAAGGCGGTTTCAAAATCCACGCCAGAAAAGGTTTCGCCGCGGTCGAACGCCTCGCCGTGGCGGTTGAAATTGCGGTGGTCATCTTTCGCAAATTTGCTCGTGCGCGAAATTTTGCCGGACAACATGCCGGACGCCAGCGGCACGCGCGCGAGGATGCCGACCTTTTTCTTCTGCGCCTCGCCAAAAAACAGTTCCGCCGGCCGCTGCCGGAAAATGTTGAAGATGATCTGCACGGACTGGACGTTCGGATATTCGATCGCCTTGAGCGCCTCTTCCACTTTTTCCACGCTGACGCCGTAGTGCCGCAGCTTGCCGGCCTGCACCAAGTCATCGAGAATGCCAAAGACTTCGGGGCGATAAAAAACTTCGGGATGCGGGCAATGCAGTTGCAGCAGGTCAATCGCGTCCGTATCAAGATTTTTCAGACTGCGTTCGATCCAGGCGGTGAGATTCTTGCGGCTGTAACCCTCGACCGTTTGCCGGGGCAGGCGGCGGCCGGCCTTGGTGGCGATGTAAAATTTTTCCTTCCGCGCCTTTCTCAATTTGGCGAGCAGCCGTTCGCTGCGGCCATCGCCGTAGACGTCGGCGGTGTCGAAAAAATTCACGCCGCCGTCGAGCGCGGCGTGCAGCGCGGCGAGCGATTCAGCGTCGTCGGTCGCGCCCCACGCGCCGCCGATGGCCCACGCGCCAAAACTGATTTCGGAAATCTTCCAGCCGGTGCGTCCAAGGGTGCGGTATTTCATGAAAACAGTTTAACGAAAAAAATTATTTCACGCAAAGCCGCAAAGTCGTGAAGAGGTTTTAGACAGAATTAACAAAATTTACAGAATTAGAACGCATCGGAAGACTTTTCCCAAATTCTGTAAAATTCTGTTAATTCTGTCTCATTTCCGCTCCGCACGGTTTGTCACCAGAATTTTCCGCGCGCGGCGGCGCTTTCATCTTGGCGTAACCTTTTGGTGCCGGTAATCATCCTGTGTCCACAACACTGAATCGTCGCAATATTATTTTGCCCATGAAAAAAATCTTTGTCGCTGTTGCCCTGGCTGTTTCCGGCTGGATGGTTTCGATGAGCGCGGCGGAAAATCTTTACGCGCCGCCCGCGTCGCCGCACGCGGATTATAATTTTAACGATGGCTGGAAATTCATCCGCGCAGACGTGACTGATGCGGAGACGGTGGCGTTCGACGACTCGAAGTGGAGCGACATCAGCGCGCCGCACACTTATAACGATGTGGATTCCTACACCGCGATCATCAGCCACAGCGGCGGCGACCGGCACGCCTGGACCGGCATCACGTGGTATCGCAAACATTTCAAGCTGCCCGCCGGCGCGAAGGACGGAAAAGTTTTTCTGGAGTTTGAAGGCTTGAAGCAGGCCGGACGTTTTTGGGTGAACGGCAAACTCGTCGGTCGTTTTGAAAACGGCATCACGGCGTGTGGTCTTGACCTGACCGGCTTCGTGAATTTCGGCGAGGCGGACAATGTCATCGCGGTGAAGGTGGACAACAGCAATGATTATCAGGAAGAGGCGACCGGCGTCGGTTACGAATGGATGGGCCGCGCGTTCAATCCCAATTACGGCGGCCTGAACCACGACATTGTTTTGCATTTGACCGGCAAGGTTTATCAGACGCTGCCGCTCTACGAAAATCTCAAGACGACGGGCGTTTATATTTATCCGTCGAATTTTTCCATCAAGGATAAAACCTGCGACGTGAACATCGAGGCGCAGGTGAAAAATGAATCAGGCGATCAACAGTCCATCACGCTGTCGGCGGTGGTGGTGGATGCGGACGGCAATGTCTGCGCGAAATTGCAAAGCGACGTGCTGGATCTGGTCAGCGGCGAGACGGAAAATTTCACGGCGAACGGAAAGTTGGCCAACGCGAAATTCTGGAGCGATGCCGCGCCGAATCTTTACGACGTTTATTCCATGCTCACCGTGAATGACAAGGTGGTGGACGTGCAAAAAATCAAAACCGGTTTTCGCAAGGCCGAGTTCAAAGGCGGCGCGGGCACCGGCGGCGTCTGGATTAACGACCAGTTTGTCTGGCTGACCGGTTATGCGCAGCGCTCAAGCGATGATTGGGCGGGACTGGGCGAGGCGTATCCCGATTGGATGCATGATTTCAACGCGGCGCTCGTCCGCAGCACGCACGCGAATTACATCCGCTGGATGCACATTTCGCCGCAGGCCGTGGATGTCCGCGCCTGCGACAAAACCGGCATCGTCGAAGTGTGTCCGGCCGGCGACAAGGAAGGCGATCCGGTTTTGGACAAACGGTTGTCGCCGGAAACGGCCGCGCGCCAGTGGGACCAGCGCGCGGAAGTCATGCGCGATTCGATGATTTATTTTCGCAACAACCCGAGCATTTTATTCTGGGAAGCCGGCAACAACGGTGTCACCACGCCGCACTTGCAGCAGATGATTGATCTGCAGAAACAGTTCGATCCGAACGGCGGGCGCGTCGTCGGCTGCCGCACATTGAATGAAGCTTCGGCCACGCCCATCGCCGGTTATTTCGGCGTGATGATCGGCCAGGACCGGCGCACGGATGAACTCACCGGCCCGACGGAAATGTTCCGCGCCTACAGCGCCGAGCGGCGCGACCGCGCGCCGTTCATCGAGACGGAAGATTTCCGCGACGAGGCCGCGCGGCGTTTCTGGGATGATTTTTCGCCGCCGCATTTTGGTTTTAAAAAAGGTCCGAACGACACTTACAACTGGAACTCGGAAACCTTCTGCATCGCGGCGGCGGCGCGGTATCATGATTATTTCAGCAACATCATTTCCAACACCAATCCGGCGCACGCAAAATGGTCCGGCTACGCCTCGATTTATTGGTCGGATTCCAACGCGGACGGGCGGCAGGACAGCAGCGAGGTCGCACGCGTCAGCGGCAAGGTGGATTCCGTGCGGCTGCCCAAGCAGGCTTACTACGTTTATCGCGTGATGCAAAATGCCGCGCCGGACATCCACATCATCGGCCATTGGACGTATCCGACGAACACGGTGAAAACGATTTACGTCGCGGCAAATCATTGCGACGCGGTCGAATTGTTTGTGAACGGAAAATCTCTGGGCGTGGCGAAATCGCCGGAGAACGGCTACATCTTCGCGTTCCCGGGAATTCAATTTGTCGCCGGAACAATTTCGGCGGTGGCGAAAGCGGATGGAAAGATCGTCGCGCAGGATGAAATTGAAACGGCCGGCGAACCGAAAGCCTTGCGGTTGACGCCGCATGTTTCGCCCAATGGCCTGCAAGCGGATGGTGCGGACGTCGCATTTTTTGATGTGGAAGTTGTGGACGCGCAGGGCCGTCGGTGTCCGACGGATGAGGCGCGCGTGGATTTCAAAGTGACTGGCCCGGCCATCTGGCGCGGCGGTTACAACAGCGGGAAAATTAATTCCGTCAACAATCTTTACCTCGACACCGAGTGCGGCATCAACCGCGTGGCCATCCGTTCCACGCTCACGCCCGGCTCGATCACGCTGACTGCGACGCGCGATGGATTGTCGCCGGCCACCGTGACGGTGGAGTCGGTGCCGGTCAAAATCAACGGCGGTCTGGCCCGCCTGCAACCTTGATTTGCCGGCCGGCAATTGCTGCTGGCTAGTCGTCAAAAATAATCACAGCTTTGGCTTGCCGCGAATAAAATAAATTCACAACTTTAATCATGCGCCCACTTTTTATTCTCACCACGGGACTGGGTTTTATTTTGAGCCTGGCCTCCCTCCAAGCCCGCGAAGATCAACGCCTGGACGGCGGCTGGCGTTTCCGTTTGAGCGATGCCAGCGACGCGGCGAAAACTGATTTTGACGACGGTGCCTGGCAAACGGTTTCGCTGCCGCATTGCTGGGGCTGGGAAGAAGCGCAGGCGGGAAAAAATTATTTTCGCGGGCCGGGCTGGTATCGCCGCGAATTGGATGTTCCCGCGCAGCCGGGCCAACGTTTTTTTCTTCGTTTTGAGGCGGCGAGTCTGGTGGCCGACGTTTATTTGAACGGCAAACCGCTCGGCGAACATCGCGGCGGGTTCGGCGCCTTTTGTTTTGAGATCACCAAACAACTTTCCGAAACCGGCACCAACGTTCTGGCGGTGCGCGTGGATAACAGCAAGTTTCCCGATGTCGCGCCGCTGGCGGGCGACTTTTCCGTTTACGGCGGTTTGTATCGGCCGGTGCATTTGATCGAGACGGACGCGGAGAATATCGCCTTGACCGATCACGGCTCGCCCGGCGTCGTCTGGTCGCAAACAAGTGTGACTGACACGCAGGCGGTGCTGGATGTGACGGCGCAAATCTCCAACGGCACCAAAAATAAAACGCCGTTGAAACTCGTCGCGAACATCCTTGATGCGGACGGCAAAACCGTGGTGAGCAGTGAACAGCCGATCACGCTCGCGGCGCGCGACACCGCGCCGTATTTTTTCCATCTTACCGTGCCGTCGCCGCATTTGTGGAACGGCCGCAAAGATTCCTATCTTTACAGGGCGGTCATCGAGCTGCGCTCGACGAATGACGATGCGCTGGACGCGGTCGAACAGCCGCTCGGCCTGCGCTATTATTCGGTTGATCCGGACAAGGGATTTTTCCTGAACGGCCAGCCGTATCATTTGCATGGCGTGGACCGGCATCAGGATTATATGAACGAAGGCTGGGCGATCACCGAGACGAACATGGACGAGGACATCGCGCTCTTGAAGGAACTCGGGGTGACGGTGATCCGCTGCGCGCACTACCAGCACAGCGATTATTTTTACAGCCAATGCGACAAGGCCGGCATCCTGGTCTGGGCGGAAATTCCGCAGGTCAACATCATCCGCGACACGCCGGAATTTGAAAACACCTCGCGCAACCAATTGCTCGATCTCATCCGGCAAAGCATCAACCACCCGGCCATTTTTGTGTGGAGCTTGAGCAATGAAATCGGCGGCAGCAGTGATGATCCGCACCGCGAACTGCAGGATTTAAGTGCGCTGGCCCACGGCGAAGATCCGACGCGGCCCACGATTGAAGCCACGATGACCTCGGCGCGCCCGCAAATGAACCAGATTCCCGACTGGCTCGGCTGGAATATTTATCCCGGCTGGTATTCCGGCGCGAAAGAAGATTACGGCCAAATGCTTGACGCGCGCCGCGACACCAGCCGGCACGGCGGCTTTTGCTTGAGCGAATACGGCGCGGGCGCGAACACCGCCCAGCACGAGCAAAACCCGGCGCATCCGAAAGCCTCCGGCCCGTGGCATCCCGAAGAATGGCAGGCCGAAGTCCACGAAGCCGCCTGGGCCGCGTTGAAACAACGGCCGTTCGTCTGGGGCACTTTCGTCTGGTGCATGTTTGATTTCGCCGTGAGCACGCGGCATGAAGGCGGGCAGCCGGGCCTCAACGACAAAGGGCTCGTCACGCGCGATCGCAAGACGAAGAAGGACGCATTTTATTTTTACAAGGCCAATTGGTCGGACGAACCGGTGCTTTACATCACCAGCCGCCGTTTCACGGACCGCACCAATGCGGTGACCGATGTCAAAATATATTCCAACGCAACGGAACCTGAACTCTTCGTCAACGGCGTTTCGCAAGGCAAACACAGCGACGGCGTGAACGGAGTGTTCGTCTGGAAAGACATCACGCTCGCCAGCGGCGAAAATAAAATCACCGCGTCGGCGCTAAAAGATGGTCAGACTTTGAATGATGCGTGCGTGTGGAACGTCGCGCCGCCGCCACCCGCCAAATAAGAAAAAAATAAAAAACGCGCCGATGGGGAAGTTGCCCTTCCATCATCGGCGCGTTCTATTTTTAATTTGTAGGAGACGACGTAAGCCGCTCTGGATTGCCTCGCCACCTCGGCGGCTACTTGAGCTCAGTATTGCACCGCGTTCCAATTCACCACATTCCAGAACGCCTTCAGATAATCCGCGCGCTTGTTCTGGTATTTCAAATAGTAAGCGTGTTCCCAGACATCCGCGCCAATGAGCGGCTTGCCTTCCACGCCGGCCACGGCCTTGCCCATGAGCGGATTGTCCTGGTTCGCCGTCGAGGCGATTTCCAGTTTGCCGTTGTTTGACACGAGCCAGACCCAGCCGCTGCCGAAACGGCCGATGCCCGCCGCCTCGAACTTCGCCTTGAATTCATCGAAGCTGCCGAACGTCGCCTTGATGTCGTCCGCGAGCTTGCCCGTGGGCGCGCCGCCCGCGCCGGGAGCGAGAATTTTCCAGAAAAACGAATGGTTCCAGTGGCCGCCGCCGTTGTTGCGCACCGGCCCGCGGATCGCATCCGGCACCACGCTCAGATCCTTGATGATCTGTTCGAGCGATTTGGCTTCCAGCGCGGCGTTGCCGGCGATGGCCTTGTTGAGATTGTCCACATACGCCTTGTGATGGCGGTCGTGATGGATTTCCATCGTCAATGCGTCAAAGTGGGGTTCGAGTGCGGCCTTGTCGTAAGGCAGCGGAGGGAGTTCAAATGCCATAATTTTTTTGTTTGTGTGTTTAACGCCTAATTTCCGGTTTCAAATTGCTTCAACGGACGATAAAATGCAAGCGCGGACAACCGATTGCCATCAGATGAAATACGCCGGTGGCGCAATAAAATTAAAATGATCACCGCGTTGACGCCCGAAAATTGCCCAGCCATTTATGGCGGGGAACAATCCAATGAAAATTACGAAGTCCCGCCAGGCACGGCAGAATATTTCTTTCGTCCCTGAAGAGACTGGTTTGCTAGTTTGCGTTGCACGTCGGCCAAAGAAGCAGATTTAATCGTCACTCATGGTCGATTTGGCAGTCTCCGGTCAAACGGAAATACTCATTACTTGATTGTTGCCGGACAGCGAGGGAATTGTTGCTTAAGACGGTCAAAGTTGTCCGTGAGTGAAGGATTCGATCCAGTAATGCCGCTTCGAAACGAACGCGAGAAGCCCATTTCTGCGTCCGCATCGGTAATTTTTTTGCCCGGAATTGCGTTGTCCCAGCTCACACCTACCGAAACATCACCGCGATGGAGAACCATAATTTTGTGCAGCCGAATCCGCTGTCGAGTCCGGAGCAGATTTTCACCAATCCGGCCGCGCCGTATCTCAACAGTCTGATCACGCCCGGCAACCCCAACGCCGCGCAGGTCGCCTATGCCACGCGCTACTTCAATTCCGGCATCGGCGTTCATCCCTCCGAACCGAACTATGTCTGGCAGGAGGCCGCCACCGATTTCGGTTTTGATGCCGACACCGATCCCAGCGCCGGCACCGGCAACTTCTACACCGCCCCGCATTTCACCGCCCAGCTCAACACGGCCGGCATCCCGTGGAAAAACTACCAGGAAAACCTCAACTATCAGAATCGTTCTAATGCCAATTCCAATATTCCCACAATTGCAAGAGGCATTTGGGCTGCACCACTTCGGTCGTGTGCATAAGAAAATAGTTTATCCATGTGGCCTTGTTCGCATTATTTTCCGCTGAATCTTTTAAGGAAAGCTGACGCGATAAAACCGAATCTGGTAATTGGTTGCGCTCGTATCCGTGAAGGTTACCGGCGAGCTGCTGATGGTTCCCGTATTAATTAACGACCAGTTGGTTAAATTGGTGCTGGCAAATATGGAGTAGCCCTGTCCACTTTCGCCACCGTTGAATTGCAGTTGAAAAGTTCCGCCGGCAAGAGCTTGGCCATTCAAGACCACCGGCGTTGGAACCAGACCAAGGATACCACCGGCAGTAATTGCTGCATTGGTCCCTATTACTGTGAAGTTCAGATAATCGGACGTAGTTACCGTCATCACCGGCACCGGCGAGACCAGATACGGACCACCGTTGGTTGAACCAATAACATAATAAGTTGGCGAGCCTGCGGGATTGACGTTGATGCCATAACGACTATAGCCGCTTGTGCCCAGAGGCAGTTCACTCATCTGACCCTCAAGATTCCAATTAATCACTGGCAATGACGGATTGGCTGACGACCAAACAAAGAAGCTGCCGCCACTAAAGTTGGTGAAGATAAGGTTTTCGCCGCCGAAAAAGCCTGGTCCGGAATCAAAGCCCGCATAGAAGGCAACAACATTAAAATACAGTTTGCCGCCAGCAATTTGGGGCGAACCATAAAGTGCCGGCAGCAGTCCGTTGCCGGTGACCGTGGCTTGATTTGGCGTGGTTCCAGTGACAGAGCCGCCCAAATTGGCATCCACTAAAAGATAATTACCTTCCGGCAACGGCGAACCTAGAACCATCAAGGTGATACTACCACCATTCAAACTCAAAGCACCCGCTTGCACGGTTAGTTCAGGCAGGTTATTGGAGGAAACCAGGATGAGTGATCCAAAGTTCATTGCGACATTGCCCACGACCTTTGAATTATTACCTGCCACGGTAAATGCCCCAGCACCTCCGATGGAGATATTGCCGGCCAGACTACTGCCATTGAGGTAGATATTTGTAGCGGTCTCGGATTGGTTAAGAATAAGACCTTGATTATTATTGATCATCAGACTTGAAACGATGTTTGGCAACAATGTGTCGCCAGATTGACCCACACTGCCATCATAAGTGTAATTACCGGCATGGCTTAAAGCGATATAATTGGTTTGAAATAAAAGACTGCCTTTGAAGCCGTTCGAATTGGCGGTAATCAAACCACCGCCGTCGTTAACAACAAAAGTGCCTATCCCCTGAAGTGTGTTGGTTTCCAAATCCAGTGTCGCGCCGCTGGCAACCGCCCAGTCAATCGTGTTCAAGGTGGCAATCTGTCCCGGGCCGCTGACCATGAGCTTTTCCGTCCCAGTCTTCACAAAATCAACGGCTGGCCACACATTCGTATCGGCGGCGGTCAAGAGGCCGCCCGTGATGACTAAGTCGCCCGCCAAATTCCAAATGACGGTTTCCGTGCCGGCAACATCTGCTTCCAAGTTGAACGTGCCAGCAGAGAGGTTAACATTTCCGGCGACATTGACCGTTTCTGTGCCACTGCCGGTTGTAGCTCCATAGAGTGCGCCACCCGTGACATTTACATCCCCGCCAATATTCAGATTCACACTTGCGGCCAGACACAAGGCCAGCACCCCGCTGCCGGTAGAAACAATATTAAAGTTACCCATGAAGTTGGTGGGCGGACTACCGCCCATGCTCAGCGTGCTTGTCTGGTTGGGGCTATTCCAGGTAAAGTTGCCGAAATTTTGTTTGAGCCCCGTGCCGGAAGTAACGGCGGTCGCCACTTTCCAGCCGATAATCGCACAGGTAGAGTTGGATTCCCACAATGCCGGCATGATTGCCCCGCCATCTTGGTTGTGATAATAAACCGCGCCGTTATGCATGGCGATTGTTGCGGGACTGATATTGGTAATCGCACCGGAATTGGTTATTATCCCGAAGACGTCCAAGTCGGTTCCCGATCCGGAAACGACCGTCAACGAAACTCCGGGCGACACCGAAATTGCCGCTCCGCTGTCAACAGTTGTCCGATTCACTGTCACGCTGCTGGCGACGGTTACCGTCGTGCCATTTGTAACTTCAACAACAGCGGTCAAAGCCGAACTGGGGGTTACAATTGCCGGTATCCAAGTGTTGCCCCCATCACTGGAATACTGCCAAGTATTTGTGTCTCCCCAGTTGCCACTCTGCACCGATCGAAAATTCTGAACCGGGTCTATTGTCAACGTAGCCGAACCTGGAGCCACACTTGTAATTGATGTGTCCGAGGCCGTCTCGGTAACGGTGCCTTGGGTCTTATTGATCAAAGTAAACGATTTGGTTCCACCCACCAAGGAAGCATTCGCCGGCAGTGCCGCCAGGTTATCACTCGAGGTGATCGCCACCACATCGGTGCTGTTCAAAGCCAGGTTATAATAGGCATCCAATGCATAAACTTTGATTGAAAAACTGCCGGTTTGTAATTGGTCGCTCGGTGTGCCGGTTTTGCCCGGAGCTGCGCCGAAAGTCGGAGTTTCGCCCGGAGCCACTAAAATTAATTGCGTGGCCAGGCCAGAGATGACTGAATATGGGGAACTCGTATCTGTTATAATTGCAACGTTGGAGATGTCCGACGCACTCAAGCTTTGACCCGATCCGACGAGGATGTCGGTGACATTGAAAGTAGCGGTCCCGCCGACCATCGCAGTATCGGGAGGCAAGATCACGTTGGCATCGCCGCTTTGGGTAATATGCACCATGTCATTCGCTGTGACGCCGTTCCAATAATTATCAACTGCACGAACCGTGATGGTAAAGGCGGTTCCGGCGATTGCTGCACCCGGCGTGTTGGTTCGCCCGGAAACAGTCCCGGGTGCGGCCGTTTCACCGGGCAACAATAATTGCAGACGGGCAAAAGCGCCGGCCGATACATTTACGCCAGTGCTTGTGGCGGTGTTGGTTCCCAGACCGGCTGTCAGGGTCACGATTTCAGCTTTTAGATCACGCACGTTGATGGTGAAAGTGCCGTTGGCGAGCGACTTGATGTTATCACCGTATGTCGCATCACCGTTGGCGTCAAATTGCGCCAAGCCCGAACTGGTCAACGTCACAGGCGTGCCATCGAACGAACTGTCGGTGATTGGCGCGTTGTTTGTATCATAGGCCTGCACCGTAGCATAGAAAACTGTTCCCGCCGTAGTAGCACTGGCCGATGGCGTCACCGTAAAATGACCGAGGCGCGAAAGATTGGGAGTGATCACTTCCGTCTGAACGGCCGAGGTCAAAAGTCCACTTGCTCCGGTGATGGTCGGGCTACCCGATGAAGTATCTTTATAATAAAAGGTCGCGGCGCTAGTGCCATTGCTGATTACGACACTATTTATTACCGTCGTGCCATCGGCTCCGGAAAGAAATGTCCCATTACCCGACGTGGAAGTCAATGCAACCACCGTATCTACCGTCGCATTAAACGCGGCATTACTCTGATTTAATAGGCTTACGGTAATCAACGTTGAATTTTGATTCACTTGGATGATTTGTGAGGCCGGGTTGAAGGCCAGAAAGGTTGCGCCAAGACCCCCGCCAAGCGGCGGCGTTACATTATACCAAGTTGAGTCCGCCCGCATTACGTCGTAGTTCCAAGTGCCGTCGCTGGGAAGTGGGTAAGTGCTGCCCGCTTCATAGAACATAACTGTGCCAATGTTGGCCGGCTCCGCATTGGTGCCACCGGTCGCAACCGCGTCAGCGAGTGGTGGCGAACCTCCTGGAGTCGGATTTATGAATAGCTGGCAGGTGCCACCGAAAGTATATTCCAAAACCAAGATATAAGCCGTGCCCTGGGCCAGACCTGCCGAGGCCCAGCTGATCGGGCCGCCCAAACGCTGAATCCCCAAGTTGAAGTGGGTGCTGTCAATTCCCGCGCGGCCATAAAGTGTCAAAGGATCGTTGCCATAAGGTGCATCGTTCACGTTCGAAGCCAGCATGGTTGCCATCGGCGCTCCGGCTGTGCTGGGAGCAACGCTGTTGCTCATCATGAAAGAGAAATAAGCCGAACCGCTGCTGATGGCATTGCCGATACTCCGGAAAAATTCGCGATCTGTCGCCCCCCGGTTTATCCACAGGTGCGCCGGCACATTGGTGCTCTGATTGGGTAAGGGCTTTAAAAGCGGACTCGTAGTGCTCGCAATGTCACCGGCGATAATCAATTCGTTGCCCGTGACCGCTGTGTTGAGCGCAATGTCACTACTGCAGGACCATGGACTATTATCGACGTTGGCCCCCACGGGCATTCCTGGGCTGGAACCAAGGAGGGCGTAATCGAATCCGTCTTCCATTTCTGCCGAATAAGCGACCCCGCCGGTCTGAATAACTTGTGAAATGACGCTGGACGTGCTGGGAAGATTGTTGGAATCACCAGAGTATGCCGCATTAATCAAGTAAGTTCCCACGCCGCCAGAAGTCGTGAACGTGGCAGCATTGCCCAAAATTGTTGCCGATCCCAATGTTGCCGGCCCGTTCTTGAAAACAACTGACCCGGTTTTTAATCCTGCGCCGGAGACGGTTGCCGTGAACGTCACGCTTTGGCCTTGGTTGGCCGGATTGGCCGAGCTAGTCAATACGGTGGTCGTGCTGTTGATGTTTACCGGCACGGTTGAGCTTCCCGTGGCGACGGTCGTTCCCCGGGTCACATTCGTTGCGGTTAAGGTGACAGTGCCAACGGTATTGTTTGTTAGTAAAAATGTTTTGGTTCCGCCTACCAGCGTTGCGTTCGCGGGCAATGTATCACCCATAAAGCTTGAAGTTATTTCGACCAGATCGCTGCAATTAGTCGCTAGATTATAGTAGGTGTCGAGCGCGTCCACAATAACCAGATAGCCAACGGTGGCATGTTGCGCCGATGGCGAACCACTCTTACCTGGGGCGACGCCGAAGGTTTGAGTTTCTCCGCTGGTCAGCAACAGCATCCGGCTGGCCGGGCCGGGAACAACAATATAACTACTGCTGACATTGGCTGAAATGGACCCGCCAGAAATATCTGATGCGGTCAATGATTTTGCACTGCCTGCCAACACGTTCGTCACTGTTTCAGTAACCGTGCCACTTGATAAAGCGATATTACTCGGTAGAAAAGCATTCGCATCACCACCCGCCGTCAAAGCAACAATGTCGGTGGAGCTGACTATATTCCAGTTGGTGTCCACTTCGTTGATGCTGACACTAAAAGATGCACCGGCCACTTGTGCGGCAGGACTTCCGGTTTTGCCAAGAGCTGTGCCGGGAGCTGCGGTTTCGCCAGGAAGCAACACTTGCAACTGTGCGGCTGGCGCTGGCAATATAATAACTGTTGTGCTCGTTCCCGTGTTCGTTGCGGACAATGCCGTAATCGTCATGCTCTCCGCTTTGAGATCGCGGACGTTGATGGTAAATGTGCCATTGGTTAAAGTCTTGGTGAGGTCACCGTAGGTGCCATCGCCATTGCTATCAAATTGCGCCAGACCCGAACTGGTCATTGTCACCGAAGTCCCGTCCACACTATTATTATTGATGGCCTGATTGCTGGCGTTGTAAGCCTGGACCGTGACGGTAAAAACCGCACCCGCGCTGGTTGAACTTGTCGATGGTGTCACCGTGAAATGGTCTATGCCCGAGACGGCTTGATTACCCAAGGCAAAATCACTGAAGCCAGTGGTGATTCCATTGGCGCGCGTGCTGTTCGCGCTCGCCACTGCCACGACTGGATAAGTCCAACCGGTGCCCGCATCATACTTACCCATGATGAAACTCGATGGCGACGCGCCCCCAAAGAGGTCGCCGTTGGCAAAATTCAGCGTGAGATCATAACTTGCTATCGCCAGCGATCCGCCTTTCGTCGCGGTCCAATAGCGGCTTAGATCTTGGGAAGAGTTGATTGCGGAGGTGGCTATTTGCGGGTGTTGCGTGCTGGTAGTCGATAATGTTAGCGTGCCATTGGCAGTCACAGTCAGATTATTTAGGCTGACTCCAGCATAACTCGTCGCACTGCCGATTGGATAACTGGCGGCGGTGGTGCTCGTGGTCAGCGGTTCCTGAATCGTGCCGTTGACATAACTGGTGGAACTGCCGCCGGTGATGGTTCCGCTGCCGGCCAGAACAATATTCCCGCTGATTATGCCGTTGTTAAGATCCAGGTTGGTCACCGTCTCGGTTGAGGTTAGGGTAACACCACCGGCGCCATTAACCGTCAGTGTGTTGACCGTCGCAGGCAACAAGCTGTCGCCGGATTGCGCCGAGCCGCCCTCATAAACATAGTTGGCAGCAGAGTTTAAATATTTATTGCCAGTTAAATTTAGACTGCCCAAGAAGCCGGTGGCATTGGCGGTCATAAGCGTGCCGTTATTGGTGAAAGTTCCCGCCCAACCACTACCGATGGAATAGTTGCCAAGGTCCAAAGTAGAACCAGAATTGACCGTGAAATTGATGTTGGAAGTAAACAACCCGCCGCCGGTCAGCATCTGCGTGCCGGTGCCGGCAAAGGTCAGATAACAATTAGTTGTAGAGGCGGCGGCAGCCCCCACGCCCAAAAGGGTTCCGCCGGAGGTGACGGTCAAGTTGCCGTATAGATACAGATTAACGGTACCTGAAGCACTACCATAAATTCCCAAGGTGCCGCCGGAAATAGTCAGATTGCCTTTGTTGGTGACACTGCTGCTGGCGAATCCGCTTAAGGCATAGCGCAGAATGCCTGTGCCGGTGCTTTGGACAGTGAAATTACCGTTGATATTCTTCAGATTGCCGGCCGTGCTCAAAATACCGGTTTGGTTGGGGCAATTCCAGACCACGTTGCCGAACGGCTGGTTGAGCGCAGTGGAGGTTGGCACTGTGGAGGTAACCCCGATGAACTCACAAGTAGAATTTACATTCCACGTGGCGGTAGGAACCGTCCCGCCGTTTTCATTGTGCACATAGGTGGCCCCGGAATTAAACGTGGCGGTCGTTGCCGTCAATCCAGTGAGCGTCCCACTATTGGTGATATAACCTCCCGAATTCACCGTGATGGTGTCGCCGGTGAAGGTATAGGTGAACGTCGCCGGCACGGTCAGCGCGCCATTGATCTGGATGGCCGCACCCGTTCCTGAAACTGTCCACGAAGCCGTGCCGACATAGCTGCTGCCGCTTTGAATGATGAAAGTATCGCCAGAAGTGAAGTTGGCCGGGTTGCTGCCGGTGCCGTTGGCATTCGACCACCAACTGGCGAGCAACGTGGGATTGCCGTTGCCGAAAGAATAATAGGTGGCCGCGAACACGGGTTGACCGATGACGGCGATGACCGCCAATAGGAGCCAATTTTTCCACGAACGGCAAGCGTGATGAACGGAATTTTGGGTTAAACTTCTCATGGTGAATTTAATCTGAATTGTCGCTGTTAATTAAATCAAAACGGCGTGATTGACGGTTACAATAGGCTGACGAAACACTTTTTTTATTCAGGGTTGCCAGTTTTCGCCTTGGTTGCGGAATGCAGTTAAGCATTCCGCGAGTGCAGCTAACTTAGTGCGTTGAATGATTTCTGGGAATAGTCATTTTGTGCTAGTCGTAAATGATTGTCTTCCCGTTTTCTTGGCGGCAATGTCGTTTGCATGAATTTATTTATTGCAAGTTGGCGGCTGCTGCCCGTGTTATTTGCCACTGCCTTTACTGTCTTGGGCGAAGAAAATTACGATGCTAAACCGTGGTTGGATAAAGAGTTTCCCGGTTTGTTGGAACTCTATAAACAACTGCACGCGTACCCCGAACTTTCATTTCACGAGACCAATACTTCCGCCCAAATGGCCGCCGAATGGCGGCAGGCCGGCTACGACGTCACCACCAATGTCGGCGGTTTCGGCGTCGTGGCGGTTTTGAAAAATGGCGTCGGCCACACGCTGTTGTTGCGCACGGAACTGGATGCGCTGCCAGTCACGGAAGAAACCGGCTTGCCCTTTGCCAGCACGGTGACAACCAAGGATGACGCGGGCAATAAAGTCGGTGTCGCCCACGCCTGCGGGCATGATATTCACATGACCTCGCTGGTCGGCACGGGGCGTCTGCTCGCGCAATTGACCAATCGATGGCAGGGCACGCTGATCTTGATCGCGCAACCAGCCGAGGAACGCGGTGGCGGGGCCAAAGCCATGATCGCCGACGGTTTGTTCAAACGATTTCCGCGCCCGGATTATTGCGTGGCGTTTCACGATTCCGCGGAGGCGCCCGCCGGCTTGATCACATACGCCTCCGGTTACTCTTCGGCCAATGCCGATTCCGTGGACATCTCGGTGCGCGGCGTCGGCGGCCACGGCGCTTACCCGCACAAAACCAAGGACCCAGTTTTGCTGGCGGCGGAAATCGTCGTGAACCTGCAAACCATCGTCAGCCGCGAAACGCGCCCCGGCGATGCGGTCGTCGTCACGGTGGGCAGCATCCACGGCGGCACCAAGAACAACGTCATTCCTGACGAGGTGAAATTGCAACTGACCGTGCGCACTTACGGCGATGATTCACGCCGGCGCACGCTGGCCGCCGTGCAGCGGATCGTGACCGGTTGCGCGCTCACGGCGGGAATTCCGGAAAATTTAATGCCGATCGTCAAAATGGGCGCGGACTACACGCCGTCACTTTACAACGATCCGAAATTGACCGAGCGGCTCGTCGGCGTCTTCCGCTCGCAGTTTGGCGAAACCAACGTGGTGACCAAGGAACCGGGCACGGGTGCCGAAGATTTCAGCCGCTACGGCCGCACGGAGGAAAAAATTCCAATCTTCATGTTCAACGTCGGCGCGGTGAAAACCGATGTCTATGCCAAAGCCATGCAGGACGGCACGGTGCTGCCTTCATTGCATTCGTCGCACTGGGCACCCGATCCGGAACCGACCATCCGCACGGGCATCACGGCATTGACGGCGGCGGCGCTGGATTTACTGGGGAAATAAAATTAATTTTGCTTGCCCAGATAATGCATGATCGCCTGGCTGCGGGAATGGACGTGCAGCTTCTCGTAAACTTTCTGGATATGGACGCGCACGGTGTTGATGCTGATGTGCAACTGGTCGGCGATTTCCTTGTAGAGAAAACCCTTGGCGAGCAGTGACAGAATTTCCTGTTCGCGCTTGGTCAGCGCCTCCGTTTCCGAAACGGGCTTTTTGATTTCCTGAAAGTGACCGACAATTTTTCGCGCGATGCGCATTGAGAGCGGCGAGCCGCCTGTGCGCGCCTGAACCACGGCATTGATCAATTCGGCGGGCGGCATGTTTTTGAGGAGATAGCCGGTGGCGCCGGCGCGCAGTGATTCAAAAATCAGATCGCTTTCCTCGTAAGTCGTGAGCATCAAAACGTCCACTTGCGGCAATTTTTCTTTAAGCTTGGCGACGCACTCAATGCCGGTCATGCCGGGCAGACGGATGTCCATCAACACCACGTCGGGGATGTTTCCGGGGATTTCGCGCAACGCCGTTTCCCCGTCGGCATAGCCTTGCAGACAGTTCAACTCCGGTGCGCCTTGCAACACTTTTATGAGATTCACGCGGGTGCCGGCGTGATCCTCGACAATGGAAACTTTTATTTTTGTCACCTTGTATCAGTAATTAAATTTACCGTGGTCATCCTGCCGCCGGCGCGCCGGAATGCAAGGGCGATCGTTTTATTTTTTTAACGGGATGCGCACGGACACGCGCGTGCCTTTGCCGGGAAAACTTTTTATTTCCGCGTGGCCGCCGAGGGCCGCCGCGCGCTGCCGGATGTTGCGCAGGCCGTCGTCCAAGGCGTTGTCCGGCGCGGGTTCAAATCCTTTGCCATCGTCGTCAATGCGCCAGAGCATTTCGTCTTTTTCCAAATCGAAAAGGATTTTCACCCGCGTGGCTTGGGCGTGTTTGACGACGTTGTTCAAGGTCTCTTTCAGAATCAAAAAAACCGCGTGCCGGATGTCGCCGGGAATTTCGCGCGCGGGCGGCGTGTCGGGAAAATCCAGCCGGCATTGCAGGCCGGCGGCGGCCACGAAATCGAGCGCGTATTGGCCGGTGTAATCCAGCAGGTCGGGCAGGGTGTCATTGCGCGGATTCACGGCCCAGACGATTTCGTCGAGCGACTTGACGCCGATCTGCGCGACGCGGCTGATCTGGCCGAGAAATTCGCGCGCCTTGTCCGGTTCCACGATGGCGTTGCGGGAAAGTTCGCCGAGCAGGGAAATTTGCGTGAAGCGCGCGCCAAGTTCATCGTGCATGTCTTGCGCGATGCGCGTGCGTTCTTCCTGGAGCGCGGCCTGCTGTTCCATGCGTCGCATCACCTGCCGGACGCGGCGCAGCGAAAAATGCCGCACAATCAGCACCACGACCGCGAGCAGTAGTAACGAAGCCGCAAGGCGAAAAATCCAGCGCTGCCAAAAAAATGGCGTCACGGTGAATTTAAAGTCCGCGCCTTTTTCGTTCCACACGCCAAAGTTGTTGCAGGCAGTGACTTGGAAATCATAATCGCCGGGCGGCAACCGCGAGAAGACGGCCGGCTGGCCGCGTTCCACTTCGCTCCAGTCATCGTTCCACCCCGCAAGCCGATAGCGGAAACGGTCTTGTTCCGGCGCAATGAAACTCGGGGTGGTAAATGTGATTTCAATTTTGCGATGGATCGGCGGAACTTTGACCGGGCGGTTGGCGACGGGTAAAATTTCTTTGCCATCCAAGGTAACACTTTGGATCAGCACGTCCGGCGGCAGGAGATTGGCGTGGACGCGGTCGGGATGCACGACGGCGATGCCCGAGTGGGTGGGAAATAAAATTTCGCCGGCCCGCGTGGTCAATGCGCCCGGCCAGTAGCCGTAATACGCCTGCAAACTGGGCAGCCCGGCGTCGCGCCCGTAAAAAACACTTTGCACCCGGCTGAGGCGTCCGTCGGCGACGGCATTCAACTGCGCGAGGGTCACAAAAAAAATTCCCCGGTCGGACGCGCACCACATCCGCCCGCCGGCATCCGGCATCAGCGCGCAAATATTTTCATCGAACAAGCCTTGTTCGCGGCCGAGGTGCGAAAATTTCCCCGCCTTGAATCGCCCCACGCCGTTGACGGCATAACCGATCCACAAGCTGCCGTCCGGCGTGGCGCTGAGGCACCGGATCGGATGCGGCGAATCAGCAGCCGGCTGCGGCAGCTCGGTCAATGTGTCGCCGTCCACGCGCAGCAAATGACCGTCCAAAGTTCCCAGCCAGATGTTGCCGGCGGCGTCTTCGGCCATGGCGCGCACGGCCCGCGAATTGCCCGGCAGTTTGAAGGATTGAAACTGGCCTGCATGCAGCCGCTGCACCAAATGTTCGCCTTCCAAGCCAATCCACAAATCATTCCGGCTGTCCACCATCAAGGACCGAATCGTGCCGCCGCCCAAACCATTTTGGAGGTTGAAGCGAAAAAATTTTCCATCCTGCCAGCGATACAAACCACGCAGATAACTGCCGATCCACATCGTTCCGGCATGATCCATGACCACGCAATGCGCGCTGCCGCCGGGCAAGCCTTCGATTTTTTCTCCGCTGGACCAATGGTCGCGGGGCAGCTTGGTCAACGCGCCGTCCTGCGTGACGACCCACAAATCGCCCGCACGATCCTCGCTCAGCGAACGCACGGTTTCAAACGGCAGACCTTCATCGCGGCCGTGCAGTTCCACGACTTGCGGCAGCAACCGGTTCAAACCGCCGCCGTCCGTGCCCACCCAGAGGCTGCCTTCGCGATCGCGCGCGATGGCGTGGATATCATTTTGCGACGTTTCGATTTTTAACAAGTTCTTGTGATCAAGCAAAAACAATCCGTCGGACGAAGTTCCCACCCACAACCGGCCGGCCAAATCTTCAAACAAAACCGACGGGCGCACGTGCGTGAGCGCCGGGTCAAAACTGGCCACGGTCACCGGCGAAGCTTGCGAGCTACTTTTTAATAATTGCGTCGGCGAACAAAACCAGATGTCGCCGTTGCGCGCACCAAAGATTTGGCTGTTCCGCTCGGGCAGCTTGCCCAGTTCCTGAAAATGGTGGTCGCGATAAAAACCAAATTGAAATGCTTTCGTGAACCACAAAACGCCGTGCGCGTCGAGGGTCAGCGAACACGTGCCGTCATCTTTGATGCCGTCCGCGTTGCCGAGGCGCTGCACGTGATTGTCCGGCGTGATTTCAAACACCGAGCCGTCGGCATAAGTAAGCCAGACGACTTGGTCCGGCGTCTCGACCAACTGCAAGGCCAGCGCGTCGGGCAAACCGTTCGTCGTCGAAAACAATTGCGGCGCGCTGGTGCCAAAACGCACCACCACGCCGCCATCCTCGGCGAGCCAGAAATTTTCCGCGTGGTCGCACAACATCACGCGGATCAACGGATTGGCGCGGCCGATGGGAATGTGGATGAGTTGAAATTGGGTGCCGTCAAATCGCGCCAAGCCCGCTTGCGTCGCCAGCCACAGATATCCGTCGTGCGTCTGCGCTATGCCTGTGACGTTTGCCGCCGGCAAGCCGTCGTCGGTCTGCCAGACGCGCTTCGACCAACTGGCATTCACTTCGCCGTCCTGCGCGAACATCCGCCCGCCGCCCATCAGAAAAAAAATGAGCGTGGCAAGTTTCAAAGCGCGATCGCGCGACGCGAACATAAAAAAATTGTAGCGGGCCGTGATGGCTGCGCCAGCTTGAAGCCAACTGAATTTTCCACCGCACAAAAAATCACCAGCCCGCCGCCGTTCCGCCCGCGCGCGGGTCGGCTGCGCCAGTAAAACTTTTCCCATCCGGGCTGCGCGCGACGATTTGCGAAACGGCCACGGCGGGCAGCTCCACAATTTTGTGGCCGCGATCCGCCAGCGATTTTTTCAGCTCGGCCGGAAGTTTCGCTTCGACATACAATTCATTCGGCGACCATTGCTGGTGGATGCGCGGCGCGGCCACGGCTTCCTGCGGCGTCATGCCGAGATCAATCATGTCCACGAGTTCCTGCAAAACCGCGCTGATGATTTTCGGCCCGCCCGCCGCGCCAAGCGAAATGACCGGCTCGCCGTTTTTGAAAACCAACGTCGGGCTCATGCTCGACAGCGGCCGTTTGCCGGGCGCGACGGAATTCGCCTCCGCGCCGATCAGGCCAAAATGATTCGGCACGCCGGCTTGAATTGAAAAATCGTCCATCTGGTCATTCATCGTGACGCCCGTGCCGGGAATCACGACCTTCGAGCCGAAGCTCGTGTTAATGGTCGCGGTGCAGGCGACCCAATTGCCGTCGGCGTCCGCCGTGGAAAAATGCGTCGTGTGTTTTTTGAACAAATCGGTCTGCCAGTCCGGCGGCAAACCGTGCGACGCGACAACGCTCGCGTGTTCGGGGTCAATTTTTTTGGCGAGTTCAGCGGCGTATTTTTTGGAGATCAAACCGCGCGGCACCTTCGCAAACGCCGGATCGCCGAGCCAGTAGGCGCGGTCGGCAAACGCGAGTTTCATCGCCTCGGCGATGACGTGTTCACGCTTCGCGTCGTCCATTTTTTTCAGGTCAAAATTTTCGAGGATGTTCAGCATTTCCAAAACGTGAACGCCGCCGGAACTGGGCGGCGGGAACGAAACCACTTCGTAGCCGCGATACGTCGAAGCGACCGGCTCGCGCAACTCGATGTGATAATTTGCAAAATCATTTGAAGTCAAAATACCGCCATGCGTTTGCATCCAATCGCCGAGCGCCGCCGCGAACGGGCCGCGATAAAACCAGTCCGGGCCTTGCGCAGCGAGGCTGCGATACGTTCTGGCGAGATCGGGTTGTTTTAAAATATCGCCGGCCTTGAGCGGCTGGCCGGCCGGCAGAAAAATTGCGGCGGATGCCGGAAATTTTTTCAGATGTTCTTTTTCGGATTCGATAAGCCGCGCGTAATTCGCAGGAAGAGCAAAACCATTTTGGGCAATATCAGCCGCCGGCAGCAGCAAATCGCCGAAAGTTTTTTTGCCGTAATTTTTTTCCGCGAACGCGAACGTCGCAACTTCGCCGGGCACGCCGCTGGCGAGCGGACCGGTCTGGCTCAAATCCGTGTCGCCTTTGCCATCGCGGATGAACAGATCGCGCGTCGCCGCCGCGCCGGCCATTTCACGCCCGTCAATGCAGACGTTCGTGCCGTTCGCGAGATGGATGAGCATGAAGCAGCCGCCGCCGATGCCCGAGTTGTGCGTGTCCACGACGCCGAGCGTGAGGCCGATGGCAACGGCGGCGTCAATCGCATTGCCGCCGGACTTGAGCGCGTTGACGCCCGCCTGCGTGGCAATCGGATTCACCGAGGCGACCATCCCATGCGTCGGGGCGTCCGCGAAAACATTGCTGAAAACAACTGCGGCGCAGAAGATAATAGTAACGGCAAAAAGCTTTTTCATTTCAAAAATTTATTCGGTTTCGTTCGTCGCGTTGGAAAAACTTTTCGCCGCGACGGAATCAAATTCGCCTTCCCAGCGCGCCATCACGGCGGCGGCGAGACAATTGCCGACAAGGTTGATGGACGTGCGCGCCATGTCGAGAAACGCGTCCACGCCGAGAATGACCGCGACGCCTTCGAGCGGCAGGCCGAACGTCACGAGCGTGCCGGACAAAATCACGAGCGACGCGCGCGGGACGGCGGCGACGCCTTTGCTCGTGAGCATCAGCGTGAATAAAATCGGCAGTTGCTGCGCCAGCGTGAGCGGCACGCCGGCGGCCTGCGCGACAAAAATCGCGGCGACGGCAAGGTAAAGCGTCGAACCATCGAGGTTGAACGAATAGCCCGCAGGCAACACGAAAGCAACGATGCGGCGCGGCACGCCGAATTTTTCCATGCGCCGCAGCGCGTCCGGCAGCGCGGCTTCAGACGAGGCGGTCGAGAACGCCAGCATCGCGGGTTCATGCACCGCTTTGATGAAGGCGAGCACGGGAATCCGCGCGAGGAGCATGATCGGAATCAAGACCACCAAAATGAAGACGAACAGCGCGCCGTAAAGCGTGAAAACTAACTTGCCGAGGGCCAGCATCACACCAAAACCGTTTTTGCCGATGGTGACCGCCACGGCCGCGCCGACGCCGAGCGGCGCGAACCACATCACGAAGCTGGTGAATTTGAACATCACTTCCGAGAGCGATTCGCAGAATTCCAGCATCGTGCGCCGCGATTTTTCCGCCACACGCGCGACCGCGATGCCGAACAAAATGGCGAAGATGACGACCTGCAAGACGTCGTTGCGCGCGGCGGCGTCAAAAAAACTTTGCGGCGCGATGTGCTCGACGACGCCGGCAAAAGTGATTTTGTTGGTCGCCAGTTGCTGGCCGGTTTCGGCGGAGGCGTTCAAGTGGACGCCGTTGCCGGGCTGAATGAGGTTCACCGCAGCCAGACCGATGAACAGCGCGGCGGTGGTGACGAGCTCGAAATAAATCACGGACTTCAACGCGAGCCGGCCGACAGATTTCAAATCACCCGCGTGGCCGGCAATGCCGACGACGAGCGAGCTGAAGATCAGCGGCACGACGATGCACTTGATCAGGTGCAAAAAAATGTTCGAGAGAACTTGCAGCGACTGCGCCGGCCCCGGCAGCAGCCAGCCGGTCAAAACGCCCGCGACGATGGCGATGAAAATCCAGCGCGTGAGCGAGATGCGTTGCAAGGCGGCGAACATATTTTATTGAGTTTCCGACCGGGCCCTTCCTTTGGTTGACGGTCCGATGCGTCAGCTTGGCCGTCAGGGTTACAGTGCCAACCACAATTGAACATAATGAGTTTGTGCTATGGCCGTCATGCTGAAAAGGTGTTTGAATAAAATATCGTGGCGGCAGAAATTTTTGCTGCGGCCGGTTCGCGTTCCCTGATGAAGCCAACGAAATCAATTCTTGCCCGCGCCAAAAATTATTTGGTGGCGGCCAGTTTATGGCTGGTCGGTTCGGTGCCGGCAGCCTCGTTATTGCAGGAAGGTTTCAATTATCCCGCCGGCACGCTGGGAAACAATCCGCCATGGACTGGCGCAACCAGCCTGATCATGGTCAGCAATGTGGGACAAACCTTCCCGAACCTCGCGGATTTTTCGCCGCCGTCGTTTTGTGCCGCCGTCGCGCCCGGGTCCACGGCGGTGAGCTATCGTCCGCTGAACAACAGCGCCAGCAGCGGCGTGGTTTATTTTTCGTTGCTGATCAATTTTATTTCCAAGCCGGGCAGTTATTACATCGCCGGCCTGCTGCAAAGCACGAACGCGCCGCCCGGCGGAGCCGCCGCCGATCCGCTGGACATGATTGATAACACGTCGGGCGCAGGCTGCAAACTCGGCGTCCGCGCCAAGGGTGGAACCACGAGCTACGTCGCCAATTCGCTGGTGCCGATGAGCACGAACACCACTTACTTCGTCGTGATGAAATATGATTTCAGCAGTGGCCAGGCGTCGCTCTATCTTAATCCGCCACCTGGCGGAACCGAGCCGGCCACGCCGGATGCGACCAGCACCGCCGCGACCACGGTGCCGGACTTGAGTTTTTTGTATCTGCGCGCCGGGAGTTCCTCGGCGGGGAATTTTTTGGTCAGCACGTTGCGCGTGGCCACGACGTGGAACGAAGCAACCCCGGCGGCGAGCGCTCCATTGTTGGTCAGCAGCAACACCATCACCGCGAACGGCGCGATGCTGAACGCATTTTTAGATTCGCTGCAAGTGGATAAATTCTGGCTCGTCGGCACCAGCGTGAACTGGTTGACCGGCGTGCCGGGCGGCAATGGTCCGAACATGACGCTCGGCACCGATTCCCATTGCAGTGCGTTTGCGCCTGCGGCGGCGGAGTTGCTCGGCGTTTATTTGCTGCGCCCGCCGGATGCGTCGGATCTCAATCTCGCCAACAATCAGGCCGACTGGTTTGCGACTAACACGTTTGGCTGGTTTCCCATCACGACCGGCATGACCAACGTGCAGCACATGGTCAACACCGGTTTGCTCGTGATGGCGTCTTACAAGGCCGCGAGCGGTTCCGGGCACATCGCCGTGCTGCGCGCGAGCAACCGCACCGACGCGGATGTGAATGCTTACGGCCCTGAAGAATGCCAGTCCGGCACTTACAATTTTGCGGACACGAACATTGTTACCGGCTTCAACCAGCACTCCGGCGCATTTCCCAACAACATCAAATACTACGGGCACAACGTAAATTATCCCGTCAGCCCGACGTGGCCGTGGTTCGGAACCAACGCGGCCGCCAACCAAAATTTTAAGGCGAGCATGACCACCATCATCGGCCGCGCGTATCAACTTCAGGCGAGTTCGAATCTGGTGAATTGGACGCCGCTGCTGAATTTCACGAACTCAAATATCCCGGCCACGTTCTTCACCAACTCGACGTTCAGCGATGTATTCGCCGGCGACCGGCAGAAGTTTTACCGCATTCAACCGCAATGATTCAGGGAATGATGACGCGATAAAACCGTTGCGGTTGCGGCGGCGGATTGTCATTGAACGTCGCGTTCGTGCCTTGCGCCAAAATATTTCCCGCCGGCAGCCAGTTCGGCGAAGCGAGGTTCGTGGTGGCCTGCACTTGATAGGTCACGCCCGCGACGGCGCTCCAACTGATCGCCACGCTCGTCGTGCCCGCGCCCGTCAGCGCCGGAGAAATCACCGGCGCCGGCGTCGGCAAAAAAATTAACAGCACATTTCCTTGCGCGTCGGGGGTGCTGACAAATTTTCCGGCCGCGAAAGAATTGTTGGCGATGGTGGTGAAATTTTGCTGGCCCACATTGGTCGCCGTGCCGCCGAGCGAAATAATTTTCCAGGATTGCGGCGTTTGCCAGAACGGATTGTTCGTGGCGGGCGCGGTGGCGGCGTTGGTGAAGGCGAGGACGAGTGTGACATTGCTGTTCACCAAAAGATTGCCGCCGGTCAAAACGATTTGGTCGAAGCTTGCGCCGGGCGAGTTGGTGCTGTTCGCGGCCAGCGTCCATTGATAACTGCTGCCGCTCGCGAGCATGAGTCCGTTGGTGACAGTTAATGTGCCGACGGGATTTCCCGGTGCGATGGTTCCAGAAATCGCAACCGGTCCGCTGACGCTGCCCGTGCCGCCAAGCGTCGCGCCCGCTTTGACGTAAAGCGCGCCGCTGCCATTGGCGCTGCCGGCGGAATTATTCACGAGCAGCACGCCGCTTTGATTGGTCGTCGCGCCGCTGAACGTGCTGGCCGCGTTCAACGTCAAGGTGCCGCTCCCCAATTTATTCAAACCGCCGGCACCGTTGATGGCATTATTAAAAAAGAGGTTTGTCGCCGTGTTGAGCGCGAGATTGAATCCCGCGTTGGTAATGACGCCAAAAAAATTCAGCGGCGCGCTGGACGCGGAAAATGTCTGGGCGGCGAGCAGCGTGATCGCGTTGCTGAGGGTTTGGTTGTTCGCGGAAAAATTGGTCACGCCCGCGTTGAGACTGATGGGGTTGCCGTAAAGCGAATAAATGCCGGCGGCGTTGGTGGCGAAAACGATCGAAAAAATTCGGCCGGTGCCGGTCGTGAGCGCGGGGAGATTATTGCTGACCGCGCCGCCCGGGCCGTTAAACCAAAGATAGTTGCCGGCGACGGGCACGATGCCGTTCGACCAGTTGGCCGCCGTCGCCCATTTGCCTGCGCCGATGCTCCACAAGCACGGCGCGCTGAGGCGCAGATCCAGGCCGTAATAATTGGTGAAGAAATAATCCAGCGATTGCGCGATCGCGAGGGCATAGTTGGTGCGGTTGACGGCGGTGTCGCGCACGCCGGTGAGATTCGCCTCGATTTGCAAACCATCAATCGGTCCGCCGGCATTTTGCGAGGCGTGCACGGCGGTGTTGTAGCCGCCGTCGAAATAGGCGTTTTGGTCGCCGGGATAAACAATGGGATTCGTGCCGTTGCCCGGATTCGGCATGGCGAGCGTGGGCACGGCCGGATAACCGCGCGCGGCCATCAACCCGCCGAAACTATTCGTGCCGCGCAAAATTTGGGAAAAGGGCATGGAAAATTTCCGGCTGGCGATGCCGGCGAGCGTGCGGATGCTGCTTTGCAAAACGTAGGTGTTCTGGTCCAGCCCGGCGTCGGTGTTGGTCAACTGGTCGGCGGTCAGCAAATAGCCGAGTTCCAAGCGTTGGATCGGATGCCCCTGGCCGTGCAGATCAATGTAAAAACCGAACCCGCTTTGCGCCACGGCCGCGTTGCTGCCGGTGTTGATAAAATTTTGAAATTCGTTCCACGCCTGCGTCGCGAACACGTTGGTTTGATAAACGCCTTCCGCGAGGCTGCGGTTGCAATCAATCTTGGTGCGCTTCAACTGGCAGATGATGACATGCGGACTGTGACCGAAGTAACCGGCGAAAACGCCTTGCACCGCGAGCGCGGTTTCCTCGGTGTAAGCATCGGTTACGGTCGTGAAATCGGGATCGGAACCATCATCCTGGCGGTCGGGAATTTCCGCCGGCGTCAGCGCTCCCCCGTGCGGCGCGGAAAAAATCACCGGCAAATCGCCCGCGACATATTCGGTGTAATTACTGCGGCCGAAGTAAACCTGGCCGGGGATGAGATTCTGCGCCACTACCGCAAGCGGGCTGAAACACATCACGGCCAAAAATGTTGCCGTCAGGCGGCGGCGAAAATTTATTTTAGGCACGCGGTTTTTTGTCACGGTGTTTTCCACGTTGGTTTAAACGCGCGTATCAGACAACCGGCCATGACCCGGCGCGTTTATTGTTTTACGCGGTAAAAACGTTCCGGCTCGGCGGGATTGATGGTGAGGCTGTTGGTGACGGTGCCATCACCGGCAAAAGAGCCGCTCGACGCCACCGTCCAAGTTCCGAGTGATTGCGTCAGGTTCGTGGCGGTCACAATCTGAAAAGCGCTGCTGGCCGTGCCGTTGGTCAAATAGAGGCTCAAAATATTTCCCGTCAAGCTGACTTTGGCAATCTTGGACGGACTCGCGGTGGTGGTGCCGGGCGTAAACTTCAGCAGGACGCCGCTGGCGTCGGTGGTGGTGGTGAAAGTGCCGGCGGCAAAACTGCCATTGCTGACCGCGGTGAAATTCCCGCTCAGAGTCGCGGCCCCGGACAAAGTGACGACGCGCCATGCGTGATTCGTCAGCCAGAAAACATTTGGCGCCGCCGGAATCGTGGCGGCATTGGTGAACGCGAGCGCAAGGATGGATGAACCACCCAGATTCAACATGCCACCGCTCACCGCGAGCTGGCTGAAATCGGTGCCCGGATTGTTGGTGCTGTTTGCCCCGAGCGTCCAGACGAGCGCGCCGCCGCCGCTCAAATCCAATCCGTTTTGCAACGTCAAAATACCCACGGGATTGCCGGGAGCAATATTGCCGCCGGTCGTTCCAACCACCGCGCCGAGCAGGCTGCCCGTGCCCGCGAGCGTGCCGCCGGAAACGGTGACGAAATTCGTGCCGGAGGCGCTGCCGCTGGGATTATTCGCGAGCAGCGTGCCGCCGGTGAGATTCAGCGTGCCGCTCCAGCCTGCCGAATTGTCCGCCGTCAAAGCGAGCACGCCCGGCCCGGCAATCGTCAGGTTCGCCGTGTTGGTGATGGAACCGGAAATCGTCGTCAACGCGGTGTTGCTGACCGTGAGAGTTTTCGGAATGCCGCCGACATCAAACGGGCCGGCCAATTCCAGATAGTTGGTGCCGATGAAAGCGGTGTTGGTGACGCCATTGAGCAGCACCCGGTTCGCAATCACATGCGGTCCGCCGGCCGCAAAAAGTCCCACGCCAGCCAGTCCGCCCACGGTGGAATCGTCAAATTCCAAAGTGCCGGTGCCGACCGGACCGGAGACGACCTCGCCGCCGGAAGAAGTGGAATCGGCACCCAGGCCGAGAAAACCGCCGCTGACATACGTGCCGAACGTAAAAGTATTTTGCGCCGTCAGAATGGCGCTGCCGCCGAGTCCGGGCGTGAGCGAGGCGCGATAAAATTTGCCCGCGCCGGAAATCAAGCCGCTAAAAATCTGGACCGGCGAACCGTTGGTGTTGGCCGCATCCACGGCGGCCGTGTTGTTGACCTGGCTCAACGCGAGCGAATTATCAAACACGATCGGCTGCGTGAAATTCGTCACCGTGCCGAGCAGGCGCAGATGCATGATGTTGGTGTAATTTCCCGTCGCGATATTTTGAATGGTGAGCGTGCCGTTCGTGGCGATGACCGGCCCGTCGAAGGGCAGATAACGGTTGCCCGCCGTGGCCGACGTGGTGTTTTGAATGATGGTGTTGCTGCTCAAAACCAGCGCGTTCGGCAAAATGCCATTCGTCAAATCCCGCGTGCCGGTCAACTGGAAAGTGCCGCCGGCCAGCACGAGCGGACCGTCGCCGAGCGTCGCGACATTCGCGATGGCCAGCAGGCCGGACGTGAGCAGCGTGGTGCCGTGATAAAAATTGGTCGCGCTGATGGTCTCCGTGCCCGCGCCGGTTTTGTAAATGCCGCCGGTGCCGCTGATGATGCCGCCGAAGCTTGCCGCGCCGCCGCCGGCCAGCGTCAGATAACCGCTGCCAAGATTCACGTTGCCGCCGCCGCCAAGACTGGCGACCGTTTCGGAATAATTCGTCAAATTAAAAGTTCCCGCCGCGCTGACGGTGAGCGCTGAACTGTCGGGAATTTTTTCGGAGCCGCCCAGTTGCACCGTGCCGGAGCTGATGATCGTCTCGCCGCCGTAGGTATTCGAGCCATTAAAAAAAAGCGTGCCGGTGCCGCTCATATTTAAAGAGCCGTTGCCCGTGGCTGAACCGTTTAAAGTCACATTGCTCGCGCCGCCAAAACTCAAGGCATAGCCGCCGTTGGTGATGACGCTGGCCACGACCAGATTGCCGGAGGCGGCCACGAGGGATTGATCGGTCAGCAGCGTCAGCGGCAAATTGATGGTCTGCGTGGCGCCAGAATTATTGGTCAGACCGCTGCCGAGCGTAATGCCATTTCCGTTCAGCGAATAAGCGCCCGCCGTGTTGGAAAAAGTCACCGCGCCAACCGTGCCCGTGCCTGTCGTGACGGCGGTTAAATTATTTGTCGTCGCCCCGCCGGCGCCGGCAAAAAACAAGCTGTTGCCGCTGGTCGGCAGGGTATTGCCTTTCCAGTTGGCGGCGGTATTCCAATTGCCGCCGGCCGCCGTCCACGTGGAATTCCCGACGATGGCCGGCGCGCCCAAGGTGGCTGTCAAACCGACGTCATCCAAGCCGAGGCCGGCGGACGAGGAACCATTGTAGGTGGCGATGATGAATTGCCAGCTCAGATAAAACGGCGCGCCGTTGCTGATGGAAAGTCCGCTGATGGTGAACGAAACATTGCTCACGTTCGGTGAACTCCACAAATAAGTGGACGCGCCGGTGGGAAATGGTCCGACGTCACCGGTCGAAAGATGGGTCCAGTTGGTGCCATCGTAAGAATAGAAAAATGCCACGGTCGCGGCAGTGGCATTGACGCGATACTGCTTGATGTTGTTGGTGACGGCGAGGCTGACAATATTGCTGCCGGTGTTGTTGTAAAAACCGAACATGATATAATTCGTCGGCGCCCAAAAATCTGTGTTTGGCGGATTGGCGGTGGAATGCACGCTCATCAAGCCAATAGAGCGGTCGAGGCCGGAGGAATCGCTCCAATTGACGCGGCCGCCGCCGGTGGGCGCGAGGCCGGAGCCGCCGCTGTTGGCCCCGTCGTAGTCGCGGGTGATGCTCTGACAATTCACCGGGGCATTCGTGTAGCGAATCGGCGGCGTTTCGCAATTCAGCGGGCTGCCATAGGTCGGCAGGCCGATGCTGCCTTGCGCAAACACCCAGCCGTTGGGCAGCGTGGCGGAAGCGCTGATGCCGAGTTCGTCAAAATTTTCCGTCAACGTGGTCGTGGTCAGCGATGTTTCATAAGTCTGTGCGCCCGCCGAAATGGCGAAAATCAGGCTGACCAAAAAATAAATTGTCGGAGCCGAGGAAAGTTGTGAGGTGAATCGTTTCATTAAATTATTTCATTCCAAGTTGTTGGTTCCATGAACGCCCTGCACGTGCCAGTCGAAAAAAATCACGTTGCGCAGATTGTTCCCGTGCACGGCCTGCGGCGCGATTTGGCCGTGCCACGTGGGCGGCGTCACGGTGCCGTCCAATTGTTGATCCACATCGCGCATGGCGTAACAATCCGTCAGGCTGTTGGTGAATTGCGTGATGGCCGAAATTTTCAGCGGCTTGTAAGGCGCGCCGGCCAATGCGGGGGAAGTTCCCGACGGATAGCCAAAGGGGCGGGAAGTATCCACGCCGGGAATGATCGCCCCGCACGTCGAGTAAGTGACACGGTTGCCGTCCAGCACGCCGGCGACTTGGATTTTCAGCGTGGCCGGGCACGCCAGCACCGGCACGGCGTTTTGCAACGCGGTGATGGAGGTGAGCGTGGCCGGATTGGGCAGGCTCAAATAAGTGTAGAGAAAATTCACCGGCTCATTGGCCGTGTTGACACTGTAACCAGCGGTGACTTCCCGCAGCAACGGTCCGGGCAAAAAATCCCCGTTGTCGTCGGCATACATCTGAAAGGCAATCCCGGTTTGCCGCAGGTTATTTAAACACTGCGTCTGATAGGCCTTGGCCTTGGCTTTGGCCAAGGCTGGCAAAAGCATGGCCGCGAGAATGGCGATGATGGCGATCACCACAAGCAATTCGATCAACGTAAACGCTGCGAACCTGTTTTCGGCCAATTTCGATTTCATGAATTTCCTTTTGAATTTCAAAACGCCGGCGCCATGGAGCCGGCGTAAAAAAGTGCCACGGTGGCAGCAAAAATTTTCACGGGCTGGTTTAATTGCCGGTCTCAGTCTGGATCGTGGGCGGCGTTCCTTAATATTTATTGTTCACAATCATACCGCCCGAACACGTCATTAATCTAGGCCAAGTGGCTACGACAGCAAATAGTGATTTTGTGCTATGGAATGAATCACCGACAACGAATAGCCTCAACTCATCATATGAATTACCAAGGAGTCGGGTCGGTGGCGTTGAAAAAAAAGCTGCCTCACAAATCGTTCGGCGAAGTTTTAGTGCGGCCCCTCGCCCGATTTTTTGCGCTCGCATTCTTGCTGTGCGCGACCAGCCCGATGGTTGCGGCGGAAAAAAATTTCCTCACCACCACGAACCTGCTGCTGCCCGGCACGCGTTTCGCCACGAGTTGTTTTCTTATTGATTCCGGCCAAGCGGGCCCGACCGTTTTGATCGTCGGCGGCGTGCACGGCAACGAACCGGCCGGCGCGCTCGCCGCCGAAAACATCCGCCACTGGCAAATTCAAAACGGAAAATTGATTGTCATCCCGCGCGCCAATGTCACCGGTCTCGCCGCCAACCAGCGGCGCATCACCGATCTGGCAACCAATTTGAGCGATCTCAATCGTGATTATCCGCGCGCCAAGCAGCCGGACAACGAAGCGCGTGGCGACGTCGCGCAGGCCATTTGGAAAATCGCCACCGAGAACAAACCGGACTGGGTTTTGGATTTGCACGAGGGCTACGACTTTCATCAGCTCAACGAAAAAAGCGTCGGCAGCTCCATAATTTGTTTTCCGCTGACCAACGGCCAGGTTGCCGCCGATGCCATGCTCGCCGCCGTCAATGAAACCATCACCAACGCGCAGTTGAAATTCGTGCGGCGCAATATGCCAATTGACGGCAGCCTCGCGCGCGCCGCCGGTGAACATCTGCACGTTCCCGGCATGACGCTCGAAACCACCGACACGCAGCCGATGGAAAAACGCGTGCAGCAGCATGAAATCATGGTGCACGCGTTGCTCGCGCATCTCGGCATGATCGGCGATGCGAAGCTGGAAAATGATTCCGATGTCGTCGGTTCCGAACCTGCGACTCTCGTTCATGCCGCAAAAATCCGCATCGCACTTTACAAAGGTCCCGGCACCGGCGGTCCCGGCCCGCCGCAATTGATCAAAAAACTGAACGACACCAACGCGCCGACTTCCTTGGTCGAAGTCTCGCCGGACGAAATCCGCGCAGGCGTGCTGACAAATTTTGACGTGGTGATTTTTGCCGGCGGCAGCGGCAGCCAAGAAGCCAAGGCCATCGGCGAAGATGGCCGCGCGCAGGTGGAAAAATTTGTCGGCCACGGCGGCGGTTACGTCGGCATTTGCGCCGGCGCGTATTTGGCCACCGCCGGTTATCCTTGGAGCTTGCATATTATTAATGCGCGGACACTTTCGCCCAAATGGAATCGCGGGCGCGCGGTTTTAAAACTCGAAGTCACGCCCGACGGCCAGAAAATTCTCGGCGGCGAAACGAACCTTGACTGCCTGTATCATCAAGGGCCGATCGTCGGTCCGGCGAGCGACACGAACCTGCCGCCTTACGACGTGTTCGCTTGGTTCCGCTCCGAAGTCGCCTCCAACGACACGCCCAAAGGCATCCAGATCAACTCGCCCGCCATCTTCTCCGGCCAATACAAATCGGGAAAAGTCGTCTGCATCAGTCCGCACCCGGAGCAGACCGCCGGACTGGAATACATCGTTCCGCAGGCGGTCAACTGGGTTGCGCCCACCACCGTCATCGCGCAGTGAAACTTGAATAGCCAGATTTTTTCAATCTCCGATTGCGCGGATTTTTGCAAAAAAATTGCCAAATGAATCGCGCTCAAAATTCGGTGGTGAAAATTTTAAATAAAAAAATGAAAATTGCACAATTCGGACTTGGTCCCATCGGCATTGAAACGCTCAAACTTGCCGCCACCAAACCGTGGATCGAGATCATCGGCGGCATTGATATTGATCCCGCCAAATTCGGCAGATCGCTCGGCGAACTGACCGGCTTGGCCGCTCTCGCGCAGGCAAAAGTTTATCGCTCGCTCGACGAGCTGCTCGCGGCTGTGGGCAAACCGGACGTTATTTTTCACACGTCTGTTTCCAAAATCAAAGCCGCGTGCGCGCAGATCGAACCCATGGCGCGCCATGGCATCAGCGTCGTTTCCTCGTGCGAAGAATTATTGTTTCCATCGCTGCGCGATCCCGCTTCGGCCACGCATCTCGACGCCGTTTGCAAACAATTCGGCGCGCGCGTGCTCGGCACCGGCGTCAATCCCGGCTTCGTGATGGATGTTTTGCCGGTCTGCCTGACGGGCGTTTGCCGTTCGGTGAAAGCCGTTCACGTCCAGCGCGTGGTCAATGCGGCGACGCGGCGAGGGCCGTTGCAGAAAAAAATCGGCAGCGGTTTGCCGCCGGCGGAATTTGAAAAATTATTTTCCGAAGGCAAGGCCGGCCACGCGGGTTTGAAAGAATCCGCCGCGCTCATCGCGCATTGCCTCGGCTGGAAAATTTCCAAGCTCACGGAGACGTGCACGGCGATGGTGGCCGTGCACGACATCGTGACGCCGCATGTCTCGGTGCTGAAAGGCCAGACCTGCGGCTTGCATCAGCGCAGCGAAGTGAGCGTCGGCAGCGAAATCAAAATCACGCTGGATTTGAAGATGTATCTCGACGCGCCGAATCCGCATGACAGTTGCCAGATTGAAGGCGAGCCGGCGTTGAACATGACGATCAGCAAGGGCGTCGCCGGCGATGCGGCGACGGTTTCGGCCGTTGTCAACGCCGCGCCGCGCATCCTGAAGGCGCCTCCGGGATTGCTGTTGATGACGGACATCGGCGTGCCCAGTTTCGCATGAGCGGAAATTTCTTTCAGCGGCCAAAATTATTCTCGCTCGCAATCTTTTTGGCGCTGGCGGCGAATGCCGGCGCGCAGGCAACGAATCATTTTCTCACCGTCGTTCAGGAAAATTTTGCGCGCTGGGACTTGAACCATGACGGAATTTTGTCCACGAACGAAATTGATGCCGCGGTCGCAAACGCGCAAATCACCAATGAAAATGCGGCGGCGGTGGCGGCATTGAAACGCGCATCCCTGCCGCAAACTGCGCTGCCGCCGTTGACGCTCACCAATCTCGCGGTGCTCACGACGCAGCGCCAGCCGGATCTGGCGCAAATGTTCACCGAAGGCGTGGCGCGGATCGCGGGCGCAACGAACCGGACTTTGTTCGCGGAGGGCTTGCCGCGACTGGCGACAATTCATCAGGGCCGGCTTGGGAATTGTTTCTGCCTCGCGCCGCTCGGCGCGATGGTTCACCGGAATCCGGCGGAGGTGACCACCCTCTTTGTTGCCGAGACCAATGGCAATTATTTCGTGCGGCTCGGCAAAAAAACCGTTGAAGTCACGCCGCCGACGGACGCCGAAATCGCGCTGACTTCGTCGAATGAAAACGCAGGCGTCTGGGTGAACGTATATGAAAAGGCCGTCGGCACGGCGCGAAATGAGGATCGGCCGTTGACGGAGCGTGCGGATTCGCTGCTGGATGCGCTCGCGCGCGGCGGTTCCGCCGGCACGATGCTCGCCTATTTGACGGGGCACGACATGGTGCGGTTCTCTTTCAAGTTCGCCAAAACGCCAGCGACGGCGACGAATGATTTTGCCGCGACGCTTGCCGAGTTGCGGGAAAAATTATCAGCGGCCGTCCGGCAAAAACGCTTGATGACTTGCGGCACGCTCAAGCCCGTCACGCCCGGTCTCACGCCCAATCACGCGTATGCCGTGCTGGATTATGATGCGGCCGGCGACGTCGTGAGCCTATGGAATCCGCACGGACAAAATTTTCAGCCCGCCGGCGCGCCCGGGCCGACGAATGGCTATGCGACGACGAACGGAATTTTTCAAATCTCGCTCGTGGAATTCGTCCGCCAATTCAGCGGAATGGCCTTTGAGGTGGCGGCCGAATAGAAGCAGGTTTTTCAAATCACACGATCCGTTTTGCATTGGATCATCTTTTCCGCCGCGATGGGTCGCATAAACTCACTATTCCAAATTTTCTCGGCATTATTTAATTTGGTTAAAACAAAAGCCCAGCGGCGACTCGCCAGTAAAAACGCGTCGGATTGCCGGTGGGGTGGAGGCGGCAGATTTTTTTACTATGAAATTGACTGACACTTTACGGACATTGATGTTGGCGGCGTTACTCGGCGGATCATTGTCTGCCCAGGCCGGCGACATTTCTCCCGCGGGCGAACAGTTGATCAAGACGCTGGACTCCATGCATGTCGAACAACTTTGGCTGGCGGGCCGGCAGGTGGATTGGCGGAGCGGCGAACCCAACGGAAAAGTTTATACCAACAGCACCTCGCACACGCATTGCAGCGCGTTCGCCGCGGCAGCCGCGGAAAAGTTGGGCATCTATCTGTTGCGGCCGCCGGAACATTCTGCCGTTTTACTCGCGAATGCCCAGCAGGAGTGGCTGTGTGGCAGCGGCACCAATGAAGGCTGGCAGCCGGTCAAATCACCGTTGCTTGCCCAGCAACTTGCGAATGCTGGCGAGCTTGTCGTCGTCACCTGCAAAAATCCCGACCCCGCGCGGCCGGGCCACATCGCCATCGTGCGGCCTAGCACGAAAAGCGACGCGGCCATTTTGGCGGATGGCCCCGAGATAACCCAAGCCGGCGCGCATAATTATTACAGCACGACCACGCGGGAAGGTTTCAAAAATCATGCCGGTGCCTTCGAGCATCATGAGTTGCTTTACTTCGCCCATCCGCTTTCGCCGGCCAAACTGACGCGACGGGAAACCGCTGCCAGCGCGGCAAAATAATTCTTCCCGTGAGTTCTTGTTCCGCCGCGCCGCCGCCCGCATCCTACAAGCTTTAAATGATTGAAGGGTGGCAAACAGCGGTGCTTTTTCTCACCGGCTTAACCGCAGGTTTTGTGGATACCCTGGCCGGCGGCGGCGGCTTGATCACCTTGCCGGTGCTGCTAAATTTATGCCCCAACCCGGTGATCGCGCTGGGCACGAACAAGCTGCAATCCACGTTCGGTTCCACCAGCGCGACCTTTCATTTTGCGCGCGCCGGCATGTTGAACTACCGCGAAGTCCGCCGGGCGTGGCTGCTCGCTTTTCTGGGTTCGCTCTGCGGCACTTTTTTGGTGCAACATTTTAATCCCGGTTTGTTGAAACATATCGTGCCGGTGCTGCTGTTTGCCGTGGCGATTTTCGTCTGGGTGCGCCCGCAACTGGGCGAGCAGGACATTCATCCGCGAATTTCCCGGGCGAAGTTTGATTTCGTTTTTGCGTTTGGCATCGGTCTCTATGATGGTTTTCTGGGACCGGGCACCGGCACATTTTTGGCGCTGGCCTTCATGCTGGGGTTGGGATTCAACCTCACGCGCGCCACCGCCAACACCAAGGCGCTGAACTGGGCCAGCAACATCGCCTCGCTGCTGCTGTTTTTACTCGCGCAAAAAGTCTGGCTCGCCGCCGGCCTCATCATGGGCGCGGGTCAATGGATCGGCGCGCGCGCGGCGAGCAGAATGGTGGTCACACGCGGCACCAAATTTATCCGGCCCGTGTTTCTCACGGTGGTCGTGCTCATCACTCTCAAAATGATTTATCAGGCCTATCTGCAACCGCGCCCCTGAATTTGCTTGCCCCGTTTTCGAATCGCATCCTTGGCTCGAAACAATGGTTAGTCGTGGCGATTAAGGAAATTTTATTCGGTAAAAAGTCCCGGGGGAATTATGGTTGGTGTCCGCGAAAAAAATCTGGCCATTGGCACCGATGACGTTGGTCTGGAGCGGCGACCAGGCGATCGGCGGGGCCAGATTGGTGGTGCTTTGAATGATGTAACTGTTGCTGACCGCTCCATTGCCCGCGCTGAGCACCCAGCCGGCCGGCGAATTGGAGATGTTCAGCGGAGGCAATGTGACCACCGTGAACAAAGCCGCGCTGCTGGTCACCGCGCCCAGCTGGTTGGTGATCACCACAAAATACGTTCCGGTTTGATTGGTTGTGGCCGGCAAAAAGCTCAATACGTTTGATTGCGAGCCGACCAGGCCCGCGCCGTCCACCAATCCCGAGACATTCTCAAACCACTGAAAATTCAGCGGACCACTCGCGGAGGCCACCACGCTCAAGCCCGCATTCCTGCCTGCAAAAACATTCGTGTTCGCCGGTGAGGCAAGCAAAACCGGCGGCGCGGGAATGCCAAAAACACCGTCGGCCCGAATGCCGGCATTGGTTGCGTTGACGGCGTAGGTCGCAAAATCAGGCGTCGTCAGCCAAACCAGCGGCTCAGTTGAGGGATAGAGTCCAATGTTAGTTTGGGCAAAAATGTAATAAGTCGGAGAAACCGTGGGATTTAAATTAATGCCATACCGGCTATTGCCCGAGGTGCCGAGCGGCAATTCACTCATCTGGCCCTCCGGATTCCAATTGGTCACGGATAGCGCAGGCGTGGGCGACGACCACACTGAAATACTGGCTCCGCTGGTGTTGGTTAAAATTAAATTTTCCCCGCCAAAAAACCCCGGACCGGAATCATAGGCGGCCAGAAAAGAATCATAATTCAGCAGTATAGTTCCTTGGATTGATAGATCCGGTGCCGTGGTATTCAAAACGTCATAGATATACCAAGTTCCGCTTGTGGTGGTTCCACCCCAACTAACAATTCTGAACGTTACTGGCACACCAGCCGGAATGTTTTGCAAAGCGGTGATCCGGGCCAAATTCAGAGGCCCCAACGATCCACCCGCGCTAGTAGTCACGGGATAGGCAAAGTTTGTAATATCGGTAAAAGGGGTGCTACCGACTTGAAATTGCAAAACGCCGTTCGTCGGCCCGGTGGTTGAGCGCCGATAATCAAATTCGTTCACATTGGTATAAGAGACCAGATACTCCGGATTGGCGATGAAAGTAATGCTGACAAAATCACCTGCCGCCACTGCCGCCGCTTCACTCGTGGCGGTAAAAGTATTGCCTCCCCAGCCGCGGGAAGCGGCGGTGCCATTGGTGCCGATGCCACTGCCGCGCACCAGTCCGGTGGAAGCGAGGTTGGTTTGGAGGCTAGTGGGTGCAAAAGGTGAAACCCCAAAATAATTGACCCCGCCCGGCAGGGCATGAAAATCCCACCCGGCCAGCACACCGCTATAAAACCCTTGCGCCGGTAACTTTAAACCACAGGCGATCATCGCGATGACACACAAATACTTTTTTAATATAGATATTTTATTTAGTTGCATAATCAGCACGTCAGCGATAACGACCATGACAACGGAAATACCTCGCAATGCAGATCAATCTCCACGAAATGAATAACCAATGCGGTATGAAATTATTCATAAAAATGAACTGGTATTTGAAATGCGTTCCATTTAGCCGGCCGTTCCTTGATTTAAATCGGCCTACAGCAACTTATGTCAAATCAGACTAGTTATTGCAAGTTATTTTACCTGCAAGCAGGATTTTTAGCTTCTTAGTTCGCCTAATTGGAATCTTGACCGTTCAGGGAAACCTAACCCGGAAAAAAACGTTTGGACTTCCTGGGGCCGTTTGAAAATTCACAGTCCCACTGGAGCCGCTATTATTGGTTGCTATTGGAAGCCAAACGGCGGTTGCCAGGTTGGTGCTCATCTGAACGATGTAAGTCAAATCAGTGATTGTGTTGCCGCCGATGATTAAATTGCCCGGTCCATTGACGCTGGCGGAAACGGAAGGTGGCAGGACAATGCTCACGTCGGCTACGCTACTGGTGATGGCCCCGGTGCTGTTGGTAATGGCTACCGTATAATTACCGCTGTTTGCCGTGGTCACATTGGATAGCGTCAGACTATTCGTCAAAACTCCTGCATAGACTCCACCATTGGCTAGACTAGCACCGTTTTTTTGCCATACATAGGAAATTGGCGGTGTGCCGGTCACGGTCACACTGATGGCGGCACTTTGTCCCGCGAGCAAACCGAGCGCGGATGGCGGTTGGCTGGTGATGACGGGGGCATAAGACGAACTCGCCACGGAGAGCGCGATCGGGCTGCTGGTCACGCTACCCCAGAAGTTAGTCACCACGACCATGTAACTGCCCGCGTTGGCACTGGACACATTGTTCAATGCCAATGAGGCATTGACGGCGGAGTTGGAATAAGTGGTGGTGCTGGTCGGGTCGCAAACATAGCTTTGGGCGGCGACCAAATTGCCGTTCTGATACCAAAACACATTGGCCACGCCGTTGTTGGTCACCAAGCCCGTTCCCACATTGGCGCTATAATAAGTGTCCAAGTTCCCACCGATGGGGAGGGTGAGCGTGAGGCTGGACCCAGCGTTGATATTGGTTGCCGCCGGCAAGGAATTGGTGAAGATCGGCGGATAGCCGAAGCACCAGTAAGAATCATAGTTCTGCGCGGAAACAATAACTCCGCCGCTGTTCGTGCTGTTCAATGTGACCGTGTAAGTGCCGCTTTTGAGCGGTGTCAAAAAACTGGCGGGCAGCGGCAAGGTATTGCTGGAGCTTAACACGGGGGTGGGTGACTGGTTGAAGATCCATTGATAAGAATTAGTCGTGGTGGAGGTCCCGTTGGTCAGAAAAGCATACATCGTCAAAGGCAGTCCGGCCGGGGCATAGTTGGTATATTCATAAACCGAATAGTTGGTGCCGGCCGTGATGCAAACCGATAGAAAACACGCCGCTTTGGGAAGCGTCAGGTAGCCTTGACCGACGTTCTGAGAGTTAGAAGCCGTCAACACATAGGTGCCCGCATTCGTTAGCTGCACGCTGGGAAACTCGTAGATGGAATTGGTGGCGCCAGCTATGGGTATTCCGCCGCCCGTCCACCATTGATATTGCGGCACGGGATTGCCGGAGGCCACCCCGCTCAACAAAACGTCCGAACCGACTTGCGCCACGGTGTTAGGCAACGAAGCGATGGTGGGTGCCACGGCACCGCTACCATTGCCGCCGACGACCAGGGTGGTGGAGCGGCTGTCTGAATGGGTGCCGCTGCATGCGCCACTCCAAACCTTCAACGTAAAAGCAGTTGTTTGCGCGTTGGTCGGCGTGCCGGTCACTTGAGCGGTATAACCGCCACTGTAAACGATGGTCAAGTTATCCATGAAGGGGATGCCGCCGCCGACACAGACGTTGGACAACATCATGGAACTGACCGCGCCGGCATGGTTGCCGGAATAGGTGATGGTCCCGACATACGGCTTACCGACCGTGGCATTGGCTGGGGAGATGGCGATGCTGGAGGCTTGGGAGACGGCGTCAAAGCCTAGCAGGGCAGTGGCCCCCAAACCTAGTTTGAGGATGACGCCCCAGGCGGAGGGGGCCAGGCCAGTGGCGTTGGGGAGAAAAGAGCGCAGGAGCGGTGCGACCTGGATCATTCCCGCCAACAGGACCGACATGAGCTGAATGTATTTGGTTTTCATAGTTTGTTGGTTGGGTTGAATAGTTTATTTGGACGATAGAACGACGTAGGTGGGGAGGCCGAGGACATTGAAATGATCGAGGACTTCGCGGGCGGGCGATTCATTGGGACGTTCGGCTTGGTAGCGGACGACCACGAAATCTTTTAGGCGGCGCTGCACGTTGGTCTGGTTAAAGACAGTCAAATCCATGGCTTCGCAGTTCTTGCACCAGCTGGCGGCGAAGTCGAGGAACACGGGTTTGCTGGCGGCATGAGCCTCGCGCAACGCGCTGGCCAAAGTTTGATCGCCGCCTTCGACGGGGGCGGCGGAACCTGGCGCCGCCGCGAGACTGGTCTGGTGATGCCGGCTTTGGAATAGACCATAAGCGATGTTTCCGTAGTAGAGGGCGAAGAGGATGATGGCCACCCCGAAGGTATATTTCACCCCGACCATCCATTTGCCGGGTTTGGGCAGGAACGAGAGGCTGGCGCCCATGAAGGGCCACGGCAGCGCCATGCCCACGCCGAGCAAAAATGGCAGCACCAGGCCGATGCTCAGGCCCTTGGCATGCATATCGGTCGCCATAAGCAACACCGAGATGACTACGGGTGCGACACAGGCACCGGCGAGCAGCGCGGCGATGGCGCCGAGCGTGAAGGCGACGAGCCATTTGCTCTGCGTCTTATGGGCGACGCGCGATTCGCGTTTGCCCAAGAGCCGGTCGAAGCGGCCGAAATCAATATGGAACACGTCGAACATCGCCAGCGAAAGGACCAGGAAAATCAAGGCGATGACCACGTTGAACCAGATCGAGGAGTTCAAAGTGCCAAATTTTGCGCCCGTCAAGACTACGGCCAGACCGAGTATGCCGTAGGCCAAGGACATGCCCAGACCGTAAGCGGCGCCATGCAGAAAACCTTCGCTGCGCGAGTGGGCGGCCTTGCCGGCGCCGATGATCGCGAGGTTGATGGGAATGAGCGGCAGCACGCAGGGCGTGAGATTCAAACCCAGGCCGCCGAGCAGGATGAGGCAGAGCGTCGCGGCGAGGCCAAACCGTTTATACTTGGCGAGCGGATCGGTGCTGGCTTGGAGATTGCCCGAAGTCGCCTGGTTCAAGAATAACACAAAGTCGCTGGCTTTGACATAGCCGGTCTGCTTGGCCACCACTTGAAATTGTTTCGCCGGCGTCTGCCAATCCGCACTGGGCGCGGACGGGTCGGAGGAAACATTGACTATGGCCGTCGCGGTGGCCGTAGTCTCGACATATAAGCCATTCTGGCCGACGGCGAAGGTGCGTTTTTCCGGGAAGAAACACGCGGCATTGGTGCAGCCTTGAAATTTTATGAGCAGCGGGCCAGCGACGGGTTCGAGCTGCACGGAAAAGTTACGGTCATAGAGTTTTTTCTCATGACCGGTGACCTTATCCACCAGCGTCAGAGGAGCGGGAATATATTTGGGCGTCAGCTCGTTGCCGTCGGCGGCCAGGAAATGGAGTCGCTCGGCATAGAGGACGCAGTCCGCGGGCAGGGTGAAATCCACTTTGAGTCCGGCGGCATCTGCGTAGAGGTTGGTGACCACCGAGACGCCAAATGGACTGCGCAGGGCCGCGTCGTCGGCTTTAATGATCGCGGACATTCCAACGAATAACCACAGGGCCAGAAAAAAGAATCGGTATTTCATAGGTGGCTAATTGCAGCCGCAACCGCCGCCGCCGACACCTTTGCCGCCGGAAGCCATTTCGCGGGAGAAAAAGATGTGTTCGGAGATGCCTTCGCCCATCGGATCGCGGTCGCCGCGCATGGTATAATCCGCCAAGGTTTTGCGTTGCCAGGGTTGGACCGTGTCGCAGCCCGTCACGCCGGCGATCAGGCCGGCAAGCACCGCCAGCACGACTGTTTTTTTGGCAAGCGGAGGCATAAGATTATTTTTTCAGGAGCGCTTCGATTTGTTCTTCATATTCCTTGCGCGTCGCCGCGCCGTGGAAACCGGTGTGCGTGAACCGCACTTTGCCGTCGTCACCGAGCACAAAGGAACTGGGCATGGTCTGGATGCCCGCCACACTGACGAGCTTCTGCTTGGCGTCGCGCACGACGTTGAAGGTCGCCGCGTTATCCTTCAGAAAATCCTGCATGTCGGATTTTTCCTCGTCTTCATTGACGGCGATGATGACCAGACCCTTGTCCGCGTATTTTTTTTGGAGTTCATTCATCGCGGGGAAAGACTCTTTGCAGGGCCCGCACCAGGACGCCCAAAAATCCACGATGACCACTTTGCCGGCGCGGTCGGCGGGCAGTTTGCCCTCGAGTTGGAAGCCGGCGAGGTCGGGAAAACTGTCGCCGGCCTTGAGCGCGGCGGGGGCGTTACAAAAAGTCCCGGCGAGCAGCGTCGCCACGGTGAGTTTTTTAAGCAGGGAGATATTCATGGAATTTGCGGGAATAGAGTTTAGTGGAATCCGTGGTCACGGCGGCGGCAGCGCCGGGATGAAGTTCGACCAGTTGTAGCCCTTCTTTGGCGCCCAAAATACAAACACTGGTCGAGAGCAGTCCGGCGATGGTGCAGCTCGGGGCGATGACGGAGACGGCGCGGCAGTCGTTGAACGCAGGATAACCTGTGCGCGGATCCAAGATATGTCCGTAGCGGCGGCCGTTGACTGTGAAGTGGCGGAGATAGTCGCCCGAAGTGGCGACCGCGTGGTCGGTCACCGCCACGCCCGCCCAGCATTTACCGGGCTGCGTCGCATCATCGAGGCCGATGGTCCAGAATTTTTTACCCGGCGCGTGGCCGCGCACGCGCACATCCTGGCCGAAATCCACAAGAATATTTTGTATGCCACGCTCCGCGGCCAGATTCATCACACGGTCCACGGCGTATTCCTTGCCGATGCCGCCCAAGTCCAAGGCCATGCCGCGGTGCGGCAGAAAAATGCCGCCCGGCCGGCGCTGAATTTTGTTCCAACCCACAAGGGCGCGGGCAGCTTGAATAGTGTGTTCCTCGGGAACTCTAGGCGGATTATCTTTCCAGTTCCACAGCTGGATCAGCGGCAGCGCCGTTGGATCAAACGAACCGCGCGTGAAGAAAAACAGTTCGTGGCAGAGTTGGAACAGCCGGTCGGTCTCCGGATCCGTCTCCACCCAATGTTCACCGGCGGCGGCGTTGATGCGGCCGATCAAACTGTCGGGGATGAAACGGGAATAGCGCGCTTCAAACGCGGCCACCCACGCGATGACCGCCTGTTGGAAATCGCTGGCCACCTTGGCGGTAACGCCATGACAGTTTACCTGGCAATGCGTGCTCATCGCGCGGAACGCCAGCTTGTAAAAACCATTGGCTTCCGAACTCTGCGCCGATTGCGCAACGCGCGCGAAGCCATCGCCCGCCGACGGAACGGCTTTGGCGGCGGGAAAGTTGGTGAGGAGGCTGTTCATAGGAAATCAAAACCAAACGCGCGCGCCAATGCTGACCACGTTGGCATCGGGATAGGCGCTTTGCGACGTGGCTCCGTCCAGTCCCTGCATGATGTAACGCATGTAACTCAAATCGATGGAGAGGTGTTTATAGACTCGCCACGTGATATCAAAGCCAGTGGCGAACGTCTCCATTTCGGAAAGCCGGTAGTCCGAAGAGTAGAAACTAGGAATGCTATTGTTGACCGGCACGATGGTGTAATAAAAATCCGCCGCGTTCTGGACGTAGTAGCGGAACATGGGCGATAAAACGAGGTGTTTGCCGATCTTCTGATGCCAGTCCAGTTCCACCGTGTTGGCGAAGATGCCGTAGGAATCATGGAAGAACCGATAGCTGGCTTCATAACTGCCGTTGAGCGGCGTCACAAACTGCGTCCAGGAGGCATAGAGGATCTGGCTGTTGCGATGGCGGGGGCGGACTTCGGGACTTAAAGCGGGATCATCCGGGTTGTTCTGCAACTCGTCCGCGAACATCACCCCGCGGTAAGGATCGGCCAGATAACCATGTTCAAAACTGACCGAGGCGTTCACGGTGAGATAAGCCTTCGGACCGAACAGTTGCACCAGGCCGATGAACGCATCGTCGGTCATCTTGGCCTGCCAGTTGAACAGATCGTCGCGCACGGTGTCGCCATTGTGCGCCCAGCCCGCGCTCAAGGTGGTGTTCTTATTGTTCAAGGCCAGTGAATAGTTCAATGCCCCGGCCAAGGAGATATAATCACTCTCGCAACTGTAGGCGAATGACGGGGTGATTTCCTGCTGGCCAAAAGTCATCGGCAGCTGAAGGGAAAAAGCGTTCCGATGATCGTGCAGTTGCGTCAATGGCACCTTGTTGCCGTGATAGTTCGGATTGTTGGTCAAACTGTGATATGACGCCGCGGCGCTGTTCGTCGCGATCCCCGGTGCCTGCGACGATGCCAAGCCCGCCGCCGCATTGGTCAATTGCTGATAAGTGATCGAACCGGCATTGAGCAGAAACTGATTGTTCGGATCGTTGACGACTGAATTGTAAACGTTGTTGTAAGCGCTCTGGTAGGCGGTGTGATAGAGGTTGGCGTAGGTGGGAAAAGGCCACTTATTCTGCGGCGGCGCACCTAATGGCGTGGCCCCGGAAATGGCATCCACGACGACGTCGCCCTCGACCCGAACATTGTCCTTGAGGCCAACATCAAACCGCCAGACATCCGTGCTGACGCTGATGCGATTATCATCTTCCTGATAATAGGATTTGCGATAGCCAACTTCATCCTCTTCGCCGCAAGCGCGATTCACGCGCACCAGCGGAAGCACCAAAGCCAAACTCGCGGCGACCAGTTGCGAACGGCGTTGCGGGCGGCGACGCTGCATGGTCACCCCAAATAAAAAAACTTTCAGGGTTGAGCGATGTGCACTGGTCGTGGCCATGAATAATTAAATATAAGTCGTTGCTAAAACTTCAGAGCCTAAAAGCCAGTCGTGCGAGCTTTTAGAGTCAACCCGACCTTAAAGTTTGTCAGCCGTATCAATTCGCCAACCAGACTGGCCAGCTTTTCCTTGAGACAAAAATATCCGCTTCGAGTGACCCTGTAAATAGTATTTTCTGACTAGTCGGTCTGGCTCCGCAACAGGCCTTACAACGAGAAAAACCTAAAAAACAGCATATATTGGCGATCTATTTAACGAGAATCTTTTCGCATTCGGAAAAAATGAGGAGGCCATCAAATAAAAAGCAAAACGGCGCGGATTGCTCCGCGCCGAATGCCTCCCCACCTTGTCATTGCATCATTCCTCGTTGGCGACTTCCTGATTCCATTCAGGATAAATTTCCTCGGCCAGTTGTCCGCGTTGGATCAAATCTTGGAGATCGCGGATGATGGTCTTGCGCGAGACGTTGAACTCGCGCGCGAGGCTGGAAATATTTGGCCGGGTTTTGGTCGCCCGCAGGCGTTTGATCATTTCATGCTGGCGCGCCAATCTTTCGGTGAAACGCCGGTCGGGTTCAGTGGCTTCAAATTTCTCGGCGCGTTCCAGGGATTGCAGCGCGGCCACCGTTTCGCCGAGACCGCATTCGGTCAAGGCGATTTCCACGGTGCGATCCAGTTCATCCAAGTCCACCGGTTTTTCCAAAATGTAATGCGCCGAACGCGGGCCTTGCAGCGCAGAAAGTTTCTCGCGCACTTGCAGCGTGCCGGAGATCATGATGATGGGCACGTGCGCGGCGACGGCTTTGAGCTTCGGCAGGAATTCGAGGCCTTTTTCGCCGGCGTCCAAAATGTTGTCGAGAATGATCAGGTCGGGTTTGGTGCGGCCGATGACATTGATCGCGGCGTGGCCGGTGGAAACGCAGGTGAGCCGGTAACCGCGCAGCGCCTTGCCATAAAGCTTGAGCTGCTTGGGATCGTCTTCGACAATCAAAATCGAGGCCATCGCATTTTCAGTTGCCGTCATCTTTGCCAGAATAAACCGCGTTTCCGATTTGGAAACTGTGCGTCTCGCGCACAGGGCGGTCTTCCGTTTGCACCGGCACGACGATGCTGAACGTCGCGCCTTTGTCCAATTCGCTTTCCACGCTCAACCCCAGCCCGTCTTGTTGCGCGATGGAATAAACCAGCGACAGACCCAAGCCGGTCCCGGCTTTGGTTCCCGTGCGTTTGGTGGTGAAGAAAGGTTCGAACAAACGGAAAAAATTTTCGGGCGCGATCCCCGGCCCGGAATCGGTGACCGCCAGTTCGATATAATTAAACGCTTCCGCCGGCCGCAGGGAATATTGTTTTGGCGGCAAAGTATTTCGTTTGTGCGAAGAAATCAGCAGCTTGCCATTGCCTTGCATCGCTTCGGAGGCATTGACGATTAGATTCAGCAAAACTTGTTCGAGCCGCCCGCGGCTGACGTTGACTTTTGGCGCGGCGCGATCCAGTTCCAATGTCAAAGTGATGCCGCTCAGAAATTCTTTGCTCAGTAAGGACACGGTGTCTTCAACGACCGCGCTGATGTCCGCCGGACTGGCGCTGGCGTTTTCCGTGCGGGCGTAGCCGAGCATGGAGCCGACCACGTGCTTGCCTTGCATGACGGCCTGTTCGATGTCCGCAACATTTTCCTGAATCTCCGGATCATTTTTGGTTTCCCGGCCGATCAGTTTGCTGGACATGCGGATGACCGAAAGCAGATTGTTAAAATCGTGCGCGATGCCGGCGGCGAGCGTGCCGAGCGCCTGCATTTTCTGGCTGTGCATCAACTCCATCTTGGCGAATTCCAATTGACGATTGCGTTGCGCCGCTTTGGTTTCCGCCGCGAGATAGCCGGCGATGGCCTGGCGATGCCGGCGCAGGCTGGCGAGAGCGAACAAGGCCGCGAGAAAAAATGCCGCCAGACTTGCGGCAAAGGTGATTTGCACCGGCGCACGGTGATCGCGCGGGATTTTCGCTGCCGCCGGAGAAATTGTTGGTGCGATCCGCCAATCAAGATCCCAAGCGGCCAATTTTTCGCGCAACACATCGAGATGCCAGACTTGTAATTTGTCGGTCGCGCTTGCCGTCACCAGAATGCTGCCATCCAAAGCCATGCGGATGCTGTTGACGCTTTGAAGCTGTGGCGCGATCAGGTCGGCAAACGGTTCATTCGTCAACGCGGCGCGCAATTGCGCCAGCTGCCGCGTGCGCGTCACCGCGATTTCATCGCTGTCCCGCGTGAAGGCCATGGAACCTTGCGTGACACCGGCTTCGTCGCGATCAAAACGGTTGAGCGGTTGCCAATCATCCACGGACCAGATGGCGAAGGTGCCCGTGCCGGCTGTGCCGAGCCAGCGACCATCCGGACTGAACGCCACGACGGCGCTGCCAAAGGGCAGGGTGGTCACGAGTTTTCCGGTCTTCGCATCCCAGACCATCGGATGATCAAAACTGCCGACGCCGAAGCCGGTCACCGCCCATTTGCCATCGGGGCTGATGCCAAAGCGGCCCGCGCCGGTGGGGCTGCCCGGAGTTCTCATGCTGGTCTGGCGCGAACTCTCCGCTAGAAAAATCGGTGACGCGGTGTTTGTGAGATTCAAAATTGCCAGCCGCAGATCGCTTAATTCCACCATCGCCCAGTGCCCATCCAGGCTCAACGCGATGGCGCGCGCGCCATCGCCATCGGACATGGCGATGACCTGCGCCGCCGCCGGATCAATTTTCACTCCGTCGAGACCCATCTCGATCGGCCAGCGTTCAAGGCTTTTTTGGCGGCAAACATACAGCGCATCTTCATCGGGAGTGATGCGGGCCGACTGCAGGTCGGTGCCGGGAATAAAAATTTCGCGGGAATGATTTTTCAAATCCCAGATGCGGACGCCTTTGCTTTGCGTGGCGATGCACCAGCGGCCGCTCGGTGAAAGGTCCACCGACAAAAAGGCGCCTTCGCTTTTGGGACAGACGAGCAATTCATAACTGTCGCTGTTCACCAATCGCCAGATGCCGTAACCGACCGACGGTTTCCAAAAGCCGATGCGCTGACCGTCCGGCGAAAAAACATCGGCGAGACCCTCAGTCGCGACCACGAGGCTTTGGCCTTGGTCCACATCCCAGAGCCGCGTGGTGCCGTCGCGCGATGCCGAAGCCAGCAGCCGTCCATCCGGGCTGAAGGTCAACCGGATGCACGGCTCGCTGTGTCCGCGCAAAATCCGCACGCTGCCACCGACTTCGCTCCAAAGATAAACGTCTCCGTCCTCCGTGGAAAAAGCCAGCCGCATTCCATCCGGCGCCCACGCCAGCGTGTAAACGCGCGTGGGCGCCTCGACGGAGCGCACCAAGGTTTCATCGGGATAATAAAAAAAATTCACGCGGTTTTCCGCCGCGACCGCCACTTCCATCGTGCCCGGCCGGAACCGGAACGGATGCGTGCTGACGTGAATGGCCGAGCTGACCTCGGTTTTTGTCGCGAAATCAAAAATGGTGATCGCGCCGTCGGCATCGGCGTTGCCAAAACTGACTTTGTCGGATTCCGGCCAAAAAGAAATGCCCGCGATCAATTGATTGGTTGCTTCGACGCCCGAAGCGACGAGTTGTTCCTGCGACTGCAAATCCCAAATCACCATCGCGCCGCCGGAAAAACGTGCGGCCAGTTTGCGGCCATCGGGACTGAATACCACGCTGCGGACGGGCTGGCGTGTCCCCGCGCCGAGCGTTTGCGCCGACAAGGTTTGCAACAACGTGCCGTCTTTCATGCTGCAAACAAAAACATCTCCAGTCGCATTGCCGAAGGCGTAATGTTCCAAAGCCGAATCCATTTCCACCTGCTCAACGCCCGGGGGCGTCGGGCGCAGCGGTTGTTCGATGGCGATGTCGGACAATGCGAGGCTGGCCATCGCCTCGGAACGCAGCGCGTCATTTTTGCGGATGGCGGCGGCGTTGCTGATGACATTGAAAACTTTTTCGCGACGACCGGCTTCGGGCGTGAGCCGCACGGCGCGAGCTTGAGCCAGATAAGAATTCCACAACCGCTCTCGGCTGGCGGCCTCGGCTTTTTGGGCGCGTTCGAAATTGCGCGCCGCATGCGTGCCGGCGATGGCCGCGGCGATGGCCAGTGCCAGCACCACCACGAGAATAAGTCCGACCGCCGTGTTGGCGCGGTTCAAATCGCGCCGCATGGTTTCACGCGTGACCTCCAAGCCATCGTCCTCGCCGCCCGGCACATGAGAAATGCGTTTCATGGTGAACTGACTGGCCGCAACTCTAGGCCGACCGTGACCCAAACGTCAATGCTCGCCGGCGAAAACGATGGCAAGCGGCGTTAACTCGCCCCGGAATTCGCCTGCGTCAATGAAAACAAGGTCTGCGCCAGCACCCGAACTCCATCCGCAATTTGTTCGGGCGAGGAAAATTCATCCGGGCGATGGCTCACCCCGCCGCGACAGGGAATAAAAATCATCGTCGTCGGACAAATTTGCGCCATGAACAACGAATCATGATATGCGCGGCTGATCATTTTTTTGCAGGGAATTTTCAATTCGCCGCAAACTTCGACCACCAATTGCACCAAGGCGGCATCGCAGATCGCCGGCGGATCCACATTCACGCGCTCAAGTTTTAGTTCCACTCCGCGCCGTCGGCAGATTTCCGCCGCGCGATTTTCAATCTGCGCCAGCGCCGCGTCTCGCGTGGCCACCTGCGTGTCGCGCAAATCAATTTCCAAATACGCGCGGCACGGCACGCTGTTCACCGCCCCGGGTTCGATGCGAAAAATACCGGTCGTGCCGACCGTATCCGCGCTGCCGCTGTCCAGCGCGGCCTGTTCGACGGCAAGGGCAATCTCCGCGCCCGCCAAACCGGCATCGTGGCGTTCCGGCATCAGCATCGCGCCCGCGTGACCGCCCACGCCGGTCAAATGCATTCGCAGCGAACTCGGCGCGGCGATTTTTTCCACGATCCCGATGGCCAGATTTTCTTTTTCGAGAACCGCCCCTTGCTCGATGTGCAATTCCACAAATGCGGCGTAAGAATTTTTTGGGAGAATCACTGAATTTAAATCACCATTGCACTGACCATCCGCGCGCCACGCCTCAAGATGTTTACCATCGCGGTCTTTTAAAGTGGCGGCTTTTTCCGGCGACAAAACGCCGCCGAGCAGGCGGCTGCCGAGACAGCCAATGCCAAAACGCGTCGGTTCTTCGGCCGTGAAAACAATCAATTCAATGGATCGCCGCGGCTGAAATCCAGATTTTTTCAGCGCGCGAATCGCCTCAATCGCGCCCAACACGCCGACCACACCATCGTATTTTCCCGCGTTGGGAATCGCGTCAATGTGCGAGCCGGCCGCCACCGCCGGCAAATCTTTTTCGCTGCCTTCCCAGCGGGCGAAAATATTTCCCACGGCGTCCGCGCGCAAAAGCAGCCCGGCTTCGCGGCACAAATTTTTCACGAACGCGCGGCCGCGCAAATCCGCCTCGGAAAAAAGCACGCGCGTCACGACCGGCGGTTCCGCTTCGGTGATGAGCGCGAGCTGGTCAATCTCGCGTTGCACGCGAAGTTTATCTACCACAAACAAATTCATACGCGAGCGACCTTTTTTTGCGGATAGATTTTCACAGTGGCGGACGGTTCACGTCCTTGTAATAAATATAGCTCGCGGGCGTTTTGCCCATCGCCACGAACCATTGCGGGCAATAGCTCGCCATCCAGATCACATCGCCCGCTTGCACGGGATGATAATCGTTCCCCAGCCGATAAATTCCCTGCCCGCGCAGCATCAACAAACCGTGTTCCATGATGTGCGTCTCCACGAACGGCAGCGTCGCCCCCGGTTGATAAGTGAAAATATTTACGGCCAGGTCAAATTCGTTTTGATCAGGCAGCAACACTTGCAAACGCGCGTCTTCATTGCCCAAAAACGGATTTCCGGGCACGTCGTTTTCGTGGCCGACAAGAACGCCTGTTTTTTTCGCACCCGCCAGCGGTTCAAAAGTTTTATGAAAAACCAGCAGCTTCGTATCCTTGGTCGCGTCACCAAATTCGAAATTTGTTTTCGGCGGAACAAAAATGTAACTGCCTGCCGTCAGGGCAAATTTTTTTGCGCCGATTTTCGCCACGCATTTTCCAGCAAGCACATAATAAAAATGTTCCCGCGTGCCGGCATTGCCCGTGCCATGACTCGTTTCATCGAGCGTGATTTGCAGTTGCGCAAAACGCGGGCCATTCATCACCGGCGAAATATTGACGACGACAACCGCGTTTTTCCAACCGGGCAAAACACTCGGCACGAAACCGTCCGGCGTGATGAGCGCGTAACGTTCGTTCACGATCGTGCGCGTGTGGCCATATAATCCAGGCATATTTTTTCAGCGTTGCGGTTTTATGAGACGACCTTTTGGCGGCGAAACAAACTGGCCGTCCTTGAAAATTGTTTGTCCGCGCAGGATGGTCTGAACGACGCGTCCTGTCAACGCGCGGCCAACGTAAGGGCTTTGTCGGTGACGATAAAATAAATCCTCGCGGGCTACGGTGAATTGCTGTTTCAAACCCACCAAGGCCAAATCCGCGTCAAAGCCCACGGCGATTTTGCCCTTGTTCGGAATTCGGAAACGACTCGCCACATTGGTTGAAACCAAATTGGCGATGAGCAAAAGCGACAGGCCGCGATTCACAAATCCTTCGGTCATCAGCAACGGCAAGGTATGTTGAATCCCGGAAATTCCGCCCCAAATTTTAAAAAAGTTTTCATCCGTCTTCATTTCCGGCGGCGACGGCGAATGGTCCGAGCCAACCGTCGCGACATTTCCGGCGAGCAATTGTTGCCAGAGATTTTCTTGAACTTCAATGGATCGCAATGGGGGCGCGCATTTGGCGAGCGCGCCGATTTTTTCCGCCTCGGCCTCCGTCAAAACCAAATAGTGCGGACACGTTTCGCACGTCACATCCACGCCAGATTTTTTTGCCTCCGCCACCAACGCCACGCCCGCGCCGGAACTGACATGAACAATGTGCAGCGCGCCGCCCGCTTCACCTGCAAAATCAACAGCGCGGCGGATGGCATCCAGTTCCGCCACGACGGGACGCGAATCCAAATAGTCGCGGATGGAAATTTTCCCGGCAGAAATTTTTCCGCGCGCGAGCTGGCTCGTGAGCGTTTCACTTTCGGCATGAACGGCGACCAGTAATTTTAACTGCGCCGCGCGCCTCATGCCTGCGCGCAACGTCGCGTCGTCCACGCAGGAAAAATCTTCGATGCCGCTGTTCGACATGAACGCCTTGAAACCAATCACGCCGCGCGCGGCGAGTTCCGCCATTTTATCCAAGTTGCCTGGCACGAGCCCGCCCCAAAATGCAAAATCCGTCAGCGATTTTTTTTGCGCGGCCACCAGTTTCAAATCGAAGCTCGCCGCGTCGCACGTGGGCGGATGCGCATTCAGCGGCATGTCAAAAAAAAGTGTGCCCCCGCCCGCCGCCAGTGCGCGCGATCCAGTTTCAAGGCCTTCCCAATCGGCGCGGCCGGGTTCGTTGAAGTGGACATGCGAGTCAATCACGCCCGGAAAAACGTGCAGGCCAGTCGCGTCAATTTCCTCGCGCGCTGAACCGTTCGCGAACGAAACAATTTTTCCGTCCGCGATTCCGATTTCAGGAAATGGATCGGCCCCGCGGATGAGCAAATCAAATTCAGGCATAACGCTTCACGAGGGTTTGAATGAAGTCAGCTAGGACGCCGATGGCGATCGCCACGTCCGCTGTTTTGATTGATTCGGCGGGATTGTGGCTGACGCCGCCTTTGCAACGGACAAATAGCATCGCCACCGGACAAATCGTCGAAAGCGCGGCGGCATCGTGGCCTGCGCCGCTCGGAAGGGTGAGAACTTTCAAGCCGCTCTGCGCGACACCGTTCGAAAAAATTTGCGTCAGCTTTTTGTCGCATTGCACGGCACCGGTTTGGTGCACTGGTTGCCAAATCAATTTTAGCCCGCGCTGCCGGGCAATGGTTTTGGCCTTTGTCTGCAGAGCTTTTACCGCGGCGATTCGGCGCGCATCCTGTTGATCGCGCACATCCAGCGTGAGCGAAACATTTCCCGGAATCACATTGCTCGCGCCATTGGCAACTTCCAGTTTGCCCACGGTCGCGAGCGCGCCGCAATCTTCTGCGGCCAGCACAAGTTCCGCCGCGCCAGCCAGCGCATCGTGGCGCAAATTCATCGGCACGGTTCCCGCGTGGCCGGCGACGCCATGAAATTCCACCCGCAACCGGCTTTGTCCCGCGATGGCGGTGACGACGCCGACCGGCAAATTATTTTTCTCCAGCACCGGACCCTGCTCGATGTGAACTTCCGCATAGCCCAGAAATTCATTTTTTTTTCTGCGCGCTTCGACGATTTGTTTTTCCTGAATCCGCGCCAAGTCGGCGGCGGTCAAAGTTCCCGCCAGTGCGCGGCTGCCGAGATAAGTCGTCTGATAACGCACGCCTTCTTCATCGCTGAAGCCGGCAACCTCGAGATGGAGCGGCAATGTCACGTCGCGTTCGCGCAGCAGTTGCACGGTAGCAATCGCAGTGAGCACGCCGAGCGGACCGTCATATTTCCCCGCGTCGCGCACGGTGTCGAGATGCGAGCCGAGCAGAAAAGTTTTTGCGCCGCGGTTTGTGCCGGGCAGCCGGCCAATCAAATTGAAAGCGGCATCCTCGTGAACTTGCAATCCCGCCTCGCGCATCCACGCGCCGACGAGTTGGTTCGCGCGCCGCATCGCGGGCGACGCAAATGTGCGCGTGAGCCGGCCGCGCTCGTCGCTGATCGCGCCGAGTTCGTCACAGCGCCGCATCAACTGCCGCGATAAGTCGAGTAAGCCCATGGTGAACAGAGCAGGGGAACATGATAGCCCGCGCCCGCATCGGCGATGCCGAAGCGGACGGGAACTTTGTCGAGAAAACGGATTTTCGGCAGCGCTGACGATTTGGCCGCAAAATAATCGCCCACGAAAAAAATAATTTCGTAATGGCCCGCCTGCATTTCGTCTGCGGTCAGCAACGGCGTTTCCGTGCGGCCATCCGCGTTGGTTTTGGCGGTGATCACCAGGGTGCGATCCTCGCCGTCCAGCGACCAGAGTTCGATTTTCATTCCGCCGGCCGGGCAGCCGTGCGCGGTGTCGAGGACATGCGTGCTAAGTTTGGCGGGCATAATCAATCAATCATCAAATCGCGCAGCCGAAGTTCTGCGATTTTGAAAATTTCTTCAAGCGCTGTTTTGACTTCCGATTCGCGCGAATTTTTCAGCCGCCGTTCAAAGCCGGCGAGGATCGCTTCCTTTTTGTTTAATCGCGCGCAAATTACAAACGGAAAACCGAACTTATTTTTATAGGCGGAATTTTGTTTTTGGAACAAATCAATTTCCATCGTTGTCAGCTTATTCAATCCGGCGCCGGCTTGCTCGTTCGATGACTCTTTGGTGAGTTGTCCGGCCAGGGCGATTTTCCCGACCAAATCCGGGTGCGCGCAAATCAAGGCAAGCTGCTGTTCCACGCCGGAATTTTTCACGGTTTCACAAAGGGCTTGATGCAGATTTGGCAAATCGGAAAATGGTTTTTTTAACCAAGCCAATTCTGCAATCCACGGCGAATGCTCGAACACCGGGCCGATGATGCGGACAAATTCAGCGCGGCCAAACTGATTGAGTTGCGAAAACGCGAGGCTCATTTCAATCAACAAACAAGCTGGTTTTTTGCAGTTTCGTCGCGTCAATCAAACCTTGGTCCGTCAGTTTTAGCGAAGGGATCGGCGATAGCGCCAGGAACGAAAGCGTCATGAACGGCGCGGCGAGATCGCAGCCGAGCGCGTGCGCCGCGGCGTTCAAATCGTCAATCAGTTTCATTGCCCTCGGCAGCGGTTGGTCGGTCACGAGGCCGGCAATCGGCAACGGCAACTCGGCTTTTATTTTTTTATTCGCGACGCAAACCTGGCCGCCTTGCAAGCGTTCCAATTCTTGGATCGCGAACAAAATATCCGCGTCATTCGTGCCGGCGACGATGACGTTGTGCGCGTCATGCGCGACGGTCGAGCCGATCGCGCCGCTTTTCAACTTGAACCCCCGCACGAAGCCGACGCCGACGTTGCCGGTTGCGCGATGCCGCTCGACCACGACCAGTTTCAAAATATCCCGCGCCGGATCGGCGACAATTTCACCGTTCAAAATTTTCGGCGAAACAATGGCCGTCTGGGTGACGATTTGTTCCGGCACGATCTCGATGACTTTGATTTTCTTTGCGCCTTTTGATTTGACGATAAAATCCTTCGGCGAATACCGCAGATTCATGGTGCTGCGCGGCAGGAAAATCTTTGCGGGCGATTTGCCGAGAAATTTTCCGTTCTCCGCGACGAGAATTCCCTTTTTATAAGTCTGGCGAACTTGAAAATTTTTCAAATCATCGAACACAATAAAATCCGCCCAGTAACGCGGCGCAATCGCGCCAAGATTGTGCAGCCGATAATGCCGCGCCGGGTTGATCGTGGCGATTTGCAGCGCGGCGATCGGCGGCAAACCCAGCTTGATGGACTTGCGAACGCAATGATCAATGTGGCCTTCACTGACCAGGTCGCCCGCCAGTTTGTCATCGGTGGCGAAAGAACAATTTTGCGAATTGTGCGCGTTGATGAGCGGCAATAAATGTTCAAGGTTCCGTTCGGTGCTGCCCTCGCGCAGAAGAATGTGCAGGCCGAGCCGCAGTTTTTCGCGCGCTTCCTCGACCTCGACCGATTCGTGATCGGAGCGCACGCCCGCCAGCGCATAGGCGTTGAGATTTTTTCCGCGCAAACCCGGCGCATGACCGTCAATGCACTTGCCTTTGCCGGCGGCGATTTTGGCGAGTTCGCTTTTGACGCCCAGAAAGACACCGGGAAAATTCATCAGCTCGGCCACGCCCGCGACGCGCTCGTCGGACATCATCAGCTTCAAATCATCGGCCGTCAGATTTGCCCCGGCGGTTTCCAAATGCGTTGCGGGCACGCAACTCGGCAGCATGATGAAAAAATCCACCGCGAGATTTTTGGTGGATTCCAAAACGTAGCGGATGCCGTCGAGGCCGAGCACGTTCGCATATTCGTGCGGGTCGATCACGACGGCGCCCGTGCCGTGCGGCGCGACGGCGCGGACAAATTCCGGGGCCGTGAGCATCGAACTTTCCACGTGAAAATGCCCGTCAATCAGGCTCGGCGCGAGATACGCGCCTTTGAGGTCAATAATTGTTTTTGCGGCATAATCGCCGAAGCCAACGACGCGCCCGTCTTCAACCGCAACATTTGTTTTGTGAATCTCGCCGCTGAAAACGTTTACGACATTGGCGTTTTTGAAAAGCCGTTCCCCGCGCTGTTCGCCGCGGGCGATGGCCAGTTTCTGTTGAATGTTCCGCATAAAATTATTTTTATAAATTCGTAAAATTTGGCTTGGCTCCGGTTTGTTTTTGAATCGCCATCCAAATCGCCTCGCCCGTGGCCGGCGACGCGAGCGCAATTTCATTGTTGCCCGGACCAAACGCGGCCACCGCGTCGCGGATCGCCTCGCGCACGGAAATCGCCAGCATCAATGGCGGTTCGCCCACGGCCTTGCTGCCGTGAATGGTGTTTGACTGCGCCGCGTTTTTTAAAAACTGCACATTGAATTCCTTTGGCCGGTCGCCCACCGCGGGTATTTTGTAAGTGTCCGGCGAGTGCGTCAGCAAAACGCCCGCGTCATTCCAGACCAGTTCCTCGCACGTGAGCCAGCCCGCGCCTTGCACGAAGCCACCCTCGATCTGGCCCAGGTTGATGCCAGGATTTATAGAATCGCCTGCGTCGTGCAAAATATCCGTGCGCAAAATTTTCATCATGCCAGTAAAACCATCCACTTCGACTTCCGTGACCGCCGCGCCGACCGCAAAATAATGAAATGGTTTGCCCTGGCCCTTGGCACGATCGTAATGAATTTCCGGCGTGCGATAAAATCCCGTGGCCGACAAACTGATGCGCTGGAGGTAGGCGGCGACCACCACGTCGGCAAACAGAATCTTTGTTTCAACATCGGCTGCGGCGAAAACGAAATCCTCTGCAAAAATTATTTTTTCCGGCGAAATGTCGGTTCCCGTTTTTAACGCGAGAAGTTTTGCCGCCACGGGCGCGAGGCGCGCGCGCAAAATATCGCACGCATTTTTCACCGCAAACCCGTTCAAGTCCGTGCCGCACGAAGCCGCCGTCGCCGAAGTGTTGGGCACTTTGTCCGTGCTCGTCGGCATCACGCGGATTTTTTCCAGCGAGGTGCCGAGCTGTTTCGCGGCGATCATCGCCATGTTCGTGTGGACGCCCTGGCCCATTTCCGTCGCACCGTGATTCACCTGCACCGTGCCGTCCTGATAAATCAGCACCAGCGCACCCGCCTGGTTCAGATGGGTCAGCGTGAAGGAAATGCCAAATTTTACCGGCGTCATCGCGAGGCCGCGTTTGCAGTTCAAATTTTTTAAATTCCAACTTTTGATTTTTCTCCGACGGATTTCAAACTCGGCATTCGTTTTCAATTCCTGCCAGACGCGCTGGATGCGATTATCCTCGATTTCCTGACCGTAATGTGTCGTGTTCGTCTCGCCGCTGCCGCGATACAGATTGCGCTCGCGGATTTCTTCCGGCGTTTTGCCGAGCCGGCGCGCGATGCGATCAATGATTTCCTCGATGACCAGCATGCCCTGCGGTCCGCCAAAACCGCGAAACGCCGTGTTTGAAGCGAGATTG
>Ga0302277_1000019_pt1 | contig 165405 bp, 243 predicted proteins | sample III_Bog_N3_1_FD_198759 | JGI IMG/M metagenome (GOLD analysis project Ga0302277, IMG submission 198759) | Peat permafrost microbial communities from Stordalen Mire near Abisko, Sweden - III_Bog_N3_1 | ecosystem: Environmental > Terrestrial > Soil > Wetlands > Peat | place: Sweden: Abisko... | reverse complement strand
AGAGTTATAAAATTGCAGCAAGGAATAGAGGGCTATCTTGGGATTTAAGTAATGAAGAATTATTTCTTTTAATTCAACGAAATTGTTTTTATTGTGACATAAAACCCAAAAATAAAACATACAGGCATTTATTAAAATACAATGGAGTTGATCGACTTGACAACACGAAAGGTTATTTTGTTAACAATTGTGTACCTTGTTGCGAATGGTGCAATAAAGGAAAGATGGATAAAACCGTAAGCGAGTTTATTAATTGGATTAATTCGGTCCATAAAAATATTGAATCGAACTCTATCCAATCAAATATAGTGGATCCGAACACATTTTGAGGGTCAGAAATGTAATAGGCTACCCCACTTATATCACCTAAATTCCTAACGTATAATCCCCGATATAACTTGGACGAAGCTCAACTATGCCAGGATAGCGCTTGTGATACCAGCCGATAGATGGAGCACTCCTATCACCGCTATCTAAACAAATGCACTCTTCCGCATGAACGCCATAAAGGTTCATTAACTTATTACAACCAATGTAGTGTCGATCACCATCGTTTTTAGATCGAACGTAATCTGCAATGACCAAGTACTTTTTCATGCTTTTCCTTTCCTATGATCATTACCACACCATTGACACCGCCCGTCCATAAACTTGCTGTACCAGTTTAGTTTACACATCGCTACCGAATAAGGTCTAGTTAGTCCTGTCAAATGCAGCACCTTCCAATAAAACCCATGCCATTTCATATAAGCCCAATGCTTAATACTTCCGTAAAAGCGTCTTAATTTATCTCGTCTTGTTGGAGTGTAAGCACACTCGCATGCATTATTTTCCATCTAAAATTCCGATCTTCTTACCGTATTCTGCCAAGTCAAATAAAGTAGCTCCATCGCCCTTACGAGCAAAATAGTCCATTGCTTCCATAAAGCCCTCTTTCATTGCCAAAGGAGTAGCAAAATCTGCACCCTGTCTAAAACAACTTCTTCGTATTTCGTAAAGACCACTAAAGGTTTGATACACCTTATCCTGACACGATTCGTATTCGTCAGGTCCAGCACATTTTTTAGCAGCTCTTGTAATTTTTTCTTTAAGTTTGTCCATATCTCACCAATCCGCATCGACTTCACGATACTGTTTAGCCTGATTCATGACCTTCTCTTTAAAGCACTTTGCGCAGATATCCATCTCGATCTCTTTTGAATTGCCACATTCAGGATATGAACTACTTAGTCTAATTTTGATCTCAGTGTCCGCGTCCACATCGTAACCACATTTCTCAAAATCATAGAGAGCCTTAATTTCGTTCTCATCCTCGTGATATTTGATCGTAGCGTCACAGAAGTCACACTCTGTCTTAATTATCTTTTCACGCTGAACCGTTTCAGTCTCTGTCTTTATGTGCTTCATATCTATCTCCTATTACCGTATAAGACTTATAGCCTAATTAAAAGTCCTTGGCCCGCGATGAAAAAACATCAATACTTCTCTGGTCCAATACCGTAGTCGTTTTCTGTATCTAATTTAAGGTAATAGGAATCAGACGTTGTATTATACTCGTAGTATAAACTTGAGTGTGGGTAATACTTGTCAAAATTAACCTTTTTCTGTCCCCAGGTAGCCATCAATTCTCCTCAAAAGATTTTAGGATCTCGTCAATAGGCCAAACCCCTTCATTCTTAATCATGTCATATACCGGCTTCTGAGGAGGTATTTTTCTCTTCTTAATACACCAAATGGCAGTCCCCCATCTAGAATCCTTAATATAGTGATCAAATAGGTCTTTAATTTCTCCATAAAGCAAGTCTTCAGAGTCGGAGCATCCCCAGGCAAAAACATCATTGCAGATTACATGAATAGTGATATGGTCTTCGGGCCACGGTTTACCGTCTTCTTTGTACCACCAGCCGTTATTTATGAAAATCTCATTTTCCATCATCAGGAATCGAAGTTGTTCTTCTGATTCGGTACAGGTATCAGTATCAATTACATATTCTTTTTTCATTTTAACCCCTCTCGAATATAAAATACCAATTATTTATGTCTTCAGCGCTCCATACCAATAGTCCATATTGGTCTAACGCAAATTCAAGTTTTTTTCTTATATCGTGATGTTGAGCCTTATTAACGGTTAAGAAAGTTTGGGTCTTCATTATGATTTCTTCCATTTTTCTAATTCTTTAAGTACCAGATCGGCTTCTACCACACAATTTGTTGCAATATCGCCAAAAAATGGACCAAATTCAATTGTGTCTCTTAATTTTTGAAATTCTGTGCCAATTTTTTGAATCATTGCGTCCCTAGCCAATAACTTATGATTCAATACAATATTGCCCTCATCGAGTAAGTCGCGATCTGCCCGAACCGTCTTCAGTTCTTCTTCCAATCCAATAATTTTAAAGTTTAAATCAAATGACTCTAAAGCCATTCCTTTGAGTCGATCATCCAATTCTTTGAGTTCTTTTGCCGCCCTATCATTAGCCCAGTCTGCACCTCGAACAAAAGCTGCTGCAGTCGTATTTATGTTTTCAGAATCGTCTGCTTCTGCAGCCTCATCACGTTCTTCTTCGTAGGTCTTCATTCTACAGCCCTACTCTTTACGTTTTGATCCCCATGAAGTAAATAATACTCTTCGTATTCTTCGCCCATAGATCTTTTTTCTTCCCAATAACCATCGTTTACGGCTTGAGCTAGAATTTTCATTCGCCCAATACCAGCAACGGCATTTTTGTATCCGCCGTGATCAATCATTTGCTTGGCAATCTCTAAAGCGCGTTCCGATATTTGTTGACGGGAAAGTTTGAGTTTCTTTAATTTTTTTGATCTCTGTAAATTTCTAATGCTCATTTGTCATCTCCATTAACTGCATCCGACAATCTATTAGCCAATGAATGCATCATATTAGAATCAATCCCAAAAGCTCTATTGTAATAATTCTGAAAATCTGCTTCATCATTTTGTCGTTGGTTCATCCAGGAATGTTTCCAGTCACGAACGATCTTTAGGAAGAATTCGTTGTTAAGCAATTTTGGGTCGTTACAAATAACCTCCCGTACAAAAAGCTCTTCATCTACAATTTCTTGCATCTCCAAACACATTCTTTCGGCCATTGATTTTCTAACATATGTTTTGTCGTCCTTAAAGATGTTTCTAGTAACTCCATCTTGGCACTTACCAACAATTTCATACTTAGGTTGTTCTTTTTTCTCGTGATTCATTGTTCATTTCCCCATACAAACAAATACGATACCATAAATACCACTAAAAATAAAGCCGCTATCGATTCTCCATTATGATATCCAAAAACCTCACCAAGAATACGGAATAGTATACCAATAAGAAAAAGCGCAATCGCACCCGAAAATAATAGACAAGTAACACCGAATGACTTTAAAACTCTTTTTACCATACTCTTAAAGTATACTCTATTTGTATGATAAAAGCAAGTATTTTTTGATACAAAAAAAGACTAAAACTATCAAATAAAAATACTTGACATAAATCCTAATTTGTTATATACTGTACAAAGGAGAATTAAATATGAGGATCGTTATATTAGTTTTGACGGCGGCCATGTTCTTGGGAGTTAATGTGTTGTGCGCCCAACAGTTAAGGTTAGATGGTAAACGCGAAGCGTGTCGCCAGATCTTTCGAGAGCTTTATAAGGATCTAGACATTAAGGCCGTAGATGAAGATAGCCTTAAGAATTATTGCAAAAATAAATTCGATAAATAAGGAACTTCTATTATATGAAATTCGTTAAAATACCCGGTAAAGATTTTGAAATGTCTGTCTATCAATGCACCCAAGTTGAATGGCAAAAAGTAATGGGAAATAATCCATCTTACTTTAAAGGCAATAAAAATCCAGTCGAACAAGTCTCCTGGAACGATGTTCAGGAATTCCTAAGTAAAGTGAACTCCAAAAAAGGAAAATATACCTACCGACTCCCTACTGAAGAAGAATGGGAATATGCCTGCAGAGCAGGCAGTACAACCGATTTCTGCTTCGGCAATGACGAAAAAGAATTAGAAGATTATGCATGGTTCTACACAAATTCAGGCAATAAAGTCCATTCGGTAGGCTTAAAGAAGCCTAATAAATTCGGCCTTTACGATATGCATGGAAATGTTTGGGAATGGTGCCAAGATTTATGGTTCAAGGATAGTTCGTACCGCGTGCTTCGCGGGGGCAGTTGGTACGGCGATCCGCTGTTCTTGCGTTCCGCCCAGCGCAGCAACGGCGACGCTGGCCTTCGCTACTTCTACATCGGCTTCCGCCTGGTGAGGACTTCCCTTTTGCCCTCTAACGCTCTTACCCTTCCTTCCGCCCACATGAAGCAGAGAATGTGGAGAGCGTATCGAGCCAAAGCGAGACGCGATTTTCTTGCCCTGTGGAAAGAAATGAAAATGGATAGATTTAGTAAAAAGCTCTAATGATTTCTTTGAAAGGGAATACGAATGAAAAGTTTATTGAAGTTAGTTGATAGTTTACTTGGTTTTTTTAGGCCTAAACCTAGATATATATCGCCACAACACGGTCTTATTATTACGGAATGCCTAGATATTCCCGAAAAGCCATATTGCTATTCCGTTGGTAACGGAGGATCTGGAGATTCAATTAGTGGCCCAGATTCTGTAGGAGTTGCTGGAAATTCAAATACCGACTCCTCTAATAGTACACACCCCGGAGATCCTAGAGGTGGGTATGGATGCGGCGGTATGGGCGACCTTATATATGAATTTCCTAATGTAACACCTCGCCTTGAAATTGGATCAGATGGCAGCCTTCTTGCGTATCCCCAAAAAGGCTTTAAATGGGGTAAGTCTAAAAAGAAGAAGACCAAGAAAAAAATAGCTACTGAAAATGCCAAATCAATGCTTGAGATCCTTAAATGGGTTCCTTCGGGTCTTACAGCGTATAGATTCCAAAAAGCAAGTCAAGTTAGGCGAGATCGATTTCTTCCTCTTCTTAAAAAACTCGTAAAAAACAATAAGATATCTAGAACCGGTAGTGGTAAGAGCGGAGATCCATATCGCTATTCATTACCCAAGAAAAAGGCCTAATGAAGACTCTATTTAGTCGCATAAAGACTTTCTTTATTTATATTCTGGGACCAAGGAAGACTATCCAACAATGTCTAAGTGAATTGGCGAAAGATGCGAAAGAAACAGGCCTTAAACAAGGAACGAGGCTTCCAGTAGAAAGCCTAAAGTTAGTATGGAATAAGGAAAAGGACACAAAATGAATATTCGCGGTAAAAATTTTTCAGATGATGCTGTATTGGAACTTATTAAGGGTATGGAATATAGAGCTATTAGGACTTTTGAACGCGAAAAGAGACTTGTAGATTTCTTGGATGCAATTAGGCTTATGTCCGATAAACCCGTACAGGACCTAATTGATGGGGCCTTAGAGACAAATCACTATCTCCTACTTCAAGATTTAGGTCGTATGCAAGAATCGGACAAACAATAAATAATTGTTGTATTCCTGACAAAAATGGTGTAAAATAATAATATGATGTTTAAATCCACAAGTACAACTTACACAATTAACTGTAGTGAAATTAGGACTAATATTTCTGTAAATCCTGATTATTACGGAATACCTTGTATTGAGATTCTTGAAGTTAAATCACCGATAGATGTTGAATTTCACAACAAATTTAATTTACGTTTTCATGACAAAAAATCTGTTGAGCAGTTAATATTTGCTCTACAAACAATTAAAGATGAAATGGATCGTTTTGAACCAAACGACCAACCAGTATCATAAATAAGGTTCGCTAAACAAAGAAGGAAGAAATATGAAATTGAATAAGAAACTAGAACTAGGAATCAAAGCAGTAGAATCACTTAAAACTCTTGGAACAGAACCTGTTCGTACACAAGACTTGGCGGTTAAAGTTGGAACAACAACCAATTTTCTCGAACAAGTAATGCGCAATCTCCGTACAGCCGGGATTGTCACCTCTGTTCGTGGTCCGGGTGGCGGATACCTGCTTACCAACAAAACTCCAGTAACAGCTCTTCAGGTTGCCCAAGCGGTAGGCCGCACATTCGGTAACGAAAAAACTGATAATACGACTACAAGCCGTCTTAGCCGCGCTGTAACCCAAGCATATCAAAATACGGTTCTTTAAGGAGACAAATGAATAAGCAAGACGGTCTTAAGCAAAAATATACAGTAGAAAAAGCCAACGGTAAAGCTGTTGGTAAATGCATTGTGCTTGAATTTTCAAAAGAAGAGAACCATGCAGCGATTCAAAAATGGGCTGAGTCTATGTTGGCTCGCGGATATGCGGCTGTATATGTAGATACAATGCATGAATTACAAAATCATATTGCTCAGAAGCCATAATGGACGATCGTGAAAGTATTTAAGCAATTATCCCCAAAAGATAAGTATCAACTTACCAAGATTAAAAGTCTCCGGGCATCAATGGTTGGCGTTGGAGAGTCCGTTAAGGGATCCTTTACTACACTTGAAAGAGACGATTACGCTGTAATGGTACTCGTAGACAATAGCGCTAGAGATAGGCCTGGATTTTCTGACCCTACATATATTCGTACTAGTCCAGTTGTTGCTATTTTAGATAGTTCCACCACAGGCGTTACCTTCCAAACAGAAGGTGGCGTTTATCAACTAGAAAAATTGAAAGAGGACAAAGCATGAAAAGTTTAGACACTGAAGAAGGTATTTTAGGACATGATTTTTATGAATCAAACGTGTGTGACGAACAGAAAGTATTTTTATCTATTCCAGAAGGAAATCTAAGACTCATGCTTTTGAATTACAGTGATGATTTACAACTTAGTCCCTTACTTCGAGAACTTGTACATGTTTACGAAATGGTGCGCCAAGGGAAAATTTAATGTCAACCTATCAAGAATTACGCGATATTATTTGTATGGCAAATAAACCTGATTATGCTGCAGGTACCGGCTTTATTTATATGGACGTAGAATTTTTAAATCGCGTATCTGTTATGGTAGAAGAATTTAGAGATAGTATTGAACTTATTCAGAGATTAAAAGGTCCAGGAACACTCCAAGTTAGTATTGGGTCTTATCTTGCGACTAGAGCTATTGATCAAGCGGACTTTGTGGCTCATAAGTATTGGCCAGAGGAGAAACAAGATGTTTAATAAATATCCAGTCTTTGAAAAAGATGACGAAGAATATGTTGCGGACACGAGCCTTACTTTGACCAGTTATCCGCCTAAATATAATGCCTATAGACTAAAAGACAGAAAGCACACGTATGTACTTTGCTCAGATGTTCAAGGCAAAAAGATGATGCTTGAAAGCGATTTCAAAGATTTTATGTATGGTAAATCCAATGGATATACTTATCTGCCAGGAGGCGCTGGAGAAGGTCAATCGACCCCTGCATTATCTGGGCCTTTATGTGAACCCGTAGTATATCCTAGACCAAAAACTATTGATGAGCGTATTGATTCTTTGGAAAAACAGGTCAAGCATCTTCGTCGTTTAGTCATAAAACTTACTAAGGAATAACATGAGCGCTCTGGAATATGCCATTCAACTCGCCTACGGACCCCAACTTGATTGGTTAGGGTACATATTGGGCATGTGGCTGCAATCTGATTTTGCCAGGGCTGAACATACGCAACTCGAAACAGACGTGGATTATCGCGACAGACTTTTGGGTCTTGCAAGGAAATTGAAATGAATAAGTACGGCATATATTTTCATGACACGCGTGAGTCAATTGGCCCAGTAACAGCCCTAGTCAAGGATTGGTTTGTATTACCTGAAGTTATTAACGCAATGAACGTTGTCGGTAGAACTGTCGCTATAGTTGATATTAATGGTGCTGTTTTAATTTCTCATGCAAAAATACTAGAGACTTCTATAGAGAACGAACAGACTCAATTTAAGATTTTTCAATATTATGACTAGGATATTTTTACTTTTTATAATTATTACTTCTTGCTCTACTGCAGATCCAGATCGTACAAGGCGCATGAAGATGTCAGAAATGAGTTACGCAAGTGGTTGCTATCAGGCGTCAATCCATGTATGTGAAAAATACGTAAAGGCTCCAGAAAAGTTTTCTTGTTATGAAGAAATGAATGGCCTTTGTCCAGATGCTGCCAACCGTTTCCGTGATTGGCTAGAGAATAAAAGGAAATAAAATGACAACATATTTTGTACTTAAGCCGGGAATTATATTATGAGCATATATCCAGTACCCCTAAATAAATGGTTTCCTTTTGGCGATCCTAATTATATTGGGAGTTTCATAGAGTATCATAGATGTGTGGCCTGCGGTAAAAAGCCCAAATATTCAAAGGCTTGGGGCCATCATTCTTTACCTTGGGGTTATGGCGAGGTTTGGTGTTCTTTGAAGTGCCTTGATTCTGGTAAAGTAGCAAGACCAGACAAAAGACGTAAGCGCAGAATTAATCGTAGATTTAAACAAGGTAAATTATTTAAGGGGAGTTTAGTATGAGCGAAGAATCAGATTACTTACAATATCGTGGTAAATGTAAAGAAATGTCCGAAGAACTTTGTGCCCAAGATCCAACTTTAACCTTAGTTCGTGGTCATTATTATTGCCATGTTTGGGGAGAGCAGCCTCATTGGTGGTGTACCAAACCAGACGGTACTATCGTAGATCCTACAGCAAAACAGTTTCCTTCCAATGGTTCGGGTGTATACGTGGAGTTTGATGGTAACGTTTCTTGTTCAGAATGTGGTAAAGAAGGGAAAGAAGCTGATTTTTCTTTTGAGTCAAATTACGCTTTCTGTTCAAACCGGTGCCACATGTATTTTGTGGGTCTTGGATAGTTTTGTAAATGATCAGTTGTCCCATTTGTAGTAGAAATTTTAAACAATTGACAAATTCTCATTTAAAAATGCACGATATGTCTCTAGAACAGTTCGCTGTTAAATATCCAGATAATCCCTTACTTTCCGAAGAAACAAAAAATCAAAAACAAGCAGCGGCCAACAAACGAGCCGCAAATGGGTACAGTAGTATATCCAAATACATGAAAGAACGTAGAGGAAAAGAGCTTTTTGAAACAATACGCATATATTGTGCTAATCCTAAATTCTGTGTAAACTGTAAAAATCCCTTATCGTTTAAAGAAAGAGACAATAAATTTTGTAGCGCCAAAAACTGCCTCTACGTGCGCCATTCTAGAGATCACACAGAAGAGAGTCGTAAAAAGCTGTCAGATACGATGAAAGAAAAAATAAGGGTAGATCCAATATTTAAACAGAAAGCATTAAGCAATCTCATTTCTCCGAAAGAAGCTCTTAAACTCAGAGAGGCCTGGAAATATCAGGAAATAAAAAATATTTTAGATATAAAGGAAATACGGCACGAGTTTGAATTCGGAATGGGGAATTTTATTTACGATCTTGCCTTATTTGATACTAAAATCCTAATCGAATTCGATGGATTAGGTCACGGATATCAATGTGTTAAAGAATACGAAGACGAAAAAGATCAATGGGCCATAGAAAATGGGTGGAAAATATTTAGGATCAAAGTTCGATCAAATATGGCTATTGATCCGATTGTATTGAGCGTCCTAAATTTAATCAAATAAGTCATTGACATCCACTCAAATCAGTGGCAATCTTAAATCTGGGCCTGTAAAGGTTTTCGACGGAGGTTTAGGACATTATTATGCGAGCGGTAGTTGATCAACGGCTACCTTAAAAATTGATCAAAAACAAATGCAGAGTTAGACTCTCAAGATTCTTTGTACGAAGAGTACGAAGAGTTACAAGCAGCTTAGAAATAAGAAGTTTGTCGCAGTATCCAGTGACTGTGTAAAATAATTCTGGAAACAACGGCGTCACCTGCCGATCCAAGTGGTGAGTTTGGCTTGCTTCTATACCCGCTTTGGGGTTGCCACACAAAGATGGTGGAGCCCGTCATTTAATCGTGATGGTCCTAAGTCTGAGCCGGACTTTAAACGGCCTACGCTCGTAGATTGATTTTGAAATGATCGACGGACAGGGCTTCGATGCTCTCAGGTCCACCATATTAGACTTGAAGGATTCTGTGGATTGAAGTGCGGTGCTGCCACAGACAGCATAACTGCAAGTAACTCACCATACCGGTAGGTTACAATTTTCCAAGGGTAACTCAGATGGTGAAAAGGAAGTTTGCGGAGTAGTCTTAAGGGAAACGCAGACCGAATGATTGTAACCTTAAAGGTAGAGTACCAGAATGATAAACTGGGTGTCGCATGTTCGAGTCATGCCCCTTGGACCCATTTTTAAAGGAAGTATGAAGAAACTATTAGCCGTATTAATAGCACCATTTACCAAGAAACCAGAGATCGAGAGCCCACTTGATTTTGGTAATTTCAATGTATTTCTTGCAAAAGAAAATGGTTTTCTATTAAAAGAAGTATTCCATTTAAATAGTCGTATCGAAGAACTCGAAAAAGAACTCGAAAAATTAAAAACAGGGAACCTTTTTTAAGGGTTTTACGCTGATCAGGCAACCTGAACGCTTACTGAGCCGGACTTGCACCGACGTTCCATGCTAGGCATGGTCTTAGGCTACTAAAATGATCAGTAAGACTATACCCGATTAAGGGTACTAATAAGAATATATCATATCTTTTTTAAAAATTCACGTATTTTTATTATTGACTAATCCTACCTTATTTGGTACACTAATTACAGTGAAACACCCAACACCAGAATCATTAATAGAACTTCTTAAAGCGGTCGATACAGCTGTATGGGCCTATGAAGTCAACAAACAGTCTAGACGTAAAGGCCAAGTTGATTGGAAGGGCGCTTTAGACGATCTAGTTGCTGCATGGGAAAAATATCAAATAAAACACAGCGATATGGAAGTAGTTACTTCCCAGGGGTCATAATATGGGAATGTTTGATAGTGTAATGGCAAGCTGTCCTAATTGCGGTTCATCCTTAGAATACCAAAGTAAGGCCGGAGACTGTCTTTTAAGAACGTATTGTTTAGATGAAGTTCCTGTAGGAATAGCGATTTCTGTAGATGGAGATCAAACTTACTGCGAAGGTTGTGAGACCTCATACAGGATCGTATTAGATGAAGAGCAACCAAAAACAGTCAAAATGAGATTGGAGCAACCATGAAATTCAAAACAACAGGTCGTGGGTTTGGATACCTAGAATTTGCAGATGACTATGCCCAAGTTTGCACCTTACAACATAGCAGTAATGCCGAAAGAGAGTGTATTTGGCTTGGTCTAAGCAATACCGGACCTCATATGGACAACAAGGATGTAAATAACAGAATGCACCTTAACCGCGTACAGGCTAGACAGATTGCAAAGAAGCTCTTACGGTTCGCAGATACAGGAGAAGTAAAGTGATTTTAGGAGTATTAATTGGGTCCTTATTAACCGCATCTCTGTTCCGTTTTTTAAAAAAGAAACCACTTAAAACCGGTGAAGGTGTCTTCGTGGTACCAAAAGGAGTAAAGTGGGTTAGTGTTTCTGTTAAATGCGGCGGAGGCGGTGGATCTGGAAGGGGCAATAGCGGCTCTTCAACAGCAACCGTAGGTATTACAAATCAGGACACAGATTCTGAAATGGTAATTAAATTAAAATACTAGGAGAAAATATGTCACAAGAAAATCAATTCATCGAAGCTGCAAAAAATGTAGAGCGAGTTAAAGAAGAGCTAGAGCAAGCTTACGAAAAACTAAATGTTATTATGGCCGAACTCGGCACTGATATTTATGCTCAAGACCAAGAAACAAAGTTGGTCTACAAGATCGTTAAACCAAAAGGGATATTTACCTACTACCGTGATCTTGATTATGTCCGTAAGGCCAAAGAGGGCGAACGTGCAGGGACTCTTTCTAAGAAGGAAGCCGAAGAAAAAGGGTTCTCGCTTCAAATGAATGAATATATTTTAGTATCACGAAAAGTACCAGACAATCTGTACCTTACATTTCTTCCAAAAGGAAGCCAAAAACCAGAACGGTTAAGTTTTTTTGTTCAGAAAAAACATTTTGAGCGGTTTCCCAAAAAAGGAATTCCAATACAAGCCTATGAATTGTCAGATTTTATTTTTGCCGATGGCGTATTAGTAAAGAGTAGGTTTTAAAATGACAATCAAATCTCTTTTAGATGAATATATCGATGGTCATCAGACTGCAATTCGTACAATTCGCACATTAAGCGGAATGTTCGAGCCCAAGCATGCAATTGCGATTCTTACCTTAATTTGTGCTATTACGCGGGTTGAAGAGGGCGATTTGGACAAAGAAACTTTTAAGGAGATTTACGCAAAATGATTGGTTTATTTTTTATCTGTATGTTCCTTGCATGTATCCCACTATCTATTTGGTTAGATTGTAAGTCTAAAAAAAAAGAACGCGCCAAAGTTGAATCCGACGCCAAAGAATGGCTTTATAAAGAATTACAGAAGCCACCATTTAAAATTGTGGTAACCGCTAAGAACGGTACGGCTTATGAGTCTAAATTTTTTAAGCCTAACTACGATATTGAACATTTTTTCCATTGGACTTATCTTACGCACACGTCTAAAGAATTGGCCGAGACAAAGATCGAACAGTCTTTTAAGGCTTCCCGATATTTTCATAATGAAACAGATACCTACGTCCCAATATGTGATGTAGAAACCATAAAAGTAGTTCAGGCCGATTAATATGAAAAAAGAAAAGAAACAAGAGCCTTGTCACGGATGTACACAAAGAGAGTTCATAATCAAAGAAATCCAATGGATGGCGCGTAGGTACGCACATGGTAGAGCTACATACGCTGTGAGTACTTATAATGACGCCATTAAATTTGCACAGAAATTAGGCATAGAATTCAAACCAGATCCAATCGATGGTTTAGTTGAAGCAAAAGACGCTCAGTTTGATAAAGAGTGGTTTGCCCAAGATCGTACCAAGAAAGGTATTGATATTGATACCACAAGACCGAAAAAGGGTTGTGGTTGGGAAGATGATGATTAATATGGAAAAATTTAAGATAGGTACAAAAATTAAGATGTACGGGTGTGGAGACGGAAATTCTACTTTTTGGGATGGCGACAAAGCTACCGTTGTTGGATATGATAAATGGGATCGATTAATTTGCAAGCCAACTGATTGGCCAGAAGAAAGACATCACATGCATCCAAAGCAATGTAGAAAACTTATTAAAAAAGGTAAGTCTAAAAAACCCCTGAAACGCAAACTTAAGAATCCACGCACAGGATCTAAATGTGAGGATTTCTTCGCATCTCTTCAATAATATGGAACATACTCAATTTAAGATCACCCTTTGTTTTATCCTATTACCGGTTGCGGCCCTATGCTTTTATTTTGGACTTAAAGATCCTACCATGAAAGAGATTGTTGAGATGGCAGAGAACAAATGTGAGGGTATGCCAGATAGCGATTCCGCCAGAGCATATTGTATGGTTAATTATGTAGATTCTTATTGTACCGATAACTGGAAAAACAAGTCCTGTCATGAATATCAAATGAAAAATTTGAAGAAAGCTATTTTAGGTGAATAGTATGGAACGATTACCGCTATTTGAAGTTTGTAAGGATGTAGGTGGTACTCAGGAAGCCATATTTGAAGGACCAGACGATGGGTGGAACGGAACTATTTTCCAGGTAAAACTCTTGGTGTATACAAACGGAGGCATGGACATTCATCGCCAAACCGGTTCACAGTATCAAGAACATATCAAGGAAGCAGAAAAAGTCCTTGCATCTAGGGGTCTTATGATTGATCCAGAAGATAGGGGCGCTGTTGGATGTACTGGAATGTACCGAAGAGTTATTAAAAATAAAATTGACTTTACCAAAGTATAATGATATACTATTAAAAGAAAGAAGGATCAATATGAACCCAACTAATTTTCCAGGCAATGTAAAGAAAAAACGTACCGTAGCTCTTGAGAACCTCAAGAAACAACTAAGTGGATCCAAGAACACAGACACCACGGATTCCGGCCTTAACAATAAAGTTCAATACGTAAAAGAACAAATTGCAATTCTTGAAGCTAAACTAAAAGGATAATTAAAGTTTGCGGTAGGTGAGTTGGTCTGGGGTAACTCCTCACGGTGGTTCGATTCCACCTTCGCTAAGGCAGGTATAAGTACGGTTCGATTCCGTCGCCTACCGCAATTCATAAAGGTATACTATGAAATTAGTCACATATCCAAGCCCCATTCTTCATAAGAAAGCCAAAGATGTTGACCAATTTGGTATCTGGGATGAAACCATTGATCAAATGATTAAGATAATGGAAGAAAAGAAGGGTTATGGTTTGGCAGCCAATCAGGTTGGTCTGGACATGAATCTGTTTATTATGTATCCAGACAAAGGGTTTGCGCCTAGAGCTTATCTCAATTGTGTGATCACTCGTCGTTTAGGCGAACCGATTAAGATGCAAGAAGGATGTCTAAGCTTACCAAATGTTGGACATGAAATTCTTAGATATAATCAGGTTGCCATAGCCTATAATGATAAAAATGGTACTCTGCATATGGAAACATTGCCAGAAGGCGTTGTGTCTCAGTGCGCCCAACACGAGGTTCAGCATCTTCAGGGAATGCTTTATGTTGACAATTTAGATATGATTAAGAAGGGTAGAGTTCTTAAACAATACAGTAGGATTAATTTCGGTAAGTCTAAATGTTAATTGCTTCTAACTTTCATGATTATTACGATTCTGCCATGGGACTTGGTATAGACAAGACCGTGGTCTATAACCGAAAAACATCTAAGATTCTTAAGCCTAATAAGACCAGACAAACCCCACTCCATGATCTTATAGAAAAACTCCCACCAAACAGACACCACGATTCTTGGTGGACTAAAGGCGGAATACTTTTGATTTGTGGGGAAGCAATTCCTTTTGTCCAATTCGACCATTATCTCCATGGCAAGTTCAATTTTTACTCTGCCCATAAAGCGGTTGATTTCGCTCTAGCCAAAGGAATTCCCTTTTCTAGTTACTGGAGCTTCTGGCGAACTCACTATGTTGGCAATCCAAAAGGAATCGAACATTTCTTTAATGACAAGGCATTTTCTGGACTCACAAGATTACACGAAATTTACAACTGTCCGGTGATCCTATGCGAACGTCCAGACAAGGAAGATAAGGCAATTACCTTGAATCCTAACCTTAAATTGCTTAGTTATCAAACACAAAAAGATCCATATACACTCTTCCAAAGTATATATATGTTCATTAGCGGCGTACTGGGTACTCCACCAAAAGAACCTAGACCTATCAGTGATGAGATAAAAGCTGCAAACCATGGTCATGATTCCCCTTATTCCTTTAGAACAATGCCTGGTACCAAAAGAAGTAGAAGAAAATGAAACAGTGCATTAAATGTAAAGAATGGAAATCATTAGACTTATTCAATACAAGAACTTTTGGACCAAACAAGAAGACTTGTCCTCGTTCAATTTGTAAGAAGTGTAAGAACGCGCATGCTATTCAGTGGAGGAAAGATCATCATGAGAAATCATCCCAATGGTATAGAAGTAGAAATTTAAAAAAGAAGTACGGTATCACAATAGACGATTACGAAAATATGTTACGAGAACAGAAAAACAAATGTGCTATTTGCAAGAAAATCCCTAAAGATTTTAAATATAAGTTCGGCGTAGATCACAACCATAAAACCGGTAAAATAAGAGGATTACTCTGTACAAAGTGTAATACGGCCATAGGTAAATTGGACAGCAAGAAACTATTAAGAAGTGCTATACGGTATTTTGGTAAATATGGGGAGTGATTTTATCTATAACTGAATAAAATCAACGGTTTATACCATATGACCGATAGTAATCCAATCTTTTAGGTAAGTCTGTAAGAGTATATGACTAAAATTTAAGGAGAAAAAACCATGTTACAATCTTCATCTCTTCCCTTTCTAATCTCGGGCATGGGCGACAATACTGCTGGTGCCGAGCTTATTAACGCAATCCAAACTCAAGCCCTACTTTCACCGTCCTCTTTTACCCGACTTGAGAGTTGTTTTGGGGAAAATCAAGTTGCACAAAATTTTCAAAACTGTATCTTAGGAAATTATGCCTTGAGTGCTCGTGACATCGAATTCGTTACAGACGGTTTCGAATTACCTATCGCATCTTTAGCAGACGTTTTATCTAATTTGGCTGGTGGTGTAGGTATCGGAGTGCCCATTCCTAATACTGGTCCTCAAAATATCTCTATGCCATCTGGTTTCAGTGCTAGCACTGTTACTCAAGGACCTGCACAACAACCTGTTATTTCTCTCTCAATGCCAGCCGGAAGCGCTTTCCCTAGTTTTGGAGCCGGAGCATATTTCACTCTATTTACCGCTGGTAATACAAATCAGTACGATATTTGGTACAATGTATCGGGCGGAACTAACGTTAATCCAGCTCCTATCGGTTTTACCGGTATCGAAGCTACCATCCTCAGTTCTGACTCGGCTGCTGCGATTGCCACTAAAACCCAGGCCGCAATTGCTTTGGATGTAGCTGCTGCGACCTCTTCAGTCTCTAGCAACAAAGTTACTGTAATTCCAACGGTTGTTAGTCAAGCGGCTGCTCTTCCTACATTTTCTCCAAATGCTGGTACTTATGGATCTTCACAAACTGTTAGTTTAAGTTCAGCAACTGCTGGTGCTTCAATTTATTATACTACTGACGGAAGCCAACCTTCTATCAATAGTTCACTTTACAGCGCTCCTATTACTGTTAGTGCAAGTGAACAAGTTAATGCTATTGCTATCAAAAACGGATTTGCTAACTCTATCGTAAATGGAGCAGCCTACATTATCGGTGGAAGTCAAGTTGCAACTCCAACTTTCTCTCCTGTAGCCGGAACTTATGCTGGTAGCCAAATGGTTACCGTTTCTTCCCTTACTTCTAGCGCATTATTTTACTACACTCTTGATGGATCAACCCCAACTACTGGAAGTACTGCATATGCAGGTCCAATTCTGATCAATGCATCTGAAACTCTTAAGGTTTTAGCTGTAAAGGCTGGATTGAGCAACTCTGCCGTTGGAAGTGCTGCTTATACCATTAGTGCATTAGGACCAGCTCTTCCAAGTCTTGGAGCAGCTTCTGCATATAGAATTTTGTCAGAAAGTGGTATCAGTGATACTTCAGGATCTGCAGTTACTGGCGAAATGGGTGTTTCCCCAATCGCTCACACAGCAATTACTGGCTTCACACTCACCTTAGATGGTTCTGGTCAATTCTCTACTGCTCCAAATGTAACTGGACATATCTTCGCAGCAGATTACAGTGCTCCAACACCTGCTAACCTTACCACTGCAGTTGCTAATATGACTACTGCTTACACAAATGCTCAAGGACTTACTACTCCTACACAAACCAATCCAGGCGCAGGTGCTCTTGGTGGTTTAACTCTCGCTCCAGGATTATACAAATTAACCGTACCAACTTCTATTACCGGAACGTTAACCTTAAACGGTGGCGTGAACGACACTTGGGTATTCCAATGTTCTTCTACCTTGAATTTAGCTAGTTCTGCTCAGATCGTAATGACTGGCGGAGCACAAGCTTCAAATGTAATGTGGGCTGTTGCTGGATCCGTAACCGCTGGGGTATCAAGCGTATTCAGAGGAACAATATTGGCCAGTACAAACGTGGCAATGCAGACTACTTCTACATATCACGGAACAGGTATTTATGCTCAGACCGCAGTTACTCTCGACGATGTTGCAGTTAGTTCATAATCCTTAGACCTCCAAATTCCTCCGTATCCAAGCCTCCTAAATTAATTTTTAGGGGGCTTTTTAGTATTGACTTGCGTACTAATTAACGATATATTCTATGAAGTGACAGCGGCGTGGAAAGCAGTTTGAGTCTTTACTGGACGTGACGCCCCAGAAACTAAGAGACACGCAGATCTAAATGTAGGATTTAGGAATGAACGGGAGCAGACAATACATTGGGTAGCCCTAGTAGTATCCTTGTCAGAGTAGCGACTGACCTGTCACGAAATTTTTGTTCATGGGATTGACCATTAACCTTTTCCATGAGCGCCCGTCACGCGCCTTAAAATGGGTTTCATGTGGTGACGGGTTTATATTTAGGAGAATTATGGAATTTAAAGCTTTCCCAGAAATTAAAAAATTAGGTTCGGTAGTCATGTCAATCACGCAAAAGATTCATGGTACAAATGCTCACATTCTTGTTTACCGTAAATTTAAAGATGTCCACGATGGCGTTGGTTCTATGCAGGTAGAAGATGGATTCGATCTTGCATGTGGATCACGCACACGATTCATAGTTCCTGGCGATGATAACTACAATTTCGCCACACATGTTTACGCAAACAAGCAGGCTTTCATCGACCTTCTTGGAGAAGGTCGTCATGATGGCGAATGGGCTGGCAAGGGCATTAACTCAGGAGAAGGTTTAGAACAAAAAGTTTTCGTTCTTTTTGACTATTATCGTTATAAAGATAAGCCGCTTCCACCACGAACCGTTCTTGTGCCAGTTCTTTATGAGGGTCCAATTGATCTCAATCAAGTCCAAATTGCAATGGATGAACTCAAAACAAATGGCTCTAAACTTAGTTCTGGATTCATGCACCCAGAAGGCGTTGTCGTTCGTATTAAAGACGAGCGATATAAAGTTGTATTTGAGGAAGAAGAAACCCAATGGACTGGAAAACCCAAGAAGGGGAATTCTGGAGAAAATACTAAGCCTAAAATCGACGTATCTCATCTCTTACAACCTATTCGTCTCGAAAAACTTCTTTCAAAAGATGAGCGCTATTTAACTGGTTACCCTAAATCCCTTCCACAGATTACTAAAGACTACATTGCGGATTTGATCAAAGAAGGTCAGATCACAGGAACAGATGCAGAAGTAAAGGGAATGACTAAAACTATGGGCGGACAACTGTTCAGATTCATCCAAAGTGAAATTGAAACTAAGCACGCAATGAATATCAAATAAGCAATTTTAGAGGGTTCAATGAACATAGTAATCTTTTGCTTTTTATTGATTCCTCTTTTTTCCTTTACGTTAATTGGACTTAGTTTTATTTTTAAGAAGAAAAAGAGAAAACCGAAATTGATCTTACACCATGGCGGTAAAAAATGAGTTCAGATAGGTTCTTCTTATCAAAGGAAGAGCAGTATTTTTTAGTGGAAATGCTTGAACTTTCTGATGTACAGGAAGCTTTCGATAGATTTACAGAGATCTTAGTAGAAGAACGATGTGATCCACAAAAAGTAGATAAGTATATTAAAAAAATTCTTGAAGCGCATAACAAGAAGAAGGGTAAGTAGTATGATAAGTATGGAAGATGTTGAAGAGTTAGTTTACCAATACATGATTAAAAACGGTCGATCTCCAAAATACATTTTGTTAGACAAAGATTCGTATGATCAATTTAACAAAAGGGCGGTTGCCAAAGAAAGAATTGCTGGAGTAGAGGCAATTAAAGAGTATCGCGTAGTCACATTACATTCATCGCATTCCACACTGCCCATAGATATTTTGTCTATAGACACATACAAAACCATTTTTGAGGCCGTATCATGAACGGTTTTACAGAAGAGCAGAAGAAAAACTTAAAAGTAATAAATAAGAAATTTTATTTTAAAGTAGGAGCATTGACACTCAAGATCTTCCTGTTATTGCTTTTTGCCAATTTCTTGGTTGTATTTGTGGACGCATTTTATGTACACTCTAAAGTATTCACATTTGTTATGAGTTTTTCTGCTGGATTTTGTTTTTCTCGATTACTTCTTGAAAATTTGCGTATTTTAGGAGATAATTTAAAAGCGGATACGCTTAAAATTCTTCAAAATAAAGAGTAATATAAGATGTTGTTTTTATATCGAATTAAATGGCACTTTCATTGCTTATTTAGATTTCATTGTCCGACCACCATATGGTTAAGCGATAATACTTTTGTTGGATGTGACGATTGCAGAACCGTAAACGATAAAAAGGGCAACTTATACACTTACCACAGATAACAAATAACAGTTTAGTTTCAAAACAATAATATAGGTACAACAAGATGAAGAATGCGTTCGATGTTTTTTCCGCTAAATGGGCACAAGATATTTATTTACAGAAATACTCTAAAGATGGAGTAGAGACATGGGCTGATACCTCCAAACGAGTTACGGAAGCTGTGTGTTCTCAACTTCTAGACAGTAAAACCAAAGAAAAGATTTACAATATGATCCTCGAAAGGAAATTTATTCCTGGAGGTCGCTATCTTTATTCTGCTGGAAGAGAATTCCATCAGGTAAACAATTGTTTTTTATTTAGGGCAGAAGATAGTCGAGAATCTTGGGCAGAGATACAACATAAAGTCACTTCCTCCCTTATGACCGGTGGAGGAATTGGAGTAGAATATTCAAAACTTAGATCTGAAGGGGAAATTATCAGACGTACTGGGGGTCGCTCTACGGGTCCTATAGCTTTAATGAATATGGTAAATGAGGGTGGCCGTTACATTATGCAAGGCGGACAACGTAGATCTGCTATTTGGGCAGGCCTAGAATGGTCTCACCCAGATGTCTTTAAATTTATGCACCTTAAGGATTATTCCGACGCTCTTAAGGCGGCTAAGTTAGCAGACCTTAATTTTCCGCTTCCTATGGAGCTAACCAACATTTCTGTAGTCTATAATACAGAATTTTTTATTGCTATTGAGAATCCAGAACACCCAAAACACGAATTAACCAAGAAAGTATGGCTTGATAATTGCTTTCAAGCTTTCTCTACTGCAGAACCAGGAATGAGTTTCAATTTCAGGAAAGATAACGAATCTCTTCGTAATGCCTGTACTGAAGTAGTCAGCGAAGATGATTCTGACAAGTGTAATCTAGGAACTCTTTGGCTTAATCGCATGAAAGATAAGAGGGATCTAGCAGAAAGCACCAAACTTTCCACTCTCTTTCTCCTTTGTGGGGGTATGTACAGTGATGTTCCAACCGATAAGATCAGAGAAATTGGACTGAAAAACAATCGAATCGGTTTGGGATTAGGTGGAATCCATGAATGGCTTATGGCCAAGGGTCAGGAATATGAGGTAACACCAGAACTTCATAAACTTCTATCCGTATACGAGCAAGAAAGCGATTCAGCGGCTTTTATGGGAGCTAAACAATTAGGGGTATCTGTTCCTAAGGGCGTTCGCGCAATCGCTCCAACAGGCACGATTGGCATCATTGCAGAGACCACTACTGGTATTGAACCACTATTCTGTAAGGCCTATAAACGCCGTTACTTCAAAGAAGGTAAATGGATGTACCAATATGTTGTTGATGGATCGGTCAAAAGACTTCTAGAACAGGGTATTAAGGTTGAAAATATCAAAGATGCCGGAGATCTTACTTTCAAACAACGAGTTAAGTTTCAAGCCGATGTCCAAAATTATGTTGATATGTCCATTTCTAGTACTTGCAACATGGAAAGTTGGGGATCTTCTACTAATAACAAAGACAATTATGAAAAGAATGCGGCGACATTACTCAAGTATGCCAAGCGGTTACGTGGGTTTACGGTATACCCAGATGGTGCTCGCGGTGGACAGCCATTAACCAGATGCTCTCTGGAAGAAGCTTTGGCTGACGAAGGAAAAGTTTTTGAAGAAACTGAAAATGGTTGTCTTAATGGCGTATGTGGTTTGTAATTGACTTAACAATATTTTTTTGATATATTTTAGATAGGAGTTCTATATGATGAATACTAATTTCGTTCTTATGTTGGCCACTATGTTATCGACACCATTCCATTTCAAGGATTGTGTAGTTGTAACCAAAGGTTTTTATGAAGGATGTAAAGGCACAGTAGAACATCAGATCCAAGTAGATCCACCGGTATACGATGTAGATTTGGATTGTAAGGGTTCAATTGTTCCAGAATCTTTTAAAGGCGATGAGCTAAAGAAGTGTACAAAATGAATAATTTAACTCTTTTTGTTGCCAACAAGTTAATGTCCTATTGTGAAAAAAGAAGTAAGACACTTCGTATTACTGGTACTGGAGGCCCGCAGGACGTTTATCTAATCCGATACTATGTAATCAAATCAAAGTATTTTAATTTCTTTATCCATCAATTTTTACGTTCTGATCGGGACGATCTACACGATCATCCTTGGGATTTCTGTACCTACTTGGTTCGTGGTGCTTATACAGAAAAGAAATTTAATCCTCAGACAAAAGAAGTAGAATTAACACGCAGACAGTCTGGAGCAAATTCTTTAATTTTTACAAGAACTTCTGGAAACTCTACAAGGTTGATGGATGATATCAAAACATATCCAGTAGCAAAAAATAGATTTGTTTGGAGAAAAGCAACAGATCAGCATCAGGTTCTAACCGATCATTCTTATAGATTAAACGAAAAAGAATTTGCTCCATTAACTTTTTGTTTTACTGGTCGTACTAAGCGAGATTGGGGTTTTATTAAAACCCTAAATGATGGTGTTGCTATTAATGGAAATATCGTTAAGCCAAATACTCGTAGATGGGTTGATTGGCGGGAATATCTTGGTCTACCATCGGATACTCCAGGAAGAGGATAAATGAATAAGCTTTTTGAGTTGAAATTTGGGTCGGCTCTTTACGGAACAACTACTCCAAAGTCTGATCTCGATTTTAAGTCCATTTATTTGCCTACGGGCCGTCAAATCGTATTAAACGACTACCACAAAACGGTAAACATGAGTCGAAAGAAGGCCCATGGAGAGCGCAATAGTAAGGACGATGTAGATATTGAGATTTTCTCGGTTGATCAATTTTTAAAATTATTCGCAGAAGGCCAGACCATGGCCCTTGATATGATCTTCTCCCCAGACGAAATGTTTACGGCAAAGAACCCCGCTAACTGGTACATCTTCAAAACAATTCGGGATAATAAAGAGAAAATTATTTCTAAGAATGTTAATGCCTTCATTGGATATGCTCGTAAACAAGCTGCAAAGTATGGCGTAAAAGGTACTCGCATGGATGCCCTTAAAATGGCTATCGGTTCCTTAGAAACCTTTCCTCCATATGACAGATTAAGAGATCACGAAAAAGGAATTCTTGATTTAATTTACCATACGCAATCGTTGGTTAATCTCGAAAAAACGCCGCTTATAGAAATGGTAATGAAACCAGACCCTAAAGGCGAAATGAATCAACCTCACCTAAAAATTTGTGGTCGCTTTATTCCCATGGCAATTAGAGCAAAAGACGCTTTAGACATTGTTAGTCGAATCTATGCAGAGTACGGATCTCGTTCACGCAAGGCAAATATTGCCGGTGGAGTATGTTTTAAGGCTCTTTCCCATGCTGTTCGAGTAAACAGTGAAGGCCTAGAACTTCTTCGTACTGGAAATATCACATTCCCTCGTCCAGATGCGGAATTGCTAATTAAGATCAAGACCGAACAACTGCCATTCGAACAAGTATCTGAAATGATTACTTCTGGCCTAGAAGAATTGGTCGAGGTAGAAAAGACTTCTACTCTTCGAGCAAAACCAGATCTTGAATGGATCAAGGATTTCGTTTACCATGTTTATTCTGATGAAGTAAAAAGAGAGATCAAATGAAGTATCTATACAAAATTTTAAGACTGTTTTTCTGTCCACATAGATTCCATACTATGGATTCCATAGACATATTTGATCAAGAGATAAGCACGAAACGTCCCGTGGCTCGTAAGTTGGTCAGTAAATGTAGATATTGTGGAACCATTAAGGTATTTAGAGTATGAAAGCCCTCTTTGTCGATATCGATGGGGTCCTAGTTTCAGTTAGTTCGATGATTTGTAATAATCGTTTGAATTTGTTGGGTTTAACGAATACCGTTAGTTCTAAAGTTCTTGATCCAGTTGCGATGTCAAATCTTCAATATATTTTAGAAGAAGTCCCCAAAGTCGAAATAGTTATCACTTCTAGTTGGAGAAAACACTACACCATAGAAGCTCTGCAAGAAATGTTTGACCAGTACCATATTTCAGGATCCTTTATTGTTGGCGTAACCCCAGTTTTGGAAAATGGATATAGAGGCCACGAGATCGCTCTTTATTTAAAGTACCATCCAGAAATTACAAATTTTGTAATTATTGATGACGGAACAGACTTAGCGCCCTTTATAGACAGGTTAGTACAAATAGATAGCAAGAACGGACTTACATTTTCCGATGCAGAAAAAGTAATTCAAAAATTTGGAGAGAACAATGAAAAAGAAGGCCACTAAAAAAACCAAAAGTAAACCTTATCATGTCGTATATTATGTCGAGGATGCCACTCCCGCTATGAGGAAATTCTATTCATTGGAAGATATGGAAACCTTTTTTAGGGAATTCAATGCTCAATACGATAAAGAAGGCAGATACACTGGAACCTATTTAGATTTTTGTATTACTAACATTTCTGGGGAAATTAAATTTCTTTAATGAAAACATACGGCGATATCCCACAAGACCATGAGGATCTCATAAAAGAACTAGGTGTTCTATTGGACTATCTCATTCTCAACAAAGATGCTTTGCCACATCTTGCATACTCTAAATGTATGACTTCAGTTGCCCATGATTATTTTGCCATGGATATGGAAGAAGAAGGTGAAAAATATCTAAAATTTGCTGCCGACCACAGCCCAGGATATTTTATGGCCCCCGTACTTTGTGAAATGGAAAAGGATCCTATATTTACGCATTTGATTTCCGATCTTAAAGAAAATCCATTTGCACTAAAGGCAATGATTGGTTTGGGTTTTGAATATGAATAGAAGTGGGAATACTCCTAGGCTAGTATTATGTTTGGTATGGATATTATTGGGATTTTTTACAATTAAAGCAATAATCAAGAACATGACTGAGATACAGAAAAATCTTGATACTCCAAACCCTATAATAAAAAAATTTGGTCTAGAAAATAACATGTAAGGTTTCGTAAATGAAGATAGACCTAAATAGGTACATCGTAAATAAGAATTTTGTACAAAAATTTTACAAAACACATAAGGTGAGTTACGATCTTGGGAGTGCAATTTCGGTTTGCGCCACAAGTACTGGGTGCCCCTGCGTGGTGGTAGCTTTCTATTTAGGTGAAGATATTGGTTTTACGCCAGAATTGATCGTGATAATCGATAGACTTATAAAATTTTACAGATACACTGAATTTATTGGTGCGCCAGAATCTTATTATGAAGCGATTAAATGACACAAAAGCCTCTTTATGTATCGTTTAAAGGATAGTTATGGCAAAGATAGATACCCTAAAGACCGCTAAACGGTGTAAGCAAGCCATAGAAATGGCTACAGACGGCTATAGTACCCTAAAAGATGTGCGTAAAGCTAATAGAAAAGAACGACAAAAAGGTCGTCAGATAATAAAAGAAGAAGTTAAGATCTACGAAAAAAACAAGAATTAATATTGCGGGTGGGGCGCAAATCCCACTCTGGATGTTTACCTATGCAGTATCTACCCTGCACTCGATGCGTTCAGATTATCGTCCAACGCACAATAAGGCTCCAGCCTTAGATATATTAGGCGTGTCTCTCGTAGGCGTATTTCTATCTTAAACTGGAGCGCACGACTCTTCCAGTACCTAACTAGCTTTCCACGCAGCCGCAAATTTTTTATAAACTCAAATCGTAATCGTGAAGAAACTCATGAAGTTTATTTCTTGTATTTTGTAATTCGTCGATTGTTTTTTGGTCATGAGCATCACTATTGTATTTTAAGATACCTCTTAGGTATTGGTCTAGATCCCAAAGAGCAAGTTTATAACACCCACCATTTTTGGCTGACTCAAACTCTTCCTTTTCTTCTGGTAAATTAAATTCCAGTATTGCTTTGGGCATATGATTTCCTTAACAGTTAAATTTAGCTTCGATAATCCCAGATTGCAGCACGCGACGCATTTCGTCAGAAATTGGCAATGAGGATCCCTGATGAATTTTACTCAATTCTTCTTGATGCTTTTTATCGCCATGAGAAGGATCGATCTCGTGCTTAAAAACCATATTTAGATGATTTTTAATAATAGTGGTTTCATTTTCTCCTATATGTGTAGGATTAGAAACCTCAAGGAAACCCTGGAGCCAATATGCAAAATCTCTAGATGTCATACCCCAGTACTCCCAAATCCACCCGCACCACGCTGGGTATTGTTTAACTCTTCGACTTCAACAAACGAACCTTGAATAATTGGACAGATAACGCCTTGAGCAATACGATCACCCTTGTTAATGTATTGCGCTAAACTTACACCATATAGCCCAGCACTGTATGATGGATGTACTTGAATGTTAGACATAATCACACAAACTTCTCCGCGATAATCGGCGTCAACAGTTCCTGGACTATTTGCTACTCTAAGAGGTGTTCTTAAAGACGTCCCAGATCGTGGGCGAATTTGAAGTTCGTAGCCTTCCGGTATTTCAAAAGATAGTCCTGTTTTAATCAGAACCGTAGTGCTAGGTTCGATAGCTACATCTTCAATGGCAACCAAGTCAAAACCGGCAGCGCCTGGAGTTGCGTATTTTGGTATGATGGCATCTGGATGCAATTTTTTAATTTTAACTCTCATTTTTTCTCATCGCACTTCTTACAAAATTCATATTTTTCATTTAGTCCCTGATAGATCGCCCATTCGTGGGAACAGGTCCTGGCTTCTGGTTCCATGCGAGCCCAATCTACCCCAACATCTGGAAAAATATTGGCAGTAGCGGCTTCAGCTTCTAATTGTAGCCACTTACTCATACCAACCATTCGAGGGTATTCTTCTGAATCATCTTTAATATCATCATTAAGACTTCCCAAGAGATACCTAAAAGCGTCAAAACAATCATCATCGTAATCGTCGTCATGCATAAAATTAATATATCACTTAATTTCAAGAAAACACTTATTAAAATAGATATTTGCTTCTAATTTAATAATCTGCTCCTTCATCCTATTGGCCTGATTCGTGAATAACTTATCTAATTCTTCTGATTTGCCAGTAACATTCCTCAAACTTAACTCAATTAATCTTTCTAAGTACTTAATTTCCTTAGTATTTTTGTTTTCTTTTGTCTTTTTTACGACCTTTTTGGGTTTTTTGGTCTTTTTAGCCATACTATATTTATACCCTATTTAAAGGTTGAGGTCAAGTGATATAAGTAAGTAAAGGTTAAACCGTCAATCTTATCTTATAAGGGTCTAATTTTAATCTGGGGTCTTCACAATGTCATTAGAAACAAAACTTAAAATTGGTGCGGATACCTCAGAACTTGAGAAGGCATTTTCGACATTAATCAAAAAGATTCAAGGGGATGCAGATAAGTTAAAACTTGGCTCGACTTCATCCAAAAACGCTGCCGAAAAGACCTCTTCAGATGTATTTAGGGAGAATCTAGAGTCTACAAGATCTAAAGAGAAATCTACTAGGCTTGATCAGCAAGCTGTTCAGATCGCTAATAGGGCATTAGACGACAAAAAAAGAAAACTAGAAGAGATTTCAAGAAAAGAAGTTGAATCCGTTAAGAACGAAAAAGAAAAGGCTTATTGGACAAGGGAGCGCAATAAGGCAGAAGAAGACTACAATTCCATTCTAAAGACTAGAGATCGCCTTCAGCAGTCCTTAAATCCTAAAGGCGGCAAGACGCCTTCCCCAGGCGGCGCTGGCGGTGCAGGTGGAAGCGCATTCAATATGCCTAAAGGCGGTATTACCAGTCTTTCCGGTCTCATTGGAGCCTTGGGCGTTCCTGGAATGATAATGGCTGGTATCGGTACAGCCGTTGCTGGGATTAAAGGAATAGAAGCTACAAGAAGGGTATTTGCGGAATCCCAATTTCGAACCAGGGAAATAGAGGCTCAGACCTTTCAAACCCAAGGACAAGGCGGTCAAAGACTTAATTCCCTTTTAAATGGTGGTGCCGCAGAAGATTTGACATTCAATTCCGATCGATTACAGGCGGCTCAGTACGCCCAAGATAAAATTGCAGGTAGGTATAAGGCTAATACAAAAACGCCACAAGGAATGCTTGGAAGTTTAATATTTGGTGAGGAAGGCTCAGGAGCCCTCCAACATGGTAACTTCATGCAGGCCTTTAGATCAATAGCAGGACGATTTGGTTCTAAAGATCAACAAAGAGAATTTGAAGAAACAAAGAAAAATGAACAAGCTCAAGCCCAAGAAGAACAGTTTAATGCCATTAAAAATGGTCCAGAAAGAGGGATCAGAACCGCAGCAGCTAACAGGTACCTACAAACATATCAGACCGATTTAGGGACACAGAGACAGTTGGGGTTAAACGATGAAGAATTAAGGGGCAATGGATATGGACTTGGCGGTAAAGGCTTTTACGGTAAAGTAGAAGACGCCGGTTTTACAGATCAACAGGGAAGAACGGCGGCATCCAATATCATTGGTGCTGGTGGATCAACAAGATCTGCTAGAGGAAATTCAATTACGGCACTTCAAGCCGAAAGAAATTTAGATGTTACGAATGCCAGTCAGGTATTAGGAAAACTTTCTGGGTCTATTGGATCTGACACTGGCTCAAAAGACGCATTTATAAAAATATTGGCTGAAGGAACTAGAACTGGATTAGACGGTAGCCAATACAGAGAAGAAAACAGAAAATTTATTGAATCTGCTGCAACCATTGTAAATAGATCCGGTGCTTCAAGTTCTGAGGGCCTAGATCAGATTTTGAGTACAGTCGGTAAATTCTTTGGTGGAGATAAGACTACAAGAGGTATCGAGGCTGGTCAGAATGCATATGAACTATATAGACAAAAATCCGTAGAACAAACTGGTCCAACCGGAACAATGCGTGCTGCCGGAATCATTAAAAATCCAGTCCTCAATAAGTTAGATACTTTTTCTAGGGCAGCACTTTTTAATATTCCAATTGATCAATTAACAGTTGATAACCCTATGGTCCAGAAATTGGCAGAGAATGCTTCTAGGGCTGGAAATCCAATAAGTCCTGAGCAAATTATTCAGGAAGCAAATAAAGTAACTGCTGCGTCTCAAAATAAATTTAAAAGCAGTGACACATCGATTCAAAAACTTAAAGATCTTAAGAAAAAATACGGTCTTCAGTCTGTTTTGGATACTTCCTCTTTAACCAAAGATCAACAAAAAGAAGTTAGTTCTGCTTTGGGTCAAGCAGAGATAAATGCAACGGTTGAGAATCCAGATTTAGGAAAAGACTTCCGTTTTGCTGGAGCCTATGTTGACGCACAGGCGTCTGGAGATGCAAAACAGCAAAATAAAGCTCTAGAAGATGCAAAGAAAGCCCAATTAGAAGCAGGCGTTGGTGGAAGGGCTGGAGATGCTACGAATGCAATTCAAGCTCAGGGAGATAAACTTTTCAATAATTTATTTTCCAGTTTACAATCTCAGATTGCTCCAACAAAAGATGCACTTGATAAATTTGGACAAAATATTGCAAATCTAGTAAAAATAATGAATACTTCCGCCGATGCGGTAGAAAGAGCGAAAGCAGTAACTCAATTAAACAATTTCTTAGGAATACCCGCCCAAGCACCTAATCAGCAAAGTGCGGGTCCTCCTAGTCCTTCTGGGGGTAGTCATTAATCATGGCAGCCAACCATACAGCCTACACTTATGATATTCTACCTAATGGATCTAATGCCAATGATCTTGCAAATGACATTTTTGTTCACCAAACAAGTCCTGCTTGGGTATTAACTTTTTTAAGATGGAAAGTTAGAGATACTTTAAGAACTACACCTACAAATACTCAAAACTATTCAACTATTGCTTCTCAGCCATTGGTTGTTGAAAACGATTGCCTTCAATTGACTGTTTCTGATTCAAAATCCGTACTTACACCCTCTATGTCGGCCACATTGGTAATTACTGATGTGAATTATGAAACCGAGTTGAGCCCAGGAGATTTTGTTTTCGTTAATATGCTTAATTGGGAATCAGAGGCAAGAAGGGTTGCCGACAATGCCAGAGCACAAAAGCCAATAAATGGCATCAATGATGGGTTTAAAGGATTTTTTAAAATTCAAAGTGCTAGAAAAATATTAAATACCGATCCTCAATCTGGAACTAAATACTATTCAATTCAGATTACCGCTTTTGCTTTTACAGAATTCAACAACTGTATTTATTTCAATCCTTATTTGATAGATAAGTCCGATCAAAATACTTTGCTTTTTGCAAATCAAATCGGTATCGATTGGGCCAATCTGCAAACCGAAAAAGGCCTAACGAAAATTCAGTCCGTAATGCAATATCTTATCAATTCTTTTATTGGAACCGGATTAGATGACTTGGGAAGAAAAACAAATAGCGCTGCTCCCGTAACGCCAAATGTACACTTTTTTATGCCACAAGGGGTTGGGAATTTACTTGGTCTTTCGCACTTGCAATCGGCCAAAGACGCATATAATTATCTTTTCGGAATTCAACAATATTCCGCAAACTCAAATGCCACTTTAGCTCAAGGAATGAATCCTTCTGGAGTACCTCAGAATGCAACGGCACAGGGTAATGGACGTTTTATTTTCTTGCCAAATCCTGTCGAAGGCGATACAGTAACTAAACCAGAGTACTGGAATCAAATTAAGGCATGGGCTATTTTGAATCAATTTACTAATGCTCCATTAAATGAACTTTATACATGCTTTAGGGTTGCCCCAAGTGGAAGTGTCATGCCAACTCTAGTATTTAGACAGATACCCTTTACGACCGATAATTTTGCAAATGGATCTTATAAAGTTACAAGGTTTATGTCAATACCAAGATGGAATATCCATCCATCCTTAGCTTTTGGGTTTAATTTGGGAAAAGATGAGGCCCTAAGAATGAATTTTGTTCAGTATTACGGAAGATCTGTAAGTGGACCTGCAGGCTTTGACATTTCAGACGAAACCGCACAACAAAATTATGTTTATGACATTGATGATGTAAGAAGGAATGGTTTGCGTCCATATGTTGTTACTTCTGAGTTCGACAGACTTCCTCAGGCCCCTTATAGTGCAAATGGATTTAGATCTCCAGGATGGGCAAGAATCATGGGAGATTCTTTAATTGGTGGACACCTTAAATTTAGCGGAACAATTAATTGGGTTGGAATACCAGAACCTATTGCAGTGGGAGACAATCTACAATTTGATAAGACCGTTTATCACATTGAGGGAATAAATCATACGGCATACCAACAGCCAGATGGAAAAAAGTTTTTTAGAACCGATACGACTTTAAGTTCCGGCGTTAGCATTCAAAGTGGTAATCAGGTTGACTATAGTGAAATGAGTTTTGGTAGCGGTTACGATAAACGCACTAATGATTACGATACAACACAGATTCTTCCGGGTGTATCTGAAGCACAAGACACAGTTTATAGAACTGACAATCCAGAACCTCCTCCTATTGCTAATTCCAACTCTTTTACTCAACCAAACACCAATACCGGAATAAATAAATTCAAGAGGACTCCATAAATGAGTACCAAATTAGCTAGCGGCACAGTTGTTCCTTTCGGTTTGTTGTCCCCAAATGGTAGTGAGACAGCAGTTGCCGCCTTTAATCGTTCCTATAAGAATACTGGTATTAAAGCCGGACTAGTAAAAAGATCCTATGCTCCTACCGACCCACAAAACCAAAATGGTCTCTGTACAGAGTATGATGTTTTAACAATTGAACAAAATGAAAACAAAGGATCGACTTCAATTCTGTACAAAAACTGTCTTTCTACGCAGGGCTTTGGTTCTATTGCAGATTATCTTGAATTCACATTAAGACCTCTCATGAAACAAGATAGTAAGGGCTTTCCAACCTTTTCAAATCAAGACGGAGCTATTGTATTGATCCAATGCCTTAACAATATTGGCGATAAGGCTATTGTGGTAGGAACCTTAATTCATCCAGATAGACCTACGAACGTTACAAGTAATGCCCCTCAACTTTACGGAGAGTATAACGGAGTAAACATACAAATTAATCAGGATGGATCTTGTTCCCTTATTTTTAAGGGGACTACTGACAGCCAAGGAATTCCAACCGATTCTAGTCAAGGGAACACCGAAGTGAAAATAGAGAAAGATGGCTCTTTTCAAGTAGACCATTCTATGGTAACATTTAGAATGGACAAAACAACGGGCAATGCTACGATTAATGCAAAAAAGGATATTAATTTAATTACTAATACTAATTTGAATGTTACGGCTACCGCAGACGTAAAGATAACTTGTGCTTCCGCTACAGTAACTTCTTCTGGTAAGACTGTTATTAAAGCGAGTGAAATTGATTTGAATAATCCAGTTTCTGGTATTACCACAGCAAATTCTCATCAGAATGTAATCGATTTCATAACTGGAGTCCCTGTTCAACCAAGTACCACTGTTTTGAGTGACGTATGATACATTTTTTTAACCAAAGACATGATTGCGACAAGAAATATTCCGTTGCAGATTTTAGTTGCGCTATTTGTAATAACATTTTTACTCAAAGAGTTCAAAATTTAAGAGACAAAAAATACCCATATTGCAATTCATGTTATCAAAAATCCAATGAAAGAAAAAATGTTTCTAAGAAAATCATTCTCGCCAGAGAAAGTTTTAGTGGTGAAAATAATCCAAATTATAAAGGCGGATTGATCAAAAAAGAATGTTCTTGTGGGAACACATTCAGCGTTTATCCAGCAAGAAGAGATACGGCAAAATATTGCTCTACAAAATGTAAGAAAAAATATTCAATTTCTAAATGTAAAATATTTGAATACAAAGGATACAGATTGAGATCTTCGTGGGAACTATCTTTGGCTCAATATTTTAATGAAAAGAGTTATAGTTGGAAGTATGAACCGGAAGCCTTTAAGACATCCGTAGGATTTTATACCCCAGATTTTTGGGTTTCTGAATTGAATTGTTATTTTGAAGTTAAGGGGTATTTTCGGGATGAAAATGCAAAGATAAAATTTGAAGAATTTTCTAAAAAAAATAGCGTTATATTGGCAGATTTAGTGTATTTTAAATCTTTAGGATTTGAAAGAGTTAAGTCTGGAATCAACAAAGGACAATTATGGCAGCCAGCGGTTCAGCCCTAGCAGCATTGGTCAAAACAAACGTTAATACTAGGATGACTGCTGTAAGCGGACATGCCCCTTTATCCCAAAACAATCCTTCTTATTATATTGAATTTGCAAATGCAATTGGTATGGGCCTAGTTTCTGGTGGCCCAGTAATTGAATTTACGACAAATGATACCGGCAACCAAGGTTCGCCACTTGTTCCCGGAGTGGGGGCCGGAATTGGTATAGTTACAGATCCTACTTTTTTTGTTGAAGATCTATATACCAGAGTAAGAAACTATATTATTGCAGATTTCGGTAAAACTTCTCACGATGCATATCCTCCCAGTACAGGAAATTCAGGAGAATACCTGTTAGCCTTATGTGAAGGAATTAACGACTCTATTTTAACTTACTATCCACTTGCCTGGACACTTGTTTCTGCCCACCCGGAAATTTACATGGGCACAGGAATTATTTCAGATGGTCAATTTTCTGGCTTGATCGCAACCGCAATTCAAGCCGCTATAGTTTCTGGAGCACCTAACTTTGTGGGAGTATTTTGGCCCAGATTAGCTCAAGCCATAGCAGAATCCTATGTCGCTTTAATCGAAGAGCGCTCTACAGGAACGGTTACAATAACTGGGAATTGCACTCCTAGTGTATCGCAAACTTGTGGAATTGGTGGTAGTGGAAATGGAACTGGAACGGCAACATAGGGGAATTATGAAAAAAGACAATTTTTATTTTGGTAGTTATACTATAAAGCAAATTTCTATGATTGAATCGGAATATTTTGTAATTCACTTTGACGGGGATTTTTTTAACCAAGAAGGATACTATTTGTTTACAATGTCTCAAGCGAAAAAAATCTATTCAGGACTAATAAAAGATTTGGTCGCAGTAATTCATGAAGGCGTTCAGAAAGATAAGGATTACGCCAAAGAAATTATGTTAGGTATGATTATAGAGCCGGTAAGATACCACTAGGATTCAAAAATTAGGCCCATTTCAGACATTGAAACATAATAGAGGAGAATGTATCTATTTTTTTTATTTAGTATTCTTGTTTTGTCCCATAAGTTTACTATGCAAATCACCGCCTCAAGAATGTACGGTGCAAAGCAGTCTTCCTGGTTATGTGCTGAAGTACATCTAAAAATTTTACCTTCCGAATGTTTTATCCGTTTTACTTTGGTTTCATTTATCAATTCCTTATCAGTTAACCAATCAAAGAATTCCAAATTACAATCCAAATCACCCCAATCGTTAGATTCACTTTCTATAAATCTATCGTAAACAACTTTTATTACTTGCACTTCTTTTTCGTTCATAATATTAGTAGGGTTTACAGTTTTGGAACATATCGTCTAAATATTGCGAAAAATGTTTATAAATACACCCCTGGTATATAACATATGGATACATAAAGGATTTTGGGCAACTATCGTCAAAAAAGCCGTCTGGAGGATTAATTCCGTCATCATTATATTTTTTATGGTCTTTTCCAAATTGGTGCCCTTCATTACAGTAACAGTGGCCTAATTCGTGCCAAACGGCCATGTTTCTATCGACAGGATCCATATTGTTCCAATATGTTGAATCTATTGTGATTTCTCTAAAATTCCATCCGTATTCGCATTGAGCTACAACGTTTGGCCTATTAATATCGCCAAACCCAATAGTTACCTCATGATTGAAATTTAATCCGTATGCGCCTGCCAAATCCATCCATTCGTCTGTATAGGTCTGAACTTTAGGGTCCACCCCTTTAAATTTAGGGTGCATTTTTACCTTAGATAACAATGTGTTAAATGATACTAAAATTAGGAAAAGCAATAAGAAGTTAATAAGTCTAAATTTAATCATATACTTTTTATATCACATATTTAGTGACATATCTGTGTAAACCTAAACCGACAATCTTATATTTATGCCATTTGGAGTCGCCGATACTAACTCATTGAATTTTGGTTCATCTAATTTGAGCCCCCTTACTATTTCTGGGGGAGTACAATCATATGCATTCCAAAACTCTCCCTTTCCCTGGACTTCGGTTTCAAGTGCTTTTTTCCCACAATTGCAACCTAACCCAAATCTTTGGGATAAACTTGCCTATTATCGACTTATCGTAATAGATACCTTCAATGGAAATAAGGTTGTAGGTGGAGATGAACCCCAAGAAATAAATATTGAACCACTCGGTAATGGAACTCTTGCCTTTATTCCCATGGATTCTTCTTGGGAATTTAGATTGCCCATTACTCCTCAGCAACTATCTATTACGGATCAATTTGCCATCAATCTTTCGGCTACCCTAAGAGGCGTTTTGGAAGAACATTCAGGTGTTCGTTTTAAAAACATTTCCATTAAAGGAACCTTTGGTGTTTGGCCTGGAAGACCTTCTATTGTACCTCAGCCTGGGACACCAGGTGTATTACAATCTATCTTTGGTAATACGATTCAAGCTGCTCAAAATGTAGCCACTCAGTTTACATCTGTCATAAACAATATAACTACAGGATCAAACGCTGCTAAACCAATAAATTATAGACCAGACAATACCAATCCACAAGAACAATTAAATGGAAGCGATCCAGAAGCCGAAGGTTTTGGTACGGGATATTACCAGACCATAATGCTTCAGCAATTTTTAGAACAGTATGAAGAAGGCAAAAGAAATCCCGCCAATGCTGGTTGGAGATTAGTTTTCGATATTGTTAAACAGAATCAATCCTTCGTAGTCACCCCAATCAATTTTAACTGGGAAGAAAGCGTAAATCACCCACTAGAAATTGACTATACTTTGCAATTGAAGGCTTGGCGAAGAATTAATTTAAATCAAGAACCGGGACTTAATGCTCTTCAAGTTACGCCACTCAGTCCTGGCATTCTACAAAAAATATTAAACACTATAAGTGCGGCTCAAAATACTGCAGCGGCAGCGTATAATTTAATTGGTGCAGTGCGTTCAGATGTTGACAGCGTTCTGAATATCATAAGACAAACAGGAATTCTTGTAAAGCAACTAGCAGGAGTAGCTTTGGCAGTTTCTGACTTACCATCACAACTTGTTGGGGATGCAAAAAGTACAGTTTCTAATTTTTTGGCTACTTTAAATATAAATAATCTAACTGGAAATGCAGCCACGGATTCAGTAACAACCCAAAAATTGTCTCAAATTCAGCAATTAAATCAGACAAATGAAGGGCTTTCCTCTTCTGCTGTTGCCAATGGGCAACTCGGAAATTCTGCAACTGTTTCTTCAACCTTAAATCCATCAAACAATGTTTTTTCTAGTCCGCTACAGTATCCTATGCTGATGAGTCAGGTACCAGTGAACAGTTTGAGTTTAAATAATGCTCAACAAAATGCGCTCCAAACAGAACTTGATACAGTAAATGACTTTACGGTACAGGACTTGCAAAATATGAGAAATACTATTTTGACTCTTTGTACTCAATTATCAAATTCATTTGGTGCAGGAAATTCTTACTATAGTACCCTTTTCAATCAACCGCCTCCATTAGTAAGAACGCAACCAATGACTCTTGACGAGTTCGATATACTACAAACCTTCTATGCTTTAGTGGAGTCTTATGATTTGTTGACTGCAACCAATCAATTAGATAACGACCAAATATTAAATAACATGCAGTACGTGAATGCATTGGCCGCTACTTCAGGCATTGAATTTTCTATATCGAATTCTAAAATCCAAGTCCCAGTCCCATTTGGATTAAATGTTGAGCAAATTGCTCAAAGATATTTGGGAGATTCGCAACGGTGGCTTGAGATTGTGACCCTGAATGAATTAAGAGAGCCCTATATTGACGAGAATGGATTTCAATACTCCTTATTGTCAAATGCAAATGGTAGAAATATTGTAATAGGTGCTAGCCAAGACTTGTTTGTCGGACAAACAATTTATTTAAATTCTAGTACGCAATCTCCTACCGCTAGGACAATTTTGGATATTGTCCCTCTTTCACAAACTAGCTTTCTATTAACTTTGGACGGCTTATCTAATTTGGACAACTATACGATTGCTGATAGCGCATACATACAAGCATATTTGCCAGGAACGGTGAATAGCCAAAATGTTATTTTTGTACCTAGTGACTTGCAGACTCCGGCCTATGACCAGATTTCTATTCCTTCAAGCGTAGCCAACGTCAATTTGGTTGGATTAAGTAAGGTTGATTGGTTACTCGACCCATCTGGGGACCTTGCTACGACCAATACAGGTGATTTTAGGCTTGCTGCCGGTATTACCAACCTTATACAGGCATTAAACATCAAATTCGGCACACAATTGGGTACTTCCTTAACAGATCCTACGTTTGGGCTAGGTGTTAAGCCAGGTACGGCTGTATCCGACATAACGGCTTCCGATATTTACAAACAAATCGTAAATATGGTTACCGCAGACCCAAGGTTCTCCGCAGTTGACGGATTACAGGTCACATTAAATGGACCTAGTTTGGGAATTAATCTATTGGTTCAACTAGCCGGAATTCAAGGGGTTTTTCCGGTTGCTTTTACTTTACCTACAACTAATTAGATTTTAAGAATTTTCTGGCGATATAATATATACGAGGACTTACATACCCTCAATCTTACTGTATAAGAGGTTTTTAAATGGCAACTAGCCCAACTCCCCCAAGTTCGTCTTTACCACAGCCCCAGTCCTATGAAGACTTACTTGGTCAATCATCGAGTAGTTATGCGTCTGCATTGGGGATCAACGATCTAAACATTGGGTCGGCAAACGTAAGTTTCTTTAAAGTTGTTGCTCTTATGGTAGCCCGTGCAAGTGGGGACATATTCCAGATTTTAAGAGATTACAACCTAGATCGTGCTACTGGACCAGCTTTAAAGAATTTGGCCGCCGAATTCAATGTTCCGGTTGTTGGAGCTTCCGCTGCTACGAGTTTCGTAACAGTTACCGATCTTTCTTTTCAAAAAATATCTACTCTAATTTATGCAGGAGCGAATCCCCCAATCGCTGGCTCTACCACTATTTTTGTAAGTAATGCCTCTTCCTTTCCTGCCACAGGCGCAATTTATATCGGTCGAGGAAGTGTTAACGTAGAAGGTCCCATTTCTTATGGAGCGAACTCTACTGGATTTACTGGAGTTAGTTCTATAGCGTCCAATATTATTTCAGGAATCCCTTCTACGGCCAATTTACTAGTAGGATTTACTGTCTTTGGAGCCGGAATCCCAACTGGAACAACAATTTCTTCTATTGACTCTTCAAGTCAGATCCATATCAGCAATACGGCATCGACCAATGGTACTGCATTTACTTATAAGGCCCCACCAGTTCAAATTGGAAGTTTTTGGGAAATAACATTAGATAGTCCAACTACAAAATTTCATAATATCAGCGAGACAGTGATTCTTTCCCAAGGTGGCGTTAGAACCGTACCAGTAAACACTATAGTAATTAGTCCAGGAATTGGAACAACTCCAGATATTCAATATTCTGTAACCCAAAGTGGAATTATTTTAGATGGAGAAACGACTGTAACCAATATTCCAATCGTCGCCGTCTTACCGGGATCCGCAGCGAATGTTCCTGCAGGTGCAATCTCTGAATTTTCTGGGAATCCTACCGGTCTTCCAAATGCCTTTGTAACAAATCCGCTTGGTATTACTACAGGGCTAGATACTGAAACAGATGACGAATTAAGAATCAACATCAAGAATGCTTTAGCTTCTACCGGTCTAGGTACCGTTACCGCAATTGAATCCGCTCTTCAAGGAGTCCAAGACCCAACTGGATCAGACACAATTGTAAGTACGGACGTATTGAATTCGGCTACAAATACTACTGTCTATATTGATAATGGGGCTGGATTAGAAGCAACCCATACCGGTGTTGCCATTGAGACCATCGTAAACTCAGCTTTAGGTGGAGAGAAATTTTTTCAATTGGTTACTGGCGGAGAACAAACTTCTGTAACCAAGGCTTTCCTTCAAACTGTAGCGCTAGAACCTTTTGCTTTATCTGGCGGTGAGGTACTTACGGTTGTTGTTGGTAATATTACTTACGAACACACTTTTGCATCTACCGATTTCGCGAATCCTGGTAGTGCAACTGCATATGAAGTATGCGCAAGCATAAATGCAGATACACTACTTAATTTTGAGGCAGTAACTGCTGGTGGCGGAACATATGTAGTTATCAGACCAGAAGATGAAGTCACAAATAAGATTCAGGTCACAACTCCCGCAAGTTCTTCTGTAACAGATGCAAACTCTGTTTTGGAATTCCCTTCACAAATAGCAGAAACCTTAAGGCTTTACAAGAACGGTAAACTCCTAACAGAAGATGGGTCTACTGCATCAATTTTTACACAAGAACAAAGTCTTTGGTCTCCTACTCTAGCTTCTGGAGAAACTTTAAGTATTGGAGTTGATGGAACGAGCCCTATTACTTATACTTTAACGGATGCCGACTTTGTTGCTGAAGGAACCTATACGACCCTTTCCTATTCAAACAGCCTACAATCTTGGGTAAATGTTCTAAATAGCGTAGTTTCCGGCATCACCGCATCTATTGTGGGATCTACAATTGAAATTACCAGTAACTTAGGAGCAATTGATAGAGCTCAGATTAATATCGTTAATACTCTGTACACCCCAATTACAGGTCCTGGGGTGCTTACTAAAGTAAGTGGAAGTGGAGACGCATCAATTAGTTATTCTACTTTCTTACAATTATCTGATGGGCAATATGCCTTTACAGTATCCAGTACAAACGCTACTGCTGGAGCCACTTATACCAATAATGGCGCTACATTTACCGTAGGCGTTACTATTAGTGGCGGCACTCTGTTGGTAGTGAGTACTCCAGCATCAAATCCCACTTCTTTAATTGCAAAAGGCGTCATCAGCATTAGCGATCTTTTCTCTAAAGGGGTAGCATCGGATTATATATTAGATAGAAACACAGCCCAAATTGAATTAGTAACAGCATTAGTTGCGGGAGATTCTCTGTCTGCAGGAACTCCAGTTACCCAAGCCAATATCGAATCTTCAGCCATTTCTTCAGGCTCCTTAACGCTTTCGTCAGATGCCCACATATGGATTTCAATTGATACAAATGCAGTTCTTATACCGACTATTATTTCGGGATCTCTCTTGTCGGTAACACTTGTAGGCTCAAATACTGTTAGGTATACAAGTAATTCTTCTTCCGCATTCTCAAATGTATTACCGGGAGACTATGTAATTGTTTGGTCTCCTCAAGTACCGTCTGGGGATCAACTCGAAGGAAGAGTTCATGCAAACACTGGTAGCACTTTAGATATTAAAGTTACCGCAGCAGAATACGCTATAGCTTCTGCTTCTGCAAATAATTCTTATATTTCTGGCTTTGCTGTCGTAAGAACCAGCAATGTTCCGCAAAAATTTAGAGTTCAAGCAGGAACCAAAACACTGAATGCAATTGCTATTGAACTACAAACTCAAACCGATCAATTACAATTTAATATTATTGACAATACTAACATTACCATTACTTCGAATTCTGATGACTTAAATGGACAAATTACTGTAGTTACTTCTGATACTGCCGGATCTCTTTTAAACTTCAAGAGCGGACTTAATAGTGTAAGTCAAAGTGCATTAATTGCATATTATGAGACTCAGTCTGCCCAAGCAGAACTTCCTTTGTTTTTTCATTCAACAATCAGTTCTGATTCATATGCTGAACCGATTGACACCTATGTAACCAATTTCTCTTCAGCTATTTCGGTATCTTCTTTTGACCCTAATGAACTAATTCAATTCCTAAACCCATACGGAATAGTTCCAGGAACCATTCTTGATGATGAACAGCCTTCCGGTGAAACCGTTCAGATGTCAGAAACGGCTGGAAGTGCCATTACAATCCTACCAGAATACCCAGATGTTCGTAGATTAAGAGTGGCAGACAGATTTTATATAGCAAATCCTTTGGATTTTGGATATAACGATTCTGTAGTTGTAATTGTAGACAATAATACCCTTGGTGAGACCTATACTCTTCCTCTTTATAGAAATGCGTTAGTAAATAGCACATACGCAATAAACAATTACAGTTTTAATGCATACGACACCGCAACTGGACCAACTGCTAGCTTTTCTACCAATTTCACTGGGTTTGACTTTTCAAACTTTAAAGCGTTATTGCAAGCAAAATATGTATTGCAAGGATCAAACACCCAAACAGCTCTTCTTTATAGATCTACTGCTTGGGGAGCAAGCGGGGAGTATATAAATGTTTCTTATGTCTATCCAAGTTCGGCTAATCAGGCTATTAATTCTAGTATCTCAGTTACTTCAGCAAACAATGTAAGTGTACAAATTAGTTTGGCTTCTGGAAATCCAATTACAACAAATATTTCCTCGAATACGAAATGGAATGTTACTATAACTCCAAACACTCCTACAGCAGGAATCGATCAAGTAACATATAATTGGGCAGGCCAATATACCTTTACTGTTAGTTCTGCAAACGCAACTGCAGGTGCCACATATGTAAGTAGCAACGGCCAAAACTTTACTGTAACTACTACGATAGCTGGCGGCACAACTTTAGTTTCTACCGGATCTAATGGGGCGCCTCCCGCTTCTGGAACATTAACGAAAACTAGTGGTACAGGTGATACCACCATTACTTTCTCTTCATTTTCCTTTAGTGGAACCGGTACATCTCCAGCACTTACTTTGTCTGGTGGAGAATATGTAACGATATTGCCTTCTACTGGATTTAATGTAAATAATACTGGAACTTTCAGGATCTCAACTGCTGCAGGATTTGCGCCAACCTCAACTTCATTTACAGTGCAAAGACCTGACGGAGTTGCAGTTGCTCAAACCAATGTTACGACCAGTGTTTTGAATGGTATTTATTTTTACCAATCATCTCCAACTACTGCAGCCCAAATTAATACTTATGTGAACGCAAATTTGTCTAATTATTTTACGACTACAATCGTGAATGATGGCGGAACTTCTGGTTCAGGTATTATTGTGTTAAGTACCTATGAAGATAGTGGATTCACGATCCCATTTTATTTCTTGAAAGACGGGATTAACTGGATTGCCAATGATGGTCAGTATGTATTTGCTGTTGGTGCTGCGAATGCTACTGTAGGAGCAGTATATACAACTTTCAATAGTAATAATCAATTACAATATTTTACGGTCACATCTTCTATTAGTGCTGGAACATCCCTTACCACCACTGGATCAATCGGTACTCCGCCAGCATCTGGAGTGCTTACTAAAGTAAGTGGAAGTGGAGTAGGAGACACAACAATCGCTTACTCTTCTATTGGTGTAACTCCTCAGTTTACCTTTAAAAAACCGTTAACCTATCCAAGCGATACAGGATATTCTTTTAATGCCGGAGACACAGTGGTATTAGTCCCAACCACAATGGATCAAGTACAGAAATTCTGGTCTATTTTGGCAGTAACTGGCTTTACTACCGTAGGAAATGTTGAAGTTTCTGATAGAGGTACGCATCTCCAATTAGCAACCAATACAGTTGGATCTGTAGGATCAATTCAAATTGTGGGCGGAAGCGGTAATGAGTATGTTGTGCCAGTTCTTACTTCTGGAGAGTTGTTAGGCAATAACGAAATGATATTCTCTGCCAATAGTATCGCAAGTCAAGCTGTGGCGAGCGATCAATGGTTTAGAGCAGCGGCACAAAATTATCAAAATAAGAATACCGGTTTCTCGTCTAATACGAGCGTTACTGTTTTAAGCAATACCCCAATTTCTGGCGAATCAACCGTTATTTTGGAAAACCAAACAGCGGATCAACTTTACTTTGGTAGCCCAAGAAATTATGTAAGGGTAGAGGGTGACACTTTCAGAATTGAAAAGCAAGGATCCCTTGCTTGTTTGAGTTGGAATGGTGTTGGATCATCTCCTAATTTTAGTACAAATTTAAATTTTAATGATTCTGGAGGATGGACCCTAAATGTATCCGCTACTGGAACATATACCGTTGCATCTGGAAATACAAATTTTTCTGAGTTATCAATCGGCGATTTAGTTACTGTTACTGGCGCTGCCAATGCAGGCAATAATGGTACTTTCTTTGTAGAAGGTCTTACAGGAAATTCTTTTACTGTATCTAATCCAAATGCAGTGGCTGAGAGTGGTACTGCAATTGCTGCAGGAGCCTTTACTTCAACTTCTTCTGTTTCAGAAGGAGATAGCGTAATTCTTGCCTCTCCTTTCTCTCCTTTAAATCAAGGAACTTATAGAGTTATCAGAATGTTTAACAACAGTATCTGGTACGAAAATGATAATGCAATAGAAGAAGAAATTACTTGCGTAGTTAATCCAATTTCTACTGGTTATGACTCAACATCCGTATTCAATGTAGTCACCTCTTTAGGCACACAAGAATTGGTCTGGACAGGGACTGGAACACCTCCTAATTTACAAAACGTATTACCAGGAGATGTTGTTACTTTTGGAACTGGATTTAATATCGATAACCAAGGCAGTTTCATGGTTACAAATTCTGGACCTTCACAGGTACAAATTACTCAATTCACTATGCCAGCCGGTAGTACATTTTCTTCTTCTGGCGCTGCTGATTATTTTGAACTCTATAATGGTGGAAATTCTAACCAATACTATGTTTGGTTTAATGTTTCTGGTGGAAGTAATACTGATCCAGCACCTGTTGGGTTTACTGGCATCGAAGTAACCATTAACGCTTCCGATTCCTCTACTACTGTAGCAAACGAATTATACAATGCCCTTAACGGACATCTGACTGCAATAAACGTATCTGTTGCATCTAATGTTGTTACGGCTACCAATACTGTTTCTGCTGCTACTAACTCTCCTGTTGATGTATCGATGCCAGCAGCTTTCAGTTTTGTTGTTACTCAAACAGGGCAAGAATCGTTCTTAACCGTAATTAGTCCAGAAGCCGTTAATCAATCTAGCATGTCTGCGGTTACCTTCTCTGTAAGTAGACCGCAAATCCAATTTTTCCAATATGACGCAACTATTCCTGGCGATAAGTTAGTAATTAATGGATCGGTTTTAGGTACAGGAAATGCTGGAACCTATGAAATCCTTGAAGTTCTAAGTCCAACTACGGCAATTATTGCCGGTGTTGTTTCTACGCAATACAATACCAATCTATCCACAAATTCAGTTTCTTTGTCTGTGCAAGAAGGAAAAGTTTATACTGGATACAAACAAGTTGCGTATATTTCTCCTCAGCCTGGAACAACTAATTTTAACAATATTGTGCTTAATACTTCTGCACAATACGATAAAATTAATTTATCTGCAAATGTAGGGCTCACATCTTTAGGTAAATTAAACTTTCCAACAACTTTTAGAAGTGGTATCGATAGTTACAATTTCGATATAGGTCTTATTGGAGAAGCAAACAGGGTTATTTATGGAGATCCAAGAGACTCTATTACTTATCCTGGTGTAAATGCCGCAGGAACAGATATTTTCATTAGAGAACCGCTTTTAAAGAATATTCAGATTTCTCTTGCAATCAGGACAAATATCGGCGTGTCTTTTGCGCAAATTACTAGCCAAATTCAGTCTACTGTATATGCCCTCATTCAATCTAATCCGTTAGGTCAAAGTATCGATTTGTCTTCCATCGTTGAAGCAGTTAGAGCAATTCCTGGAGTTATATCTGTTGTGATCACAAATCCTGCCTACACAGTTGCTTCAGATGAGATTCAGTTAGTAACTGGCGAGAAAGCTTTCATTGCAAATCAAATTTCAGATATTTCGGTTTCTTTGATAGGCTCATAATATGGCAGTAACAACACAAGCACAAGAATACAAAAGACTGCGTTCTTACTTGAATCCTTTTATGAAGGGTCCAAAAGTCGATGCCGTATTAAATGCTTTGGCTACGAATTCTGCCTATTTAGTAAACAACGTTCAGGCAGTAAATGACAGTCTTTACGTAGCAACTGCCCAAGGCAACTATTTAGATCTAGTTTTATCCAACTACGGTATCGTGAGAGACCCAACTATTGGTCTTAGCGATGATATCTTTCGAACAATTGGAATTCAAGTCAAAAACAGAAAACAGGTACGCGATTTAATCAACAAAATCTTAGACGCCGTTTTTGGTGATCAATTCGTAAAAACAACTAGTAATTCTCAGAATTTTGAGCCGTATGCCCTTCAAGATGGCGATACCTTAATGATCAATTTTGATGGTACTGGAACTTATACGGTTACTTTTTCTACTAGTCAATTTACAAATATAGCAGCGGCAACCGCACAAGAAGTAGCTAATGCAATTTCAATTGGGCTAAGCAATTTAGGTGTTTCCGGTAGCGCAATTTTAAATAACGATGGTAATGGTAATTATGTTCAGTTGCTTAGTGATACAATTGGGGCTTCCTCTTCCATTACGGTTTATGGAGGTCGAGCACAAAACGTACTCCTTTTCCCAGCAACTGTTCCGACAGCAGGAAACTTTTCTACGCAATGGACCATTTCCCAACAGCCCGGTGGGAATTTAAGATTTACTTGGACTGGCGGCGCAGATCCTGGGGTTGGCGATGTAGAACCTGGACAGTATGTAAATATTTACGGTGGTGGATTTACATCTTCCAATAATGAAGGTACTTATACTATTGTATCTGCCGAAGGTGGCGCAATTAATTCTTCATATTTCGAGATTAACAATCCAACAGGAAGTCCTGGAATTATTGTTCAAGGAATAGATTCTGCTATTCAATTTTTCGTTCCAATCAGGGAAACTATTTTAAGTAAATCTTATTATGCTGCCGTATATCAGACTCAAGCCAATATCTTACAAATATTTGTTCCGGCTACAACACAGGTAATCCAAAGAACCAGGATTGGATCTGCCCACCTACACGGTATTTCTGAAATGCCACAGACTCAATTGATTTTTGAAGCTGCAAGTAATTTTAATACGATTGGGGCCGGAAGTTACTATTTAATTGGCGATTTGGGAAATTCTAACCAATACTATGTTTGGTTTAATGTTTCTGGTGGAAGTAATACTGATCCAGCGATACCTGGATTTACCGGAATTGAAGTTAGTGCAAATCCTGAAGATACCGCAAATACAGTAGCCCAAAGTGCCTATACCGCAATCGCTATAGCGGCTCCTACTTTAACCCTTTCTATATCAAATAATGCAATTATTTTGATATCAGAAACGGCTTCAACAGCATCCGATAATGGACCGTCCCAACCAACAACTTTAGGGCCATATATCTATGATACGAGCCAAGGCTTTACAATTGGTGGGGCCTCTACAACGCTAACTTCCGCAGTAAATGGCGAAACAGGACAGATCATTAATGTTGCGAATTCTACCGATTTTCCAAATACTACAGGGTATTTAATAATCAATTATGGATGTAGCGATCAAGAAGGACCAATTCCGTATATTGCCGCTCCTTCAAGTGGAACATTGTTGATTAGTCCAGCATATTTCATTCAACAGGCTCATGCTGAAGGCGCTTCTGTTTTATTGGTTGCGAGCAAAAGTCCAATTGTACTTCCTACAGATGGAAGTGCCTATCAGCCATATTTGACAGATACAGCAAGTGGTCGGGTATATGCACAGAACTTGATTGATACTATCGTTGCTGCCGGTGTAACCGTCATATACACGGTGCTGTATCCAAACTCAATTGGGTTGGGCGGCTGGGAAAGTCCCATACCTGGAGCGAATGAAATTTCGTATGTGTACGGACCTTAAGGAATTTTATGGCACAACAAAGTATAATTTTATCAGGAGCTTTGGTTAGATTGTATGTTAATAATCAAATTTATAAAGTCGCACAAAGCGTCACTTTAGAACTTGATACTGGAGAATACGCCATTTATGGTATCAACTCCCCTTATCCCCAAGAACTGGCTGGAGGAGGTCAAGTGGCCACCAGAGGCTCAGTGAGAGGATTAAGGGTAAAACAATCCGGTGGTGTTCAAGGGCAAAACTTGAGGCCTTTATTTTCCGATCTTGCGGCATCAAATTATGTTAGCCTTCGTTTAGAAGATCGTTCTACAGGGGAAACTATTTGGAGTATTCCAAAAGCCAAAATTACTAAGGTTAATGAATCTGGCCAAGTTAAGAGCACATATAAATTGAACTTTGATTTTATGGGTCAAGTACTTTTTTGGCCTCTTGACCTTTCATAAGACACGTTCTGAAGAACTCTTCGTGCTCTAATTCAGTCCTATTCATTTTGTATAAAAGATTGGACATAAAACAGTGTCCTTCCTTAAAAGCCTCTCTCGACAATTTTCGGTAAATGTTTGAACCTAATATTTCAAAGATCTTGGCTCCCCACATTGCTGCTTTATATCCCATAACATAGCAAGATACAGATACCGATTTCCCCACCAAATACATGGAAAAATCTAGAAAGAAATTGGGACTAGATTTTACTTCGCTGAGCATGAAGCGTACTTGCTGCCTATGGAAATTCTCTTCCTCTTGGATTTCTTGCAATCTCTTTCGTGTTGTCGGATCTTTGGTGTTACGCCAGTGACCCTCATAGGCATGGTACGCACCAATTTCAATTGAGTGGGCAAGCTTTAGAAGTCTAACCAATTTACTCATTTAAGTTTTCCAAGCATCGCTCTATACATATGGAACGTATTTGTGGCGTCATCTAGAGCGTTGTGTTTACGACCTTTAAATTTTAGTCCAACTTTTGTCATACTTCGGGCAAGACCACCCTGAATAGGTTGGCCGTTTGCAAAACGCCATGACACAAATAAGGTTTTTGCATCAATCCAACGACGCCCAAAATACCAGCCCGTAAAATTTGGATTCTCTTTCAGGAGTTGTTCTGCAAGTTCGTGTGAGTCTCCTCCGCCCCAAGTGATACAATTAATAAAACTTTTGTGTCTTAAATGCATTTCTTTTAATTTTAAATAAGCTTCTTCTAAAGTTACGCCATTGTCAACATCATTTTGAGTGATTCCAGTAAGTCCAATTATGAAATCGGTAAGTTGCTCTTTAGGGTTTACAATTATGGATAGTGTTTCTAAAATTTCGCCTGTCGTGATATTCCCCACAACAGCACCAATCTGAATGATCTTCTTGCCTTCTTTATTGTTCATCTCCAAATCCAAAGAAGTGAAAATTTCAATTGGCTTAATTTCTTTTTGCATTTAAAATAGCCCTAATTACTTCTTCTTCAGAAACTGGTTTCATGCCCCAAACATCTACGCCTACATTTAACTGTAAGGTTCCTTTACGGGATCTTGTAATCAATCCTTTTTCATGAATATGTCCATGAATAAGAATTTTTCCGTCATCATCCAATCGATGCTTTTCGTGACGTTCTTCGTCACCTGAATCGCTTCCACCTTTATATGGCATATGAGATACATTGACCAAACCAATACCGGGAAGATCTAATTCCATTTTTAGGTGTACTTCAGACCATCCCCAATATAGGTATTTGTCGGTCCACTTCTTTTGATTTTCTGGATTCTTGGATTTTTTATGTGCGGGATGACAAAAATCGTGATTTCCAGCAACGAGAATTTTACGCCCGTTGAGGCGATTCGTATATAGTTCAACAGGCCTCAAAGCCATGGAAAAATCTCCAACTACAACAACCTCGTCTTCTGGAGTCACTATTGAGTTCCAATTAGCTATGAGAGCCCCATTCATTTCCACGACATCTCTTTCGATAGCCAAATTAAGTTCAAACGCTGGAGCAAATCCACCAGTTAGTTCCGTTAATTTATCGACATTCCTGGTGAATGGGCGGTTACAATATCTAATGACATTTTTATGGTAGTAGTGGGGATCTGAAGTGAAATATCTCATATTACTCCTTATCACATGATAACTTGTCTCTTATGTCCTCGGCAAGTTTTTTCTGAACTCTTTTTACATACTCTAGATTTTTTGGTTTTCCTGGAGCCTTCTTACTTTCAAGGAAACTTCCCGAATTATAAGCGGCAGAAATTTTACACCAATCATCAGATCCATAACGATCTTGTTGGTATTTCAAATAAAGAGCAGCATACTTTGCGTTAACTTCTGGTTTTTGTAGATCTACCAATGTACCTTTATAGCCAAGCATCTGAGCTGTATTTAATTTCACCATACAGATTCCTACACTTGGAGATCCGTGATCTTGGGCTACATACGTTTGGGTGAAATCGTTTGATTCGTATCCACAGATTGCGTAGAGAAGCAGTCCCGATACCTTAGCAGCCTTTGCTGCAGAAAAAATGATTGAATAATAGTTCATTCAATACCTCCATAACATATAATACCTGACATATAGGCATTTGACAAGGTCTTTAAAGGGCTGCAATCTTAAGTAGATATGACACTTCGTTCTGATTTTTGTATTTATATCGATGGAAACGGTTTAATGGCCCCAAACCCACAATCTCAACCATCAACAGGTAAGGGTTCGGATAATGGCACCTGTTTCACTGCAGAATACTACGTAATTCTTGCAAAAAATAGCATGTTAAGCGATCAGGACAAAATTGACTATAATCAAAAAATCGAGCAGTGTATTTTTCCACAAGGAATTTTAAATAGAGTTCCTGTCACTCAGATCGATTCATTGGAGTCGGTTGACGATTATTATGGCGTGCTTTCAGGATGTAAAAATTTAAGAAATACTAAAATTCCTCGCAAATTCCTTTTGGCAATGATAAAATATTTGGGTTTTATGGATAGCACCAATCCAGGCCATATCGGGAATTGGGACGCCTGGTTACTCAGACAGCCTCAATTAGTAGCATGTATGGTTTCTGGAGCCTTTCCCAGTCTATGGAATCCGTTACATTGGCTTGCCAGATTAAGCGCCCATTTATTTTATTGGTACGCTGCATTTGTAATAGCCTTAAGTTGTATGGGTACCGATGTTGGAAATACCGATGCTAGGAGACTTGCTTGGCACTTAATTCAGGCGACTGCCCCCACAAGTCTTCTTTGTTGGTTAGCTTCTAAAATATGGCTTAGAAGGCTTTATAACGCTTATCCTTTAGGCATGACTGATGTTTGTCAAATTTATTATCAACCTAAAGTAACCAATCCCTACGCCAAATATTGGATTACTGAGTAATTACGTATATACTATTTATCAACGCTATATTCAAAAATTTCAGAATATCGTTAGTAAAAATGTAAATAGTTGATTTTACTTCTTAAATCGATCGAAATCTAATTTTGCGGCTGCTAATTCCTCTGGACTAGTCGGTTCCCAGCATTCAGATTCTTTTCCGTACCAAATATCTTTATTTTGCAACAAAACCATAACTCCATTGATAAAGCCACAAATCGTTCCTGCCTGACAGGTGCTTACCATTACTACATCGCCTTCTTTGAATTTACTCACTTTTTGTTTCTTTCTTGATGATGCCTTTTACTGAATTTGGATCGTATTTCTTGGCTTTCGTTCTATTTTTACACATATTTTCACTACAGCGTCTAAAGTACCAAGTCTCGCTCAGTTTATTATACAAAAAAATCTCCAAAAAGCCAGCACAATTTGGTTCCTTACAACGCCATTCTTGCCTAACTTTATCAAGTATATCATTGCCTTGCTGAGTTTCTTCCTTTTTATAGTGTTTTTTGATAGTTTTCTTTAATTGACCGTATTCATCGAGTTTTATTCTCGCCAGTCGTTTACGCAAATCGTCGTTTTCACGCTTAAGTGCTTGAATTTTATGCTTAAATTCCTGTATGGTGTTGTATTCTTTGCGGCCAATTCTAGTTTTGCCCACCGGGTACCTCTAGGTTACTTCTACCTATAAGATTCAAGTTAATACGATATAACCTTAATGACAATCTTATTATCTAAGGACTAATACATGGCCATATTAACTACCTCAAATCTATTAAGCGAACAGCGTTATAACATTAGCGATGCCAGACGGATAGAATCTGGGGTTCGTAACGATTTTGATACGATGGTAACCGCTCTTTGGACGAATACGACCCAAGGGTACATCGTTCGTGGATTCAATATCTTAGTCTCTGGAGCAATCGGAGCTCCTGCAAACGGACTCCAATTAGTAGTGGATCCGGGTAGCGTAATAAACATCAATGCTTCTGTCTCAGGGACCATTTTTCAAACTCCTACAGGTACTCCAAATCAAGTACTGAACGCTGCTACGAATACGAATGTATCTGGATCTTTTGCTCCAAATTCCACTAATTACGTAGGTATAGATTACAATAGATTTGCAGATTCGTCAACAGATGAAACTAAATATATTTGGAGTGCTGCTGCAATCAACGAGATCACTACAATCGCTCCTGCGGCACAAACATTAACTTTCAAACTTTACATTACAACTTCAGTATGGGCGATTAATGTGCTCCCTATTGCTATAGTAACTACCGACTCAAATGGTAATGTTACTTCCATCTCTGATTGCCGTTGGATGCTTTATAGCCTTGAGACAGGTGGACTCAATCCAAATCCAAGTTATATGTACCCTTGGGCAGCAGGTAGAAATCAGGCTCCAGTTACTACTACTTCAAATTCAGTAGATCCATTTAGTGGTGGCGATAAGCAACTTACATGTGCTAAGGATTGGGAAAATGCCATAATGACTACCCTTTTGGAGATCAAAGGAACTCCATATTGGTTCTCTGGGCCATCTGGAGGAGGAGCGCCTCCTTCCCTTCAAAGTATTTTTCAAGATCTAGGTAATACTGTTGTTACCGGATCTGGAGAGATTTCAAATGGTATCCTGCCAAATTCAGATCCTGTCCTTGGGACTTCAGGGAATATCTCCACGGGTAACAACACGATTTCGACCCTGGCGTCTACAGTAGGTCTTGTAAATGGCGACTACATTTTTGGTACAGGAATTCCTCAAAATACCACTATCATAAATATTTCTGGTTCAACTATCACGATGAGCCAAGAAGCCACGCTTACAATTACCGGTGCTTCACTTACTTTTTACTCTCCAAGCGTTATCACTACTCCAGGTCAAATTAACTGGGATCAAGACATTGAAATTCGAGTAATTGGATCTTCTTTGACATATAGTTTAACTGCAAATCCTTCTTCTGCAGATATCACTCTTACCGACGATGAAGTAGCCTATATTACTTTGGTACGGGATGTAGTGATTGGACCTAATTTAATTTTTGTTGGTGGATCCCCTACCGTAACTTCAGTAGGCTCTGTTTCTTGGACTTCAGGCTTATTAGCTGGCGACTACATTAAAGTTGCTTCAAATACATCTGCTGGATATTACCAGATTGAAACTGTAAACAATGCGTATACAGTGACCTTAAAAACAAATGTTGTGGTTGGCGACAATACTGGAATTGGTGGCGCACAAGCAAAATATGCGTTTGGTACCTATACAGCAGCTCCAACTCCATCTACCAATCGTAACATCTATATTGCTGCTCGAAATGCAGTACCGGTTTCTGGTAATTTGTTTTGGTTATTTTTACGCGAGGACAATGGTGGAAGCCCACGAGTCTATGTTAGATTTTTAGGTCAAGAACTTGACAATGGAGAATCAGTTGAAATTAGCGGTACGACCTCAAAAGAATTGCTTCAATATATTGGGGCCTCATCAAGCGCATCTTCTCAACCTCAGTATGTTAATTCGGTAAATCCAAATTCTATTCCACAAATTACGGCCATTACTGTTGGTGCAGGCTCTACAATTACTACTGGTGAATATTTTCTTATTAATTCTTCTGCAAACGCAATGCAGTATGCTGTCTGGTTTAATGTCAATAGCGGTGGTGGCAAGCCAGTAGTAGCAGGCGTTAATTCTTATTTAGAAGTCGATGTTTCTAGTGCTGACAGTGCAACCACAGTTGCCTCAAAATTGGCTACCGTCTTAAATACCGAAGCATCTGGAAATTTTAGTGCAGTAGCAGGTGTTGGAATTGTAACAGTAACTAATACTTCTGCCGGTACTGCTAATGCAACGAGTAATGGTAATGTAGGCACGCCTTTTGCGGTTTCTACAACACAAGTAGGAACTGGATCTGGTAACTATGTAATTCATGATGGCGATAATTTAACTTTAGCTATCAAAGAACTCGACCAAGCGTTTGGTAATTTATATGCATCTCTTGATTCTCCAACATACGATGAAATAGTTTCAGTTGTTGCAAGTGGTGCAACACCTCCTTCTTCTATTATTGGCCCAGTTGCCAATGGTTCAATCATTACCTTACCAAATAATTCAAGAGAAGGAAATATTCCTGCACAGTATACTGTAGGAAAAGGAACGCTCCAAGTATTTTTAAATGGACAATTTTTAGATATCGAAACAGGAGCATACGAAGAAGTTGGTGCTCCAAACACTCCAAGTAGCACAATCGAAATTTTAGCAATGCCAGGAGGCGGCTTAGTTGCTGGAGATAGTTTAGAATTCAGACTTGGCGGCGGCGGAGGAGGCGGTGGAGGCGGTGGCGTTGGTCCCGCAGGTCCAGCCGGTCCAACAGGTCCCGCAGGTCCAGCAGGCTTCAATGCTGCCGGTGGTCCAGTTGCAGTGTCAACTAAGGTTGGTAATTATACCATTCTGACCAGCGACTGTTTTTTAACGGCTGACTGTACTTCTGGAGCAATTACTTTTACTCTACCTCCCGCTGCAGGAAATACCGGACGAATTTTTTATTGCCGAAAAGGAGATAGTTCTGCAAATGCCCTAACAATAGTAGGAAGCGGAGTAGATACTATCAACGATATAAGTTCTTTCGTGGTAGGTTTTCAATATCAATCCGTATCATTAATTTCATCCGGTGGACAATGGTGGGTATTCTAATATGTCATATACTCCTTTCAGTTTTAATCCAGAGAGTTTAGGTAGTGCAACTTCACTAGTAACTGATTATACCAATTTTTCAGCGAGCGTTGCGATTCCTCAAGCTCAGGCGTGTTCAATTAACAATTCAGGAACATTAGTTCCTTTGGATGTTTCAAATCAGGCAAGTTGGCAAAATTTCGTGGGTTACGCTAATGTCCGCATACCAGCTTCTGCTCAAGGACCAATTATCGCAAATGGTCGCTTACAGAATATCACCACTTCTTATGCCATTGGAACCGCGCTTTATATAGATACGAACGGAAATCCTACAAATATCATTCCTTCAGTTGGAGTAAATGGGTTTGTAAGCGGCGATATGGTAATTTTTATGGGCGTTTTAGTCCCTAATGAAGCCAATCCTTCTGAGATAGATATAGCCCTATTTACTCAAATGGTAGCAACATTGTAGAGTATTTTTGTAAGTTATTAATTTATTTTAGTTTTTAAATAGGCCCCAGGAAGCACCACAATCTTAAATTTATAGAAATAAACTGGAGAAATTATCTTAAAGGAAATATAACAAATGGCAAATTATGTATCTAAGCTTTTATCGCTTATTAACGGCGTACCTCGAACGGTCGATTTCTCCAATGCTAACAACATCTTAACCGTTGCTGGGGGCTTAGATGTATCCGGTAATATCGAATTAAATGGCTCTACATCGGGAAATGTAATTCTCAATGCTTCAGCAGTAACAAGTACCTATACACTCACATTGCCACCTGCTCAGGCGGCTTCTTCTGGTTACGTATTATCCAACGATGGAACAGGCGTATTAAGTTGGGCCAGTGCTTCTGCCGGTTCAGTTACCAGCGTAGGCCTTAGTCTTCCTTCTAGCGTTTTCACGGTTACGGTTTCCCCAATTACTTCTAGTGGTACTTTGACAGCTGTTCTTGCTAGTCAGGCTGCCAATACATTCTTTGCTGCTCCTAATGGATCAAGTGGCGCTCCTACATTTAGAGCAATTGTAGCCGCTGATATTCCTACTTTAAATCAGAATACGACCGGTACTGCTTCAAACATTACAGCAACTAGCAATTCAACATTGACTACTCTGTCAAGTTTAAGTCTCCCAACCTCTCAGTTAACTGGGACTATCCAGGCTTCAAATTTCCCAGCATTGACTGGTGACATTACAACAACTGCTGGTAGTTTTGCCACTAGTTTAGTTGCTACATCCAATTCAACTTTAACGACTCTTTCAGCATTAAGTTTACCTACTTCACAATTATCTGGATCTATTGCTCTTACTAGCCAAGTATCTGGAATTCTTCCAATTGCAAACGGTGGTACTGGCCAATCAACGGCTGCTGCAGCATATAATGCTTTAAGCCCAATGACCACAAAAGGCGATATCGAGTATGAAAGTGCAACTAATACTGCATCTAGACTCGCTATTGGTACTACTGGCCAAGTTCTCACCGTTTCTGGTAGTGGTACCCCTTCATGGGCAAGTCCAGCGACTAGCGGTACAGTTACCAGCGTTGCTTTTGCTGATGATAGCACTACTCCGATCTATTCTATCAGTGGTAGCCCAGTTACAAGCACTGGAACTCTTGCTATTACTCTTGAAACGCAATCCGCGAATGCAGTGTTCGCCGGTCCTGCTTCAGGAAGTGCAGCACAACCTACATTTAGAGCTTTAGTAGCCGCTGATATTCCTTCATTATCTGCGACTTACGTTCTTCAATCCGAAGTCGGCGCAGCATCTGGCGTAGCTTCTTTGGATGGAAGCGGAAAAGTTCCTCTTTCCCAACTCCCTGCTACTCTCATGGAGTTCAAAGGTAACTGGAATCCAAATACCAATACACCTACCCTCGTAGATGGTACAGGCGTTACTGGTTATACTTATTGGGTATCTGCTGCTGATGCAAGTCCAGTAAGCGGATTAAACGATCCTTCGATGACCAATTTCCAAATTGGCGATCTCGTTATTTACAATGGTTCAGCATGGGTACTTGTTACCCCAGCTGCTGGTGTCAGTAGCGTTAACGGATCTCAAGGTGCCGTAACAGTTAATGCGATTAATCAATTAACTGGTGATGTAACTACAAGTGCTGCTAGCGGATCACAATCCGAAGCCGCAACAGTTGCAAAAATCCAAGGAACAACTGTTAGTGGAACAACAGGTAGCGGAAACGTCGTTTTCAGTGCAAGTCCTACTTTCACTGGAACTATTACTGCAGCAGCCTCTAACTTCTCTGGTGCGATTTCTGCTTCTAACTTCTCTGGAAGTTCAAGTGGAACCAATACTGGCGATGTCACAATCGGTACTGCAAATGGTCTAAGTCTTTCTGGTCAAATCCTATCTTTGGCATTAGCATCAGGTTCTACAAACGGAGCCTTAGATTCTGCTGATTGGACTACCTTCAACAATAAACAATCTGCCCTGACATTTGGTAATCTTACCGACGTTGGAACTGATGGCATCATCGTTACCAATGGTATAGGTGCAGTTATTGGATCTGGAACTTCAATCGCTCAAGCGCAAGCGAGCGGCTCTCAAAACGGTTATTTGTCATCAACTGATTGGACGACATTCAACAACAAACTTACTTCCGTATTAGCTTCTGGTGAAATTTTTGTCGGCAATGGCTCAAACGTTGCAGCAGCAGTTACACCTACTGGCGATGTAACCATCAGCAATGCTGGTGTTACGACTATTGGTGCTGGTAAAGTAACGGCTTCTAAATTAGGAACTGTTACTGATGGCGTCACCCTTGATCAAAGTGGTGCTGGTGGGACCCTTGAAATCAAGGCTGCCGGTGTTTCTGCTACCCAATTAGCGACTGGTGCATTTGACCAAGTTACTATTATGGGCGGTGCTGGAACTCCTGCATATGTTGCAAGTTCTCCAGTTACTAGTCAAATGTTCATTGCGGGTCAAACATTCGCAGCTAACACCAGTTATGCAGTTCGTATGTCAATGTCTGGCGATTCAGGATTTGTGGCCGGACAAGTTGTCGCAGCTAGTGATAACGCTAATACTACAGATAATTTTTGGGTTATCGGTATCGCATTCTCTGCTGCCGGTGTTGCCCAAGGAAGTCCTATCGATGTAGTTTCATTAGGAACTTATACTTTCGGATCAGGAGATACAGCGTTTACTGGTACTGCAGTTGCAGGTAAACCAGCTTACTTGTCTTCTGCTGGTACTTTTACTATGACCCCTCCTTCTACTTCTGGATATGCCAATTTCAAAGTTGGAATGATGGAAACTACGACCACCATATTTGTCAACGGGCAGATGATGGGAATTGCTTAATAATAACTGGGGGCCACTCCTATAGAATGTGGCCCCCACTTTATTTTCCATGATATATGAAGTATAAGGTGAAATTAATCACACCATAGTTGGAGCCAAAGATGACTGTTTATAGTAAAATTTTATCGCTTATTAACGGAGTTCCAAGAACAGTAGATTTCTCCGTAAGCGGAAATGTTTTGGGCACTTCAGCTATAGAACTAGTAGGTTCTACTTCTGGAAGTGTTACTATCAATGCTTCTGCCACGGGAAGCGCGTATTCAGTTAGTCTCCCAGGAGCTCAAGGTGCAGCCTCTTCTTTTCTTCAAAATGATGGTTCGGGTAATCTAACCTGGTCCCCAGTCTCTAGTTGTCCTGCTATTTCCAATGTTTTTACTGCTGGCGAAAATTTTGCCGCTAATACTTCATTTGTTGTTCGTTGGGCAATGAATTCACTTTCAGAAACTACAGATACAGTATATAAAGCTGACTATAGTACTGTAAGCATGGATGAATTCTGGGGAATCGGGATTGCATTCTCCACAACAGCCGTTACTGCTGGCCAAAATATCACGGTTTATTCTTTTGGTTCTTATACCTTAGGTTCTTCGGACACCCCATTTAATGTAATTAATACCGGTGACCCTGTTTGGCTAACAACCGATGGTGCGTTTAGCGTAGTTGCCCCTAGTGGTGGTAGCGAAGCCGATCTTAAAATCGGTATCGTAATGTCAACCACAAATATTTGGATTGACGGGCAAATGATGGGGATTGGTGGAGGAGGAAGTCCTACAGAACTTCCGCTTACAGTTCCTGAAGGTGGAACTGGACAAGAAGCTTTCACTCCATATGCCGTCATAGTAGGCGGAACAACTTCTACTGGTCCATTAGAACAAGTTTCTGGACTTGGAACTTCAGGTTTCGTCCTCACATCTAATGGCGCTGGAGCGAATCCAACATGGCAAGCGGCTTCGGGCGGATTTACGAATCCAATGACGACCGCTGGCGATATTATTTACGAAAATTCAACTCCTGGAGCTGCAAGACTTGGTATTGGTTCAACCGGTCAAATATTAACAGTCGTTTCTGGTTTACCGGCATGGGCGAATGCACCGGCTACGGGTGTTACTTCAGTAGCTTTTGCTGATGCAAGTACAACCCCAATCTATAGTATTTCTGGCTCTCCAGTAACTAGTTCAGGTACCTTAACTCAGACTCTTACTACTCAATCTGCGAATACTGTCTTCGCAGGACCTTCCTCAGGAAGCGCTGCACAACCTACATTTAGGTCTCTGGTTGCTGCTGATATTCCTAGTTTATCTGCAACTTACCTTCTGCTTTCAGGCGGAACAATGTCAGGCGCGATCAACATGGGTGCAAATCAGATCACCAACATGGCTGATCCTACCACTGCACAAGGTGCAGCAACTAAAAATTATGTAGATACGACCACGATTTCATCTGGTCTAATGACTACAAAAGGAGACATCATCTATGAAAATGCAACTCCTGCCCCAGCACGTCTTCCAATTGGTTCGACTGGGCAAATTTTAACCGTTGTTTCGGGTGTTCCTGCTTGGGAAACTCCAGCGACTAGCGGTACAGTTTCTTCTGTTGGTTTAGCCGATGCGAGTACTACTCCGATCTATGCGATTTCGAATAGTCCAATTACTAGCACCGGTAATTTGACACTTACTTTAGAAACTCAGACGGCAAATAAGGTATTTGCTGGTCCAAGTTCTGGTTCTGCTGCTGAACCCACTTTCCGCGCTTTAGTAGCCGCTGATATTCCGAGCCTATCCGCTACTTACGTTACGCAATCTGAAGTGGGAGCCGCAAATGGCGTTGCGTCATTAGATAGCGGCGGAAAAGTTCCAGTCGCCCAGTTGCCAAATGGCGTGTTTGTTTACCAGGGTCTTTACGATCCAGCGACTAACGTTCCAGCGCTTGCAGATGGAACAGGTACTACTGGTCAAGTTTATTACGTAAGTACTGCCTTTAATGGAATAGTAGCTGGTGCATTCGGTGGCGCTAGTCTTAATTTCTCTGTAGGTGATCTAGCGATTTATAACGGTACTGCATGGGAACTCACTACCCCTGCTGCTGGTGTAAGTTCTGTCAATGGAGCTTATGGCGCAGTAATTATGTCGATGGCATCGGCAAATGGTTTTGCAGGAACATATAGCGGAACAACTTTAACTGTATCCACCACTATTACCGGTATTTTACAGGGTAACGGAACAGCAATTTCCGCTGCCTCAACTACTGGTTCTGGAGCAGTCGTACTCGCAACGTCTCCAACATTAGTTACCCCAAATTTAGGTACCCCAAGCACATTGGTCGGTACAAATATCACTGGAACTGCTGCTAGTTTTACTGCTGGTACAGTAACTACCAACGCTAACTTAACTGGAAACGTAACTTCAGTTGGAAATGCAACTTCTTTGGTTGCAACTAGCAATGCAACTTTAACCACACTTTCAGCCTTAACAACAGCATCAAGCCTATCATCTGTTGGAACCATTACTTCTGGTACTTGGAATGGGACAACAATTGCAATTGCACATGGCGGAACTGGCCAAACTACCGCAGCGTCAGCATTTGTTGCTTTATCTCCTCTTACAACTGCCGGTGATATTATTTATGAAAATGCAACTCCTGCTCCGGCTAGATTAGCAATTGGATCTACCGGCCAAGTATTGACGGTAGTTTCTGGTCTCCCTGCTTGGGTAAATCCTGCTACTAATGGGACAGTTACCAGCGTTGCTTTAAGCGTTCCTTCTTTTTTAAGTGTTTCTGGTTCTCCCATTACTACTTCTGGAACTTTAGCGGTCACTCTTTCTGGAACGGCTCTTCCAATAGCAAATGGTGGTACTGGACAAACTACTGCTGCAGCGGCATATAATGCACTATCACCGATGACTACTACCGGTGATATAGAATATGAGTCTGCAACCAATACCGCATCTAGACTTGCTATCGGTACCACTGGTCAAGTATTAACAGTAGTTTCTGGAGTACCAGCATGGGCAACTGCTGCAAGTAGTAATGGATTCTTATATTTATCTAGTAATACTTCTGTATACGGTGGAACTAACACCACTCTATCTTTTACAGGCGGTCACAACACCGTTGTAGGTGTTTCTGCAGGTAATGCTCTAGCAGCAGGCGGAAACAACAGTTTTTTTGGTTGGGATGCCGGAATACTTGTTTCAAGTGGGACCGATAATACTGCTATTGGACAAAACGCACTTGCCGCTGTAACCACCCATAATGGCAATACCGCGATAGGTTCTGCCGCCTTACAACTCAATACTGCAGCGAATAATACAGCAGTAGGAAATTTGGCCGGTGCATCAAATACTACAGGTACGATCGTTGCTATTGGACAAAATGCACTTGGCAATAATACACAGGGTACAGACAATACAGCAGTAGGTTCTTCTGCATTGGGTAGCAATACGGTTGCTACAGATAATACCGCTATCGGTTTTGGATCACTACCAAACTTAATTGGAACAATTACTACTGGAGCACAAAATACAGCCGTTGGCTCTACGACTGGTGGAACCTTAACATCAGGTCACGATAACGTATTCCTAGGCTTTACCGCTAATTCAAACTCAGCTAGTTCACTTAGGACTATTGCGATTGGTTCTACAACTTCTTCTGAAACAGATGGTATCGCTATCGGTTCTGGACAAAAGAACGCTTTTGCCTCCATAGCATTGGGCAGTATTGGTAGCATTACAGCAACAGCTACAACGACAGCAGCAAGTCAATTTAGTATTGGTTCACCTACAGTACCTATCAGTAGCATGTTTCTTGGTCAAGGCGCTAAAGGAAGTGCAACTGCGACCAATGCATCTATTCAACCTTCTCCTATCATAACAGGCACAAGCAATACTGCCGGTGCAACTATGACCATCGCTGGTGGTAACTCTACTGGTACGGGTGCAGGCGGATCTGTAATAATCCAAACGGCTCCTGCTGCTGGAAGTAGTGCAGCTACTCCCAATACCTTAACAACTGCAGTTACCGTTGACAGTACACAAAATGTGACCATAGCAGGTTTAGCTGGTACTGGTACAAGACCTGTTGCTGCTACTTCTACGGGCCTATTGGTTGCTAGTACCGCTGCTCAACTTTTAACTGCTGCGGGTATCAGATCAGGTTCTCAAGCAATTTCTAGTGCTGGTACAAGTGTATCCGTTACTTTTAGTTCAGGATTGCCAAGTACAAGTTATTCAGTTACTTGCAATATGTTTAATTCTACAGATACAAATCCAGAATTTCAACCAATTACTATAACTGCACAGTCAACTACCGGTTTTACCGCTACATGGAACTATCCTGTAGCAACTGCAAATTATTCATTATTTTGGCAAGCAATTGTTAATAATTAATGTGATATAAGGTTTATATGAGTATCGAGTTAGATGCAAGACAGATAGAGTATAGAGGGATCCTCCAGCAACTATTCCCATATGTTGCCGGTGAAACCTTAGATATTTTACTTGCTTCAATTAATGCAGATCTTACTGTGCCACTTAGAGTTGATGCAACAAGCACTCCAAGTCTAGTAGTAGATATTGGACCAGCTATTGTTTCAAATCCTGAATCCAATAGAAATAGATCAATCTCTTTTATTAATAATGTTATTCCTGCTTTCGCTTCTGGAACAGTAACTTTTCCTTCTGCTAGCGGTGGAAATATTACGACTTCAACTGGGGGCTCTACATTACTTACTTTGCCATCAAATGAGTACATGCAAGTTCTTTTATCCCTGGATCAAAGTGGTAATTTAATTGCTACTACTGGTACTCCTAATGCTATTGCGGCAGATGCAGCAATTCCCACTCCTTTAAATAGCACTCTTCCATTTGCATATATTACAATTTTTAATAATGCTGGAACCATTCAAAATATTACCCAAAGCACTATTTTTCAATTTGTTGGTGGAGGCGGATCAGGTGGTGGCGGAGGCGGAGCAGCTAATGAGGTCGCTCTAAGCCAAGGTACTACTACTGTAAATGTTACTTTTGTTACTCCTCAAGGCAGTAATACCTATGTGGTAATCGCACAATTGGTAAATACTACTGATCCTGATCCAGAATTTCAGCCGATTACAATTACCAACAAAACAACTACGGGATTCACTGCTACCTGGAATATGCCTCTAGATACGGCAAATTACAAACTCGATTATTTAGTTGGTGCCGGTACAATCGAGCAAGTAGGGGAATTTCCTTTAACTATGGGCGAAGTAACGGCTACCATTACTTTAAATGTTCCCATGAGTTCAAGTAGTTATGTAGTTACTGCAGAATTGGCTAATTATACCGACGCTACCCCACAATTTCAACCAATTACTGTGACAAACAAGACTACTACGACCTTTACCGTTAAATGGAATATGCCCGTAGATACGAATAATTATCGTGTTGCATGGCAACTTGCCGGATTTCAATAAGGGCCGACAATCTTATGATATATATATACAGGTAAGGATATATGATTATTTATAGAGCGGTTAATAAAATTAACGGTAAGGCGTATATAGGACAAACCATTAGGAGTTTGAACGAACGCATTAGAGAGCATAAATATGCTGCCTCTAAAAGAACCAATAATTTACCGTTCCATAATGCCGTTGCTAGTTACGGATTTGAAAATTTTGACTTTTATTTTGTAGATAGGGCAGTTGATTTGGAAGATTTAAATAAAAAAGAACAATTTTATATTAATAAATTCAATAGTTTAGTTCCAAATGGATACAATGCTGAATCAGGTGGGAAAAACAAAATACGCTCTGAAGAAACAAAAAGAAAACAATCTGAATCTAGAAAAAAAATGCTTTCAGATAAAACCAAGCATCCAAATTGGGGTAAAAGTTCTGGTAGTGCAAAACCTGTTCTTTGCTTTAATGATTCTAGGAAATACGTTTCTGCCAATAATGCGGCCAAATATTTGGGCTTGGACCCATCTGCAGTAAGTAAAGTTTGTAACAATATTTATTCACATACAAAAGGATTCAGATTCAAATATCTGTAATTAAAGGAGTTTTATGGCTACGTTCCAACTCGGAGGCTTAGTAGAGCAGATCGCAATCACCGCAACAGCGGCTGGTACAACTACGCTAGTCAATACCTCAAAACAAATTGAAATTTTTACGGGTTCAACAACCCAAACTATTGTTTTGCCTAACGCGACTACAATGGTCGTTGGTCAAAAATACGAAATATTCAATCAATCAACTGGAAACCTTACCTTAGAGTTTAACGGCGGCGGAGCATTCACCGATGCATTTGGAACAAATTACAGTACCATTGCAGCACACACATCCCTTTTCATCGTTCTTCAAACTAATGCTACGTCTGCAGGTACTTGGGCAGTTCTTTCATCTTCTGCAGCAGCAGGTGCAGGTCCGTATTCTCCAACAGTTCAAAGATTTTTATCAGGTTCTGGAACATATACTACTCCAGCAAACGTTCTCTTCATTCAAGTTGAAATGGTTGGTGGTGGTGGTGGTGGAGAAAATGCCGGTTCATCAAACGCCGGTAGCAATGGTTCTGCGACTACTTTCGGAACAAGTTTATTAACCGCTAATGGTGGTGGTGGCGCGAACGGTGGAGGAGCAGGCTCAGGCGGAATATCAAACGGTGGTACAGTAACTGTAAATTCTCCTGCGGTAGCATTGATAGCATTGCAAGGAGGCTCTGGTAATCCACAATCGATATTCGGAGCAACTGGAGCGTCAGGCGGAGGTAACGGTGGAGTTACTCCATTTGGCGGCGCAGGTTGCGGTGGACTTAACAATACAGTTCCAGGCACGGGCGTAAATTCTCCTACTCCCGGTATACCTAACTCAGGTTCTGGTGGCGGTGGACAAGGTGGTAGTAGTTCCTTTGGTGGTGGTGCCGGAGGCGGTGCTGGTGGTTACATCAAAGCCATTATTACTTCTCCTTTAGCCTCTTACGCTTATTCAATTGGTGGTGGTGGAGCAGGTGGTGCAGCTAGTGGTGGTGCCGACGCAGGTGCTGCTGGTGGTAGCGGTGTCGTTATCGTTACTGAATTTTATGCTCCAACTGCTGCGGCAGCAAATGGTGGCGGAGCTTATACCCCAACAGTTCAAAAATTCTTATCTGGATCAGGAACATATACCACTCCAGCAAACGTAATTTACATACAAGTTAAATTAGTTGGCGGTGGTGGTGGCGGAGGTGGATCGGAACTCGCGAGCACACAAAACGCTGGTACAGGCGGTACAGGTGGTACTACTACATTCGGAACAAGTCTATTGACAGCAGTCGGTGGTACTGGTGGCGGCGTTGGTACTGGTGGTGGTGGCCCAGGTGGCACAGCAACTGTAACAAGTAGTTCTACTGTGTTACAAGTTGTCGCAGTTCAAGGTGGATCAGGCCAAGGTATAGGAAACGCAACTACAGGACAACCTGGAGGATCTGGAGCTGCATCACCTTTCGGTGGTCAAGGTGGATCTCAAGCGGGTGGCGCAACCGGTGCTGTAGGATTTGCAGCAATAGCTAATACTGGTTCTGGCGGTGGTGGCAGCGGTACCGGAAGTGCTACTGGATACGCAGGATCAGGTGGTGGAGCAGGTGGTTATATTGAAGCTATTATCCTAGCACCTTCAGCAACCTATTCTTACTCAATTGGCACAGCGGGTACAGGTGGTACAGCAGGAACCAGTATGAGCGCAGGTGGAGCAGGTGGCTCTGGTTACATAGAAGTAACAGAATACTATGCTAACGGTTCAGTAGGAACTGCTACAACTATTACTGGACTTCTAAGTAATGCAAATCTTACAGCACCAACAGTTCAAAAATTTACTTCAGGTTCTGGAACATATACTACTCCTACTTCTCCAAGAACTCCACTATATATCAAAGTAACAATGGTAGGCGGTGGTGGTGGCGGAGCCGGTAGCGGAACAGCAACTGGTTCAGTTGCCACAGCTGGCGGTACTACTACATTCGGAACAAGTTTATTGACAGCCAATGGAGGTATCCAAGGAGTTTATGGTTCTCCTGGGGCAACTGGTGGAACTGTTACGGTTTCAAGTCCAGCCGTTCAAGTTGTAGCAGTAACGGGTGGCGGCGGTGGTAGTGCAATGTCGGATAGTGGGACTACAGTGGTCTTATCTGGCGGTATTGGAGGATCCTCAATGCTCGGTGGTGGAGCCGCTCAAGTATATTCTGCAAACCCAGGCATCAATGCTCCATCCAATACGGGTGGTGGTGGTTCAGGCGGAGGCGGTAACAATATAATTAATCAAGTCACTGGAAGCGGCGGAGGATCAGGTGGAGGGATAGTAGCGATTATCAATAATCCATCAGGAACATATAGTTATGCAGTTGGTGCTGGCGGAAATGGGGGCGGAGCGGGTACTAGTGGCCAAACTGGTGGTAACGGTGGATCAGGTTATATTGCTGTTGAAGAGTTCTATCAATAATTGTATGAAAAAATACAACTATTCTCGGATGAAAGATTCAAAGAATATTTCAGATCCTATTTACCAGAATAGTTTTCAAGGATCATTGCCTTCATTGGTTGACTTAAGACATCTTTGTCCCCCAGTTGTAGATCAGGGCCAAGAAGGTAGTTGTACAGCCCAAGCATCTGTATCTGGTGTTTACGATTTTCTTCAATTAAAAAATATAAGAATTGTAAACCCACACGTAGATCCCTTATCGGTATTTGCTCCTGGTAGTAGGCAGTTTGTTTACTATAACGAGCGTACAGATGAGAATACGGTTCAGCAAGATTCTGGAGCGGAATTAAGAGATATCATTTTTGCTTTAAGCCAATATGGGGTCTGCCCAGAAAGTATGTGGCCTTATACCAATAATGATATGACGGTTAAGCCCTCAGATGATTGCTATAAAAGCGCAGCAAACAATAAAATCAAAGATAATTTTAGAATTGTTAGTTTGGATCAAATGAAGGATTGTTTGGCCAATGGTTACCCTTTTATCATGGGCATTGATGTCTATGATTCATTTGAAAGCGAACAAGTAGCTCAAACTGGGAAAGTGCCTCTTCCTTTACCTTCTGAAAGTTGTCAAGGAGGTCACGAAATTACTTGCGTTGGCTTCGATGATAAAAACAGTTGGCTAATATGCAGAAATAGTTGGGGAGCAGATTGGGGAGATAAAGGTTATTTTTATTTACCCTATAGTTTCGTTACAAATCCCAATTTGGCAGAAGATTTTTGGACTTACAGATTAGCCTAAAAATAATACGAAGGCACTAATCACAAAAAATGCGATGATGGTCCAAGCCAAATCAGTTATCATCTTCTCTTTCTCTTATTCTGGCATTAAAATCATATTCTAAATCTTCAATTGTTTGTTTGAGATGAACATTTTCAATCTTTAATCTTTTAGTCTCATCGTTATAAGCATCTCGCCATTCCTCAGCAAGATTTAGGAGTTGTAAAACCTCATCATTATGAGCCTTAATGACCGCATCTAATTCTTTTGGATTGGGAATAATAGCTAAGATTTCGCTAGGCTCGTTGTGTACATCTCTTTTTAATTCTGGAAAATCTCTGTCTTTATACCAACTCATAAATTGCCATCCCATACGATACGTTTCTTGAATGCGCCTTTTTTGGCTTTCTTCTCATTTTGGATAATTTCAATGTCAGTAGGAAACAAGCCAGCACTTACAGCAATTGCTTCTAGAACTTCTTTGACATCGGCTAATTCTTCGCCTAGATCGTGAAGAGTCTTCGTACCCTTACCGCGCTCATGGAAAATTAAGTGCCCAAGTTCTCCAACTTCTTCATATAGTTTATTCATTAGAAGGCCGTACATTTCCTCTTCGGAAGCCACACGATATGTCATTGGTGTCATACCAGGTGTTGAGTTGCAAAGTTCTGTCATATTATCTCGAACCAATTTTTCTTTTGGCTTTCGATGTTCTTCAAACTGCTGACTAAATTCGTTAAGGGAGCCCATTATTTGTTTTACGCCTTCTGGAATATCTTCACTCATATCTTATCCTCCGCCAAAATAGCCTTTACAGCATCTCTGACTAACTCTACATCTTGGCCTAAATTGATTCTTATGAAATCATCATTGTGGTAAAGTTTTGAGCCAGGAAAATATGTAATACCCGCTCTATCTAGAAGATCTTTACATGACTGATCTGCTCTACTATAATAAAACATGCCAATTGGGTAAACGGTTGTGTCCCCAAAGTATTTCTCTAATTTAGACCATTCTTCGCGATTTCCATCTAACTTGCGCCTTGCACCCTGTTCGAAAGCATCCCAGTCGCAATGTTTTACTAAGTCCAAAATGATGCGATTCTGGGCACTGCTTAGTCCGCAATATTCTGTGGCAACACATTCTTTGAGGCGCTCATAGAGAGATCCGTTGTTGGTCGCTACCCAACCTACTCTAATGCCATTTATGCCGGTCATCTTACTAAAACTGCCTACATTCAAGACATGATTTGGAGGCGGTAAATGGATTTTAGGGAGATAGGAACCTGTATGATACACGGAATCCCAAACCACCATCTTATTGTCTGTCCTGACCATTCCAAGGTCTCCAGTCCACAAATTACCGATAGGATTGCTAGGAGAATCTACTAATATGACAGCACTTCGGTCGATCTTAGAGAAATTAACTTCTTCTTCATGCTCAAATCCTGCACTTTTAATGATGCTAGGATACATTCTAAAGAAAGGTGCTGGTGCAGTGACAACTGATTCGTATCTCACCTGCTGTTTGAGGGCATTTAGAGCAACGTGAAGGCCGCCTGTGGCTCCGTGTGTCAGAACTATGTAATCGTACCGAATACCAGTCTGACGCTCTATAACCTTACGTGTGGCCTCAATCATGGCGGGATCTCCTTCATGAGGAGTATATCCCATTTCCACAATATCTTTGTTATTGAAAGGTATAAAGAAATTTCCAGATGCTTCTACGAAAGCTTTTCTTACTGCAACCGATTCTCCCCAACCCAAGTCAAATTTTGTCATCTTTCCTCTTCTGGTCAGCTCTTTCGTTGGCTAACCGCTCTTCGTTCTTAAGTTTCAAAAATTCCACCACGAGATGTCCCTGTCCACGATCAACCAATTCTGAGGGTCTAGCTTTACGTAGTCTTGGGTTCTCTTTAAGGTACCAGCTCTTTACCTTCTTGCGATCCCAACCAAAACATTTGATAGCCATCTCAATGATCTCGGCCTCAGTAATTGGCTCTTCACCTTCTGGGGTAGGATGAGGATTTCTACATTTACGATATGTCATGTTGCGTACCCTACTGATAGTTCAAAGAAAAACACTACTCTTTCTACTGGCTTTACTTGAAGTAAACCGAAACGTTCTGCGGTTCTAAAATTCACACTAGATTTCCTGGCCAATTCTACTTGACGAGTAACCAAGGACCTAAATTCTTCTAGGGAGTAGCTGATCTTGTAGTTGTTGCATTGAGCGCATGCTGGCATTAAATTTTCAATGGCGTCCAAATCCACACCTTTTCGGGCATGCTGATGAGATCTAGCATGGGGAATAATGTGGTCTACTTGAAGCTTTTCAGGCTTTGTACCGCAATAGCCGCAATGACCATTGTATTTTGCTTTTACTTGATCCCTAATCTTCTTAGGAATGGCTTTACGCTTCGTCATCATCGATTCCCAGTAAGTCGATTTCTTCTATCTTTTCCTGTACTGGAACAAATAAATCTAAAAGCTTTGCTGGGAAGTCTTCTTGCTTTAAAATGACATCATTCAATCTAGCGGCGGCATCCCTGTCTTCCAAAGTGTCTGAAAAGTCATATAGAGCCTTAATCACATGGGTATACATATTACAAAGAGCCATTCCCTGGGCTGAAAACGCGTGATCGTTTTTAGCAGCCGCATTCTTAATTCGAGCTGAGATCTGATAAATATTATTTTCCATTTTCTAGCCTTTCTCTGTCTTCGAAGTCTCCACCATGGAACCCTTCTACTATTTCTGTTCCTTCAATTACATTACGCCCATCAGCACCATAACTAATTGGGTATTTATGGCATTCTTTCAAATCCTTTAACCCAACATCTGAAAGGCTTACCCCAAAAAGAAAGTCATATCCAAAATCCATTACGACCTTGTACATATAGTATTTCTTGTTTCTAGAGCCAGTAAAATGAAATACTTTTAGTACGTCACCTTTATGGATTGGTCTAAGTTTAGAATCGTAGTAAGTTTTCATAGAAAAATAGTGATTAACAAATCAATAAATAGTAACATCAAGAAAAACACCATATTACTTTTTATACATCTCAAATAGAGACAGTCGTTTTCTCTTTTGTGCCGTAATACCGAGTGGGGCAAGTAGTTTTTCGTACTTTAAAATGACTTCCCAAGCTTGTTCTGTGGTCATTCCGATATTTTCACCGGCTTCAATCTCAACGAATGTAGCGTATTTGCCATCTTCATTCTTTACGGTATAATAAACAATGTCTGCATCATCAAAGAAGTAGATATCGCAGGCCTTATCGATACTAAAATTTTTAATGTAACCAAGTCCTTCGCAAAACGCTACGATTAATGCTGGATCATTCTTGTCAATTCTCAAATTCACTTCAGTGCGAACCCAATTGTTTTGATCAATATGTTTCTTTTTAAAAGTAAGTTCTGAACGATGTTCGTCTTCACCACCCATTTTATTTTCGGCGGCCATTCTATACCTTAGAAATTCGTTTTCTTGTCTGACATAGTAGACATCTTTGGATTCTACATAGATAAAACTTTTAGGGTTTAAACTTTTGGCCAAATCCTTAAAGGCGATGCGGTTGATGTCATCTCCATTATACTTGCATTCTATTTCAAGAAATTTATGTTCTTCGGCCATAATAGTATACTAGCACGCTATTGTGTTAAATACAAGTCTTTTTCATTCATATTTAACATTTTTATGCTTATTGTTGATTTCCTTATTTTTTTCTATTTTCTCTTTCCTATTCGGAAATTCTCCTGTTTCATAATAAACTTCATACATCCAGGTATCAAATTCCATGGACGCATACAATTTCCATTTTGGAAACTTTAAATTCGTTTCTTTGTATATGGTTTCCCAATATTGGGTTCCAGCTACCTCAACATCGTAAATCTTTTTCCTTAAAGTCTTTGGGGCTGGAGTTTCATAGATTTCATCTTCAAATAAATTCTGCCTATGGATGGCATCTTCGAATTTTAAATCTGGTTGCCTATTCTTTTCATGGATAAACCATAGGTGGTGGGCTATCTCATGTATTAGAGATATAACGGTTTCAGTTTTAGAACTTTGATGTTTTTTATAAATAAGAATTTCAGAACCGTCTAAGAGCCATCCACCGGCATCTCCCGATTTTTGACCACTAAACGATACTTTAACGCCCATTCCTTGTGCGTATTTCGTTAAACGGCTTAATTCTTCATCTCTAATCATAACATCCCTTAAGTGCGCCAGTGCGATCCATTTTCTGTTCTTGTGGCACGACTAATTCTAACGAATTCAACTCTTGCGTGAAATTCTTCTAGGTTTTTAGCGCCCACATAGGAAAATGCGCTTCGTAAGCCCCCCTGAATATCGTCCAAAACATCTTTTACTGATCCTTTGTATGGCACAAGGAAGGATTCACCTTCAGTAGTCCTGTGTGTGCCGGTCTTGCCTTGAGAATCGTAAGCTTCTTTGGAGGCTGATCCACGGTATTTCTTTAGAGCTTTCCAGTTAGGCCTAAGATAGCCACCAGCAATACCATTTTCAAATTGTTCTTTGGTAAGCATCTCAGAAGTCCCTTCATGAATATACACTACATCTCCTGGCGTTTCATCAGTTCCAGCAAGCATTCCGCCAAGCATTACCAGACTAGCCCCAGCACCCAAAGCTTTAGCGATGTCTCCCGGAGTCTTCATTCCCCCATCTGCAATGGTTGGGATTCCTGTGCCTTCTAAAGCATTTACTACGCTAGTCACGGCTGATAGTTGAGGATAACCTACACCGGTCTTAATACGAGTAGTACACGCACTACCTGGACCAATACCTACCTTAAATCCGTCAATTGATACTTGGCCTAAAAATGGCTTAAGGCTTTCGCCTGTTGCGAAATTACCAACGATTATGGCAGCGTTATCTCGGAAACGTTCTCTCAACCTTTTTACTTGATTCAGAACTGCTTCTTGAGCACCGTGAGCAACATCGACTATAAATACAATGGCACCCATGCAATACAACGCTTCAGCTCTTTCGAATTCATGGTCGCCAATACCAACAGAAACCATAGGCCTGTAAATACATTCCATATCCTCGATGATCATAGCTTCGTCGAACATTTTGGCGTTTTCTTCAATTGTACAAAATCTATGAAGGCATGCTTGGGCACCGTAATTTAACATAGCATGAGCCATTTTTACATCGGTAATAGTGTCCATATTAGCCGAAATTACTGGGAAATTACATCCGATATCACGGAATACCTTATGATTAGTAGATACACGTAGATCTACGTCTTTTCTACTTGAAATCGTTGAGAATTTTGGAACAATTAGGACATCATCGAAAGTGAACAATTCTTGCATCGGTTTCCCTCTAGTTAGTACCAATATACCATTTTTGAAAAATTTAAGCAAGTTTATTTTTTATCAATGCTTTTAAATGCGCTTGCTATAGCGCTTAACCATTCTTTTTCCTTAAAATCTCTTTCTTCTTGATAATATTTGCTTAATTCGGCAGTAGCGTCGTCTTCTGAGTACCCAGCTAAAGCAAAATCGTAGGCCAAAGCGAACCAAGTCTGATTACGCCCGTTCTTAAAAACTATACCGTTCTTGAGTTGGTATTTAGCCCATGTAGAAAGTTTGTCGTAGTCACCCTCGCCTTCAGGAATAGCCCTCTTAGTTTTTAACTTAGGGGATAAGTGAGGCCATTTATGAAGCCAAGCGAAGAGTTCTTTGTGACTTACCCTTTTCTTTAATCGAACCAGTCTTTGCCTTTTACCCGGTTCTCGGAATACTTCTGGGATCCTAACACACCTAGATGGATTGGCACAAGCCTTATCAGCAGTAGTTATTATAGCAAAGATCCATTGCGCAATCAAACCATATTGAGTCCTATCCTTTAGATCCTCGTCTAGGGTAATTACGGTATGGATAGACTTATTTCCACTAAATACTTGGGCCGTAAAAGGCATTTTTAGGTGATTGATCGTGTTGATCTGCTCTTTTAGGGTGCCAACATCTAATTCAACCAAAAAGGATCTAAATTTATCCACACCTTCATCGCACCTAAATCCTTTCATTGGATTTAGAGCTACCATTATTAACTTATCGCTATTTACGATTTTGGTGTATTTAGGATCCTTGGGGATAAGTGTAACCTTACCCCCCAACACTTCTTCTAATGGAACTGGCTCGGTCGCATAAAGAGAATTCTGGACACAAACTTTTTCATTTGCATTAAATAGCAATTTAAAAAAATCTTGTGTCTTTTCATTCATACTTATTTTTTAGCTAATTCTTGTAAAGCAGTAAATGTAGTTGGATCCACTATTAACTTCTGCCCAGCGCTATCTTTTGATGCTGCCTCTAAATCTTTCTGTGTTGCTTCTAAGGCTTGTTGTTCTGCAATTTCTTTCTGAAGTTTTTCTCGTGTATGTCTATCTTCCAATATTTGCATCATATGCTTTTTAACTTCTTCAACGGTAAAACGATGAATTACAACTTTTTGATCTGTAAATACTTTCTTTCCTAATTTACCCATTTGGTCGGCCAAGACCACTTCACGATCGCGTTCGTAAAGTTGTGGTACCCCCCTATTGACAAACTTCTGCCAACGCGAAGATGCCCCAAAAGCTTTTAGTGACAATTCATTTAATTCCTGTCTAGTCTTGTATTCCATTTTCTTTCTCCTCTTTTTCACTTATTTTAATGTAAACTTCTTCAATATGTTGATCGCTTACATCTTTGTTTTCAACCATTTCAAATAAAGCGGACAATGCCTCTTTATTCGTTAATTTCTCTTTTTCCCATAACACGCACACAACACACATTATTCTTCACTCTTTTCGTCTTTTTTAGGCAAGCCTATGTCACTTTTGTATTTCTTCTCTAAATTTTCTTGTACTATTTTGGCCACTCTTAATTGAAATTTTTCGTCGTATTTAACGAACTTACCACGTTCATATCCTACATAAATAGTTTCGCCTACAGAATCATTAAATCGGCTCTTCCACACTTTCCATTTACTTCTCAAATAAGCACGCTCTGGAGAAATTTCAGCAATGAAAGTGGCCTTATCGCATATTTCTTTGCTTCCCTTTAATCGCACGTTGAATGGGGTAGTATCTTCTTCGTTAACTAATCGTTTCATTTGAGCCATTACGACAATCGGGCCTGGATAAACTAACTTCATTTTATCTAGAAATGCGGCAAACATTGCCTGAACTTTGTACTGATCTAAATCGGTATTATTCCTAGATACCTTTACGTTTTGGTAATAATCAAGAATAACTACATCTGGAGGGTTACCGCTTTCGAGTAAACTCGTAAAGATTCTCTCGATACCTTCAAGAGTTGTTGTCCATCCAGAGATTCCCTGATAAGTATCTCCGATAATGGATAGGGTGTCATTCTTACACCAAAGTGGAATGAATTTAGCGTACTGATCTTTTTCTTCGCCTGTAATTTCATTGTGATTGGTGTACTTTAACCCTAAATGTACTGCCGTAATACGATTGTAGAAGTCTTCTGGGGCTTCCTCGTTAGATAGAACAAGGACTCTTCCTGGCTTTCCTGTAGCTGGATTGATATTGGTAACAGTAGAGTAAATAATATTTGCTACCGCTGTTGATTTACCGTCTCCTGTATCTGCTCCAATCAAAATAAGATTTTTTCTAAAAAAAGGGACTATCTTTCTAAAACTATCATTCATAAATGACATAGATTTTTTTGCAGCCTCAATATACTCATTACTAGAACTTATCAATCCCTCAACATATTCTTTGGATAGGTGCGAAAAATCTACATTCTTACCTTTTTCGAGTTCTTCTTTATTTTGCTGTAAAATATTGAGATCTCGTTCAACTCTATGTTCTTGTAAAATAAGGGCTTTCGCCTGAACGTTCTTTTTGCGTTCATCGTTTTCCTTATCCATTACTAGTTTTTTATCAAAATCGTCTAACTCTTTACTCATTGCTGTTCCTAAAAGTTGTCTTGATAGCATTTAATTCTGCCAATAAATCTTCGTTAACTTGCATTGGCTCTAAATCAGATGTATCGTATTTTGGATCGTCATCAATATATTTTACTGGCTTAAGAGCTACTTCCAAATCTGGGATATCTTCTTCTGGATTCCTGTACCCTCCCGTAAGTGATGGAGATAGCTTCTCTATTTTCTTGGGAGGAGCATTTTCACTGAAATTAATCTGTTTTTCTAAAACAATGCCTTTCCAGGTCTTAATTTCTTCTTTTCGTTTTCTTTCGACTATAGTTTTTGAAAGTTTTTGAATTTCCTCTGACCAACACAGTTCGGCAAGGAAAAAGCATACATGGGGTTTAATAATTTCTTTAGGGGTATATCCGTATGCTATTAGAGTAGAATAGAGATAGTGGAAATGTTCTTCTCGATCAGTTCTTGAAACTTCTGTATATTGCTTGCCACGTTCAGAAGTACGGTTAACTCCATACTTTTCCTTCCATGCTAGCATTATATCTTCTATTGAGAATTTTTCGTCTTCCACGTTACGCCCCGATTGATTTTAGAAGTTTTTTGGCTGTAGACACTTCTTTTCTATATTCGCTCTTATTTCTATTTTTTGCAATGAATTTCTTCAAAATAAGCGCCTTTTTATCATTAGGCTTATTGTCAAATCTATTCATGAACTTTTGAAGTTCATCGGCATTATAAACCTGATCTGGGCGTTTATTGTAGAGATTACAATAAGGATTGACATCAGAAACGATTAAATCTTCAATTTGTAGATCCCTTTGTTGTATTGGAAAACATATGTACCAGGACTCATCGAATTGAAAGGCTGTTACACTGTTTTTTACATTCGCTTTTTTTCTAATTGATTTGAATGTTGGAAAATCGATTTTTTTGAATCCATAATCCGCATAATTCTTAATTAATTTTGTTGGATATCGTGGAAGTTCAGAATTGCCTGTAAAAGCCAAATATTCCTCTGATGACTGACCCTTAATATTTCTTAATTTTTTCTTACAAATCCTTACTAGATCTTCCATTCTTTGTTTATAAAAAATAGAAAAATTTGCCCTGTTTTGTTGTAAGAAATCTTTAGGTTCAGGAGGATTGCCTTCATGTCTTAACAGCCATTTTTCAATCCATTCATCGTTTTTCTCTTCCATTTTTTCTAATGTAAATAGATTTAAAAAAGAAACCAAATGAACTTGGCCAATGCTTGTTACGTCATCTAGATACATCCCAACGGTTTTAAACAGATTGTAATAGGTAAAGAAAGTTTTTCTTGAGAGATTCTCAACAATTTTCATGTAAGGAGCCATCTCTTCAATACTAGGATTGCCCTTAGCTTTACGAAGATACTGATGTCTTAAGTAACATAATTCGAAATCGTCTTTACTACTGATTTTGCGTTTCTCTGGTGCTGGTCTATCAACCTGTATCATGGCGGACTCCTAATTTTAGCGTAAGGCCAGACGCGACTCTGGCAACCTTATTTTCTAGCATACTCAAGTTAAGTATGGCTTCAGCACGTCGAGTGTCACTTCGCTGATTCTTCAATCATGGCTCTGCTCGTCGCCGTAAAAGGTCTGGCTGTCTGAGAGTGTCTCTAGTAGGCTAGGCTTGGTAGTCATTTCAACCAAGTCCGGTCCCCACAGCTTTCCACTCCGCTTACGTTCTCTTTCGAGAATTTATTGATTTAATAATTGATCAAATTCGGAACAAGTCATTTTTAATACATGAAGTGTTTGGTAACCTGCTAGTTGCACATAGCAAGTTTTTGAAAACTCAGTATAAAAAATAATTTTATCCCTTGAAATTCGTACTGTAGAATCTGCCTGACATTCTTTTGAATCGCCACCACAGGTATATTCCATTACCGTAATAATCTGAGAACGATGCTTTTCTGGCTGAGGAGCCTCTTGAATTTTAATTAGAGAGCATCCTGACATTAAAGCAAATAGCGCCAAATATTTCATTTAGTATTCTCCACGAAGAGACTTCTTGTACGCTTCCAGAGCTTCTGGGGTATCCAAGATACCGATATCGACTACCGATACATCTTTTACTATTGTACGACCATGGAAATGGCCTTTGTGTACTGTATATCGTGTGGTACGACCAATTTGTTGTTCCTCGTTCTTAATTGTACGAGTAATTTTGGCACCTTTTTTGGTGATTAAGATAAGTGTAGAAAAGAAACTTAATTCTTCTCCACCTTTAATAATGAGTTCTGACTGTTCATACTTATTTTTAGGTTGGGTCATATAGTAGTGATTAATAAATACGCAAGCAAGTCCAGTTTCTCCAATAGCTTGACGTAGACGACGAACGTTCTTATTGTTCAGTTTGGCCTCAACCGCAACGTGATGATCACCAGCTTCCGAATCCATAATTGATTCCGGTACCGAAGCAGCAACCGAGTCCCATACCATCATGAGAGGTCCAGTAAAACCTTCTTCTCTAAGGGTTTTAGCTTCAGTCAAAATCTTCTCGATCGCGGTCCACGCCTCTTCTAGGTTTTCGCAAGGAGTAACCAGAACTTCTTTGGGTTTGCCGCCCATCAAAGCTAGACGTTTCATGGAGAATTTATGCTCTGAATCGATTAAGAAACATACACCGCCATCTTTTTGGCACTGTACCATTCCTTCCATTACCAGAGTGGTTTTACCGCTATCGGTCTTTCCAATAATCTGAGTAATGTGCCCGCATGGAAACCCTTCTCCACCGGTACCTTCTTTAAAGAAGGGCTTTAATGTAATCCATGATTTGACTTGGAGCAATTCATCATCTTCTCCATAAGTCTTTACTAATTCTTTACCGGCCTCTTCGTTTAATCGATTACGAATGCGGTCTACTAAAGACACTTCTTGCTTTGCCATTTATTCTCCTAGTTTGAACCTATGATTTCTTTTCGACGATCCGAGCCCAGCTGGATTAGACAATCCTTTTTGGCTTTCATTGAATCTACTGCACCTGCCCAGGTAGTCGCATCATGTTCGGCTTTAACCAGGTTCATTAGGGCCTTTAGAACATCTGGATGAGAATCAATTTGGGCTTCCATACTATTTTCGCTATGTTTTACGGAAACATCGCTTTTTATGGTCTTATAAACTACAGCTCTAGTTTCTTTTAATCTAGCCTTGGCATTGTCTCGTACCGCCTCAATTTTTGCTTTATATTGGTAGTAACGAAACAATAGCCCTGGCAAATTTCTAAACTCTGTAGTTAGATTATGAATATCTACGGACAGATCTACTTCTGGATTTAATTCCATAAGTCTCCTTAGCTATTTGGATCAATTCCGATTTCTTTTAACCAGTCTTCGTGGCTTTGTTCTGCAGCAAATGTAGGGGCTGCTGGAGTCGTAGCCGTAACTGGGGCTTGCGCTGCAGGTGTAGCTGGGGCTGCATATGAAGGTGCAGTAAAAGTGGGAGCCGCAGTTTGAGTTGCAGGGGCCGGTGTAGAGGCTGCTGCAGCAGGAGCTTGTGTTTGAGCACTAGCTGCCGGAGCACTTTCTTGGCGACGATTGTTTGAACCTCCACGAGCTTCCCGTTCTGCTTTCCAGCGATTGTCGAACAGTTCATCACAAACAGGGGTCTTGCCCGTAGCAATATCTGCTGAAGCAACAATTCTTGCAATTTCTTCAACGGTAAGTTTTGCTGCAATTTTGTTTAAATCTTGAGCTTCACGGTCGATTTTTGCTCTTAGTTCTGGAGTAATTTTATGAATAACATCTCGTTCAACGCGACCTACATTAGGTACATCAATTTTTTCTTTATAAACACTTACTTTAAAAGAAGTAGTATTCCCAGATCCAGAACGATTGAATACGAAAAAGCGTCCGTTTTCATCGGAAAGCGCATTGACGCCTTCTTCTTGTTCAAGCCTAATAAGTTCATCCTCCAATGCCTGTTTTGCTTTTGATCTGAGCTTTAAAACTCCAATATTTCCTTGCAAATCAATAACATTCATATGAAAATTTTTGTCAACACTGTAGTTTCCACCGTAACCCACTATCTTACTGAGTTTAGCAACCAAATCATCATTTCCTTCTTCTTTGGCCTTATTTAATTTTGCAGTAAGTTCCTCAATTCGTTTCATTGCAGGACATTCGACCAATACTACCCCATCACGTTTAACTTGAGCGCTTTGAAAAGGACGTAGTTTTCCTTCACTGTTCTTGTAGCCAAATATTACTGCGTGAAATTTTGCCCATCCATGCGTATCTTTCGTGTATTGTTCTAAAGGCTTAATAATTCGAAAAATTACATTTCCGTCTTTTTGACTAAAATAATTCTTCTTTGCATAATCTCTTTTTCCAAATGTCGCTTCCATATTTTCTCCTTATTTTAAAACTTTAACTGCCAAAACGATTGTTGTTACTACACCAAAAAACATCAGGAATCTTGCTAAACCAATACCTAAAGTAGCTTTAAAGGCCGTTAAGAATGGTGTTTTAGATGCCACTGCTAGTGCGGTAATTACCGGTGTCTCTAGATCAACTCTATTATTGTTTTCCATATTTCCCTTAGATTTTACTGCGAATAGACTTAAGCGTTTCGCCAACACTTTCTTCCGTAACATTTTTAACAACAAACGCTCCAGGAAGATTTTGAAGAGTTTTAGATGCCTTTCCAGCAACCACAATAAAGGTTTTGGTCTTTAATCGCGTAAGATTTTTTTGTAGATCTAGGGCGAAATTTTCATCTCCTGTATTAAGTAATACTGGGGTGATAGACCCGGCATGTTTTTTTGCTAGAGCCCTATCAACAATTGAACTGAGAGCATCTAACCCAACGATTTCCGAACCAATTTGGTCATTTACTGCGAGTTTTAATAGGTTAGCTAATTCTTGATGGTTTTTCACTGCTCTATTGTATCTTTCATCGAATTTGATTTCCATGATAGAATTCCTGCTTACACCAATTTCTAAGGCCTTATCGTAGAGAGCATTATTTGCAATATTGAATAGGTATTTGGTAGACTCACGACCAAACAGTTTGGCGTCCACACGAGACGATAAGTCATCGTAAAAACTGTCTGGATCTACCGAAAAGCATTCAAAATCGGGATTAGAAGCCACTTCATTAAATAGAGTGCGATTGGCACCTGTTAGAATAATAAAAAATGTAGATTCGATAAGAGCCTTTTTGTAATCTGTCTTTAGTTGTTCAATACGATCAACGGCAGCTCGTTTCATTCCTTGTCTACCACGGAAAGTACTTTCATTTCCCAAAGTAAGATCTTGTGTTGCGACCGGTAATGTTTTTTCAATTTCTTGAAGGATTGTGCTTAGTGACATATTTATTTCTCCGTTTTTATTCCAAAATGTTTTCTGATTTGATCTGCGTTCTTGATACTTCTTGAGAAAGTATCGGCCAATTTCTTCCCGTATAATGAATCCTCAAAGTTCTTTTGTATCATGAGATTTGGATTTTTACAAGAAAATTCTACGAAAATTCTTCCACTCATCAAATTTTTACTAATTTTAAGAAAGGTATCGGTATCGATCTCTTTACTTTTTATTAACTTAAAGTCTTCTTTGAAATCCATCTTTATCTATCCTACTCTTATTTTGTTTTTATGCAACTTATTTCTTCTTTAAGGTGCATTTATTTTCACTAGCGGCAAGTATTTTGCCCGTTGCTACAGCCGTTGCTTGCGAAGTTCCAGAAAGTTTGATCCCGTAACCCGTAACGTCTTCGCCCATTTCCCATCTATTTACAAATCTGCCGTAATTAGATGTTTTAGATCTTACGCCATACTTGTCCAAATTACCCACAACAACTATTCGTTTGTCATACATTGCTGGATAAAAGTCTGTATCTCCCGTTCCAATCTCTTCTCCATCATTACCAGCCGCAGCAATGAACTTTCCGCCCTGATCTAGAAACTTCCTTACTGCCCGTCCTTCTTCTGCGTTTTCTGATGGGCCTCCACCTGAATAATTGATAAAATCCGCTTTAAGTTCGGTAGCGAATTGTATTGCAGCGATGCTAGCTTTCAAATTTTGCTTATCGGTTTGATCTTTCGAATAGAATTTAAGGATCACGATACAATAATCTACATTGGATTTTTTGGCGTAATTCTCTATGATCCCAACAATATTGGTACCATGTCCAACTGTGTCTTTGGGGATCAAATTACTAAGTGGTCTCATATATATAAAATTATGATCCTTTGAGAAATCTGTATGGCCTATACCACAAAGCTTTGTGTCTTTTTTGATTCCACTATAGCCAAATCCCGTATCGATTACGGCTATCCGTATTTGGCGCTTGACACATTTTCCAGATAACCCTACCGAATGCGCGTTTTGCGTTAGACCAAACAGTAGGGTTAAAAGGAGAGGAGTAAGTCTCATATTAAGATAGTACCATCTATTTTGTTTAAAATCAAGCCTCAATTACGATTTCTTCAATTGCGGCAGGATCACCGCTACCCTGGCGTTTCTTCATTAAAAACATACATATATTGCCCTTTTTTAATTCTTTAGGATGCTCAAGTTTTTCGGAATAGTAATTAGGCCACATAACATGTTCTTTTACATACCCATCTACATCAATAATTACTTTCAAGGCCTGTTTTGTGTTTGCACTATAGTCAAAGAAGCTCGTACCCACAACATATCCAAATACCGCAAATTCAATGTCTTTAACTGATGCTTCTGCTGATTTTTGATCAACGAATTCAAATTCTTCTCCGTTTAATAGGGGCAAATGGTCGCCATCATCTCGGTTTAATTTAGCGTTGGGGTTGTCTTGGCGTTTTTTTCTGGCCTTTTTTGTCATTACTGCCTGTTTAAACATTGTCTTTCGGTCCATTAGACTTGAGTGATTTATGCCCAAATTTGTTAGACCAACCAAAAGACTTGGCAAAATTGATTTTTGAACTGCGGCATTTTTCAAAGGATACTTTTCAATTTCCAAATATTCTTCTTTGATTACGCCCTTATTGGGAGCCTCTAATCTAGTCTTTTTGCCTTCTTCTTTAGATCTAGCAATTTTATTGTTAAATTTATTGGTTTCAAGTAGATCCTCGAACAGTTGCATTTTTTGCAATAGTTCAAGTTTTGGAGGGAACAATGAGTCTAATACTCCTACATGGATGAGTTTTCTTGTTACCGCATCTCCGGCGACTTCTTTGTTTACAAAATCTTCTATGTCTTTATACGGTCTCCCAGCAACAATTGGATCAATCGTAGCGGCGGCCATACCTTTAATGACGCCAAGTTTAGCTCTAATTTTCCCATTAGCATAATCGATTTCCATTTCATCTGTTGAAAGATTGATGTCTGGAGCCGCAACCAAGTGCTTAACATATGGCCACAACTTACCGGAAATCTCTTTTTCTTTTGCATTAGTAAGAACTGCGGCCCACCATTCTAATGAGTAATTGTGTTTCAGAAAGATACAGGCGTATGTAACGAATGCGTATGAAACACCATGAGATTTATTGAATGCATACCGACCAAAGGTTACGATACGATCCCATAATATTTGAGCTTCTTCTTCCGTAATTTTATTGGACTTTAAGCATCCAGCAATAAAATCGGGCTTAATTTTTAAGATAGTTGCGCGTTTTTTCTTACCAATGGCTTCTCGTAAGTTTTCGGCAGCCGATCCAGAAAATCCGGCAAGTTGCTTTGCGATTTTAGTAACCTGTTCTTGGTAGACTAGAACCGAATGGGTTTCAGGAATCAATTCTTTTAGAATCTCAACGTCTTTATATTCACCACCATCGCGTCTATGAACATATTCTTCGGCCATACTACGCCCTGTTTCTTTGTCAATATAATCGAGAGGGCCTGGACGAACTAGGGATAGAATAATCGATAAATCTTCAATACTTGTAGGTTTTATGCCCTTAACAAAAGGGATCATTGAGTTCGTGTTAATTTGCCAGCATGATTCTGTACTGCCTCCCCACACGCTTTCATATGTCTTTTGGTCAGTAGGTAAATCCCAGATATAGGTCAAAACCCCATTATTCGTGAAGTAACCGGTCTTATGCTTTTCTTTATTCTTTTTATTGATCAGATCTAAGCAAACCCTAATATCCTTCAACTGACTAATGACCAAGAAGTCGTACTTAATTAGTCCAGCCGTTTCTGCTGCAGTTGCCTCGTATTGAACCACATTACCATCTTTAATGGGTACGATCTCTGAGATAGGCTTATCAGCAATAACAAAGGCGCAGGCATGACGTGAGAATGCTCTTGTAATACCAAGTGCTTGCCTAACGATCGCCCACTCTTTAGGTCTATCATTTGCATATTTCTGAAGTGGCTCTGAAGTTTCGATTAACCCATCAATATGATTTCCATCGTCATCTTCCATACCAAAAATGAACTGCTCATCTGTGATACCTTGGTCTGCATCTGGAAGAGATTTTGCAAATACTTCAATGGATTTCTCGACAGACCCATTAATGTATCTGTTAGTGTCTTTAATAGCAGATTTAAGTCTAATCTTAGTTCTGGTACTGATCTGGGCAGCCTTATTTCCCCATCTCTTGTAAAGGTATCCGCTTTTTCCATCTTCTCCCACCAAAAGATCTCTGGATTCCAAATCTGAGTCAATATCGGCGAGTTTAAGAGCTTTAATCCGATCCATTGAATAAAACCTGTTAAAGCTAAGGTCGTAGGTAAAAGGATTTACTTTGGTGACGCCCATTAGATAGGCTACAAGGCTCCCAGCAGCGCTTCCTCGTCCTGGACCTGGCAACCTACCATTCTCTTCATAATGGTTGATTACATCGTGAATAGGAAGGAAATAGGGGGATAAATCGAAGATACCGTTCTTGGCCAGAACTTCAATCTCTTCTTTTAGCCTGCCAACCCAAATAGTGTCTTTCCATCTCATTAATCCTTTTTTCTTAATAATTTCTAAGCATTGTTGTAGTGGGTTTTCCCCTGCATCAGCAAGCCGCCATTTGTATTTTAGTTCGAAATTATCAAAATTTTTTGCCCATTCGTTATTATTTCCGATAATTTTAGTAGACTCTTCTTCTGTTAGGCCAAGTTTATGGGTTAAATATTCTTGGATTTCCTGCGCAGATTTCATGTGCAGATTAGCTTTTAGTTTATTTTCGCCCTCAAGAACCATGGTCTGAACAATGTGGTCTTCTTTTTCTGAATAAAAAGCGTAGTCCGAAGCAAGCAATTTAATGCCGTGCTTCTTGTGCATTTCCACGAAAAACTTATTGATAGTTGAAGTAACATCTACTGGAAGGGGAAGGAATCCTCTATGTTCCGTCACTTCCGCAATTTCTTTATCTACTTGATGAAATGTATTTCCAACCACTTTCGACTTAACCAAAAAGTGCCCACTTCTATTAGTTAAATCGCTAGCCTTAATTTTTCTGGCCTTATTGGTGGTAACCAGATCCGAGGAAAGAAGTGAGTCAGAAGTTCCATCTTTGTATTTGATTTTTATGACTGTCGCATACTTCTTTTCCCATGGTTCGCAGGTTAGGGACATAGATAGTCGATCTTGGAAAAGACTATGGATCTTTAATAGGATCTTTTCTGCCAATTCAGGAGTATCGGCAAGCATCGCTTTACCAACCATACAATGAGGGCCGCCTAGGACAAGGAGGGTATCAGATTTACTTAGGCGCTCAAGATCCTTCCAAGACCAAAGAGATTCCAATTCATCTCTGATCTTGATTTTGGGCATATCATTTGAGGAAACAACTCTTACGATTTCTTGATAGGCATCTTGATTCTTTGCAAAAATAGATGCATTAAAATACTTACATCGATCGGCTTTAGTACCCACAACAATCGGACAAGAAGAATCCTTAAAAAAGAATTCTATACCTGCAGCAAATTTTAAATTTGCGGCCTTGGCCTGCCCATAAGCTTTGAGACAACTTGATAGATGACCCAAATCTGTATAGGAAAAATGGGTTCGACCAAGATCTACTGCCCTTTTAATCATTGAGGGTAGCGGTGATCCAGTAAGTTTAGACTCGCAATGCGTGTGAGGCGATATCAGTAATGTCATTTTTTGTATTTTCTATAATTGACTTTCTTGTCATATTCATTCCAATTACTTACGTAGTTTACGAATACAACCCACTTAAAGAAATAAAATTCTACCGTAAAACCCCACCATTTGTGTGTTTTGGCGTGACGATACCAACCAATACCAAGTTTTATGTTGTAAAAATCATCATGGAAATGTTCCATGCTACAATAATCAAACCATATTTTCATACTGTCTCCAAACACGCTTCTTCTTTAGCAAGTTCTGCTTTAAAAATTGGGTAAACCACTTCCATGAATTTCCTAAGTCTTGGGTGTGTTTCTGTAATAATAGGGATAGCAAGATAGTCTCCATCATACAGCTCTGTCATAAGGCTATATTTAGCAAACAATTGATGGGCAAATTCCGATGAAGTCTTGCATTCCTCAAGATTGTCTGCTTCATACCACAAGACTCTAGCATCTGGAGATTCAATTCTACGTTCTCTACGTTTCTCAAGAATGTCTTGTCTAATTCTTTTTACTGTTTCGTCGAAATTAAACCAATGACCTAAATCGTCATTGTAACTGAGTTTATTTTGTACGTAATCTAGTCCAAAGCGTAATAGTTCCTGTTTAAAAGTGTTTCCGGCTGATCTTCCACCGGTTCCCCAGTAGTGACTAAAATGCCCATATTCCGATTGAATCGAAAGAAGTCCAGAAGAATCTTCGATCATGATGGTTGCCTGCCAACGATTGTCAATATAGACCTTGTAGGTTTCAGTTTGTGAGCGCGTTACTTTGATGTTCATTCTGCCTCCAGAAGACTGATTAGATCTTGCGTTTGGCCACCGCTATCTTTTTTGCTTTCCATAAGAGAAATCATTGCCTTGTAAACATCGATTGTCATATGTACGTCGCCCTTAGCTTCATGGGCTTCACGCTTTGCGATTCCAAAGAATTCTACCAAACTCTTAAGAGTACCGATATCCGAGGGCAACCATCCACATCTTTTCAAGAATAACGATGCTGTCTTTGTGTCTTCTACATTGTAACTAAAAAGGCCGTTCCATTCATTTTTTGGAATGATATGTTCCCAAATAAAATCCAAATCAAAAGCCACATTCTGGCCGAGCACAATCAAATTACTATGACGACCAGTTTTTTTAAGGAATGGCGTGACAAAATCAATAATTTTAGTTTTTGCTTCTTTATATGTTATCGTATTGGGATCGTTTAGATGGGCCTTAATATCAATTTTATTGACCTTTAAAGCGCCCTCATCTGCTGTGGGATTTCTATCATTGGGTTTAAGTTTTAGATCTAATTCAGCTATGACCTTAAGATTTTCATCAGTTAAGGCCATGAACAGAGTTAGGATATCTGCTTCTTTGGGATTTAGGCCGCCAGTTTCACTATCCATGCAACAGAGGTAATTTGACATACCATAATAGTATATGGTATTTTGGCTTAAAGTCAATATCTATTTATTAAGCATTTTTTCTCGAAGGATTACAACTGATTCCTGGTATAGTTTTTCGACTTCTTCTTCTGAAAGTAAAAGGAGTCGCCCAATGGTTGTATTTTCTGGTGGATTTTCCATTTTTGCTAAAAATCTTTTGATGCTATTCCCGAACTTTGGAGAATGGATGAAATCATCTTCTTCTCTTACTTTTTTTTCCATTTCACTTCTTTCCACGTTTAACTCCAAAAATGGCTCGCACGACATTATCCTCATTTGAGTTTAATAGTCTCATGTAGTCCCTTCTAAATTTTACTATGATTTCCTTAACACGATCAAGACCTTGGACGGATTTACTATGGTCACTCGTAATAAGGTTAAGACGATTTGTGACTTTGGTTAATTCTCTCTTAGATTTCCCGTACTCATGAGCAAGCGGAATTACACCAACTCTTTTATGGAATTCTAGATTTTGTTCTAATTCTATTTTTTGTTTATTTAATATATTGATTTCTTTGGATAACTGATCAATATTGGTCTGAATAGACTTCTGGCTTGTTTCAGCAGTTTTTATTTCTTTATCTAATTTGTCAAGTTCTTCGGCTTTATTCACGAAATCGTCCTATCCTTAGACAGATTATATCATGAAAAGTTAAGTTCTAATAGTTTTAGCTCTAATAGTTTCGTTTTTTTCTTTTGAAAGCAAATTCTTACGACTTCTGGTTTCAGACCCGCACTTAGAGCACTTAAATCGTTGGTATTTGGCAGTTGCAGTATAAAAGTACCCATTTCTTTGGAATTCTTTGCTACCACACTTACAGGTAATTTCATGGTCTTCTCTGTAAATATCGAAATTAATTGAATTATCCCATGGAATTAACTTATGATACAGTTCTTCCAAGGATAAGACATCGTATTTATTGTATTTTTGCATTTCTCTCCAGGCATCTTTGTTCCCAGATAAGCATTCTTTCCATAGTTCAAAGCCTGAATATTTACGTTTTGTTTGTTTTTTGTATTTAACGCAAAGTTTATCCGACATATATTCTAGTTTGTTACTAGTAAAACCAAAATATCTCTTAGCTATTTGAAAAGTGTCTATATGTTTATAAGAACTTGGAGGTTGCATTCCATTAAGAACGAACCGTGCATTTAATTTTTTACTGTCAAATTTAACCCCATTTTGGGTAATGACAATATCTGCTTCATCAAGAAGTTTCCAAATGCCCTCTAATATTTTCTTATCGTTAGTTAGAACTTTTTCTTTAGATTGGTCCATGTACATTATTTTGGAATGGGGACCATAAAGTCGTTTTCGGTCTTCGGACTGCAGCCATTTTGCTGACCAACTAAGAAGATGCCAATCCTGTTTAATTTGATTCAGACCAACATTTTGATCCCAAATACTCCAAACATAGGCCAACATTGGCGCGGTCTCAATATCAAATATTAAAATTTTTGGTCCGTCTTTTTTCATGATTTAGCCTTCTTAAATAAGGGTAAAACCGTCCATGTTTTACCCTTATTATTTGTGTTGTAGGAGTCAGATTAATTCTGACCTGGAGTGCTCGGAGCAGATAGTTCGGCTTCGGGTTGTCCATGAAAACTTAATCCAAAAGCTACCGGAGTTTCTTGTGGAAGACTGTTTTGTGCTGGGGCTGCAGGTGTTGCTGCTTGAGGAGTTTGGGTTGGAGCAGGAGTCTCATCGGCTGGCGCTGCTGATTGGGCAGAAGTATCGCTACTTGCTTGATCTGTAGGGGCCTGAGTCTCTGCAGCGGGAGCGGGAGCATTTTGAGCAGCACCTGGATTGTCTACCAAAGTGTAGATTTCAAGAATCTTAGCGCTATACTTTCCTTCACCAAAAGAAACTGTATCTCCAACTTTCTTACCAGTCAAGGTAGCTTGGGTATCCGCATCTTGAGAATCTAAACGGAATTGAATTCGTGGATTCGCAATTGTTCCATCTAGATTTTGCTCTTCGCAAACCAAGTAACTTGTGGCAGACACTTCATCTGCTGGAGTTAAATTTCCTCGGCTGATATATTCTTGGACTTGAGTTTTTAAATCCTCAACATTCATTTGAATTACTAGGGCCGATACATTAGAGGCAGAAATTCCAGACTCTTCTTTTGCTGTCTGAATAATTGCTTCGGTTTTTTTGTTTAGTAGGCGTAAAGCATCCCGTACCAAAACCATATCCCTTTGGGTTCCTAATAGGGATTTAACGGCCCCATCTAGAGATCCTACGGATTGATATAGCATTGACACCACTCGTTCAAGATCTTCAATTTTTTGACCAGCAGTTCGTGTATCTTTGTTATCTGACATTTTATTTTTCTCCTTGTTTTTATTTATCTACTTATTTATTACCAGAAATTAAATTTATGGTGTTTGCTACCGCACTAAATTGGTCAGCATGGGCCATATATCTAAGTTCTAATTCTTGGGGTGAAGGATGAGGAACAAGATTTGAAGGTAAGGCGGCTTTGTTTTTTGACCGTCTCTCAAGCGCTTGTTTATCATATTCCACTAATTCTTCCGGGGTCATTTCGTTAATTGGTTTTTTTAATAGCGAATCTCCTTCTGGATTTGATATTGCGGACTTAATAATTGGTTCACCTTTTTTAGGCTCTGGTCTTTTAGCAGGAGTTTGCGAAGAACTTTTGGTTACTGGGCGTCGCTCAGGTGCTTTTAGTACAGGAGTAGTCTGTGGTCTAAGTTCACCGCTAATTGCGGTAATACCGTTCTTTTTAGGTTGTGGAACTGGTACTGGGGTATTTCGACTATATTCAACTTCTTCAGTGGCTCCCTTTGTGATCTTAGAAGCAAGCATTTTTAAGGCGCTAACTTCCATATCGTTAAATGGCGACGAAACAATGGTTTGTTGTTGCGTAGGTTGATCTTGGCGAATACCTAGCATGATTTCCAGTTTCTCTCTAACCAGACGACGAATCTCTCTTTGTACGTTTTTAATCGCACGAGGATCAGCGTTCGTTTGGGCAAAAATATCATTTTCAAGAATCATTTGATATAGACGACCCATCTCAAGGCGAAGATTTGCATCTGCCATGACTACAGAAATGTCATCTTCCTCTTCCTCATATACGTCAAAGTGTTCTTCTTGAATTTCAGATACAGCTTCTTCGTCTAACACCAAAGGTTCTGGCGCGATAGATTCGTAGGCTCTTATATTTGATTCCGTATTAATCGTTTTTTCCCAAAATCCACTCATAACTTATCTTTCTCTAAAAGTTCTTCTATGGTCACTTCTTCAGACTTATTTTTATTAAGTCTTCTAAGATGTAGTGCGAACGCTAGTAAAAGTGCGTCGGCTTCATCTTCATTCTTTTTTCTAAGAGGCTCTCTCAAAAAAGAACCGAACACTTCATTTGCTCTCCTAATATTGATATGCTTCTTGGTTAACTTACCAACAATCTTACCGTTTATATCACGAGCTAACTTGGTGCCATGTTTAGTCTTATAGGCCCTAACTTCCTTATTATGTTTAGATTCTTCTTTGGTCATTTTGCAGCCAACTTCACTTCTCCAAGCGCCCGTTAGTAAGTATATAGATTCTATATTATTCTCTTTTATGTATTTAGCAAGTAAAAAATGAGAATATTCTAAAATCTTTTGGCTATATACTGCTTTTGATCCCGCCACAGTTTCTTCTATGGCAAGCATATCAGGTCTAAATTTCTCTATAAGTCCTTCTATACCATTAAATACCAAATAGGCCCAATCAATAAAACATGATGGATAAGGACCATTCGGTTGTGGAATTTGGGGAATCATACCGTAACCTTCCAATTCAATACCCACATCCGAACTTATTACTGAAGCCCAACCTGTTTTTGTGCTGAGATCAATACTAAGTATTCGTTTGGTATCCATATCCTATTTCTTAAACCTACGCAATTTAGTCGAAATTTGGTCGCTAATGTCGAGAATAGCTCCATAGGCTATAATTCCAACAAAAATTACTGGACTAAGAACATACATGAGCCTGATCTTAGTCCATTCTTTCATCTTAGCCAATTAAGACTCGCCTTTTTCTTGGCGAAGTTTCACTGCAACACCGATAATTGCGTTCTGGCGAGCCTTTACTTCACGGAATCCAGAACTGAGGAGTTTAACATCATTCTTTGCTGCCGTATATTTATCGTTAGCTTCCAACTCCTCTTTGGTTTCTGAGATAGCCTGATTTGCTTGCGCAATACGTTTATTGATTTCAGGTACAGACATACCTTCTAGTTCTCGGAGAACATCCTCTCCATCTGTACCAATTTTCTTAGCCATTTTCTGCATTTCTGATAACGGTTGTTTTTTTGGACGACCCATATTATTTCCTTTCGATTATTTCCCAGTTTTTACTGTCACTTTTGACATGTAACTCTCTATAAATACCCTGTGTATTTCTATAAATTTTATAATGAAGTTTGGTACTTGTTGGAATAGTAATGGTTATTTTTTGGCCCTGATCACGCTGAAAATAATCATTTATGTTCTTTAAGGCGCTTTTAATATTTTGTTCTGCCAAATCAAGATAGAAATCATCAACGCTAGCATTGTTGGGATTTTCTTCAATTTTACACTCTTCTATCTCCTTTTTGCATTTATTGCAAAAATAATACTGAAAAGTATTAAAGACTTTAAGTTCTCCCTGTTCTCCACATTTACATTTCATAAATCACCATCTTTTATCAGTAAAATCAAAACGGGCTAATCGTTTAAGCAAATTCTTTTCGTTTAACCAAGAAGTAAAAGCTTCTAAAAAACACAGATAGACAAAATAATTCTCTTCCACTTTCTTATTCGAAAGAAAGACCTCTGTCCCTAACCTTACGTAGTTTTGTTTTGCTATGCTAACCATATTTTCAAAGTCATCGTATTTAATCAGTGTGTCTTTTTGCGCGAGCGTTGTAAGTTCGATTTTAGTTAATGTAGATAGGCAGAGACGCTCTTTTTTCTGTTTTTCGTTAAACAGTAACTGTTCATCTAATTTATGCTCTGTAATAATCGCTTTCTTAATAATATTTAGTTCTTCTTCTGTCAATTCAAGTAGTATCACCGTAACCCCATATTATTGCTGAATAATCTTACTAGTCAAACCATCTCTCACCACTAAAATTCTATTTTCAATGGATTCAGACACTATAGGATTATGTTCTACTAAAAATAGTTTTTTGTCAACACTATATTCTCTAAGCATCTCTAATGCATCCTGGATGCAGGTGGTATCTAGCCCATTGAAACCCTCATCGATAATATACATCCCAATACCCTTACCGGTAGTCTCTTCAATGAATTTAATGATACTTAAATCTACGCACATGTCACAACTAGATCTTTCGCCCCCAGAAAGCGATTTAAGAGGCACTCCAATTTCACCGTCCATACTAACCATACAGACGACTTCTTCCTTAACCTTGCCTTCCTTGGTCTCCTTGGTGCCCTCAAACTGTATAGTGGCATTGGACATATTAGGGATTAGCCTAATAAGCCTTGTGGCCTTATCGCCAATAGACTCTAGGGCATCATCGAATGAACAGGATAAGTGGCTTTTTATAGCTTTCTTGGATTCTTCTACGATCTCGATTTCTTCTTGGATAGAAACTAAATCAGTTGATTTTTGAGTCACGATATGCGCGTAATCGACGAATTGGGTATTGAGTTTGACTGAAGAATCTAAATATCTTTTAAGTTCTGCTTCAAACGATCTAATTTTAAGTTCGGCCATCTCACGGTCTGAAAGAGCCTTATTCTTTTGTTCTAAAAACGCCTTGATGTTTGGTTCATGTTTTTCCACCAGTTGAGTTTGTTTTCTTGCAAATTCAGCAAGTATTTCTTGATTTTTAGTGTTTTCTTTAGATTGATGATCTCGCTCTTGTTGGCGAAACGCTTGAAGTTCTTTTTCTTTAAGTTCAGATTGTCCTTTAAGTTCCAATACTTCTGGAATAACTTTAGGGGTACCGTCCAATCTCAATTGAACGATTTGTGCTTTGAGACCAGAAACTTCTGGGATTTCTTTAGGAGTTGAGTCTAATCTTAATTGAGCGATCTTATTTGTCAGATCATTGATTTCTGGTACTGTACGCGGACCAACTTCCAAAAGAAGAACTGCGTGTTGTTCATTCAGACTTGCTTTGGTCTTTTGGGCTTCAGCGCCAGCAAGGACTGTTGCCCTGTGCTCTCCTAATTTATTAAGGATCTCTGCTTCTTTGGTCTTAACGGACTCTGTAATCCATCCCTGTTCACAGGTGGGGCAAATTGAGGCCCTAATCTTATTTAATTCCACAGCCAACTTCTTGGCCTCTTCTTTAGCCTGGTCGCCTTTTTGAACCAAATTTGAGGCTTTATTGTATTCGAGTCTATTGGTAGAAATCTTAGCATTGATTTCCGCTTGTCTATTTTGCTCAATTTTCTGTAAATTGGAGATTTCCAATTGTGAAGAAGTTATTTTGTTCCTAACTTCAGACTGTCTTGAAGATTCCGAAAACTCTAGATCACCTATTTTCTTTGAAATCTGTTCGATCTGACTTTTGACTTCAGATTGTCTTGAAAGTTCGGCAGATTCTAAGGCACTCGTCTTTTTTTGAATTTCCTTGATCTCGACTTCGGCCTTTTCTATTGAACTTCTGTCAAAAGGAGACACTGATGTTATGGGTCTAGACCGTTCCAGTTCCATTTTTTCGTTGTGATAAGCACTCGCCGCGATATCATATCGGTCAGTAGCGTTGAGGTGTTCAATCTTTAGCAACTCGATGTAATCTGCATTAAAAGACGGTTTAGGGGTCTCTCCAAGGCTATTTAGGGCATTTCTTGATGCCTCAAGCCCCATTCTATTAGATTCGACTTCTGATTTAAGAGAAATCTCTTTACTAGATAGGTTTTTGAGGATATCGTCCAGTTTCAGGATTTTCTTTTGCTCATCTTCTAATTTCAAGCAACTCGTTAGAAACTTGTGGACATCGGATGGTCCCATGTCCAAGAAAAATCCTCCCTCGCCCTGTCTTTTATGGAGAATCTTTCTAAATAGATCTCTAGGCATACCTAGAATTTCATCTAACTTTTCTTCAGTAATTTTAGAGCTACCGGTAGTTACCTGATCGCCTACTGTAATCGATAACTTCGATTTGTTCCGTTCAATTATGACTGGAGTGCCATCCCAATCGTATTCGCCAGTAGTAGAAATGGAGTCTTTTGTTAGCCTAGATTGTAGGAGAGATGTGGACAGGTCATTCAGGCCCAGGTTATACTCTAATACTCTAAATAGAGTAGTCTTGCCACTTCCAGAAGATCCACCAGTGTTATTGTTCTTGGCGTCAACTTGAATGAAGGAACCGAGAGCGGTAAAGTCCAGAACTTGTTCTTCTACGAATCTACCTACAGCTTTAAATTTTAGTTTTTTTGGTATAAGCACTTTGTAATAATATAATACTATTTATTTATTTTCAAGTTCTTTTACGCAAGGATGCTCAAAAAATTCTGGATTGTTATACCAACAACCACATTCACCGCACAGGAATTTTTCTGGGGTACCCATATTCTGAAAAGATTTAATGGCCAATTCTTCGATTTCTTCTTCGGTTAGGTTGCTCATATTAATCCTCTTCAGAGTAATCTCTTTTTGATCGTTCATCATTGACCTCCATAATTTCTGGATCAATTTCAAGTCTACGAGACATAAGGCCATTATCAATAACAATTTTATGGGAAGAAGAAGTGAGCCCAAAAGCCTTCTTAGCTTCTAGGCCACACTCGCAGGGGAGAGAAAGTGGTGCATCCGTTGCATTTTTTTTGTACTTCTTGAAATTAATTCCGCAAGTACATGAATAGCTAATGAGTGGCATTGATTACCAGTACATTGGGATTTCTTGTTTTTGAGAATTATAGAATTGATTTAAGAACTTAGATTTAATCTCATTCTTAATTTCTGTTGGTAATTCCTTGCCTTGAGGAAGAAGCATACTAATATTCATAGGTGCAGTATTTAGAGGGCAATTATCTAATTCATAAGAAATTGCAATTCCCATAAAATCCAAACTATGCTTAGAAGTACCTTGAATACTGGAATCGCATTTAACCAGTACTACTTCATCACTATAGCCTTCTTGTACCGATTTAGTACCAGTTAACCACATCTCGTGGTCATATTCTTTAAGGTAACTTTCATAGGTTTGTTTTCCTTTGGTACGAGATACTGTTTGTTCATCAAGTTCACGAATACGATCCAACCAAAATTGATACCGGCTATCTAGTTGTGAAGGTTTAGCTCCACCAAAAGAGCCTTCAAAGCCTCCGGCTGCGTGGTGACTCATCATAACGCCATTTTTAAGAACTAAACGGTCATCCAGATTTTGTACAATTTGAAAAGCCATACTTGCGGCAAAGGTAGTGATTGTATCGATTTGACAACCGGTACCCCTAAGAGCTTCAATCATTTCTAATCCAGGTTGAATGCCTCCGCCTGGGGAATTGATAAAAAGTTTAAGTTTTGGTCTTTTTCCGAACAATTTTTGAACCTGACTAACTTCACAAAGTTCTTTAGCCCTTGAAATTACAGCAGAAGTTGTTTCTCCATCTACTTCACCACTCAATACAAGCAAATTTTTACTTGTTAGGGTAACAGTGGGGGTTAAATCTGGAGAACTCTTTCCCTGGGAAATAGAGTTGTGGGGGATAAGGACAACTCCTAGTCCTAATAGGATGGTAATCACAATTTTATTCATTTTACTATTCACTTTCTGCTTTTTTTTATTTTATCGGACTCTTTGTTTATATCATCACTTTTTTCTGCAGCTTCTTGTTTTTCTTGTTCGCGCTTTAATTCTGCAAATTGTTTAAGTTTTGATGCAAATGGTGTCTGTTTTGGAGTAATTTCGACAGAATTAGGGCCTGTTTTGGTAATATTAACACCTTCACTCATACCACTGAGACCAACAAGGGGCTGTCTTTCGCCTAAATTCTCGCTATTTAATTTGTGAAGCATTTCCATAACTTTCATCAGTGTCCCTAGATCTCTACTATTGATCTGGTCGTAAAACTCAGAATTGTCAGTTCTTAAGTACTGATCTATATTTTTACCTATTTTTTTCTTATATGCAAGACTTAAATGCAATAAAAATTCTTGATCCTGTAATTTGGCCTCTACAATTTTACCCTTTAGGGTCGCATGCAATTCGTCTAAATATTCTGCGCGAAGTTCAAACCATTTGAATTTATGAGCTAAAAAAAGAACTATCGTCTTGTTTTTCTTAAGTAAAGCAGCAATTTGCCTGTAACTTTTACCGTCCATATAAAGAGACATCATTCTCTCTACGTCTACGTCTGTTAAGGTATGGAGTCCGAGCATACCCCCTTCTTTGAATTGCTCAACCAACTCAAGATCCCTCATGGTAAAATCGCTATGTGGAATTACGGATAAATCTTTCGGATCACTCACTTTTATATACCTCTTTATTGTTTATTGCAATATGCAATACGACTTCTTTCCAAAAAAGTAGTCTAATGGCCTTTTCTAGCCCTTTACTTCTTTCTGTTAAGAAATCAGGTTCTTTATCTAAAGTAAGATCGTACTTAACAAACCAACTTTTGGCTTTTGTGTCTAAATCGTAATCAACATTTGCTTCTTTGACTCCATCGAAATAAATGAAAGGTTGTGATTGCAAATTCTTGACGTGCGTTTCTGGTACACGACCAAAAAACATCATGAGGTTCCGTAAGTCTTTTAGGCTAGTAGGTTCGGATTCAGACAAGGTTTAAGTCTCCTAAATATTTAAGGATTCTAGTTCTTTTTTCAACATCTGCCTTGTAGTGGTTCAATATGAAATCTCGTAAATTACTACCGCTTTTTCGTTCTTTGTTTCTTTTGCTATCGGTAATTTTACTAGAAACACTAACACCTTTTAGAGCAAGTTTTTCTTTGGTAACCCAATCAGATGAGCCGATGAGTTCGATATCAACTTTGGCATTTTCTGGAATTTGAGGTTTGTCTTCGCCTTCTTTCCATACCACAGATACGATCGGGGTACAGACAGATTCTGTTGAGATGAACTGCTTTTCGGTCATTTTGCCGCTGTCATCATGAGTGCATATCCAGATCCCTTTTTTCTTATTCGAGCACGACTTTGTTAGCCACCTCGGATTACCTGTATACCAGACACGCCCAATTTCCAATTCTGTATGAATATGGCCGCCAATTAGATGAAGATACCGACTATCTAATGCGCTATCGGCAACACCGCTAGTAATAGGGGTGCCGTTGTCGTAAACCGCACCCTCATAATTAGGGTGACTTACTAGAACTCTTGCTCCATTAGCAGCAAGAAGATTTGCCTCTTCAATAAACCTATCATTCGAGTGGATATAGGGAAGATAGCCATAAATTCCATCTAAATAAGGTACATGAATAATTTTAAAATTATCGTTTTCCAATGATAGGAATGGGTGAAGGGCGCTGTATGGATCAGAATATTCTCCGGTGACATCATGGTTTCCGACCAGTATGCGTGTTTCGAAAGATTGATTTGATAATTCTGTAAACCAATATTGCCAAAATTTTAAAACTCGAAGTCTTACGATATCATGAGTGTCGAAAAGATCTCCAAGAATTTCTACCACATCAACTTTATGTTCTAAAGCTTGGTCTAATACGAATTGAAGAAGTCTAGTGGATTCTTCTAAATTATTGGGTTTTACGTGCGGATCTCCGCATCTCAATATTTTTTTCATGCAGATTCATCGCCACATTCACATTTATAAAATTTTTGATCACACCATTCGCAAGAACAAATACACTCAAACTGTTTACAGGCAGCACATTTACAGTCTACATCAGACCAAATAAAGTAAATGAAACCTAAGTTCATGCACTTACATTTACAGGGAAAGGTCTCCAATCCAAATTCTAGAGATCCGTCTATTAAATTGATGTAGAGTCGTCCGATTCTCATATTATGGGTAAAACTATTCTCCTGGATTCGGAGTTTTTGATATTGTGGAATTGGTTTCAATAAATTCTACCCATTGCAAATCAACGAGGATGAATTTACCAGTAATGCCCTCGCAAGTAAATAGTTTAGATGACCATGCTTGAGTATGAAGGGCCTCTTCTCTTAAATACGCATACGATCCTGCAGGAATATCTCTTCCATCGGCAAGCCTAGTTCCAGCTAGAATTTTTAATTTTTTGATACCATCTCTTTGGCCTGGAGTCGCAATGCCGCCTACGACTTTTGATTCGAGACCTTTTTTGACATACTCTTCTAGCAATAATCGGTTATTCAACGAAAAAATCACAATTCTGCTCCATGCTTCAAAAGTTTTACCATTTCAGAAAAAGATTTATTGATCACTTTTTCTTGTTCAAGATAATATTCTAACCTTTCAATTCGGTCTACTAGGGCCATAACTGTTTTGGCAGGTACGGACCTAACATTACCCAAATTAATATCTTCTTTCAGACAATCTAAATCAATTTGTAATTCTGATTCCATATATTCTCCTTAAATTAGCATATATTAAATTAAAAGAAAAAACAACATTAAATTTCAATACCCTTAAGTCTCAACACCTTTTGGTTTATAAGCGGCATACTTCTTGAAATTTCAGAAATTTGCTCAGTTTGTTGTTTCTTGCTAAGTGTCTCTTCCGCATTTTCGGCTTTATCGGGAGTATAACTGTAGACCCCAAACCCTTCTTCCCCATCATTTGAATCAGATGAAATAAGACTAGCTGCAGACATCAAATACCATAGATCTGAGGCCGTAACTGGTTTTGGTGCGGTTCTTCCTTCTTCAAGATCTTTTACGAAACTTTCATTGACTGCTTTAGTCAACTCCTCTATATCCGTAATTCCTTGCCTGCCACGGATACTGTTGGCCCTGTATAGGATTCTTCGATCTGAGGGATAAAAGTGCATTACGGTCTCACTGTATGCGTCGATTAGGTTACCAACGATGCGACCAATGGCTACCCCCATGTAATTCTTTTTGTATGAGCCGGTGTACTTATCAATACCAGCAGCAAGTCCCATGGAACTTACCTCAACTAAATCCATAAAACTTAGATGGCCTTTAGGCGTGCTTCTATAGAAAATTTTAGCCCGGTTCACAGCTAATGGCATGTTGTTTTCAATAAGGATGGTTCTTGCCTTCTTAACCCTTTGATATAGCATTTCAATCTTCTTTGGCCAGAGTCCAATCCAATGATCTTTGCAGAATTTAACAAAATGGTAGTTTACATTAAATTTCTTTAGTGCCTCTGGATCCTTTGTTTTTAAGGCAGGAGTAATTTTTTCAGAAAAAGTTATGGAGGATTCCCTAAAATAAGGTCTAGCAGATAAGATATTGTTGTTTGTAATTCGAATTAGTTGAATAAACCTTTTGTAGATTTCAGTACTTATTCGGTAACTCAGTACCAATGCGTGAAAATCCTGCTCTGCCGATACCAATTCCTCTACTTGTTCTTTTTGGGTAGTACCGTCTTTATTGCGTTCAATTGCTTTTTGAATTTCGAGTGCTAACTGGGCAAAAGACGGATCATGAGAGTCTTTCCACTTTTTGCTAGGTTGTCTTGCCATAATATGTTCCTTTAAGTTGCTGTCTTAAAAGATATATATCATGGATTTTAATTAAGTCTTTAATTTAATGTATTTAATGAGGTTTTGTCCGCTATCCAAGTAGCATTCTATTCGTGATTGCAAGTGTCTTTCCATAGTACGATTATTTAAAATCTGGAAATCGTAGATAATTGCTTTATCTTTGGGTATGCACTTAGACGCCCAAGGATTCGATTTTCCGAACCTAACGCTGCGGCCTACGGCGGCCTGCTTTACCTTGATATCGCTTGCTCCACCAAACCAATTTACTACAGAATGACATGGAAATATATTTACTCCCACATGTAGGCAACTTGTACCAATTAGAACCTTAACTTCATTTTTATTGAATTTTTCAATACTGTCTGAGACCTTTACTTTTTGTAGGCCCAATTCTGCGAGTCTTTTGGTATTCTTTTCGCTATGTGCAATAGCATAAGGAATTTCCAGAAGAGGAATTAGCATGGCTATCTGGCTAAGTTCTTCACATAAAACAAGAGTTTGTTTTCCTTGAGAAATAGCAGTTGCATTGGCTAATTTTGCAATAAAAGAAGCTATATTTTTATTATTTAAAAAATGAGCCCTTTTTTGGGCAAGACCGTCATTAGCGCTGAAACTTGGATTAGAAGATTCTAAAGACACTACCCTAAACTCGTGTGCACAGATGTACCCTTTTTCAACTCCTTCCTGAGTCGTTAATTCGTATACTGTTTTGCCAATAATTGACTGTAATAGTGGGAGACTTCCATCTCCACGGCTTTGGGTTGCCGATAAAAACATACGGTAGGGAATTTTACCAAGAATTCCATGGCAGATTGTCTCTAAGGATTCTGCCGCAAAAGTATGGGATTCGTCTACAATCAATACATCCAAATTCGAGAAGAATTCGTATTCTGGAGTTCCCTCCTTAATATTCGCAAGAGAGTCTCCAATAGCAATCGTAAATCTTTTATCGTACTTCTTTTTTCCGTCTCCTAAATAGCCTACATTTTTCTTACCTAAATGATGTTCAAAATTTTCAATAGATTCATGGAATATTCCTTTACCAGGAACTACGATGCAGGCTCTTAAGCCCATTTCCTTACAAAGGTTTAATATTATAGCACTTTTCCCTCCTCCTGTAGTAATACTGACATTTCCATGTCTTTCCGCGATCAAATTCTTTACAGAATCTTTTTGGTAGGGATGTAATTCAAATTTGAATGGGTTCTTCCAAGGAATTTTGGTGAAGTTTTTGTACTGGACGTTGTTTACGACTTGTAAATTGAAAGTTGATAAATGAGGTATGGATCCTGGCCTAATATAGAAGCCTTGTTCGTCCTCGAATACCAAACATTTCTTTAGATCCTTTTTAAGACCTTCTAGATGGGCTTCCCAAGAATTTATATTCTGATTTTTCCATCGCCAGTTGTCGGAATGTCTCTTAATTAGATGCTGAATAGCGGTATTGGTATAAGTGAGCTCTTTCCTTAGGGAATAAAGTTCATCTTCTGTATAATTCGATATATAGGCTTTAATGGGAGATACTATAGTTACGTCCACTTATAGGAATATAACTCTAAAAATGTTAAAATACAAATAAATTCTCGTGATATACATATTTAAAGACCAAGGAGATTATAATGGCTAACGATTCTATTCTTGAATACCTAAAAACTTGTGAAACAAAAATTATCAAACCGGAAAATGGAGAACCATTGGCCATTATTGTGAGAGGCGACGATCTCGACAGCGGAATTCTTAATGAATTATCGCAAGCTTTCAAAGAAGTTCTTGGGAATGTCAATAGGCGAGTCCCAATTATTGGTCTTCCTACGGATCATGATATTGATTTTATTACACTAAAAGAAGTTTTGGAGAAAACAAATGGCTTATCGTAAGGCAAAAACGGCACCTAAACTTTATCTGGCAGACAAAGAAAAAATTAAATCAATCGTATTGGAAACTATGAACGATATCAGTCTGTTAGTTGGTGCCACTTTAGGACCCGGAGGCAAACTTTGCCTTTTGGAGTCGGACCACCAGGACATTTCGGATCGTATTAGCAAAGACGGAATTTCTGTATTCCAATCGATGGCTCATCAAAATTCATTTAAGCATAGTATTATTGAGGTCGCTAGATCTTGTTCACTTAGAACCGCAAATGAAGCTGGGGATGGTACGACTACAACCGCAGTTTTAGCGAATGAACTAATCAAAAACATCTTTGGTTTTTGTGAAAGAAATCCCAAAGAAAGTCCACAGAAAACCGTAAGACGTATTAAAAAAGTTATGGAAGAAATACTGCTACCCTACATTAAAGAACAGAGCATTCCAGTAACTCAGGAATCCAAAGAATTATTATTAAAGGTGGCTACGGTCAGTGTTAATGGAGAAAAGGTTCTTGCGGAGGCTGTACTTAAATGTTTTGAAGAAGTTGGATTTGGCGAAAATAGTCACGTTACAATCCGAGAACTTCCTGGTCCAAGTGGTTATAAGGTTGAACGAATTAAGGGATACCCAATTCCAATTGGTCTTGAGGAAAGTAATGGTAAATACTTTACTAGTTTTATCAACGATCAGGGAAATCAACGCTGTTATTTGGAAAACCCAAAATTTATAATTTTTGATGGCGCTATACAAGACCTATTATCGTTGAGCCCTCTTTTTAATGCGATTGAGGCTAGAATCCAAGAAGATCCTGCGGCAGGAAAAGACTTGAAAAGCATCGTATTGGTTGCTAATGGATTTTCAGAATCTGTAATCTCAACTCTTTCTTTTAACTTCGAACAAAAAGGAACTCTACGGGTACTCCCAATTAAGGCTCCTATGGCACAATTCATGAACGCCCAAAGTCATTGGTTGGTCGATTTGGCAGCTTTTACTGGAGCAAAAGTGTTTGGTCTTAAAAATCAGATTCATGAGGCTACGCTTGAAGATTTAGGAAGTGGAATGGAAAGTTTTGAGTCTACTCGCTTTAGAAGTACCTTAGATGGCACACCAGATGAATTCAATATTGAATATCGTGCCGAAGAACTCGAAAAACAACTTAAGAGAGCAGAATCAAAAGCAGAATCTTCTTGGTTAGAAGAGCGTATTGGAAAAATTACGTCTGGGATTGCAAAACTTACAGTTGTAGGCTCTTCTCCAGGCGATATTAAGGAACGATGTGATCGGGCTGAAGATGCGGTGTGTTCTATTAGAAGCAGTCTTACCAATGGAATCCTTCCAGGAGGAGGACGGGTAATTCTTAATATGGCACTAAAAATTTCAGAAGAATTGGCAGAAGGGGATCCTGCACGAGAAATTCTTATGCCTTCTTTGGTCAGTGTTGTAAATCGATTATTGGAAAATGCTGGATATAACGAAGAGCAAGCCTCTGAAGTACTTGCACACCTAGTTAATAACCCAGAAGACGTTTATGATATCGAAAACCAAGTATTCGGAAAACCCGAAGAGTTGGGACTTTTTGATGCTTGTAAGGCTGTAAGCGAAGCTTTAAGAAATTCAGTTGAAATTGCAGGCGTGCTTGGAACTCTAGGAGGAATTGTTGTTCACCCAAGGGATGGTGATTTCGAGCGCAAAGAAGCGAGTCTAGACGAGGAGTGGCGTAAGGTAAGTCAGAATCCAGATGCTTATCAGAATCCCGCCCTAAATAGGGCTCGTGGGCTGTAATAATAAAAATGAATTTTAAATCTCTAAATGAAGATCAAAAAAAGGAAATGGCGGAACTCATGTTCTCGCCTCTTACCTGTGCAGATGATGTTAAGGATTGGGCTAGGATGTTCCTCGATCTCGAACTACCTCTCGAAATAACCGATCCCGATTCTAACACTTCACCCCTAGATGCTATATGGCAGGTATACCATACAGCAAAAAATAATTCTGGAGATATAAATCCTGGGTTCATTCTAATGTCTTGCCGAGAAGGAATGAAAACCGTTTCGGTTGCTATTCTAGAACTTTTATTGATGTTGCACTTTTCCAGAACTGTTGCTCATGGTGCAGCTACAGAAACGCAATCGGCAGTAGCAATTGGTTACATTAACGATTTCGTAATGAAGATCTCGGCCCTATTAGAAATCAGCGGCTGGGAGAATATGACGCAAAACAAGCGTACTATTCAATACAGGACTCCCAATGGAGAAACCCCTTTCATTAAAATCGTTATTTGTACCGCTAAGGGTATGAACAGTTTGCATGCCAATTTTTTATTTCTAGATGAGTTAGACTTGGCCGATAAAAAGGCAATTAAGCAAGCGGTAAATATAACAGGATATAGTCGTGGATTTCATGGCATAAAGGTCTATCTTAGTACTAGAAAATATAGTTTTGGTAACATGCAAGATGCTTTAGATGCAGCGCCAGAAACCAATTATAAAGTTTTAAATTGGAATATCCTTGATGTTACAGAGGCATGCCCAACTTCAAGACATAAACCAGAATTGCCAAAAAAAGACATGTTTGTTGCGAAGGGACTGCCCTTGATACAAATTTCTGGAGAAGAATTTAATGGCCTTCCAGATATCGAGAAAGTTAAGTATGATTTGCTACCAAATGTTCATGCTGGCTGCGTAGGCTGTAAATTACTTCCCGTATGTAGAACTAGGCTTTCTGAGAAACCACAAACTGCTACTGGTGGATTTTATAAACCAATCACGAGCGTTATACAGAAATTTGCGGAGAATGATTCTGATGTAGCCTCTGCAGAATTAATGTGTTGGAAGCCGGGTTCTGAAGGATTGGTTTACCCAAGATACTCTGATAAAATTGATGTAGGAAACGTGATTTCTATAAAGAAAGCGTATGAAACTTTAATTGGTACTAAGGCCCCTTCCAATATTACCGTAGAAAATATTTACGCTATTATAAGACAGTTAGATCTGCCCGTTTCTTGTGGTGTGGATTGGGGACATACCCATGATGCGGTTATTTTGGCTATGGTCACTGCCCCAAATGGTGAAGTATGGGTCATAGATTGTTTCGCTAGTCCAAAACTTGAAATACAAGATTTGGTTCCAGTGGCATTAAACTTTAAAGATAGATACAATGTAAGAAAATGGTATTGTGATACGTCTGCTCCGGCCTATATTAAAGCATTTGTTAGGAATGGAATGCCGTGTCCAAAATTTACCAAGGATGTAATGGGTGGTATCGGAAGTGTTAGAAGTAAAATAATGACTGCTACCGGTATAAGACTTTTAAAAGTATTAGAAACAGAAGGTACTAAAAAAGTCAGAACCGCCATCATGAAACATAGATTCTTACTGGATGGTCAAGGACAAGTTACTTCTACTCCAGATGATGATGCTGGTATTGCAGATATATGCGATTCCCTAAGATATTTGGCACAGAACATGTTTCCTTTAAGTGGGCCTCAAAGACCCAATATTACGGCTATGGATCCTTCTGCACCCAATATCCCAGAAGCACAAAAACATACCCCTGAACAACATGAAATGATGCAAAGAGAACTAGATAGGGCTCTCGGTAAGGCCACAGTGAAGGGTGGTACGGGCAAGCGTGGGGGCTTCCATTGGAGCTTTGAGTAAATTTTCCAATCTTAACTACTAAGAGGTATACCTAATGAAAACCAATCTACAATTTTTTCTGAATAGTTACGCGGATTTAGTCCCAACTACTGTACCTTCTCAAAATAACTTTAAATGGTTAAGAGAAATAAATGGAATTCCATTTAATATAGAAAATGATCAACAAATTCAAGTACTTCCTTCGGTAACAACCCCAAATATCGTTCCTTATCCATTTTCCGCTATAACGAACTCTGGAAGCTATTCTATCAACGGTACGCCTCTTTTGGTTGTATTCGGGAGTCCTGTAGGAATAGCTATAGATCAATTGATCGTAGGACCTTCAATCCCGGTTGGAACTACCGTTCTAAGTATTGCCCCCATTCAATACAACTTCACCGTATCGGGCTCAAATGCGACTGCTGGGGCCGTTTATAGTAGTAATGGACTGAACTTCACTGTTTCTGGAACCATAGTGAGCGGGTCCTTATTAGTCTCTACAGGGGGAGCGACACCTCCATCTGCTCCTGGAACTCTAACTTTGGTGAGCGGTACTGGGGATGCAACTATTGCATTTTCTGGTTTTACGAACGTTACTAACGTGACTATGTCGCAGGCTGCAACTAATACTACCAATGAAGAAATACTTTTCTATCAACCAGCTGCCTTTATCTATTTTGAGAGCGATCAACAGGTCTCCGTGATATATAATAATGGAACGGCTATGGCTTTAAATCCATTTCAGGTCAATGGGGTAACCCAACCAGCAGTATTTTTTATGGCTGGCCCATGTTACTCTCTTTCGGTTACAAACATGAGCGCTACTACTGCAAATCTGTTTTTCGCGTCGATGGGTTAATATATGAGCGATGAAAATAACGAAAAGTCTGCAATAAAAAAAGACATGTCGCTGACGCTTTCGGCTGAAATCAACATGGATCCCCTTGCTCAGTTAAAAGCTGACAGTACCACCTTACGTCCATTACAAAAAGCATTAAATGATTCGATAGGAAAAGCCACAGAACGAGCTCCTGCGCTTACCTTCATGGAAAGCCCAAATTACAACGATGCTTATGCCGGTGTAGTTAAAGCTAAGAGAAATGAAATTCCAGATGCTCTTTTGAAACTCGTAAGGGTTCAAGATCACTTAGTTGCTGCTATCTTAAGGACTCGCGCAGGTCAAATTAGCCAATTTGGTAAGAAGCGTGCCGATCGTTTCGATAAAGGTATTGAGATTAAAATCAAACCTGAATTCTATAAACTTTTAAATACGGAACAGTTTGAAAAAGTTACAGAACGAATTAAAAGACTTGAAACAATTCTCTTAAATTGCGGTCATACAGAAGGTCTTGAAAACCAACAAAAAATGACTTTAAGTCAGTATTTGGCCCTTTCTGTGGAGAACGCTCTTACTTTTGGTTGGATGGGTACAGAGGTCATCTATGATAGAGAATCAGAACCAGATGCAGAAGGTAGATTCCCATTTAATCGTTTTAGACCAATCGATTCCGGCACCATCTTTAAGACAGTAAGAAATGGTGAGCAGGCTGGAGTTAATACCAGAATTCTTGCCATTAAAGAACTTGAAAGAATTACTGGCGATAAAATCGGAATTGATTACGATAAACTTAGAGAAGATAAGTATGCGTGGTGTCAACAAGTAGAAGGTATTGCAAAACAGTATTTCACTCATGAAGAATTGTTGATGCACGACTTCTATCCATGTACAGATGTTGAAAAGAACGGATATCCTGTACCACCAATTGAAACTGCAATTTCTTCAATTACTACCCATATTAGTATTGATACCTGGAAAAGACTTTATTTCCAAAATGGTAGAGCTACTCGTGGAGCATTGGTCATTAAATCGGATGACGTTGATTCTCCTACATTAGAGAAATTCAGACAAGAGTTTCAAGCAAGTATTAATGGTGTACAAAACTCATTCCGTACTCCTTTAATGGGTATATCTCCAACCGAGAGCATTGATTGGCTTTCATTTGCAAACGATAAAGCAGATGATTCATTTGAATTCATTTACGACCAAATTGCAAGGAACATTCTCGCGACCTTCCAAATGTCTCCTGATGAACTTCCAGGATATGGCCATTTAAGTAAGGGTTCTAATAGTCAGACTTTAAGCGAATCAAATAACGAATTCAAATTAGAAGCTGCTCGCGACTCTGGATTTGTTCCAATTATCCAGCATCTTGAGACATTTTTTAATCAAAGGTTGATTCCGATCATTGACCCTATTCTAGCAAAAATCGTAGTATTCAAAATTGCTGGATTAGATGCTGAATCTAAGGAACAAGAATCTACTCGCTTACAACAAGATCAGCCCACTCACATGACCTATGATGAGGTGCTGAACTATGTCGATAAACCAACTATCGGTGTAGGAATGGCTGGAGAAGTACCATTTAACGAAAGAATTCAACTCGTTTGGGATAAATACTTAGATGTTGGTCAAATAAAAGGACGCTTTATGGGCAGTCCTGCAGCGTATGTGGATCCACTTATGAGATTCAAACGAGATCCATTTTCGTTGCAGTCATTGCAATTAATGGCTCAAATAGCACCAAATTCGGTGGCTGCTATGTATGCTCCAAAACCACACTCTTTAGATTTGTTAAAATGGTTAATTTCTGATATGTTAGAAGAGGACGAAGACTAATATGGGATTCTTTAAATTTTGTGAGTATTTTATTGGATGTACTTTAGGTCTCGTAACTTTTCTTGGCCTAATTTGGTGGCTTTTATATAACATAGCTGCTAGTTTTAAGAATTAAGAGGATTATACATGAAAAATCAAGATTATAAACTTAAATATGAAGACCTAAAACTGAAATTTATTGATGCTGTCGATGTCTCTTTTCGCCTTGGATTTGAACAAGGTGCCCAATCTGCTCAAATGCAGCAGGCTCAACAAGATAAGGCTGATGCTCAACAAGCAGAACAAATGCAAATGCAGGGACAGCAAATGCAAGGTCAAGATCCCAACAATCCGGGATCTCCAGATAGTTCAGGATCTGAAATGGACCAACATATTAATACCTTGGAATCTATGGTAAATAAACAGGACCCTAGTTCTCCTGAAACAGCCAATATGATGAAGGCCTTGAATGAGATGAAAACTCTTGTTGAAATGAAAAAATCAGAAAAAATGATTAATTCAATATCAAATGCAATGAAGCCCAAATTCACTATCGGTAAGGGCGCAAATAAAAATTTGAGTGAGCATGGCAAAAAAGCATTAAATGATCAAGAAAAAATCGTTGATGAGCTCATGAAGAGTTTCGCACTTGAAGAGCAAAAAGCTTCGGAAGCAATCGTAAAAACTTTAAATTTTGAAAATTTGTTAAAAGGTTAATTTTATGTGGGGCATAAGCAGTTCTGGCAAGGAATCTATTTCCATTGCAATAGAGAAAATGTTTGATGCTTTGGCGTACAAATTTCTTGGTAATATACCTAAAGTAAGAAATAAATCTCCTTTTTTTAGTTCTACACCTAAATTTAGTCTTGCCAATTTATTTTTGCAAGCCATGAATAATAAAGAACTAAATCATTACGATAAAGATGTTCTAAGATCTACACTAAACACTTCTTACGGATACATAGAGGGGCTAAAAAGTAAAACCAGTTCAAATGTTATTCATGCCGTGGATTCCTTGATTAGGGAAGCAAAATCCAACAATTCTCATGTTGATGCCAAACAAGTTTCGGATATTATTTCTTCTGCGATGAAAAAAGCTAGAAGTGACATTAAATTAATCGCAGAAGCTGAATCCACTAAGACCAGAAATCTTGGTCACACTATGGAAATAGTGGATAAATCCAAACAAGAAGGTATTGAAGACCCTAATGTATTTTTCGTTATTGTAAGAGATGGCGAAACCTGTAAGGAATGTCTTAGACTTCATATGATGGATGACGAGATTACACCACGAGTCTGGAAGATGTCAGAGTTATCTATGGGATATCACAAAAGAGGCGAATCTAGACCGTCTTCTTGTGGTGAGCATCCCTTTTGTCGCTGTTCATTGCAGCAATTACCTCCAGGATGGGGCTTTAAAGATGGATTCGTACATTTTATTTCGTTGGGATACGATGAGTACAACGAACAAAGAAATGTCGCCTAAATCACTTGACGTTGTATTCCCCATTTTCAACTAAAATTCTAATCGGCTTAAATGCTTTCATGTAGTCATCATTTAGTAACGATGCATTTGCGGCAATATATTGACCAATTTTGCTGGCACCAGCTTCATCATGGATATGTCCAAAAACATGTAATTTTAATTCTTTTAATTGCTCAATTCTTGCTCGGAGATCTAGACACCCAACATTTTCACCTTTTGGGTTATAGCGATTCATGACCCTGTCCCTAATTTGGTATGCTGGACCGTGGGTTATGAGTATTTGGGTATCATCTGGAATTGCATCCCAATGGCGCTTAATCTTCTCCCCACGATCTTGCATGAATGCCCAATCAAAAAAGGTTGGTGTAATAGGAGATCCATAGATTTTAATTCCTTCGATCTCAATTCTCTCATCAATCAGAAGGGTTATATTTCTTTTATTGCATTCTTCTCGATATCTTGCAGTTTCTTTTTCAAGGCCAAAATCATGATTACCGGGAACAAAGATTTTGTGCTTATAAGGCTGCTTTTGAAACCACTGCAAAAAGGCATGGATCTCACCGCTTTGACCCCGACCTGTAGCATCTCCAGAGTGAATTAGAAGGTCTCCACCTTTTAAAGTGAATTCCTTGTGCTTATTATGAGTATCTGAGATTAGATCGATTTTCATTTTTTGAAACTCGTGACATTTTCATTTTCAAGAGTTTTTCTGTATTGATACCATCCCTGAAGATTTCCAGATCGCTGAAAGGCTGTAGGTCTGTTAATACCTTCATCCCATCTTGCTAAAGCCTGAGCTTGATGTTCTGCTGGAGAAGCGTGAATTGGTACTCCTCCCAATAGTCGATTGTAAAGTTGTAAATCTTCTTCTATAGTAGATTTTTTCCCTTCATGATTTAAATAGGATACCCTAGCACAACGAGCAACAGATCTCTTTATGGCTATATCGAAAAATCTACGCCCTGTAGTGCCAGATTCACACACATAATATGCCGTCTCTGTCAAATCTTCATCATTGTCCATAAAGGGGAGATGCCAACTGCCCTCTGATAGTTTTTTTGGTCTATTTGTAATATATTGATCGTACATCAGGTCAGCAAGAGCGTGAATCTCAGGTTGTGCCATCTCATGGCAACGTAAAGCAAAGAAGTTATCGTAATCTGTAGCAGTACAAACTACCGTAATATGAGCAAATGGTTCAAGAATTCGATTTGCATATTGCTTATGGACTTCTAGATTCTCTAGATTACGGGCTTGGATGACGGCCATATCTCTAGCATTTAGCCATGCAAGTTTGGCAAGATCATGTGCCTCCCCATCCAATGCATCGCCGCCTTGCATTCCTTTTTGATTCTTTGTAAAAGCCAAAGGAATGGCTGGATTGTCAATTACCATTTGAATTTGCTTCTTCACTGGAATGGCACGAGAAGACGAAGCGTTCCTAGAGAAGACCCTGTGCGTCATAAATTCTGAGTGAATGAATCGGGGATAAGTTAAGACAAATGTAGTAATACGAACGTCATTTGGACCAACTGAATCGGCGACAATTTTTGCTTCAATCATTTTTATCTCCTAATAATTGTTTTACTATGGCCGCGATTACAGGAACCGCAACTGCATTTCCAATCTGCTTATATGCTACAGCATCTTTTTGTGGAAAGATATAGGTTTCTGGAAAACCTTGAAGTCTAGCACATTCTCTTGGCGTTAATTGTCTTAATCCTTGCTTGGAATCCACTGCAGGAGTAGAAAATGTAGCTATGGTAGGCGAGATACCATTAACTGAATAGATTTTATCCTGCTGTCTAGGTAAACCACTAGGGGTATCTCCATACAAAATAGCTACTGATTCGATCTTACCCGTTGGTTGAGTGGGTTTCTTCGAATTATCTTCGTAGAGCCATTTAATCACTTCGTACCTAGAATGTCCATTAGGAAAGTCGTGATTTTTCTTACCTGGACCAGAATTGGGTCCGCCGCCGAGAATAGTTCTTTTTTTCCAAAGATTAGAAATAAGGTATTTATCAGAAACTTTTTTCTCCAATATATCCTCAATGGATTGAGGGCCAATAGGAGAAGGGGTTGGGAATTTAAACTCTTGCTTTAAATCAGATCTAATACCAACAAAGAAAATACGTTCTCGTTGCTGTGGTACTCCGAAATCTACGGCATCCAAAAGTTTAGTATGAACATCGTATCCTGCTTCGTTTAAGTTTTGTACAATAGTGTCAAAACAAGAACTTCCATCCATATTCTTCATGGATAGAAGCCCCTTAACATTCTCGAATACAAAATATTTAGGTTTTTTTGCTACTAAAATCCTGACAAGTTCTAGGAATAGGTTATCCCGTTCTTCTTGCTCTCCAATTGTTTTGTCGTTTTTATTGAACCATTTTCCATTCCTAGAGAATGGCTGACAAGGAAAACCACCAAAGATGATGTCGTGATCTGGGATATTCTGTACTTCTAGTTCACGTATATTGCCGTAAGAATTGATACCAAAATTATTGAAGAAGGTTTCAGAAACATTCTTATCGTAATCTATGGCCAGTACGCATTTAGCTTCGTCTCCCAAAACGGAGTGGATACCTAAACTAAAGCCGCCGATGCCTGAAAATGTGTCTACGTATCTAACCATACTTTGATTGTACCACCATAAAACAAAAACGGCCACCAAAAAGGTGACCGTTTCTTATTGTTTAATTTACGATAGGGAATCGATTAAGGCAGGAAGATTGATCTTTTTACGGCTCCTACGGGCAACTCGTTCCGTATTTTCTTTGATCTTAGCGAATTTATTGCTATTTACCTTATTTACGATCTTAATATTGGATTGACTTGAAAAACCAGTAAGAATTTTTCCATTAGTCATATAGTCTAGTCCAAAGGACAGGAAGAATCCAGGGCTCTTGATTAATCTAACGATTTCTGTTTTTACATCAAGGCTTTCCGCGTAACAAATTAAGGAAAGGTACTTAGTAGTAAGATCTGCTGATTTTTTCACGGCACTATCATCGATACTGAAACTACGTCGATCAGCAGAAAGATTTAGATGTTTGGTAACGACTCCTCGTTTAGCGAATAATTGGTCCAAATCAAAACTGTCACCATGTGTTTCATACGCAAGAGTTAGGTCCATAAGATTCTGAGTAAGTTGTTTATTGAACTTACTATCTGGGCCAGCTTTATCCTGTGCCTTATTAATAATCTCATTAGAATAAGACCCAACAGCCATTTTAGGATGATTAATCTTTTCGTATCCGGTATGTGATTTTCCCGAATTAAGTGTTTTGTAGGTAGAAAGTTTATACGCAGATGGAATCACTCTTACAGCAACAACTTCTTGGGCGATTTCGTTGAAATTAAAAAGTTCATCATTCATGACCACCAAAGCTCCAAGCCTATGATGGGCATCAATCAATTCCAATTTTCCATCGTTAAAACCGCAAGTAACTTGACCAAAGCCAAAATGAGTGAAGTTTTCCGCAATGTCCCGCGCTCTTTTCTTATCGAATCTACCGGATCGATTGAATTCATCGTCAGATAGGGCTCCCGTTTTATACATTTTAAGCAAATCCAAAAAAGTCATGAAAGTATAAAAACCTTCTTTTGTGTTCTTTGCTTTTTCTAAGAATTTTTTGATTCCCTGTTCGTCTCGTGCTAATACCAAATTATCTAAAATTAACATTTTCTCTCCTTGTTATGAGCATATTTTATGCCCTATTAAGAGATAATATCATAATATTTATTTTCTGTCAAGTATTATTTTTTGGAAAAATAGAAACCGAGGATAAACATCCCAATATGAGGAACTAAGGTCTTAGCAGACTCAAATACAGCCGCTGCACCATCCTTAACCATTATAATTTCACTAACACAGGCTATTAGATATAATACCGCTAAAAATACAAGCACGTATTTTGGAAAATTATCATTCATAACTACCACTTCTTCCATTCTGGGCAATATCTTAAATGATCCCAAGGAAAACTGCTATATCTGGCTCCACAACAACAACTAAGTTTGTTGCTTTCGAAAATATCGTTCCAATTTTCATGCTTTTCGTTGTATCTAGGATCATATTGTTTAAGTTCAGAAAACCATAAAATTTTATGGTATTTCTTGGATTGATCGTCATCATAAAAAACCCATTCATAAATTACGTTTAGGTACTTTATAGTTTTAGGGAAACTATCGAGAGACTTCCACCAGTCAACCTCTTTATCTCCTAGTAGGCCAAATTTGATATTAAGTTTCATTATTTAGACCCACAATCTTATTGGAGTAACCAATATAAGATTGTAAAACTCAACTATGGCAAATTCATTTATAGATATGATTCTAAATTCACTTGGAACCTTACTTACAAGTCATGGAAAAGAAAAGGAAATTCAGGTTGAGATCCCAATCGGAACCCCTAAAGAAAGTAGCCCTAATATGGATTCAAATGGTATTGATTGGACCGATGCAACCCATCACATTACCCCTCATTTTACTGTCGGGGACGCTATTACGTTACATTCATGGAATCGTCTTGCTACAGAGGACGATGGACTTGATGATGATGTTAAGGAAAAACTTATTACTTTATGTCAAAAAATGGAGCAAGTAAGGACGCATTTAGGGTTTCCAATGAATGCTCATTGTCTATTTAGATCGGTAAAATACAATGAAGAAGTTTTACATTCATTGCCTAATGATGTGCATAGTTTTGGATGTGCAATTGACTTCGATTGCTCCCCTAACTTAACTATAGAAGAAATTAAAGATAAAATGGAACCAGTACTGGAAGATTTTGGTATTAGGATGGAGAAGGGGACAACTAGCTGGATTCACTTGGATCTTAAGGAACCAGGGCCGTCAGGTAGATATTTTACGGCTTAAAATCGGAGTCTCCTAGAAAACTCCATTGCTTCCAATCTACTCTTAAGTCTTTCTTCTTCTTCGGCTTTTATTTGTTCCTTAAGAATATCAACAATCTCTTTATTAAGGGCCTGTCTTGTGGCTCCTTTGTGGTCATGCTCTCTGCCACAACATGGACATCCATTATCTAGAAATCTAGATCCTTTAAGACCCCTACCAATTTTTTTGCCATAAGGTTTCAAAATGCGGCTCCGGGCTTCTTACCGGTTCTTACCATAAGCCATTCGATGACTAAGTGTCCGTCTCCAGAAGCGATTAATTGACCTGGGGCCTTGCCAAAAAACAGTTCTGTTGGCGTTTGCATCCACATAACAGAATCTTCCCATATACCATCGAAGAGTTCTGTGGCTAATTCATGTGCTTCATTATATTGAGTTAGCAATTCATCATTTGTCATATTGGTTGCAGGCTCCGTACTCGCAACGGACGATATCCTGGTTATGAGCCAGACAAGACACTATTTCTTTATGCCTGCGATATTAGTATACTACTTTTTTGTATTTGATACAATTACTTTTTTAGCATCTTCAGATTTATTAAAGTCAACTAGATCGCTTAAAGAATTTTCAAATTCGATATTCTTCTTGAGTGCAATTACTCTGCCAAAAGCTGCTATTTCACCCTTAGAAAGGTGAGGCATTTTTGACTTCATGAACTTCTCAAACTTTTCCCTATGAGGCCATTTTTCGTAATCTTGCTTGGCTCTTAAATTCCAGTCTTTCTTTTTTGAGCCTTTAAAATTATGTTCTTCTGAAGGAGATTGTTCTTTAGCAAGACTTTCTGTTTGGTAGGCAGCTCCATTTACCAAAGTTGAAGGTGCTGCATTCGTACTACCAGCAGTAATTGCTTTTTTGATAGATGTATTGCCAATAATTGAAGGTGATGGATGGTTTTGCATCGCTGGAGCGGTTATCTTACCACTACTTAACCCACTCATGAATTTTTGTGCGTGTGCCCCTGCATCTTTTGCATTATTGAATACGCCTTTTTGTCCACCCACGCCAGCAACTCTACCATTGTGTTTTACGTGAAATTCTCCAGAAGGCTGTTTATGGACACTAACGATATTGTGTTCTGGATGAGAAAAATGTATGGCGTCACCAGTTACTTTTGGTCCCGACCATTTTGGTCCATCAGCTTTTTGTAATTTTTTGTGTTTTTCACAATATTCGGCTTTAGACACTTGTTTTCCTTGCTCCTGAGCCACCTTATCTTTTTGGTTAAGAGAAAGTGCTGCACGATTTTCTTGACGACCACCGGATTTAGCAGCATTAGCGTGAGCAACTGCACGTTGCGCGTGGTTATCAGCAAGTTTTGGATTCTCAGAAATTACAGAAGCCCGTTCATGATGTTCGGCAGCTTCTTGGTGTTCGGCAGGATTAAAACTGTAATCGCCAATGTGTCCGTGAGACCAAACAGTCTTACCGGATTTTGTTTTACCAATTCTAGTGCCGCTATTTTGATATTCATTGTAGGGATTCTTTGGGGGCTTACCGCCAGTGCTTGGGCCTTCGGCTTCTTTTTTTGCTAAATAGGTTTCGTACAACTTTTCACCTTCACCCGTTTTGAATAAAGTGATAGCTTCTTGTTCGCTTTTAAATATTTCATCAAAGTCGTCTTTAATTTTTGGTGCTTGGTTTTCAAGAATTTCAACTGCAGCTGCCGCATTACATGGTGCAGAAGTCAAAGTAACCTTACGTGCAATACCTCTTGTAATAATGGACTTGCCCACTCTAGTATTTGGGATTTCACTGCCTTCAATACTAAACCACACAATATTGTATTCGTTTTGGTCTTTTCTGTCTCTGTCGTATCTCAACATACCTGCAACGTGTTTTGCGCTATCGCAATAGTCATCTAACAACTCGGCCATGATGTATAAATATGGGGTTTTGGTTTTCTTCCAAAAATAGAGTTCGTGTTCGTTTGCGCAGTCTTTTTTTGAGAAAATCTTCTTTGCTTTCAATATCTTGCCAACTAATTGGGCTGGCACATCGCTCTTGTGTTCATAGTTGATAACGCCAGTCTTTTCGAGAGAATCTATACTTAATCCTTTAAGATCAAGGAGTTCTCCCGATTTATCTATAAATTGAACAGTTCCGACACCATGGAGAAAAGTTGACATATACCTTAAGATTGAGCCATTTATATTATGGCATTATTTTTCTTTCTGTTTGTAGATCTGGTCACTATTTGAAGATTCCAAGGTACGTGTAGACCTCGTACTTCTTTACCCTGTAAAGGAAGTATATGATCGACTTCATGGGGTATTCCCGTTTCTTGTGTTAGGGTAGAGGACTTAATGTAAATAATTTCTATTTCCTTATGTTGTTCATGTGTTAGCCATGGTGGTGTGGCTTGTTTCTTGGCGGCAATTCGTCTCATGGTTTGCGCATTTCTTTTGCCTGGGTTGTTTTTGGACCAATTTCTGCTATTTTTTAAGTGCTTTTCTTTATTTCCATCTATCCATCTTTTTGCGGATTCGCGTTTCTTTTGTTTGTTTTTAGCAACCCAAGCATCTGTCTGTTTATTGGCACATTTTTTACATCTTCCCAAAAGACCAAATTTCCCGTTTTTCTTTTTATAGAAACTATCAAAAGATTGAGGATTTTCTTGTTCACATAGGGAATTGGTGCAATTTTTCATATACTATAAGATTATAGCATGATCAATACCCAAAATGCAAGTAGTAGTGTTACATGTTATATCGTTGATTTTATTGAATTATTTTAAAATGACCTAATACTTATCTATGTAAACAACTAGTTGGCCATTTAAATGGCTTATATGTCTAAGGACAAAATTTTTAAGGAGAACATACCATGCTCTATTCAGTCGATCACAGTGTTGGCATCGCAAGAGACTTAGCAGACCGCCTTTCCCTTCGTTTCAGCAATAGCTCAACGATCAATACTATCGCCCAATCACAAGATGAAAACGGATACCCTATCATCATCGCTTCCCATAACGGAGTTGCTACTGAAAGTAATCCAGTAGTTTGGATTCGTTTGATGAACATCGATGTTGGTGCTAAAGACATTTTCGGAAATTCAACCCTCCCATTCACTCCAACCCTCGCTCAAGTAGCTTACGAATTAAACGGTGCTGGTGCTCCAATTCCTTCTACTGCAGATTTTTCAACTTGTTTATTCGAGATCGCTCGCACTGGTTGCGTTGTTTCTGAATATGCTATTGCTAACGGAACTGCTGTTACGGAAGCGGCTGTGAATGCAGCTTCTCCTGTTCAAACTATTAAGGACCTTGACTGGGGCTTCAAAGGTAACACCTAATAGTAGACATAGAAAGAGGAGACTACAACTATGTATACTGAAAAAGAACTTAGCAGCCTAATTGAGGATGTAACGAAAGAATTTACATCTCATTTAGCTAAAGCTGAACAGTCTTTGGGTTTATCCAAAAACGAAGACGAGCAGCCTAAAGACAAGAAAATCAACGGCATGGCCGATGACAAGAAAAATAGCGCTAAAGACGAAAAAACTAGCGCTAGTGAAAATAAAGAAGGCGGAAAATCAGACGATAACCGCAATGCTTCTGCAGATCAAAAGCAAGAAGGCAATGATGCCAAAAAAGAAGCTTCTGCGGATAAATCTGGAAAACCGATGGAAGGCGAAAGCCACGCAGATAAAGGCATTAAAGATCAACATCAACAACAAGCTGGTGCGAATCCTGCTCAAGGTGAAGATCATGGTTACGACGATGAAGACATGGCGCATATGCATTCTATGTATAGCTCAATGCCTAGATCTGAATTAAAGGCTCACCACGATTGTATCCGTAAATGTATGGACGGAATGGCTATGTCGATGAGCGAAAATGAAATGGCAAAAGCCGAAATGGAAGACAGCAAAGAAGGCGAATATCGCCCTAATGGTGGTCCTCATGATGGTGAAGCAACTAGCAAAAAAACGGCTCCTGCAAGCGGAACTCAAGCTTTAGAGAAATCTGAAAAATTTCTAGAAGTTGACACCACTTCAGTTAAAGAAGTTCAGATTTTAAAATCAGAACTTCAGGCTGCTAAAGCTGAAGCGGAAGCCACTAAAAAGAACTTAGACGCAGTAGAAACTTTCTTAAAAGAATTTGTAAAGAAAGCGGCTCCTGCAGGAAAAGCAATCACTTCGTTGGATGTTATCGCTAAAACCGAAAGCATGACGAAGGAAAAGCCACTTTCTAAGAGTGAAATTGATTCCAAGCTTCTAGCTAAAGCGAAAGATCAGTCTCTTTCTAAGTCAGATAGAGATGCCATTAACAGCTACTACTTTACAAAAAACATTGAAAAGGTTAGCCATCTGCTTAAGTAAGCAGGGGTAAAATTTAGGAAACAAGGAGAAACAAAATGTTAGAACAACTTCAGGGCCTCATGAAAGCATTGGAAGCAGGCAGTTATAATGCAGCCCCTAGTACTTTAGTACAAGGTGCAGCTTACCAAATCGAAGATTTAGCGCCAGTTATGGTAAACGTGACTGCTGCTGAAGAAACCATCAAATTGCAAAAAATGTTGGACAGTCGTCCTGCAAAAAGCAACCTTTATCAGTACAACCGCAAGTTGTCTGTAGGTCGTTTCGGTGGATCTGCTGCATACGAAGGTATGCTCGGAGCCAAAAAGACTGGTCAAGCAGCTCGTCTCGTAATTCCAATGGCTTACTACGTTGATACTCGTGAGCATTCACTGGTAGCTAACGCAGTTGAAACTTTCGATAAAGTTTCTGCTGAAGAGCGCCAAGCACAAGACGCAGCTCTTAACTTGGCTCAAGATATCGAGTTCGACCTTTTCGCAGGTAACTCAGATTTCTCTAACCAAGGTGTTTTCGATGGTAACCCAGCGTTAGTACCTGCATTGCCAAATATGCGCGGTGTTGATCTTCAAGTTCGTGCTTCTGACTATGAGCGCAATGGACAAGATCTCATGTTCGCATCATACGGTTCAAGTGCAACTGTAGTGTTCTCTGCAGGTGGCGCAGCCCTCACCCAATCATTGATTGAAGATATTTCAGTTCGTTCTGCCCTTAACATGGGTCGCGCTGACAAACTTATGCTTGATCCTTCTTCTCTCTCTGCTTACAACAAAATTAGCCAAGCTAAAGAACGTATCGTTCTTGCTGGTAGCCCACAAGAAGCTACTGGTTCTCACTTACGTACTCAATGGACTTCTAGCGGTGCAATCACCATGGAAATGTCTCAGTACTTGCGTAAGCAAATTAGCCCTATCAACCAATCTATCGTAGGCGCTCCTGCTGCTCCAACAGCAACTGCTACTGACGGTGGCGCTGCTGGATCACTCCTCCAAGCTGCTGCTTATAGCTACCAAGCTGCTGCAGTTAACGCTTTCGGCGAAGGCCCAACTTCTGCTGTAACAACTGTTACTCCTGCTCTCGCTGGAAATAAAGTATCAGTTGCTATCGGTGCAGTTGCCGGTGCTCTTTACTACCGCGTTTATCGTACTGCTGCTGGTGTGGCTGCAAACGTTGCTCCAGGACCACTCTTTATCGGTAATATTCTTGCTCTTCCAAGCGGTGCTACTTTCACCGACCTTGGTAACTTGGCTCCAGGTGCTTTAACCGGTTTCTTGATTCAAAAAGACACGATGCATTTAGGTGAGCTAAGCGGATTCAAAAAAATCCAATTAGGTATTAGTCAATTGTCAATCAATAACGCTTTCTATCGTTGGACTACTCTCGCAGTAGAAGCTCCACGTAAGAACGCTATCGTTGAAAATCTTCAAGGACAACTTTTCACCTAAGACTTAAACATCATTGATTTAAAGGGCCTCCATAGTTAATTCTATGGGGGCTTTTTTGTGTTCGTTTTCTATTGACTTTTGTATATGGGTGAGATAATCTTATATATATGAAGGCCTGTACTGCTTGTAAAGAAAATAAAGAATTCAAAGATTTTGGAAAAGCCAAATTTGGTAAAGATGGACTTAGAGCTATCTGTAAAAAATGTCATAACTCCGATTCAAGGGAATGGCAAAAAGAAAACCTAGAAAAGATCCGTTTAAGAAGAAGAGCAAAAAAAGAAAAAGATCCTGTGTTAGCATCACAAAAACGTGCAGTTCAGACATTAAGAAGGAAAGAAAAATTAAAAATATACGATCAGGAATACAGGAAAAATAATCCAGGAAAATCTAACGCAAAGACTGCTAGGAGACGTGCCCAAAAAAGAGCCGCTACACCTAAATGGTTGACAGAAGATCATTGGACCCAAATAGAGATTTTTTATATAGAAGCTGCAAAGTTAACACAAAGTACCGGAATACCACATGAAGTCGATCATATAGAACCTGTTATGGGCAAAGACAGAAAAGGTCTTCATGTACCTTGGAATCTAAGAGTTATTACTAGATCCGAAAATCGTCATAAAAGTAGAAAAGTCTTATAGGGGTAGTGTTGCGATCTTATCTAGAATACCGTCTAGTTCTTGTCGTACTTCGTCAATAGTACCATTCGCATTAACTCGAAATACTTTCATGAACTGTCCATATTGATTAAGATGTTTTTCGAAAGAAGATCGAACTTTCTCTTGAAAAGGTACACCTTTCATCTCAATAACATCGGAAGTGCCACGATTATTGCGACGCTTAAGGGCTGTATCTGTACTAACATCAAAATAAATAACTGCGCCGGGTAACTGGGTTTCAAGTCCTACAAAACGCTCATAAAGATTCTTAGTAAAATCTTCGTCCACATTATGATCGGTATAGGCAAGATGACTCAACCATCCACGATCAGATACGACTAACTGTGAATTTACCGTTTTTAACCATCGATCATTTTCGAATCGCATTGCGGAAAAAACAAGCTCCATTGCTTCGCCGCTTAGGTTACTATTTGGGTCAAGAACTAATTCCCGCATTTTCACACATGCTGGAATATGCGGATTGCCCACTTCGCGGGTTTCGGTTACTGAAAAACCACGTTTCTTGGCCTGTTCAATGAAATATTTAAGGCCGGTTGTCTTTCCTGCGCCATCTGTACCTTCGAATTCTACTTTAAGCATTTAAATCTCCTTCTATGATTGTAGAATAGATAATAACACGAAAAATGTCTTTTTCAAGCTTTTTATGCAATCTTATAAGTTAGAGAACTACTTTTTTTGAGGTATTTAAAATGAGATTGACCTCCGTACCAATTATAAACTTTAGCAATATCAATGACTTCCAAGAAACAAGTCAGTGGACAATAAGGGCATCGGATCCGAATACCCTTTATTATCAACTATTTGACTTAGATAATATTACTAGTACCCAAGCTCCATTTTCTGCTCTAAATGGCGGTTTCTTCAATGCTGCTATTCAAAACTATCCCCAACGATATATTGCAGGAGTGGGTACGAGCAATCAGCCAATCAGCATGACTATTACTTTTCCTAGTTTAAGCATTGGAAAAACACTTACTTATACAGGCACCCCCGATCCCAATGATGCTTCTGTTTGGTCTTTTAATATTCCAGGATATGCAAATGTTGGGTATGGACCTTCTAGCGGAAACGTTATCTTTACTTTAACTCAAGGCATAAATACTTGGACTTGGACCGTTACAAATATGTTAGCGGTTGAACAAACCAATCAGGGATGTTGCTAATGAGTAATCCTCCATTTAAGCCAGGACCACCATATGTAGAACAACAAGCTCCTTATGAGCCGGTTCCTAAACCTACATCTGGTCCATTAGACGGCACTCCTCAACCTCCGAATTTCGATAAGGATAAGCAATTCTATTCTGCTGCATATCCAGTCCACATGAGTAAATCGTCTGGTCTATTGAGTAGATGTGAGCCTATTCTTACTCCACAATTATTGATTTCTCGTTATCTCAAAGGGATTCCCTTGGCATTTCCAAATGGTGATTCTTACAGTGCTGAAGACGTTAAAGACCAAATTGGTCTGGCTATTAATGAAGTCGAAATGCTTTGTAAGATTACTTTAAGCAGAGAACAGTTTACTGATAAGGTCCCATTCGATATCGCTCTCTACAAAAGTTTCATTTATTTAAAAACAGAACAAAATCCTATCTTGGCTGTACAAAGCGTTCAAATTGTTAGTAGTGATGGGTATGCGGTTTTTAAAATTCCACCTGAATGGCTTGAGCCTAGTAACTTTGCTAAAGGTATTGTTAACGTAGTACCAATTCTAGGTGCCTACTCTGTTGCTAGTGGCGGCGGAGTTGGTGCTTACGGTGGTATTCCGTATTTGAATGTTTTTAGTTCACTTACTTTTGTTCCTGGATTTTGGCAAATTGTTTATCAGACCGGTGTTTCAAAAATTGAAGGTCAGTTTCCTACAGTGATCAATGATTTAGTGGGAACCATTGCTGCCATTAATATGCTCTCTGTGATCACTAATCTGTTTCTGACTACAAGTCAGTCATTGAGTAGGGATGGTATCAGCCAATCATCTTCTGGACCTGGCCCTAGAATGTACCTTCCTTACATCGAACAATTAGAAAAGAAAAAAATGGAATTGGTTGGTAAAGTAAAAGCTACTTTTGCAACTAAATTCTTGGTATCGAATATTTAATTTTATGGAATGTAATTTAATAAATAAATCTGAAAATCCTGCCCAATATGCTGAACAAGCCAATAAAGGGTTGATTTTACTATATCCAGTAAAGATTAATGGTCAAGATTGTAGGTCAGATAATGGTATCCCATACCATTCTACCATCAAAGAATTCGACGCAAATAAAGATCACGCTCACGAAATTCATAACATGGCCAAACACCTTCCATTGAATCCTCCTGATGCAAAAAATACTCAGATAGAACCAAACCAATTTAAAGATCGTAATGGATCGGATGTTTTTGTCATTACATTAAAAGGTAATTCTGCAGAGAAAATGAAAGAGCATCATGGTAAATTTGCACATATGGGACTTCCTGAACAACGTGAATGGGCACCCCATATCAGTGTTCCTAAAGATATGCATGACAAAATTAAATCCTCTGGCGCTAAAACCGCAAAGGAAGCAGGAATTGAATTTGGTAATGCAGAATTGAAAAAGGGTCCTAAGAGGCTAAAAACCTACCATCATCAATCAGATAGTGCTGAACCCCAATTTCCTGATCAGAGCGACTATACCGCAAAATTATCCGTCAATAAGTCCGAACAAGTCCTAGAAAAAGGCGCACTAAAAAATGTCGGTATAGGATTGGGCATGGCAGCAGCGCTAGCTGGAGGCACTAATCATACTTCGAATATCAAAAATTCTCCCGACATGCAAGCCCATCAAAATAATTACGATCACAAAAAAATGCTAAATGCTATCATGCAAGTAGAATCAAGTGGTGGGAAAAATACAAACCACGCTCCTACTTCTCAAGGTCAGGCTTATGGTAAATGGGCTTTAATGCCTAACACCATTACAGATACTATTAAGGGACACAAGGACCTTCAAGCAAAATATGGGAAGGCCCTGACATTAAAGGGTCCTCAATTGCACAGATTTATGCAGGATAACAAAGGTCTTGAAGAAATAATAGCAGATCGTCATCTAGCCCACATAGAGCACAATTTTAAAAATAACCCCGATCAAACGGCTTTTGCTTGGAATCAAGGTATAACTGGTACCAAGAAGAACAATGCAAATTCTATTTCAAATCATCCCTATGTCAAAAAGATTAGAGATGCGTACAGTAAGGAAAAGTAATATGAAAATCTCAGAAAATGATATCTCCTCTACAGAACCATTTGGAACAATCGACGGCAATCAAGTAAAATTGGTGTGTACTAAAGGTGGCTTAAATTTAGCTACAGTGACCGACCATAAAGGTCAAGATACTGTGCTTGGGGCGGCTTCTCACCGTGCGATTCTCTGCTATTCAATCGAACAAAAATTTCCAAACTATCATCCACCAATTATGAAAAGTGAAGGCTTGAAATTCAGCGCTGAAAGTCATTCTCATTTTTTAACAGAAGATCTCCGTAAATCTGGACACGATATTTATTCTGTACAAGAAGGTAATAGCGTAGATTTTTATGTTACCAAACTAAACATTAAGGTCGCTACTATAAATTCTTCTATTAAAAATAACCAACTTGTAATTGATGCTTACAAGCTGCCAAAAGAGTTCGTTTCTGGTATCAGTGGCGCAGTTAGCGAAAAAGCCCTAGGTTCTGGGTTGAAAGGTGTAAAGGTCTTATAATATGTGCGTTAAAATTATTTGTAGTGATCACGAACATGAATTTGATCCAAATGAGCCTTTGGAACGCCAGATCGTTGGCGCTAAAGAGGTTTTTGTAAGTTATAGCCCTATGGATTCTAAAATTCCATTTTTCTTAAAAGAATTGGACAGGCTTTGCAGTAGTGGAACTAGTTGCAAATTGGACTTTAAGTTTAAAGCAAATAATAATCTAGAAGGTTTTAAGATGGAAAGACATCTAGAAAAAATAAAACAAAATTTCGAAGTAAATGAGATAGTTAAAAATTTAGTTAATATGTACGACAAAACAGATAAGAAATTAGAAGAAATAAGTAACGGCTTGTTAAGGAAAGTAAATGAGCAATAGAACCCCAAAAGGGGAAGAACTTCAGGCCATCAATGCGTGGTGCCCTCTAGTTGAAACCTCATTCAGTTTAATAAGCGACGATGCCTTTGTCACAGGACAAGGAATTGACTACAGTCATTGGAAAGCTATGCCTTCTCCTATTGGCCTAAAGGATCGTGGCGATTATAGACGTGATGGACTTGATGTATTGACATCAAATGGAATGCTTTACTTTTGTGCTGGGGTATTTACTGCTTGTGAAGTAGAAAACGATACTAAAAAAACAAGAACCGATGGCGGCATAGTAGATCCATCCGTTAGTAGATTAATTTTACCAAGATTTTACAATAAAGCGAAATCTGTAGGAGTGCAGGTTAATGGAGCCCCAGTCGATGATGGAAATAGGATATATTTAGCTCCTGGAGATAGGCTTTATGTTTCTGATCCTGTTGCCAATGTAAGCGTATCGTACTATCAAAAAATGACATATGAAGTTGGACCAAATGTCCCCATGTTCCCAATTATTCAACTTGAAGTTCCGATTATAGATAGTAAAAATAATCAATATTCTCAAGGACTTGATTACTGCGTAAGTAGTGATGGTAGTATTAATTGGATGGATGGCGGTAAGAATCCAGGTTTTGATCCAAAAACAGGTAAAGGGAATGTCTATTCAATAAGATATTTGTATAAAGCATACCACTATGTAGTTGAAATCCCTAAAGAAGTTAGAATGAGTAACGTAACTGAAGGTGGCGTTAGGGTTCCCGAAAGAATGGCCTATTACGCTATAATTCAACGCGAGTATGTCTACCACTCTCAAAATAGACCTGATCCCAAGAATCAATCCCAATCGAAAACCCCAAATAGGGCAGTCCAAGAGCCCCTGGATTCAATTAAACCAGGCCCTGGGTCCATTAGTGTCGATATGGTAAACATTTCGGAAGATGACCTTGGAACGGACTAAACTTAGCAATCTTATAGTGATATATAGCAATAGAGGACTTTTATGGCAAAAAATAACCGGGTAATAGACAACAATTCTTTACAGGATCCAGACCAAATTAAGGTTGTTGAATACAATCCATCGTCTGGTGGACAAAAATCGCTTACGGTTGGACCTAGACTTCTGCCAATCCAAATCGCTGGTGGGTATACAACTGATGCTTCTGCAAAAGTGGCACTTCCATTTCTTGGCGCAAATCTTGCAATTTACAATAACGGTACTTTGGGGTCAGTTACTATTGGGAGTTCTACAATCACCGCCTTAGCAGCCGGTGCAACAGATGCAAATGGTAATGTTGGAGTAGCATGCCCTCCAAATGCATGGACCTATTTATCTGCGGGGAACAATCAGTATGTGTATACTAGCGCCAATACCCTTTTAGTTTACATAATGGAAGACCCTACTAGGATCGCACAAGAAACAGGACCATACGCACAACAAAATGCAAACAATACACAACCTATCTCTTAATAAGATTTTAGATGAAGATTTTCTACAATCTTTAGCTAAATCTGCAGATCTATACAAGATCGGATCCAATTCTGTATTGGACCCTGAAGAGATTCGTATTGGGTTGAAGGTGGTTCCAAGATTTGTCATGTCATTGCTCATTAGCGCTTTGACACCGATGCCACTCAATACCAGTATAGAACTTCAACTTCCATTTGGCAAAAACGCTCGTGTTAGTGCAAACAAGAATGCTGCCGATGACTATACGGGATCTGTCTATGACAACAATAAATTAGTTTACAGTTTTCAAAATAGATCAATTCCTGGACTTGGTATCATCCTACTATCTACATTCGAACTTTACGAATTAGAAAAATTAGAAAAAGAGACTATTGAGCCAACGGAACATGCTGAAGCCAAAATACAAAAATTGATCGATGCAAGAATGGAACTTCATTCTTTGGTTAGTCGCGTAGTTGAGAATAAAATTTCTGAAAGAGACGCTCTTAATAAACTTATGATGGATAGGCTCAATGAAGCTTTAGCCAAAGAACATAAGAAAAATGAACAGATTTCGGATGTAACAAAAATTGCCCATCAATCTGCGCAGTCGGGTGAGTATTTCCAGGGAATGGCTAATGGCATGGAAGTTGCCGATTCAATTGCAAATAATAAAGAGCCCAATTTTGCAGAAGCACCTAAAAAAAAATTGGATTTTAAGGCAGAAGATATGGCCAAAAAAGAAGAGTCTCCCGAAAAAGGTTCTCCATTAAAAGCATTTTTGGAACGAAAGAAAAAACCAAAAGAACATAGAATTGAAATTGCTAAATCCGAAACTATCAACTGCCCTGATTGCGGACAAACCATTTTTGGCCAAGGGTCTTTTTCTTGTTGTTTGTGCTATGGCCAAGATCAGTATAGCAAAATTTGGATTAAGAAATCAGAAGAAAGTATTCAGATAAGATTTTCTCGTGGTTGGGATAAAGAAAATATTCAAATGCTCCTGGACACTTTGAGGAAAACAAATGGAAAAGATTAAGCCAGGGATGCTATACATAGCTGTCGATGGTGATGGCATTGGAAAACTAGTAGGTCGGGCCGTAATTGCTAACGATGTTGAAGAACTACATAAAGTTTCTGGCCGTATTGATGCGGCCCAAGCATATATTGATCATTGGTGCAAGCAAAATGACGGAGCAAAAATTTCTGGTGGTGGAGATGAAGCTACAATGGCTATTCCTCCAGAGTCTAGAAAGAAAATAAAAGAATTAAGAAGCGGTGTCGAAAAATCATTTGGGTACACTATTTCTGCTGGAGTAGGGAAAAATCTTTCAGAGGCTGGCACCGCCCTATTGGTTGCGAAACTTCGTGGCAAAAATAGAATTGTTTATTTCAATAAATATATCAAAGAAGATATTAAAAAAGCCAAAAGAAGAGTCAGAGAAAAAAGGGCAACACAAGAGGAATATAAACTTGCTGAGGCCTATCTGGAAAAGAGTGAACTTATGGGACTATGTAATTTACATAAAGCGGATGCTCAATTGGTGGACAAGAAAACTGCTACCAAAAAACCTAGAGGGCCTAAATTAGGGGATAGCAAGCCCAAACTTACCCATGAAGGAATGATGGGGCTGGATTCTCCTACTCATTCTAGATTAGCACGACAACATGAAAAAATTGCATGGAATGAAGGTAGGGGTACCCCCCATCAAGAAGGGCACCAGGCAATGCATGATATGCATAGAGCCTACTCTACTGCTACAACCCCTATTGAAACTGGACATGAAAGTTCTGATGATTGGGCTAGGGACAAAGAAATAAATGCAAATCCAGAAAAAAGACAGGCGTGGAGACAAGGAAATCAAAAAAGACATGAAGACCACGCAAAAGGGCTACATGAAAAGGCATCGGCCATAAGCGCCACTGCTCGTCATTTGGACAACCACATGCTGGATCATAAGAAATCCGAAAAATATTGTAACTTACACAAAAGCAAGCTTTGCGATATCCATAAAAACGATGAAGATGCTGAAGAACACAATCACGATAATGAAGATGACCGTACAGATGATTGCGCTTTTTGTCAAGATCTTGACGCACAAGAAAATGCTGACGGCACTGCCGGTATGCACGATGACTGCCCCGCTTGTCAAGAATACAACCAGTCTAATCAAGAAACCGGTCACATTGATGATTGTCCTTATTGTCAAACAGAAAATATTACTGGATCTCAAGCAAATCCACAACACGAGGACACATGTGACTGTCCTTGGTGTGCTGAGTATGATCAGGACCAATCAAATGTAGAAGCTCAAGACATGGGAGCAGAACACCCAGAAAATTGCCCTCAGTGTCAAGAAATGTATGGAGATGCAGTTGAAAGCGATCCAGCACAAAATGGCCAACAAGACCCTAATTTGCAAGGACACGAAACGGCTGAAGAAGTACTTAATTTACTAGATCAAGAACCTGGTCAAGGAAATGCAGATCCTACTCAGGAAGCCGGACAAATAGATAATACTGAGATGCCGCAAGGCGATGCAATGAAAGACAATGTTTCTGTGAAGTCGAATTTTGGAGACGCACAAAAACAAAATATTTCAGACCAAGATCAGGATTTTCAGCAAGATACACAAGCAGTTAGTGATCCTAATAGCCCTATGCCTGGAGAAGAACAGGTCATGGGCGATTCACAAGGTGGTGATGAACAACCAGATATGATGGGTGTTCTGCAAGGTGGATTACAAGACAATCAAGATCAGATACAACGAGAAAAAGTTGTTAATATGGTATCGCAAACTCTTCAACAATTTAAAGCCAATAAGCAATCGTTGGAGGCCACAAGAGAGCAAAATGAAGGCCTGTACACTTCTTGTATTCAAATGTTAAAATCAATGATTGAACTTTGTAAATTACTAGGCCTTGAACCATCGCCTACATCTCCTAATTCAGCGCCTGCACCTACTGCGCCTGCTCAACAACAGTCTCCTCCAAAACCAGCACCTATGCAACAAAAAGCGGCTCCTATGGAGGGTGCCGCCCCAGACCCAAAAAATCAGGGCTAGCCGGACCCATTCCTGCTAGCAAACTATCTGCAAAACATACCACTACTCATCTTGCCGCAAATCCTATTCCTGAGGGTGGCGTCAATGGAAAGGGCCAGAAGAAGATTACGGACGAAAACGGTCGAGTCCGTTTCATCGATATGAAAGAGGGTAGAGTCTTAGGTCCAAATGGAGTACCTATAAAAGGTTAATATGCCTGATTTTAAAGTCACCTTAGATATATCGGCACTTACCCAATTTCTTGAAAACTTCAAGAAAGAAGTAGTGTCTGATTTAAAGAAATCAGTAAAGGGACTTGCAGTAGATACCCAAACCCATATTGTAGAGGAAGCACAAAATAAATTAAAGTCCAGCCGTAAAATTTATTTAGAAAATCTATCTCAAGCCGAAAAAATTGATGACTATTTATGGGAGATTACTTTAAAAGCAGATGCTGAGTGGATTGAAAAAGGATTGCCTGACAATTTCGATATGAAGAAGGGTCTTTTGAATACCAAAAAACCTGGGAGTAAAGGGGAAATTAAAACTGGCAAGGATGGTAAAAAATACAGAATCGTAGCTTTTGATCAGGGAAAGGTAGCATCTGAATTAAGTAGTAATGATGATAAACTAAAATATCAACAAGAACTTATAAAGAAAGTAAAATCTGAATTAAGAAAAAGAGATATTCCTTACAAAAAATTAGAAATAGATCCGAAGACAGGAAGTCCAAGGATAGGTAAATTACATTCATTTGATATAGAGAGTGGGATCCCAGGAAGAGGAAATACTCCAGTGTTGCATGGGCTATCCATTTATCAAACCAAAAAAGATGATGGTAGCGTAAAAAGAAGCATAACAACCTTTAGAACCGTTAAAGAAGGTCAAGACGGTAAATGGATTCATCCAGGGCTAGAAGGTAAAAAGTTCTTCGAAGAAGCGAAGAAATGGGCTGAAGATAGATGGGAAAAAGATATTTTACCATCTTTGATGTCTAAATACGGAAGTAGATAATTATGTCTTTATTTTTTGGCGATATAAGAATTCGCACTGCAATCGAACTAGGCCTTGAGGATATTCAAAAAAATCCTTGGCTTCTAGACGATATATTAGGAGACACTCTTTCCAATCAATATCTGCGTGAACGTTACGGCAGCCAAATCGAATCATGTAAGCAATGGTTTGCCAATAATAGGGTGTACACTTTTATGTCCAATAGGGACGATAAAATGGAATTTCCTTGTGTAGTAATTCAAATTGGTAATAGCAATGAAAAAGCTGACATGAAACACATGGGAGACTTAAGTGTTGAAAAAGTTAGACTGATGCCAAATAATATCAATAAACAAATCCCATATATAATCAAACCGATTCCTGGCTCGTATAATCCGACTTCTGGTGCATTTACTTTCTCTTCTACCATTGATTTTACTAATATCAGTCCTGGCATGCTTCTTGTAGATCCTGCTACAGGAACTGGCTATTCGATTCAAAGTATTGGTTTGAATAATTCAATTAATTTATTTAAAGGATTGAGTCTAACAGCAGCAAAATATGGCGTCCTTTCAGAATTTCAATTCTATGAAACTAGAATTAGTCATACCTTCATGAAGGAAAACTACAAAATTACCTGCAATGCTATGGATCAACAGACTTTGCTTTGGCTTCATGCAATTACAACCTATTCTTTACTTAGATACCGCCAAGCACTGTTAGAAAAAGATGGTTACGCAGAAAGTCTTATTTCAAGTGGTCAAATGTATCCCAATCCAGATTATTCTGACGCAGGTCAAGTAATATGGTCTAGGGATATAGAGATTACCGGTCAAGTGGAAAATAGATGGTACAATCAACCACATAGATTACTTGAAACTGCTGTCTTGGGTCAAGGTGGCACCTCTACTACCAAACCAGATGGAACTCCTGTATCTGAAGGCGAAGGTTATATTGGTGGACTTAAAATTATAAGCAATATAACAGATACATTTGAAGATTTGAATACAGTTAATTGGAGCACATTAGCCGATATAGCTTACAAGGATGAAGAATAACTAATCTTATCGATATATGCCTAAGCAATACACTCCAGAAGAAGTGGCTGTAATCGTTCTACAAAAAGCAGAAGAATTGGTGAAATCTGCTATCGGCGGCTTAAAGCAAACCCAATTAACGCCGGTTCCTGGGGTTGTAAGCCCTACGAACAGCAACACTGCCAGTCCAATGAAGGTTGGATCCCAAGCGGTTGTAAAGACGGCCAAACCCAAGAAATTGGGTGGTGCGATGGACAAGCCTAGCGTGTTTTATGGAAAAATGGGGAAATCAGAATCCAATCATAATAATGGAATTGATAAACTGGAACTTTTTTTGAAAAACGCAAAAAACAAAAAATAATATATATGACCAAATGCTATAAGTGTAAATCAATTAAAGAAAACCAAGAATTTGGCCATAATTCTACTCGTCCTAACGGATTACAGGATAGATGTAAACCTTGCAGAAAGATTAGCGGCAAGAAAAGTTACAAGAAAAATATAAAAAAGATATTGAAATACAGAGAGTTACATAAAGAAAAACAAAAAGAATACCATAAAGCTTGGCGTTTAGAAAATGCCCAAAAGATAAAAGAAGACGCCAATAAATACTATGGAGCCCATAAGGAGCAAAGGATTGATTATCAGAACGATTATTACTTATACCATAAAAAAGAAAGGGTTAGCTATCAGGGTCAGTACATAAAAAATCGTAGAAAGAATGATAAATTATTCAATTTTGAATCCAATTTAAGGTCTCGAACTTCAGCAGCTTTTAGGGGGAAAGATAAATCTCAAAAAAACCCTTAAAATGCTTGGATGTTCCATAGAAGAGGCATTTAGCTATATACAGTCGCTATTTAGGGGTAACATGTCATGGGAAAATAGAGATTTGTGGGATATAGACCATATAATACCGTTGGCTATGGCCAAAACTATCGAAGAACTGGAATCTTTATGTCATTACACTAATTTGCAGCCTCTTTGGAAAGAAGATCATAGAAAAAAGACAATTATGGATATGCAAAAAATAAAGATTAATAAAAACAATAAGTTAATAGAGATGAATACTATTGTAGATTGATTTAACCAATCTTACATATTATATGGAGACCCACTATGTCAGATAAAAAATTTACTCCACAAGAGGCGGCTGTTTTAGTTCTTAAAAAAGCCGAAGAACTCTATAAATCCTCTAGCCTAGCTAAAGGGGATTGGGCTAAAATTCATTCCAAATTGAAACGTGAAGGCTATTCTGAAGAGAGTGCCGACAAAATCGATGGCGCTATTAAAGCAAAAATGAATAAATCCGATGAACAAGGGCAAAATCCTGATGCAAAAGCAGATGCGGACCTTGGTGAAAAAGTAGAGCAAGATGTTCAGGAACATGAAGAGAAGAATTCAGATCCAGCACATGCAGAGCCACAAATGAGAGGTCACATTAAGCTGGCTAAGTTTATGGGACGCATGGAGCACAAAAAAGGTCAAAAGTCTAAAGAGATGGATAAAAGTGAAGAAGCTCGTAAAGGCGTACTCAGTGAAGATGCTTCTAAAATGAGTGGAAAAACCGGTAATGTTCGCGCAACAACTGAAAGCAATCAAAATCAAACTGGTATTAATCAAACCGGAAATAACGGTCGTAGTGGCGGAATGAGCGAAGCCGGAAATATGGTTCGCAATGCACAATTTTCTACTCCTAAAGGTGCGGCAGAAGCAAAACAAGGCGCTAAAAGTATTCATGAAGCTACTTTGAATCAAATTCATCAAATGTCAAAACCAAAGTTACCAGGATAATAAGATGGCTAAGGAAAAGAAACAACAAGAATTTAAATCAGACGAAATGAGCTTAGAAGAAGCCCGTCAATGGAGAACTTCGCTTTATAAGCCAACTCCAAAAGTTTTAAATGAAGATCAAAAGAGAGAAGCTTTTCGTATTTTTTGGGCCGCAAATAAATCCAAATATCAAAAAGCCAAATCTATTGAAAAAGCGCTTTGGCTACATTTAAAAGCAATCAATATGGATACGCCAGAAAGTTTTGCTAATGGCTTAGCTCACTTCGGGCTTAAAAAGATTAAGTAATAGGAGATATTAAAAATGTCACAAAGAATTGTTACTCCGTGGTTAAACACAAATGTCCCAGGTGCCTATACCAACACTCAGGTGATTTCAAATGCATCTGGCTTGGCTACCTCAGGTGTCGTCCTCATCATGGGCGAAGCTAGTGCGGGTCCTGATTATACCGTTACAACATTAGCCAATAACTTTTTTGGTCCTTCTGCCTTAAATACCGTTAGAAGTATTTATGGTTCAGGTCCAATCGTTGATGGTTTCGCAGCTTTATGTGCTTCAAGCAATGATCCAGATATTACCGGTGCTCCATCTTCAATTTATATCTGTAAAACAAATAGAGGTCGTGAAGCATCTGCTTTCATGTTGACCCATTCTGCTTCTACTTATGGGACATTAGTTGCTTCAAACTATGGATCCGGTGGAAATCAATATAGTTACACCACTACCGCACTTCAAGCTGAAGTTGCTCCAACCATTACCGGAAATACTATCACTTCATACAGTGGTCTTTCTGGTGCTACTTTTACTGTTCGGGTAAATGGTGGTCCTTCCATAGTAATTACTCCTACAGGAACAATTACTAACGTTGCGACATTGGTAACTTCATTAAATGCTACTTTCACAGCAATGGCTACAACTTTAGTTGCTGCTCCTGGAACTGCTCCAAATACTGTTTCTATCAGTCTTCCAGCCGATGCTGCTGCTTATAGCGAAGGATTCGGAAAATCGTTTGAGTTAATCGATTCGACTCCAGGTGATTTGGCTGCATTAGGATTTTCTTCAGGTCTCTATACTTCTTCGGATGAACCAGCGGTTGAAGTTCAAATCGTTAATTCTAGCACTGGTCTTAATGAGACTCTTAATATTTCTCCAGTAATCGCTCTTTCTATGGGCTATGAAGGAACAACTGCAACTGTTACCATTAATGCTACTACATTAACTACTACTGTAACTGGTGGAATTGGAGCAAATTTATCTATAGAATTAAATCAATTCACCACTATTGGTCAACTTGCGGCCTACATTAATTCTCAACCAGGTTATTCGGCTAGTTACAATTCTTCAGTAAATTCAAATCCTACTTCTGCTTTAGATCAAGTAACTGCTCTTGGGATCGCTTCTACCGCAGATGTTCAGCCAGGTCGTATCAAAAACTCTGTTGCTGCTTTCGAAGCCGCTCTCTCAACCTCTACTGCGGTTAACTTTACTTCAACGGCAGTTGCTGGTCTTCCAGATCCTGCTGCTCTTGCTTATCTTTCAGGTGGATTGCTCGGACCGACTCTCGCTGCTGATATCGTGAATGCAATTGCCCAATTTGCTGGAATTCAAGTGAACATTATTGTTCCTTTATTTTCTCAAGATGCAACTGCTGACATCGCTGCTGGCAATACTTCTCCATCTTCTACCTATACGATTAATGCGATCAATGAATTGCTAAAATCTCATTGTATTCAATATTCAACTCCTACTTTGAAACGCAATCGTACTGCAATTTTATCGATCAACGATACTTATGCAAATTGCAAAGTTCAAGCTCAAGAACTTGCAAGTTATCGTTGTGATTTGACTTGTCAGCAAGTTACACAAATTAACTCTTTGGGTAATAGTACCTTGTTCTTGCCTTGGTATGCTGCTTGTTTGGCTGCTGGGATGCAGACTGCAGGTTTCTACAAATCAATTTGCAATCATTTGACGAACGCAATTTCGTTCCAAGATCCTGCTGGTTATAACTCTGGTGATCCAGATGATGTTTCTGATGCTTTGACTGCAGGACTTTTAGTTCTTGCTCAAAACACTTCAGGCATTCTTTGGGTATCAGATCAAACTACTTACGGACTCGACCAAAACTTTGTATACAATTCAATTCAATCAGTTTATCTTTCTGATATTTTATCTCTTGACTTGGCACAAAGTTTCCAAACTGCGATCGTTGGTAAGTCTGTAGCGGACGTTTCTGCTGCTTCAGCTTTAAGTTTCCTGCAACAACGTTTTGATTATTACAAAAAACTGAAAATGACTACCACTTCAAGTGATGCGCCACTTGGATACAAGAATGCAAGTATCCAAATTACGGCTCCCTCAATGTATGTGAATGTGGAAGCAAAATTAACAACCAGCATTTACTTCGTAGCAATCAATCTTGCTCTTAGTGCAGTTACACAATCTGCTTCATAATAGATTTTAAGGAGATAGTTTATGGCAATTATAGATGACAGTGGACGGGGCGGAATTTCCGCTGCAGCATCAAAAGTTATTACCGGTGGTCGATCAGTTGTATCGATTGACAATGGATCTGGACCAGTCGTAATTGGTATTTTTGATTCTTGTCAAATCAGTGAAAGTATTTCTTCTGAAGATATCCATCTTCTTGGACGTTATTCACCAGATGAAATTACTTTGGTAAGCTACAATGCAGTTAACGTTGCTTGTACAGGTTTTAGGGTTTATGGATACGGAGTGAAAGCTCTTGGACAATTCCCTACCTTGAATCAATTACTTGGTTTGGGACCAGTTACAATTACCGTTGCTGACCGTGAAAACCCAACTGGAGCTTCTATGGCTACAATTATTGGATGTCTTCCTGATACCAATTCGAATAATTTTCAATCTCGTGCAACCAGCAAGATCAACCTTACCTATAAAGGTATCGCTGTTACTGATGAATCTGCTCCTAACGATTCTGAAGCAGGCGCAGTTTCTCTTCCTTAATCGGATATTAAAATATTTAATATTTAAGCTCCATATATTTAATTATATGGGGCTTTTTTGTTGTAAGTCATTGTAATATGATATAATCTTAGATATATGTCAATTGCTCACCCTAATTTAAAGACTTGTTCTAACAAAAAATGTAATTTAGTAAAGCCACTATCGGAATTCGATAAGCTAAAGACTACGAAAGATGGATTGAATTCTTGGTGTAAAGAATGTTGTAGGATTTATAAATCAATACATTATAAGAAAAACAAAGATGGAATCTTAAATAAAAATGCTATTTATCAACACGAAAATAAGAAAAGAATAAATTCCCAAAGGGCAGAATATCGCTTAAAAAACAAGGAAAAAATTGCCCTACAGCATCTAGAGTATCGCCTAAAAAATAAAGAAAAAATTGCTATAAAAAAAGCTGAATATATGTCAGTATATTACGCTAAAAACAAGAAATTAATAGATAATAGAAACGCCACATATGATAGGCTTAATCAGGGCAGAAAAAACGCTAGGATCGCTAAACGTCGAGCTTTAAAGGTTGAAGCCACTCCTAAATGGTTAACGGCAGATCAATTAATGGAAATAGAGAATTTTTACATAAAAGCAAACGACTTAAGTAAAACTACCGGAATTTCTTATCATGTAGACCATATTGTTCCTATTCAGGGTAAGAATATAAGAGGTCTTCATGTTCCTTGGAATCTGCAGATCTTAACGGGACACGAGAATGTCTCTAAAGGAAATAAGCTTATCTCTTAGTCCAATCTTATAAATATGGTTAATTTACCGAACGCATCAACTGCAAATACAGAATCTACAGCAACCAATACAGCTGATGTGGCTGCTGCCCAAAGCGAATTCATAGCTGCTACGACCGTTTTAATCAATCAGGCTATATCTAACGGTCTATTCCTTGTACAGCCAGTATTACCGCCTTTGGTGACTTCGGCCTACGTTAAGACTTATTTTACTAACTTGGGATATGCCGTACTTTTCCCAATTTATCCTGTATATGGCTACAATCCATCATTTGTGCCGGGATTTCCAGAAGTGCTCCCTCCAGGATACATAAACCCCTTCTTCGATCACGCTTATCCAGGCCCACCAAGAATTCAGATTTCCTGGACCTCTTAACAATTAATTACAAGCAATCTTAACTACATCAGCTTCATGGCATGGGTCATGATTCTAGGTTAAGGAAAATGGAAAATGGCTACAGAACGCAATTATAATGCGGTTCCACCTGTATCGCTTACCGCAAATGGTAGCACAGAGGGTGTCGTACAAGTCGTTGATAGTTCAGGCTTTTATGTCCAGATGCAAGCCACGCTTGCAAATAATACTCCTACCAAATTAACAGTTTATATCAAGAGAGTTGTGGATTCTACAACCTTGTGGGTTGGCGCTACAAAAGGTGGGATGGACCACAATGTAGACGTGAGCATGTTTACGACTGCTACACTATCCACCATTTCCGCTGCGGAACAGCCTAAACAAACAGTTCCCATGGAAGCTAGACTCCTAGCAACCTATGAAAACGATCCTGTAGACGCCTGGAGAACGATTCCGGTAGATGAGTACGGGAATCACTACAATAACTCAAACCCTCTTCCTGTAGCCCTCGAAGGAAGCATAAGTATAGGGGCCGTCTCTATTATCGAGGGTGGCAATACAATGACCGTCAACCCTGACGGGTCAATTAATGTAATTGTAGAAGCGGTCCCTAGCCCAAACTCAACTGTTGTCAATACTTATAGCGAGGTAACTTTAGCAGGAGGAATTACCTCCTTTATAGTGAGTTACACTGTCCCAGCAGGCATGCAAGCAGTATTCCAAAGAGCTGCGTTTTCTGGAGAAAACATTGCCAGATACGATTTATTCATTAATGGGGCTGTACAGGCTACTGCCAGAACTAACTATGCTGGTGATTATACAGGGGAATTTAATTTTACTACTGGAAATGACTCAGGTTTAATTATCCCTGCTGGTCAAACTATACAGGTTCAGGTTTATAATTTTAGAGCTTCATCGGCCTCGTTTGAGGGTCGGATTCAAGTTCTAGTTCTTCCAGCTTAAAAACAAACAACTGCAATCTTTATGAAAAGGCGATGCTATGACTCCATATGAAATTAAAAAATTACAAGTTGACTTAAAAAGAGTAATTTTGGGTAAAGAAGATCAAGAATTACGTGTACTTGAACTTCAAGATACTATTGCTAGAATTCAAAAAAGTATAGATGTGTCTATTGCATCAGAAAAAGAATTAGAAGAAAAATTAAAGGCCGCTTTAGCAGCAGAATAATAGGAGATCTTTATGTCAGATTACAGTAGTGAACTTCCAATTCGGTCGCAGTATCCAGGACAATCGCTTCCAGATGATGTTATTATTAAAATTGGAGACGGTACCAATCCAACAACTCAATTGGCTACGGTCCTTCCTGCTTCAACATCAGCAATTGCAACCAATACCGCACTTGTTGTGGCCTTCTCACCAAATTCTCCATTACCTGCAGGATCTGCAACTATCGGTTCTGTAAACCAAGGAACTTCTCCATGGATTACTTCTGATTTAGCAGACGGTTCTGTTGCTCCTGGAACAGCCGGTACCAAATCAATGTTGGGTGGCTTAGTATATGAATCAAGCGGTATCACTCTTACCAATGGTCAGCAAGCAGCATTGCAAGGTGACGCTTCTGGTAATTTAAAAGTAAATTTAGAAACTCCAATTCCTGCTGGTAGTAACACGATCGGTGCTGTTACTCAAGCTGGTGGTCCTTGGACTACGAATCTAACTGAAGTTGGTGGATCCGCAATTGCTTTAGGTCAGACTACAATGTCTGCATCTATTCCGGTTACCATTGCTTCTAATCAAAGTGCAATTCCTGTTACCCAATCAACTTCTCCTTGGGTTGTATCTGGTACTGTAGCTGTTACCCAATCCACATCTCCGTGGGTTACTCAGGATGAATCGGATGGTTCTGTAACTGGTGGTACTGCTGGTACATATTCATCTCTTGCCGGTGGTCAATATAATAGTTCTGCACCGACTCTTACTACAGGACAACAAGCGGCTCTTCAATTAGATGTTAATGGTAATTTAAAAGTCGATTTAGCGACCCCACTCCCTGCAGGTACCAATAACATTGGTGCTACTAATGCAAATATCTATGTTTCAGGTTCTCCCGCTACCTTATCTAATCCAGTACCAGTAACTATCACTTCTGCTTCTTCTGGTACTCCGATTCAGAACTTTACAGTCCTGACTAGCATTGCAGTTCTTGGAAATGCTACCGCAACATATACTGTTCCGGCTACCCATACATTCAGCTTAGAGCGTGTATTTGTAAGTGCTGAAGTTAGAATTAAAATCATTGTATCTAATAACGGAACAGCAATATTTACGGCTTTCAATAGTTCTTCAAATCCAAATATTGATCTCACGGTTACTGCTCCTCCAACTATTGTTGCAGGAAACACTGTAACAGTACAAGTCTTCAATATTGACGTTGGCGCATCTAATGCATACGTCACTATCGAAGGTAACCAAATTACCTAATGGTTAAAAAAATATGGGCGATTTTAGTTCAAACCTACCAGTAGGTCTTACTGGACTAAATCTATCTAGCGTTCCCACTTATCCAGTAAATGCGGATTCTAATGGGAATATGCTCGTCCATCAAATTACCGCAGGATCGGTAACTGCCGGTACTGCTGCGACCTATTCCGATTTAATAGGCGGCCAATACAACTCAACTTTACCGACTCTTACCAATACTCAGCAATCCGCAATTCAATTGGATTCTAGCGGTCGCATCATCATTGCTCCAACCACACAAGGGACATTAGCTGAAGACCACAATTATGGCACCGTAGGTGCCAACACTCTTAGAACCGCTTCACAGATAGGCAACGCCACCGGTGCAGCAACATTCGGTGCGGGTGCCACATCAGCACAGACCTTAAGAACCGCGTCGAACTTATACGACGGCTCTGGAAACGCGATATCGTCAGCCAGCAACGGTTACGCAGGGCAGCAGCTCTTAAGCGTACAAGTACCAAACACGACGATAGCGCCAGTAGCGCTTGGTGCTTTGAGCGCCAGCATTTCTATAGCAATGACAGGCCTACAGACAGTAGGTTTTCAGATGGCTGCTGGTACTTTTATCGGAACCATAACACCTCAGTGCTCCGTAGACGGCGGTGTAAGCTGGGTGACATGTAACTTCTTAAACCCCACTACCGGAAACATCACCAACTCATACTCCTTTTCTTCTGCCAACGTCTTAACCATACTAGGTATTGTTCCGGTCGGTGGCTCTACCAACGTCCGAGTCATCGTCACGTCCTACACGAGCGGAACCGCAAGCTGCATCCTAAGCGCGTCTGAAACGCTCTCATCTACGTCTCAGGCCGGGTCTCTGCAAGGCAACGGAACTATAGCCGCTGTCAACCAGCAGGTCGTCGCAACGACCGGCGGATACGGCAGCGTTTTTATTAACGTTACTGGAACCTGGGTGGGGACACTTACGTTCCAAGCACAGAACGGCGACGGTAACTGGAGCACTGTCTATGTTTACTTAGGGACCACTGGCTCATACACGACCAGCACGACAACCGTAAACACGACCGCTCAGCTTAACTGCGCCGGCTATGCTCAGGTTCGAGTCATCGCGACGGCATGGACCTCTGGTACAGCTACCGTAAGCTGGAACTCTGCAGCTTATCCTCATCAACTTCAGATCTATAACCCGAGCGGTGCAGCAAACGTTTTGGTCACCGCCTACAACACGGACGGTAACGGAAACGCGCTAGGGTCGCCGCTTTACACCGCGGGAACCTCCTTATATACTATAAAGCCAGACTCTTCTATAACTGGTACGCTGACAGCGTTAAACACGTTAGTAAACCTACCTATAAACGACGTTTCATCTGCTTATGCAAGAATAAGCGGCACGTGGGTAGGAACCATCCAGTTCCAAGGAAGTGTTGACGGGGTAACGTTTGTTCCGTTAACAGCGGTTCAAGGCGGTCAGACAAACGCTTATACAGCAGCCGGCTTTACGACCAACGGCGGCGTCAGAATTGCGCTGTCCGCTGGCTTCACCAGCATCCAAGCTGTGATGACAGCATATACGTCAGGAACAGCGACCGTGGTCATAAACACGTCGGCTGCCGTGGCAAACGTAGAGGCCGTTCAGTTTAACCCAGCAAACTTAAACACGCTGGGTTATGGTGCCGTAACCACCGCGGTGCCCACGTACTCTACCGCAACTAACCAGCCGTTGTCTTTAAATACCTCTGGTGGTTTACGCGTTTCTGGTGTTACCGGGATCATCGATGCCTTAACTACCCAAAACGTTACGACGCCCGCATCTGCTATCGCTGTTCTTGGTCAGTTTAATACAACGCCTACTACCATTTCATCCGGTAACAGCTCCCCTTTACAACTAGATAACGCCGCAAACCTTCTTACAAACGTCAAGGTGATAGCGACTAATTCAGACAAAAACATCACCGGAACCATTACAGCCTTGAACGGAACCGTTGTCATCGCAGCAAACGGAACTAGTTCTGTAAACGCTTCGATATCTGGTACTTGGGTTGCTACTTTGGTCATGGAAGGCCAATCTGGAGACGGAATTTGGTACACGCTTGCCGTTGGAAACCCAAACGGTGGATTAAATATTTCTTCTTTTACGACAAACAACCTTTACACCGTAGGTTCAGGCGGATTTACCCAAGTTAGGATCAGGGCATCTACATATACTTCTGGAACCGTTAACGTGACCATGGACGCTTCTTCTGGAAGCGCTCAAACGCTGGCCGTTGATGCCAACGGTAACCAGCAGATTGTCGGCAACGTTGCTTCCGGAACGGCAGATTCTGGTAACGGAGTAAAAACCTCAGCGGTTTACAACTCTACCTTACCGACTTTCACAAACGGACAAAGAGCTGATAACCAATCAGACGCAAACGGTGCGCAGTTCGTTTCCACAAAAGTTCCAAGAACTTATTCTGCCCCTACTACTGCTTTGGTTAATACGACCTCAACTTTGATTCTCGCTGCAAACGCAAACAGAAAGGGTCTTTACTTAAGCAATACGACGGCTACTCAGCAGATATCTTTGGGATTTAACGGGAACGCCGCTGCTTATCAAAACGGACTCACTCTATTTCCTGGAGAGAAGTTTTGGATGGACGAGTATTCGTTCAGCACCGGGGCTGTGTACGCTATTACTTCTGGCTCTACTACATATATTGGTATTCAGGAGATAACCTAATGCCGGTTAACGGTTCTATATTATTTCAAGGCCAGTACATCAACGCTCCTGGGGTTAACTCTGGTGCGCCGTTGGTTGACAACGGTGGTAACCTTGCATTTGGCCTTTACAACAACGAAGTAAACAGCTCTGCTGCAATAACAGTTACAACTACGGTCGGAGTCATAGGAAGTGCCACAGTAACTCCTGTAGCGGGCACTTATTTGGTTATCGCCAGCGGTAACATCACTGCCTCAAGTGCTGCCGGCAATATCTTAACTTTTCAGATATATGTAGGTGGAACTGCTCAGGCAGACACAAAGAGAACAGCGATGCCTACTGGTACTGGAGCTTTAAATGCTTTTCAAAATATGACAATTTCTACCAACAAATTAGTAACTGTAAACGGTAGTCAAGCAATTGCGCTCGAGGCCGTTACAAGCGCTGGTACTATTACAGTAACAGGATTGAATTTTGATGTAGTGAGGTTAGCATAATGCCTACAATGACTAGTTACCCATTCACTCAACAAATAGACTACCCAGACTTGTTAGTTGCAAGTATACAATCTAGTTCTATTTCGACACCTCTTTCTTATTTAGAAAGAGAAGGTAGTGGGCCATCTATGTCTGTATTGGTTTGGTTTAGTGATGCCCTTTCATCTAACGATCAAACAACATTAAATTCATTGATGTCTTCTTACGTTAATGAATTACCACAAACGCAACAAAACATAAACCAAATTTTAAAAGATATGAGTTTCGGTATAAGCATTATTGCTCAATTTGGTGCTGCCAATAGAGCGGCTGGACTAAATGTTTCCCAAGTAATTCAAATTTCTCAGCAATTAGCTTCAATTCAGTCTTTATTAATGTCTGGTTCTATAACAACCGCATTAACAGTAATTCAATCTATACAACCAAGTGCATTGTTAACCCAAGAAACTTTAAATTCTTATATTACGCAAATGCAAAACTACTTAAGTGGGGAAACATAATATGGACTCTATTACGATTGGTTTCTCTAGACCTAAAGGTGGATTCCAACCGTTTTCTTGGTTAATCAGGCTAGTTACTTGGTCGCCTTATTCGCATGCCTATGTCAGATATTACGATACCTATACAGATCGCTGGATTGTATTTCAGGCTAGTGGTTTAAAAGTGAACTTTATTGGCGATACAATGTTTGATGGCTTAGAAGACATATATGCGGAGTTCGTCGTGCCAATTTCAGATTCAACAAAACAATCTGTTGTTCAGGGAGCTATCGATAAATGCGGTTCACCTTATGGTGTAGGCCAAGTAGTGGGATTTGCCTGGGTTTTATTTATGAGGCTTTTCGGTAAGAATGTAAAGAACCCTTTTTATAGTGCGAGTTCTTTTGTATGTTCGGAATTAGTGGGGGATGTTCTTGTAGAGATAAATGATGGTACTTTCGATCCATCTACGATGACACCTAAGGACGTTTACAACTTTGTCGTTAGTAAAGGATTCAAACCTGTTAGCGCCCAGCCAACTTAGCTGCTGCATATCCAGCTAAGAATGTAGTTGCTACTCCTAAACCAAAATACAGCCAGTCGTTATGTTTTTGGTCATTAGAAATTTTATTCAATCGATCTAGTTCATCCCCAGCAGTTTTTTCCCATAAAACCACGCGATCGTCTGACTCTTTAAGGGCTAGGTCTTTTAGTGTGATGGCCTGATTCAAATCTGCAATTTGTAGATCTTTAGTCTTATTGTCTTGGACTAAATTTCCTACGCATAAATGTAATGCTGGGGTATATTCGTACCCACCATCAGGTAGTTTCTTAATGGTTGACCAGTCACAATCTGCAAAAGCATTTGCTGAACTTACAAACAATAAAATACAAGCAATTAATTTTTTCATGGTTTTTCCTTTGTGTTCCAGTCTTCAGTGACCGGCTGTTCTTGAGAGGGTAGAGCGTTCGCTTGAGTGACTAAGGCATCAGCCTGTTTATTATTAGCATCCTCCTGAACTTGTGTTTTGTCATCTTGTTTTTGGGTAGAATCGATTTCTTTCTTCCCATTATAAGCAATGATAGCGTCCTTGATCCTACTGAATTCTAGGTAAACAATAAGTCCAGCAATAGCAAATACGAGGACTTTGATCCTTTTCCAGGTATCCGCGAAATCACTTCCAACAGCAACAAAGAACGCTTTAATCTTTAACCACATATTTTGACTTCTCGTAATTTTCGTTTAAATTGATTAGCATATCTAAAAAGTTTTTAGCGGCCTCATTTGCAGTTTTATGAACCTGGGTTAGATTCTTAGGCTTAGAGCGACGAAACTCATCGTAAAATGCCATAGCAATATTTGCTTGCCAAGCATAATAGTATCCTTCGTCTTTCCGTAAGTGTTCGGTAAGTTTATCGATCACTAGTTTCATTGAGCCTCCACAATGTCTTTTACGACTTCTGATGGAGTTTTAGGGACTGACTTACTAGCAATAGCTTCTTTAACCATACTAGTAAAATGAATTACTGTATTGGTCCCAAAATAAGATACGGTGGTAGTTTTAATCAATTCAACGAATTGGCCTCCATCAATAAAGCCTTTGACGCGAAAAATAGACGCTAAAATCAACAAACCTATCATTAGGCTCGTTTTGTTGACATCCTGAAACACTTCTAAAAAATCTGCAAGCCACTGTGGCATAATAATCTCCTGTTCACCCCTATATATCATAGGAAAATTAGTCCCAATCTTATATTCTGAGAGGAATTGCCATGATTGACCCTAATATAGCACTTGAAGCCGCTGCAGGAGCCATCACGGCCATCGGTGGTGTCTATACCGCTGTTAAAAAATGGATAAAGCATTCCGCCGACAAAAAAGAGAAGTACAAACAGGACATTCTCTCTCAAGCCCGTAGTGAAACTGAGAAGTTTAAGGTAGAACTTGAAGAAAAAATTGAAAAACTAGAAACCGAAATAGAGACTCAAAAGCAGAGTATTTATAAAGATATTGGATTTTTAAAAGAATCTTATTCTAATGAAATCAAGAATTTAACTGAAAAAATCGACAATCTTAGAGATGAACTTAAAACTCAACATACGGGGATTTTGAGCCTTTTGACAAAATTGATCGATGGAAAATAATTCTCATTATTATATCTAATAACCGACTATTAAAATCAGTAGTGATGTTTCTTAACAAAGCTCCACTTATGCTTATCTGAAGCCTTGATCTTAACCACTGTAGATTTAAGATCCACTACCTGTTGGTAGTTTCTATTGAAATACAACACTTTTAATTTTATATAACTGTCGGTCTCACAATGAACATTGAGGATAGCTAAGTCTATGTCTAGGGTATCCCTATGGCGAATCATGTGGCCACCCTTAAATACATTGGGTTCACAACAATGAACGATAAAACAATTACAGCCTGCAGGCAACTTATCTGACATACCTAGTATGGTAACATATTGCAAATTTAAAAGCAATTTTTTTTAAAATTTTTCTATCTCTTATTTTTATAATTATTTAACCTGGTAATAATAATTTATTTTCACTATTTATTATAATATATTAAATATCTAATATTTTATATGATATATGGCTAGTAAGACTGATCGACAATTAGAGAATTAGAAGGTTTATTTCTTGGTTAATTATATGGTTATTTAATAGAGGAAAAATTAAATTGAAATCATTTCTAAAAAAAGCACAAATCCGTCTTCAATAAATACGATAGAGGCTCAATATGGATAACAACGAAATTCTCATCACTGGAAATACCGCCAAATGGGTTCTTCCCTTAAGCCAAGGAGAAGTCCTAGGATCCTATTCTGGAGCGTTTGAATTTAAATGCTACCTAACCCCTACCCAGATGTTGGAGGCCGGTAGAGAGTATCGTAGCTTGCTTGGTAACCTTCCAGAATACGCCAGTGAAAAAGAAAAGAATATTTCGTTTGCTCTCGTTGAATTAAAGTACCGTATTATTAAATCTCCACCATTCTGGACTGCTACCCTACAAGACTCTGGCTATGCTGGAAATATTCCCGACCTAAATATTATAGTAATGGTGCTTGAGAAAGCCATGATAGCTGAATCCATGTTCCAAGAAAGACTTCAGAAAGAGAAAGAATCTCTTTTGGATAGCACAATTAGAAGCGCCGAAGCCTTAGCCGACAAGAAAAATAGGGGAGAGGAATAATGTGAGTACTGAAAATAAAGAAACTGAATATCTTAATCAAATTATCAAGTTGCAAAATGAATTAATCAATTTTTTGAAGGGTGAAGTTGAACGACTTAAAGTTGCTCCTGTTTACTATCCTCCGGTAAATCCTTTTCAGGAACCATATAATCCTACTCAACAACCTCCCTATCCCGGTCCAGGAATAAATCCATGGATTATTACTTCTGGATGTAACCCATCTAATGGCGCATCTGTTTCAACCATTGGACATCCTGACGGATATATTTCGGCCTCTAGTGTCCCCACCTATAATCCTGTGGTTGGAGTGGGTGGAACTGGAGTCCCTACAAACTCTGCAGTGTTTGGAATTGGGGAAGTTGTGCCAATTCCTAAAATTACTACCCCACCGTTGTCTTTTTAAATGAAAATGAATTCCTTCTACGATCTATTTGAAATATGCAGGTTGAAAGCTATTGCCCGTGCTATAGATCCAACAACTGAATCTATTTATCGGATGCGTTGTAGGGAGTACTCCGAGAAATTCCATACGCCACTTCACATTGTAGAAAGAGAACTCGATCCCCTTTTCGTATTACAGCATCTTTACGAGATCCAGTATTCCCCAAAAATCATTGATGAAGAACTAAATGAGATCCTAGAACAACTTTACAGGATAAAAGATCCAAGTTACTCTCCAATAAGCAAAGAAGAGATGGAAGACTTGGTAGATGCAGTCCTCAATAAAGAAATCCAACGGTTGTCTAAGAAGAAAAGACCTACCCAAGAAACTATTCAGGCCGAGATAAAGAAAAAAGAGATACAGAAGCCTAAGAGCGGCTCGATGAGTTTTGGTGAATTGGAGAAACTCGAAGAAAACCTAGAATCTGGTAAATCAGGGTTTGACAAAGAACCAAATAAATGATAATGTTTGTTTTGCACTTAGGAGAACTCTATGAAATATCTAAAGATTATATTGAACCCGATCAAAGTAAAGGGCGATGAAGACGATCAAGAAACTCTTCAGCAAGACATCTATGAAAAACTGTCAGCCATGATCGAGGCAGAAACACTTTTATGGAAAATAGATGACGAAGAGGAAGACGACGACGAGGACTATTAAATCTTTCTTGTATGTCTTTCTGAAACATAAGTCTCATATTCAGAATACTTTAATTTTACTTTTACCCTGACTACCTTTTTGTCTTTGAGATCAACCCACTTCTTGCCATTCCAGGGCTTAGGTCCTGAATCGTTGGAGCCATATCCAGTCACTTTTCCTTTTGGGAGATTACCTGTAAGAAAAGCATGATAGAATCCAGCAATCAAGGTATAATGTTCCTTATCGACCTCTTTCTCACCTGGCGCTAAAAAGAAATCGTTAACATGTTCCACATAGAATTTAACCATTTCTTCCGTGAATTCTATTTTATCGCCTAAATTCAATTTATTATTTCTTCCCTTAACTAAACTCATTCCTTCCGTCCCTCTTTACCCTGAACGCGGAGGGCGTGGAGTTTGGATAGGCCTTCAGATAAGGATACATGAATGCATTCCCGATGATGATTTTGGTTAATATAACCATCATAGTCACATCCTGTACAATCGCGGCGCTCGCCTAAAGGAACTAAATCGACATTCTTTTCAAGCGCATCTTCGCAAATTTTCACCTGCTCCTGCAAGCTTGCGATTTCAGATTGGTCTGGTTGACCGTCAACTAAAGATCTTGCTTCATAATCAAGTACCGCATCTTTTGCTAGACCACATATCCATTTATTTTGTTCTGCAATAAGCATTGAAGGATTTGATGGACAGTAAGAGGTGTAAATATTCCTGAGCGTGCGCAATAAAGAATCAATCCTGCGCTGAAGCTCTATTCTTTTATCAACCGAGATTTTATACGTTTTTTCCATTTCTTCAGCCGCGTGTTGAAGCGATATAATGTTTTCCACTTTATATTCATAATCCTGCATCAGCGCGTTTATAGCTGACTTCGACTCAGCCCTGATGATTGGGATTACGAAATGAGCGCCAATTTTAAATGATGTCCGGCATTCCACATGCGGGTAAATCACATCTCTTGTTCCCACTTTAAATCCCGATGGTGTGAGCACATCTTCCTTGCCAACAATTCCCATGTCGTCTATGCCGTGAAGAATGGCAGCGTCATCAATCCTCTTATCCAAATCCTCGCCCGGAGTTGCGAGGCGGCGGTGTTCTAGAATTTCCAAGCAGAGCATTTCAAAATCTTTAAAAGATGGCTTGTACGTATCTGGCCCAAAATAAACATCGTAATAATTTGAATCTAAATCCGTGACACCCTTAAGCTCGTTAATTAATCTTAGTATCTCTTCAATCTTTTCGTTTGTGATTTTCATAGGATGCCTCGGCGTTTAATTTCTTCTAGCAAATGATTCGGGTTAATTGGTCCGCTTCCGAAGTCTCTTGCGATCAACCAATAAAAACTCTCCCACGCCCTGGCTTCACCGTAAGCTGCTCCAGCTTTGAAGGCCTCCGACAATTCATCAGTATAGTTTAACTCAGTATTTTCAGCATATTCATCTGCTTTAACTTCCAGTTCTTTATCGGTTTCGTTTGTGAGTTTCATAATTTCTCCTTATTAAGTTCTGCAATAAGAGCATCGGCCATCTTTACGGCATATAAGGATAACTCTTCCTTGCGACCCTCATTCCAATTTCTGTTTGCGTCGATCTGTTCTCTCGTCGCCAAACCTTGCATGGCCATGACTGCAAAATATTCTCTTTTGGTTAACCCAATGCTACCACCACCTACATGTGGATTAGGGGATGCAAATCCTGTTATTGGATCATCAGATTTAGTTTTCATTTCGATTCTCCTTATTCAAAGTCCTATAAATGCTCTGCCGACTTAGTCCCGTAATATTTGAAATCTCTATAACACTATGTCCTTCACCCTTAAGTTTATCCACAACCGCATGGCCAGTCTTCATAGGACGCCCCAGTTTCACGCCCTTAGCCTTGGCGTTGGCCAGACCTGACAATACCCTTTCCTTCGTTACGCTTGCCTCGAATTCTGCGAATGCCCCAAGAATCTGCATCATAAGGCGACCGGTAGCATTGGACAAATCGATCCCATCTTTCAAGGCTACGAACTCTATACTTAGTTTCGTGAATTCCGCTAAAGTTTCTAGCAAATCGGGGAGACTTCGGAAGAGGCGGTCCATCTTGTAGCATACCACCATAGAAACTTTTCCTTGGCGACAGTCAGTCATCAATTTTTTTAGCGATGGGCGATCTTTCTTGGTGCCGCTTATTCCTAAATCCTCATACGCTACAAAATCGGTAATACCTTTGGATTTAAGATAAATCTCAATCTCTAAACGTTGAGAACCAGTGGTCTGCTCTTTACCACCTTTTAATCCTTCTGTACTTACTCGCAAATAAACTGCTACGTGTTTCATGACTTACTCCTTGATAGCTTATAACGAACAACCAATCTTACTAACCATGCTGGATACCATGACTTAATGTTGATAACTACTCCTGAATTAGAAGTGGGTGTTTCAGTATCGGTATAGTATTCTACAATATAATATCCGTCATAGGTTCTTGTATACTTGTCCATATATCTATTCTCCCATGAATTATCATTCTTGTCAACTACTCTTTTTCTTCTTTTGCTAAATCGTAACCAGCCTCAAAAGCTTTAGTAAATAGTGCCCCAATATCCCTGCCCCAGATTAAATCCTCTGGATAATCACAATTAGCTTCGTCGTTCCATGTAGCCACAACTTTTCCATTTACAGTTATGGTACAATCCTTGTCATTGTACCGAATGACGTTTTTAGATTTCTTAACCTTATTCATTTTTATCCTTTACCCATTTCAAAAAACCTTCTCTAATTACTACATACTCTTCAATGGTATATAGGGATTCTTCTTCCCTCTTACCTTTCTGGTTCTTAAAGATAAACCTATTCTCCCTGAAAAATGCTAACATATCATCATTAGATAGTGCTGCCAAGGATAGTTCAGAGAACCCTAAGAAGTCATTGTATTGATTAATCATTAATTCCTCAAACTCTCTTCAACCATTATGTCTCCGTTATTGTCATACACGGTCTCATTTGCAATCTTCTTGATATGCTTTCTGATTTCCTTACAATTTTCTTTTTTCTTAAAGAAATTCTGATATGTTGCGTCTTGCATTAATACTTTCAATTCGTCTTCAATAAATTTCAAAGCCTTTGATTGCTGTCCTAAATCTAACTCATTAAACTTCTTCATTTTGTTTCTCCTTCTAGCCAAGTGGGATTAATATATGAAATCAGTGCCTGTCCTGTCTCCCATATTTTTAAATATGGAATCTGACCTTCTCCAAGTTCAAGTGCTGCTATGAAATGGGTCTTAGGCAAAACTGTTACATCATAAGATGCACCGTCACCATTTTGAACCTGCAAATGCATATTCCTTGTTCTGTCATTAAAAATACAAACTTTATGTTTCATACCATACCTCTTACTACTATATAATGCATGAGATGTGCCAACTAAAATACTAATGAAATCAAGATGTGTCTTTCAAACCTATGTATATAATTTATGCGTATGTAAAATGTTTGGTCACAGAAAATACTTCTGGAAAAATAAAAAAGCCCACTCCCTATAAAGGAATGGGCCTCTAGCCGTGGTTGCAAGCCAGCATGGGGATTCGAACCCCTTAGCACGACTAATCTTTTAATTCAATTGAGTCAATACAATACCTTAAATCTATTTTGATTTCAGTATCATCTTCAAATGCATGGCACAATCCTGGGGTTTCAAGTTCAATCTTATCCCGCATTGCTAGTAGAGCGCCCTTTAGTGTACTATGGTACGAGATAGTGTCTCCATTGGGATCATAAAGCTCGAATATCTTTCGTGGATATTCTACCTTTATTGTGGACCCACAAGACTCTATGCCGGTTCCAGTAATTCTAATGGTATCCACTGATTCATGTACGGTACTCATCACTATCTCCTCAAAAATTTAAAGTATAAAGGTTAAGAATTTTATTCCATTCGAGAAACCTAAATACAGGATTGTGAATCTCTGCATGCTTTTGAAGTTCTGTGATATCTACTTTCTTCTTACAGGCATTACACTTATAAAAAACACTTTTGTAATTATTGCTACTAGATTTCAAAAACACTTCTGTATTGGTCGATGTAAAATTCACTTTTATGTTTCCTCTTCATCAGTTTCCCATGTATTGGATAGCATACCTGAAGGATAGTGTTTATTTTCAGAACTTCCTTTTGGATAATGTTTAGTTATAGAAGGAGGCATCAATCCTGCTTTTTGTAATTTGTATAGAATCCTAGAAGCTTCTTTCATCACACTATCTTCTTGTGGCTCTACCAAGCACTGAGCAATAATTAGGACAGCATCATATCTTTTCATTCTAAGCGCTCCTCTTATAATCAATTTGGTCAATAATAACAAGAATATTGTCAATATTTAGTACGGCGTACAGAGATACTAGACGCCCATGAATCTCGCGCATCTCTGTTAGATCAGCGTCTCGTCTAGAAGCCTCTGCAAGTTCTTTGCGAACATTGTCAATGGCGATTAGGACATCAACTTCACCCTGATAAACTACCGTATTCATACATCCCTCTTAACATTCTTTCCAATTAGGCCCTTAGGGGTTTCATATAGATCGAAAGTTACTGGCTCACCTTCTTTTAAAGTTTTAAATCCTTCGCCTTGGATTTCAGAGTGATGGACAAATACATCCTGTCCACCTTCAACTGTTAAGAATCCAAAACCTTTTTTGTCGTTAAACCACTTCACATTCGCCTTTGTCATACTGCCTTTCATTGTTAACTTTTAAAAACCCCAGTATACTGAGGGGGATCAATATACTGGGTTAGGGAGTCAGCATTTTCGGGGGAGAGATTGCCGACTGTCTTACTTTATTTTACCAAATATTATACTATTAGTCAAGTATTATTTTTAAGTATCTAATTTTTAATATCGCACCATGTAGAGTGCCTAGCATCTTTTACAGCATGAGCTCCACAAGAGCAACCGTTATACTGATCGACCTTCCCTGATAAGCCTCTTTCAAAAGCCATTCTTCCAATAAAGGCTTGACTAGCCTTATGGCTGGATTCCCAATCTTCTTTACTTAGAAGTTCTGCTTCGTAAACCTTAACCATAATGCGATTACTGTCTTCTATTACATAAAATTGTTGGTTGACATATTGGTATAATTGAGTAATGAGCCAAGGATTATTGCGGTAGTATACCATATTTCCCTTATTAAATTTAGGATTCATTTTAACTCCATTCGATTAAATAGATCGCTCGTAGCCCTAGAAATCATTTTATTTTCTTCAACACAATCCTGAATAGTATATGTAGAATCAATCCATACCGAACCCATACAATCTGTTCCGCGCATATTTTCAAACTCAACTTCCACCAAAATGGTTAAAAATTTAGATTTTCCATTTGCTATCCTATCGTATGCTTCAGTAATCCTCTCTTCGTCACCTTCGAAGAAATCTTCAAGTCTCTTCCAATCATTGTGTTGGTACTTAATATTTATTTTTACTTCTAGTGAATCCTTGCTAAAATCCACTTTTGAGATTAATGTCTTGCAAGTTTCCATTTTAACCCTACCCCCATTACTTATGGAGGATATGGTAGACTTGTTCCCAGATACGATGATTGCGTTTTACTTCATCAAGGTTAAAAATATCTTTAGTATTAATATCGGCGACGCTAAAGTTCTTATTAGAATTAACTATTTCCCTTACTACGCGCTGGGCATGGAATTCGCCTAGTTGCTTCTTCATGCTCTTTGCGACATTATGTGGGTTAACTTTAAATTTAGGTTCTTTTTTCTTCTTTTTCATATTTCTTCCTTTTGGTTTATCGAACTCTTCTTATTGTATCTTAAACAATTTAAAATAGCAATACTTATTTTGTCAACTATGATCTAAGTTGGCTTCCAGTGTGGATGTGCCCTAAAAATCAATTCTAGTAACGAGACACACTCTTGGCAAATAAATCGATCGGAGGGGTAGCTAGTTACAATTACTCTTTCGCATGTTAGACATTTACAATCTTTCATATTGTTCCTTATTTTAAAAAGTGATAAGTTTATCGACTGATTTACTTATCAATCCCGAACATTATTCTCAATCCAATGTGCAATGGCTTGTTTTAAACTTACACCTATACCATCAATAAAAGCATCATGAACGGATTGCAATTCCAATAATCCTTCTACTTCCAAAGGCATGAAATTATTGAGTTTTGGGTATGTCTTAAGTAATGTTTTGGCATCGATTCCATCATATTCACTCTGACCCTCGTCCATTTCAGGCTCATATAGCTCATCTGGAATAAAGCACCCTACCGCACATTTGTTTCCGTCACTTGCTCTATAAACACATGTTCCATTTTTCTCAGAAGATCGAGTGCTTTTCCAGCCCTTGTTACCTTCTAAAATCTTTGCAATCATTGCTTTTTTAGTATATCCATTGATTAAATTATACATATTGCCCTTTCGCTAAACGATCTTAACGCCGTGTAATTTATTCATTGCAACCTTATAACAAGCTTCCAAAAAACTTGTTTCAAATTGATCCCAATAAAATTGATCGTGCTTTGGTCCATTGATTTCATTAATAGTTAAGTCGTATTCACTTAATACCTTAATGAGCTCTTCACGATAGTGCCTGTCGTCTAAGTTATTATTCATTTGTTTCGTCCTCCTCAGCGATCGATTTTATAATGTTGGGCATCTCTCCGATAAAAGAGAAATTATTAGCAACAAAACGAAACAATGCGTGCCTTATAGGATGTCCAATAGGATAGGAGAATTCAACCAATCTGATTGCTGCTTCTGCTTCTTTAAGTCTTGCTAATTTCTCTTTCTTATTCATTCTATTTATCCTTTTTGCGTGAGTAATAGCCATTAATCAGAAGTTCATTGACTTCATCGGAGTCTCCATTGGCAGGGACTTCGCCTGTCATTTTCTCAATATTAACTAATGGCATGTTATTAACCCATCTTACTAAACCATGCTCAGTAGCCGCTTTTAAAACGCCCTTGGCTTGTTCAGTTAGGTATTCATCCCCATGACCACTATCTTGAGTGCCATTTACATAAACATAGGCCGCTAACTTTAATGCTTCACAAAATACTTTATTCATATCGTTCTCCCTTGTATTTATTATCTCATATCCTATTAAAAGAGTCAATCATTATTTTAATCAAATGCGAAAATAAATGATTTCTCTATTCCGCTGTGATCAAGTGCATAGCAGAGCAACAATAGGAATATACCAAGTAAAATCCTTAAGACTATATATTCAAGTAATTTCATTGTTTAATCTCATACCACGAACTATGCCTAGCATCTTTTACAGCATGAGCTCCGCATACGCATTTAGGGCCATAGTTTGAGGCACCAATAATGGGAGTTTTGAATCCATAGGCCTGTATCGTTGCCTGAAATTGGCCCCGTATTTTATTAATAAAGTGTTCGTTTTCACTCAATAACTCATTCTCGCCCATAATTTCATAGATACCATTACCCCAGCCAATTTTATAAACAAATGGGGTATGTCCACCATTCAAGGGATAGAGTGCGTAAACCATACCTTCTTTATCGCCGTAATAAACAGAATCATTTAGGTTAAATTTAAGTGTCATATTAAAATCCTTCCACTAACCCGTAATCGGCAGGGCTTTGACCATCACATATCAATTGGTAATCATCGCGTTTAAAGTCTGAGGGTAAGCCTATTTGTTTTAAGGCTAACTGACTCGATTGCTCAGGAGTGTATCCATTACCGTAGTTCATTTGGTAGGCAAGCCCATATCTTACCAATGTATTCATGCGGACATATTTTTTAGGTGCATTAGTATTCATATTAAGTCCTCATAAATAGGATAACAAGATATATAAATTAAGTCAAGTATTATTTGAACAAAACATCCTTGGCAATTAGTAACCCGATTAACAGACCGCTAAAAAAACAGAATAAGTTACGTAAAGTTGAGTCACTCATTTTACAATATCTTTAATTATTTTAAGAAGTTTACCGCGATTTTTGAAGAGTATAATCGGCACCAAAACAGGCCACAAAACCCCAAACACAGTTATATGACATCCATTACATGTTTCAGAGTCGTAAGGATTACACATCATTAAAGAAAACATGGAGATAGAACTAACAAGAAAGTAACAAAAGAAAACGATTATATAAGTAACCATATTATTCCTATTGAGTTACGCTACAATTAGCGCCAATTGTGAATGTGCAACTTGCATTTACACCATCCGAACTATATTCACCTGGCGGTAACTCTGCAAGGAAGCCTCCATTTAAACTGTAAACGCCATACATTACACCACCCAAACAAATTCCCGATTCTGCAAAAGTATTTGGATAACTCTGTGTAAATCCTGCACAAAACTGTATTGGAGTGATTACTGTGCCGGGAGTACCAGCCGCCCCAGAACTGCCCGTCTGTCCGGTAGCCCCAACGGAGCCGGTAGCTCCTACACTTCCATTTAATACTACCGATGAACTACCATCCGAACAAGTGATGAGAGAGCCGCCATTAGGAGCCACTACAGAGCCTACTGCTAGCGTTGCTACGCTACAACTACTACCATTAGAACCTGCCGCCCCGGTCGCTCCGACTGCCCCAGAAACTCCAGGAGAGCCTTGAGAGCCAGTCGCCCCAGAAGGACCGCTAGTGCCAGCTACTCCAGCATTTCCTTGCGCTCCTTTAAATTGGCCACAAGCTGACAAACCGATTACAATTAGAACAATCATTAGTGATTTCATAGTTACCTCTTTATTTAGTTTACAATACAATACAAGTTAAGTCAAGCAATATTTTAATTAAACTCCACCACATTTACAGCCATCCATAAGTAGAGCTCTAAACTCGCATTTACATTGATGCTTTTGATTTGACGTTGATTCATTATGGTCAATAGTTTTAGTAGCAGGTTCGTATTCATTGACCTGGCTAGGACTATAGTTATACATTGAACTTACACCTGCAACGTATTCGGCAGGAGTCATCAAATCTCTTTCTTCTACTTGAACGCTCGTCATAGGCATAGCAGTAACGGTACACTCATAAATAAGGACACCTCCTGATGGTACGATATTTGCTACTGTTACTTGATACGCAATTCCCGACCACGTATCTATATACACTGCATCATCACCTATGTTAAATTTAGGCATAGTAGGCGTGATTCCTAATCCATTTATACCAGGACTACAAGTCCCATTTATTTTATTGAGGTATTCGTTAACAGTCATTAGTTCATATTCCTCAATGCTTCTCAATGTCAGGCCCGTGCTAGTATCGGTGACCGCATAGAAGTAGCTAGTAGGTATGACAGCGCTGTAATTAACTCGGTTCATAATACTCTGTACGGTAACTCTAATATATTTACCGTTAGCATCCATAAACATAAGTTGATCGCCTAAATTAAATTTACTCATAACTATCTCCTATCTCAATTTTAAAATATACTACAGATAAAGTCAAGGATTATACTCTGCCAAAAAACACTTTTGGTAAATACTTACCCGTATATCTATTTTCGATACTCCCCCTATCTATTAATCATTCTCTCAACTACAGCATTGTGATGGATACCGTATTGTAGGATAAGATCTTGAAAGTTTTTCTCTGTATAAGTAGGCGCGAAACCTAATAATTCCATTCGTTTGTTTTCGGTTTGCATTGCTGCTAACTCAATAGACGCACAGGCTACCATGCTTTGAACATATACAATGTTCTTAAAGTTCTCAATATCTTGGCTATCCATATTCATTCCTTTCATTATCTATTAAGATCCTTGAAGTTTTCAATTATTCCAATTGCCAAATGAATTACTCCAAAGATAGGCCAAAACAAAGCATTGGCCGCAACTTGTCTACCGTTCAATCGACTATCTATGCTCATAAAAAATACACCTACAGCAACAAGAGCATACAGAGCTACCAAAAAACATTCAACTGGATTCATATCATTTACTCCTCAAAAAATTCACTTTTGGAAAAACACTTTATTTTGGCTCAAAAATTGCACTGGGGGTATCCTTCAATCCTCAATGTATGAACTGCTAAAAATAGGCTCATTGGTCTCGGCATCAGTTAAACAGTTAGCTAAGTATCTGTATTTTTGCGTCAATGACTTATCCTCAAAATCCTCGGTGTCATCCGACGCCATGAAACAAGCTTGCGCTGCCGCATCTCTAAAAATCTCGTAGCCATGCTTATGCGCTAGTGCCTGTAATTCCATTGCAAATCTCATCATTTTTTGAATATCATTCATCTTGATATCGCTTTGAGTTTCTTTCATATTCATCCCTTTCATTAAATCAATTCCCTGTAATCAACTTGCAATGCATGAGCTAGTTTTTTGGCCGCATTCAAGCCTAGAACTCTATTCCCAGTTTCATAAGATGCAATGTTAGGCTGTCCAATGCCCGATAGAACTGCAAGTTTTGTTTGGGTTAATTCTTTCTTTATACGATAATAATTTAAACGCTCACCGGATGTCATTGAATTTAAGTTAATTGTTTTCATTGTTTAATTCTCCTCATTTAAAAATAGTTTAGGTAAGTCACTCGGAGTCATAATAGACCCAAAACCGTTATCGGTACACCTAACCGATAGAAGTTTATTACCGCGCCTAGTAAAATGCTCTCTCTGATTTTGATGCCCTGTATTGACGTCCTCAATGTAGACTTTATATAGGGTATTAGTCCAATACACTGCCTTACCTTCATCTAAAAGACTCCATACTTTTCTAACAGTCATATCAATACCTTTCACTCAAAATTCACTTTTATAAAATCACTAGATTGTAGTCAATTTTTTACCATGGGGTACCCCTATAGGATTTTTAATAGCTAGGCCCGTTACCTTACGTGCATATGCTACGCCCTTAGTCCAGTGTTTTGCGTTACCATCGCTTGATACCTTAAAAGCATCCCCTAATCTATGTGCTAACACGGCTAAACATGCCGTTACCACTAGGTCATATGGCTTGTCATCAGTTTTACAGAAGTTGAATCCCTTATTTTGATTGAAATGTTCTCTTAAAGTAAAATCCTCATGAGCTAACTGACCCTTACCATTGACTGATAGGCCGCCGTATTGCCCTATCACGGTATGCGCTGAATACCCTGATAGGCCGCCATATTTTTTATAGTATGTCCTTACAATTCGTTGACAATCCTGTATTGCACGCTTATAGCGCATTTCATTTACTTTAGCCATTCCTTTAATTTCATTGATTTCAAAATAATGCGAAGATCCCATAAGACACACTTTTTTCTGACACACGGCAGACACTACACATGTCCCAATTGACACATGTATTAATTAAATTAATTAAACAATTACTTTAGTTTAAGCCGCTTGTTTAATATCCTCATTCGTTTCGACGCTACCCCATGACGTATTAGACCATTTTTTAGCATGGTGAAAGTGTAGGCCGATCAAGGGACTATCTCCTAATGCCTGAAGGTCATCGCTTGACGCATTAACATAACCGGAATTAGTCAATGCCTCAATTGTTTCGAATACCCTTGAGTGTCTATCGGTATTTTGGTCAATCAAGTTATCCTCACGTCCGCCTAATGAATAAATCAAAATGAAGTTACTAGGCAATTTAATACCCTTAAAGAATGACACCATTTTCGTATAAGCATAGAAGGTAACTTCAGGATTATTTAGCATAACTACTAGCCATTTTTTAAAGTATTCGGGACTAAAAAAATCGCCTGAATCATGGATACGAATATAAATCTTTTTCGTTTTAGCGCGTTTTTTGGCCGCATTGAGCTCTACCTGAATCAATGCACTGAATTGAGGTGATAGCGCGGCCTTAAGTCTATTTTCGTATGCTAGCGCTGCATTACTAAACAGATATGCGCCGCTTCTAGCGTAGCATCCTACCGCGCATTTACTAGCCATAGGGCAAGTAGATAGCCCTTGTTTAGACTTAAGGGCAGGGATACCAAAATTATAGACTACAATTTCATTGTTACCTGATTTTTTGATTTTTGAATTCTGTACTAGTAGTTTGGTCATATTATTCCCTTTCAATTAAAATAAGTTATAATTAGGAAAATAATGCTTGTTACTTTCACTTGCAATTTCATATGTTTTTGATTTATCTCTCTGTAGTTTAGTGCAAAATAGATCAAGTATATAGTTACTATCAACTAAAGGAATTGATATAGCGCAATCCTCCTCGAACCAATAATAAGCGCCATAGTCAATAGCCGCTTGCTCAATGGCTGTTTTGCTTAATAGGCGCAATGCTAGACCTTTACTAATTGCCATGCCGCCATGACCTGCCGTATCGACTATAAAAACACCACGCCCTAACACTGTTTTATTTTGGCAGGCACCCCATGGCGTACTCATACCCCTAGACCTACTAAATAGACTCATGACGCTACCTCATCGATACTTGAGCGCTCAATAATAGTTTCAAGTTGAGCTAGTAAATAATATTTGTCTACTTGAGATTTCCTTGAGTCAGGCTCAATTAGTTCTAGTGCATCGCGCAATAATACCGCTTGATTTAAAGTCAATGATTTAAGTTTATTCATAATCAATTCTCCTCATTTAATACATTTTGTCTATATATTCCATTGATTTCCTTATTACTTAATAAATTTAATTGTTTTGCCGTTTCGTCTCTGTAAAATGCAATTAAATCATGTAAATCAATGTTATCAATCCATAGGTCAACTATGCTATCAATTTTTTGTTTTTTAGTCATATAAATACCTTTCATTTAACCATTCAATGATACCGATCTAATAGACCGATACCATTGATGAAAAAACGAATTAAGCGGCTAATTCCATTGCGGTATCATAAACAAGTTGATTCAATTTAACTTGAGCCGTAACACTTGCAATTTTTCTAGTGGTACTACTAACAAGCCTTGAGTCAATGACCTCACCTTGATCATTTTTAGTATGGCGAGTATAAACGTATTGGATACCGCCACGAATAAGTTTTTCCTGTACTCGATTGAAGATGCTATACGCATCAGTACCAGTATCGGCGTGACGCAATGCATGAGGTAGGCTAAAATCAATGCGCTGAATATTACTAACACTTTCAAGGCGAGCGGAGTAAACACGTCTTACGAATTCATGTTGCGCCGCTTGACTCATAGTCTTATTTTGAAGCGCCACTACTTGATTAGTAAAGTTACCAAAATTATTGACCATATACTCAATAGCTTGAGGTAGTTTCGACGTAATTGATTTACTATGAACTAATCTCATTGAGTTTAGCGCTGTACCTGCAATGATACCATTGAGGCATGCAATGCGGACTAGACCGAAAAACAATTGCATAGAGGTAGAGCAATCGTGACTATTCAATAGAACTAATTGAGGCACGGAATGGTTAGCCTGACTTAATCCCTCAATAGATCTAAATAGTGGATTCTCTAAACGAATTAGGTGTTTTTGAAATCCTTGTTTTTCAGGCTTATTAACTCGGCCTACTTTAGTATCTATAGGAAGCCACCCAGCGCTACTAAAAGCGTTTAATACTTCAGTAGTGTTAACAAAGCCATATGAGTCACGGTCAGTTAGTGCCCTAGTTTGTTCGACCGGATTGACGATAGTATTTTCGATTGAATCATTTTGATTAAACATAGTATCCTTTCGGGCTATTGCCCTTTGTTATAAAAAGTATCTCACAATTGATATAGTCCGTCAAGTATTAATTTTTATTATTTTCCTTTCAATATTCTGTTAGTAGCTCGCCATTTTCCAATGATTTTAATTCACTCGGTTTTAATTGCCTGACTTTCATACCGTATAGGCTATACAAGCGGCGAATAGTCCCGCATGCCTTACAGTATACATAACCCCTATTGTCAATATGGGTAACTAAGTCATTGCATTCCTTACCTAACATTGATGCGCATTTTAATTGAGCCATATCAATTCCTTTCATTTAAAGCTCCATTTCAGTTATTTTAGTTTCGATTTCATCGTATCTATGGCCTAATGCCTTTTTAAGTTTAGCCGTATTGTTTTGAATTGCCCTATAGGTATCTAATGCCTTGATAGAATCATTCGAGTAACCCATTGCATCGCAAAAATCATCAAAGGTCATATATGAGCACGTCGACTCACGGAATAAACAATCCAAAATATCAATTACTTTAGGCACTGATACCCATACACCATTAAAATAACCCTCACTCTTTTTCAATAAGAATGACCTTAATGGTTGAGTACGTCTCTTATTGTCCTTAGACAATAGCGGCACCGCATGGCCTAATCCGGTACTATACTCAAATGAAACGCCATTAATAACTAATAGCCATTTAAAACAAGGCCATGAACTATCCTTACTCTTATACTGATACATGATTTCAGTTGATAAACCCTCGAATTGTTCTATTAAATGCTTGTTATTCATATTATTCCCTTTCGAACTATTGCCCTATTTATTAACTTGCTTGTTTTTCACTTTGTTCTTTACAATACTGGCATACTCTTGATTCATATCCATTTTTGTTCTCAATTGTAAATGTTTCGTCATCAGGCGAAAAAATTGAATTGCAATTTTCGCATGTATTACAATAGCAATCCTCACATAAAATAGTAGTAAAAACAATGCCAATACCGCCATTACCATGATACGCTTGGTCATCATGGAAAAATTGAGGATAGTCCGCATCATGAGGCCTATCGTTTCGAGCAAAAATATGGTTTTTGCAGTAAGTACAGTCAAAAAACATGATATCACAATTAAGAATTCTATTTACTTCAGCAATTACATTGCCTTGAGTAGTTTCATTGGTCTCTTTAGTGAATTCAAGAATATCAGCTTTTTTATTTAAATTGTAAGTATAAACCGATACACCTTTTTTAATATAGTCTAGCAATTCGGCCTTATTCTTAATAGCATTGCGGCCCGAACCAAGCACGTCATGGAATACACCGTCAACTAACAGGGCAAAATTCCATTCCCAAAAACAGCCGTCATGTCCACCTCCTTTATACTGGACTAATTTAGCGGATTTAAATGTTTTTACTGTTTTGACTTTTTTCATATTATTCCTTTCAAGGGGTATAACCGTTTCGTTAATTAAAGTATCTCATTAGTGAAATAGAGAGTCAAGCATTATTTTTTCGCCCTAGTGTATTTTTTACCGTCGTATATTAAATAATAAGCATGGTAGCCCTCACCAAAATAGTGCCCTACAAGTTTAGTTATTTTACCGCTATCGGTTTTATGCTCAAGTATGCGTTTTGCCTCATGTAATTGACTGGAATAGCCTAAGACTTCATTTAAATTATTTTCAATTAAATATGTTGTTTTCATTGGGTAGGCCTTTCATTAAATTTAGAATTACTGAATCGATATGTAGTTAAAACTTGATCATTAGAGGTATTGAGGACTAGTACAATATCAATTGATTTCATTATAAGGTATTTAATATGGCCGTCATTAATGATTTCAGCGCTATTAGCTAATGAAGTCAATTGTTTGGGCGTCATAAAACTAGCGGCCTTGTTTCGTTCAATGATACGTTTTATAGCATGGTTAGTGAGTGTCATGCTTATAGTAAATGCATCAGGTATGCCAACATGTAATAACAATAGGTTAGCGTTTTATCAATTGAAATAGTGTGTCAAAACTAAATACAGTTATCACGATATAATAGCGTATCTAGTTGAATATATTCAGATATATCAATTAGGCCTTAAAAGTATGACACATATAAAGACTAGACAGTCTAAACTAAATTAATTACACTCTATTCTAATCTCGCATGCGGGACTATAGGCAAATTTTCCAGCCTTATCAGTATATCGAAAGTAAACAATATTCATTGAATTATCTATATTTAAGTCTTCTTCAATTTTATCTAAATGCAATCCCATTTCAATCATTGCGGCCTCTAATGTATCGGCCTCAATCGTTTGAACTCTAAATACGTCATTTACTGAATAACTTGTATGGATATCCCTAGACTTGCATTCTAGGCACCCTATATCGTCAATTCTAGGACTATGGCAGTCATTGCAATTGGATTGATCGGCCCATAAGTCATAAGTGTACAGTGTAAATTTAGCCATAATATACCTCAATAGTTAGCTAAAGAATGCTCATGGTTTTCAATAGATGCAGGATGCGCAATAGATACCGTATGAGACTTGCCTAATACAATTAAACGATGCAAGATATCTTGACTCAATTTATAATAAAGACCTTCAGGCTCATAATGACAATAGATTTCATTAAATCCCTTGGCATGAGCTGAATTAACGGCATCTTTTAAATACCATGTGTCAGGGCTATTTAAATGAATACCCTGCTTTGATTTATATTGGTCAGGGGTACAGATAACGATTATTAGTTTAGTCATAGGGTTAACTCCTGGCCGTATTAATTGAAACGATTGAAATAGATACTAGTTTAAATGTTAGCTTGAGGGTAGGGGATAGGGTTTTTGTTACTTGTTTAATAGCATCAATGTTACCGTAAGACTTGACCCATGCCGTTTTTGATTCATTCTGAATACTATAGTCAATTTTAAAGCATTTCATTAGGCTACCTCATCCAAAATTACAACGTCTTTCATTGATACGTCGATCATTTCATCATTTTGAGTTATAACGCTAACAGTATGTTTATTATAGTCAATTACTGTAGCATTTTCATCTCTACTGGTTAGTTTGTTATAGATGGTTACTGTATCGCCTAGTTTTAAAGTCTTCATACTTATAGGTATTGCATAGGGTATGCCATGGGTAAGTCATTGTAATTATGAGATAGGCATATTGACCTAATCGCGTTATGCGACACTTTATTAAGCTATATTGCTATAAGCCTAATTAATACAATTACTTACAGTGTCGCATTTTGCATAGATTAATCGCATTTTGCGACACTATGCAAAATAGTATGTGAAAGGGTATAGTTTAAGTGAATTCAATGATTTTATACCCTTTCAGGTACTCACCAATAGCCGCCATTAGGCATTAATAGTGATTATTAGTTAATCTTAATACTGGACTATTGCGTCTAGCATATTCGAACATGACGGAATAATCTGTAATTGAGAGCTTTTTTTGAGCTCTACGAATACTAATGCCTTGCAAGGGATTCTACGGTTTTCATTGCAGGGCATTTCCACGTCCATTTTCAATTATTTTGATTGAATCATTGTAACAAAAACATTTGTATTAGTTACACGATATGAGGCCTTGATAGTATAGGGTTAATATGTAACAAAAACTATGTTAATGATACAAGGTGAGAGCTCAAGGCTATAGGCCGTTATAGGGTAGCGCATGCTATAAGTATAATATAACCTTGATGGAATATGCAAGCCTATATAGTTCGTTTCGTTTAATTCGTTTAATAGCCCCGTACAGGCATGACCTTATGAGGATAGGCATCTAATCAAACTTTACTATAAAGTGTCTTAAATCGAATTGAGAGAGAGCCCTTGACTTGCTAGCATGGCTTATGGTAGCATATAGGCATGACCGAGTTATGAGGGCATGGTCACGGCAGTTAGTGGGTAGTAATGGCACATTGTATGCATTACGACTAAAATGTAAATGTTTACACATACATACCACAAACCGGTGTTTGGCATAGTCCTTGCCCACAAGCCCCCATGGTAGTAGAAATAGTGTTATGACCAAAAACACCAAAATAATTTCTAAAAATTTTTCCTAAAAATTACAATGACTTATCTCTATTACACTACTTCCGTTTTTAAAACGGAACCCTGTTAGTAGACCCGTGATACATAATCGCTAGAAGGAACAAATTTATGACTATTAAACCTAAATCGTCGTGGGACATTACGGTGACCCTAAAAGACCCTGAAAATCAATTCTCTTTACTATCAGCTATAACCGGTATAAAAGATGGTCAGGAAGCGTTGGAGTTTTTCTTGGTTCAATGTGCTATGCACATGGTCCAGGATCAACAAGCTCTAGACGGGCTCGTTAGGAAGGGCAGGCAGGTATCGAATGAATCCTGATAACCCGGCCACCACCACTGACTGTCAATACCTAAGTTATCTTAGCCCCGAAGCCCAAACTCTCATGGGTAAGCGTGCCACTACCTCCACGCTAGTAGAGGACGACAAGGTCTACCAGGCTATCTACCTTACCAAGATTTCTAAGACCACTGATAAGGAATTAGCAGTCTCTGAACTGGCCGAACTGATCAATACACTGGTTTCCTACGGCTTGGTCCATTCGACTATTGCACCGCTTAATACCATCGATCTTTACCATGGTCCGGGTCGTCACTCGGCAATTGTGGCTCACGCATTTGTCCTCGTCCCGGCTTCACGCCTCGCCGATGCCGAAGTATTAGCTGCTGGCTATTCCTTCCCGGAAGGCATGATTGGCGACACCGCCTGCTTGAATCTCGACCTGCCTAGAGGCCAGTTCTACTGTAACTTCGGGATTTCGATGGCTCAGACCGTAGTTAAGGGATTCGATATGGAGGCTGCCACCGCCGAGCAGGTGGAAGACATCCTGCGCCTTCTGCCTAAAGACACAAGCCTAGTAAACCTGAGAGTTTGCCCCGTCTTCTCAACTACGCCTCAATACGAGGCTATCTTCCAGAATGAACTTTTAGCGGACATTAAAGAAGTTATGATTGCGTATGTTAATCGTTTTGTAGAGATCGACGGGATGCTTAAGTCCGTAAAATTGCCAGTTCATATTAGGTACATTTCCCGTGAAGGACACAATTCCATACTTTAGTGTATTGATTTTATACGCTAATTCAGAACTCTTGGTACCGCGATGGAAAAATAATAGGGTGTCTTGTGATATAGTAAGTGTATGAAATTTAAAGATCTTATAGATACTAGGTTTGGGAAATTATTGGTTGTTGAAAGAGTTGACGTAGAAAAGAATGCTTCTTGGAAATGTTTGTGCGATTGTGGAAATACTAGAGTTGCAAGATCTCAATACTTAACAGGTAAGCGCGGATATAATTGTTGTGGATGTGAGAAACACAAAAAATCTGCTTACAATCAAGTAATTAAGAGTTATAAAATTGCAGCAAGGAATAGAGGGCTATCTTGGGATTTAAGTAATGAAGAATTCTTTCTTTTAATTCAACGAAATTGTTTTTATTGTGACATAAAACCCAAAAATAAAACATACAGGCATTTATTAAAATACAATGGAGTTGATCGACTTGACAACACGAAAGGTTATTTTGTTAACAAT